>CEQC01013209.1_pt1 | contig 17385 bp, 7 predicted proteins | sample 531021 | NCBI WGS metagenome assembly CEQC01 (sample SAMEA2621213, study PRJEB7988) | marine metagenome | biome: marine biome (ENVO:00000447); feature: surface water layer (ENVO:00002042); material: "saline water (ENVO:00002010), including plankton (ENVO:xxxxxxxx)" | depth 5 m
AAACTTACCTATATTTTTACCACGTTTTTGAGCACCTATTCTTGAGAATATTTTTTCAGCACCAACTCCTTTAGTACGCTCTAACATTTTATTAAAATCAATACTAATTCCTTTACTAGATTTTATTCTAGCTTGTACTGATTTACCTTTTATATCTAGTTGATCAAAAACATTTTTAACAGCTTCAACGTTAGGCAAAGCATCGTCTACAAAATACATATCATTATAACCTTCAGCATATTTTTCTACAAACCATTGAGCTTTAGCATCACCTTCGCTTTTACCTAAACCTGTTATATTTTCAATAGGTATATCTATACCTTTGCTTTTTAGCCACTGATGTATTGGTTCAGCAGCTTCTTGCATACGAGCTGTTAGTACAAACACGTTTTTGTTACCGTATTTTTTAATTTGGTTTTTCATTTTTTGTAATAATGGTCCTTCTTTACCACCTCTTACGTTTACAAAATCTGAAAAGTCAAAACTCCAACCTTCTTCACTATATCTTGGGCCGTCTATAGGCCATTTATCAGAAGGTATTTGTATTGTTTGACCATCTTTAGTAGCTGTTACAAAGTTTTTACCATCAATTATTAGTGTTTCATCAAAATCAAATGTAGACATACCTACAGACTTACTACTATATACTTTTGATGATCTAGCTTTAACAATACTATCACTTAAAGATTTTTTATTATCTCTTACTTGTTTTGTTTCTTGTAATATTTCAACACCTTTAATTCTAGCGTTTAATTCAGTAGTTGCTTCACTTTTAGTTATTTGATTAGTAAATAATCTAAAAAGTATATCTTGTTGAATAGATATAACATCTTGGTTCATTCTGTATTTAACATCTACATCAACACCGTACTCTTGCGCTAACGTTTGCCCTTTGTCTAGTGGTAAAACATTAGGATTCATACCTTTATATTTTACACCATCTATGTAGTGTACTTGCTTGTTAACATTAGGATTTATATACCTTACCCAACTAGGTATTATACCAGCTAGTACTTCAAGTCTTATACTTTTTTCAAATCCAAAGTCTTTATCAGGTAAAGTTTCAGTGTAGTCAAAATCTTTACCTTTTAGTAGTTTGTCATAAATATTTGGTAAAGATATTTGAGTATAAGACTTCATGGCTTTTCTCATCACACGCGGTGATAATAAATTTTGTTTAGCCATTACCCAAAGATATTGAGCAAAGTCAGTGGCTGGGTACATATGTTCTTCTGTATTTGGTAACCCTAAAGTATTACCACCTACAAGTCTAGAAGCAACTCTCATCCAATTAGCTTGAGTTGTAGATGTAACTTCTAACAAAGCAGCCCAATGCTTTCTGTTACCAGGATTATCTTGAATATCTTTTTGTATAGCCATCCAAATATCAATAAAACCTTTGTCAGATCTATCAAATAAATCTTTATTTTTGTTTATTTGATCTTGAACTTGCTTTGCTGTTTTTTTACCGTATGTCGTTGTTCTTTTTATAGCAGCTTTTACGTTATCACTTTCTGGTGCAAAAGTACCACCGTTTTTCTCATACTCTTTAATAAAGTCTTTTAACTGACCAACATTAGCAAATAACATTTTACGAGCAGCTATTCTTTCACCTTCGTTTATTTTATATTCTTTTACCTTCTTACCGTTTATTATTACGTTTTTATATACTGCTCCAGAACCTACTAATTGACCATTTTGAAGCCAAAATGATTTAGGAAGTATTTTAAATCCAACTTTACTTAACCATGCTTTTTGTTTTTCTTTGCCTTCTATTGTATTTAAATCAATGTCGCCAGATTCTTTTGATTTTGTTATACCTTTAGAAAACATAATTTTAGACATACCGTCACGTATTTTTAATGCTTTTGGGTTTTGTTTTCTTATTTCTTGATTAGTAATTACTTTGCCAAATAAATCTGCAAGTGCTATAATTCTAGCCGATGTATTTCTATTACGTGTAGGTTTACCTTCAATAATATCTATTAATGCTAAAAACTCAGAGTCTTTAATATTGGTACGTTTAACTTGACCTTTTAAACCAGCTTTAGTTTTAGCCCTAGTTTCTTTTTGTGTATACAAAGCTTGTAGTATAGTTCTAGGTACTCCAGTAGCTTGACCTTCAGCATCAAAACCTTGTGGTAATGCATCTATTACTAATTGTTTGTTTTTATTAAACCATCTTTGAGCACTAGCAACTTCATCTTTTGTTAAATTAGCTTTACTTTTAATTTTAGCTGGTGATATACCTAATAATTCCCCTACAGTATTCATAACAGCATTAGGTACACTTTTAAAGTTTATTAAATTTTCTAAATCAAATGGTATTTTTGATACTTCTTTTGTAACTTTATCAGTAATTTTTAATTTATCAGCGATAACTTGTCCTTTAGTTTTTCTTTCAGGTGTAACAACAGCATCTTCTGCAGTTTCTTGAGCAGCAACACCTCTAGCCTCTGTTACATCTGCTTCAAACTCTGTTTTAAGTATTCTGTTACCAGCTTCAATAGAACGTGCTGGTAAAAATTTATTTATATAAGCAGCTAAAGGTACACCGGACTCAGGCTTGTACTCTCTAATAAGATCTAATATACCTCTTTTACCAGTTTCTATCTCATCAATAAGTAGTTGTTCATCGTAACCAGGCACATCTCTAAATCTTCTAGCTATACGAGTAGTAATAGGTTTAAACTGCTCTAATATGTCAAACAAACCTGCCTCACCTTGCTGTTCGTATATTTTTTGTACTGCATCAGAAGCTTCTTTTGAAGCTTTTATATCAACTATATCTTCTTCTCTAGTAACACCACCTCTTAATATTCTACCTTCGTAAGCAGCTTTATTAAAGCTAGATATATAACTAAAAACATTATCATTGTCACTAAAGTCTATAAAGTTGTTTAACTTTTTACCTAGCGGTGTCATACTTATTGTTTTGTTTAAAAAGTTTTTAATACCAAAAAGCATGTTAAAATCATTTCTTTTAACAGCACCAATAGTAGTTAAATCACCTACTAAGTTAAGCATTTCTTCGTAATTAACGCCGTTGTTATCTATATCATCGTTATAAGCTTTTTTACGTTTTACATAAAAATCATATACTTCTTTTGTTATTTGTTTGTTTTTAAGTTTAATTTTCATCAAAGCGTCAAGACCTAATATACCTTTTTTAGCAGCTTCTATTACTTCTCCATTTTTAATTAAACCTTGATCTCTATTTTCTTTATGAAATAATTCATGAACACCAGCTACAGCAGCTATTTTACCATCTAAACTTGTTCCAAGTAATATATTTACTTTTTGATTATCAGTAAAAATATAAACACTACCATTTTTACCATCATCAATAAAAACAGCATTATCTGAAAAAGCTTTTTGTTTAAATTCTGCTAAATCTTCATCTGACAAGTTGTTATCTTTTTTAACTTTAGCAAAAAATTCATCGTTAATTTTATCAGCAGTAATCTCTGTATAACTTGTACCTTTTTTCTTAGCTAAAGCTTTTGCAGCGCTATTGCTAAACGAAGCTATAGCTTGTAGATAAATTAATTCAGATTCAGATTTAGTATTTTTTCTATTAGGATCTTTAATTGCTTTACCAGCTTCTTGTTCGTGTTTTTTTGTTTCAATACCAACTATAGACTGAATTTTTTCATTAAAATCGTCATATTGTTTTTGAGCATCTTCTAATATAGATTTATCAATGTTAGACATGTTTAAACCATATTCTCCGCTAGTAGCTGCTTTTAATATTTCTTTTTTAGCATTATGTCTTTTTCTATCAAGCTCAAACACTTCTTGTAATTGATCAACTGTTAGACTTTCAGCTTTTTGAGTAATTCTAGCTGCATCAAAAAACATTTCTTTTATTTTTCTTGTTTTAAGCTTTAATAATTTTCTTTTTTTATCTTTAGTTAAGTTAGGACTTTTTAATTGTTCATTAAGTTTTGCTACAGTACCAAGTTTTATTTTAAAACTTTGTTTATCTTTATACGTTGCAAACGTATTTCTAATACCATTAAAAGAATTTCTAGCAGTACCCATAATACTCATACCACTAGCACCAAGAGCTACATCTCCAAAAAATTGCATATCAATACCATCTGTAAGACTTACATCTCTATCTAGTAAAACTCTATTAGTACCGTTGTTTATTAATTGAACACTAAATTCCTCAGGAAATTCAGTAACAATTGATAATCCAAAAGCTTTAGAATTACCTGCTGCTTTTTGCAAAAAAGTAGCATTAGCACCAACTTTAGACCATTTAGCAAAGTTTCTAGCTACAAGACCTTGACCAAATAATCTTTCCATAAACATATCAGCAAAACCAGATATTATACCCGCTCCATTTTGAAGATAAAAAGGTGTGTTTAAAATATCTTGTTGTCGTTCTAACTCTTCGTTTAATTTTTCAAGTTCATCTTCGTTAGTTGTTCCAATAATTTTATTTTGTAAGTCAGGTATTAAACTAATAGCATTTCTCATTTCCCTTTCCTGCTGTAATATAGAACCTCCAAAACCTTGAGCAAAATAATTAGCGTATGCAACAGGAGATAAAGGTGTAATCATTAAAATAGCATTAAAATATGTAGAAGCATTATCAGCCATACCCATACCTATAGATTGAACAAGATTTTCTTTACTATACAATATTTTATTAGCAAAAGCTTGTTGTTTAGAATCTGATAAAGCAATAAGTCTATCGAAAGTTTCTTTCTCAGGTATACCTAATAAATTAGTAAAAAAACCAGGTCCAGCTTTTGAAGCGTCTCCAGTTTCAACTTCAGGTAACAACTCATCAATAATTCTAGGAAATCTAGCTGCAATAGTCTCGTAACCACCTAACATAGTTTCTTCTAGACTCGCTATTGCTCTTTCGTAATTATTATAGTTTTTACTTAAAGCTTGTAGGTAAGCTTCTTCATTAATAACATTTTGATCAAACTGAGCATTATAAACTTCTGCTTCTAACTCAATATTTGCTATTCTATTGTTAAACAAATCTGCAATATCGTTACTTTTTGAAGTTTCTAAAAGTTTTTGATTAGCTTGAAACTCACCTATTAATTTATTTCTTTTTATTCTATCAGCATAGCTAATATTTTCTATTTCACCTAAAGTTTCTATTTGATCAAGTAACTTTTTTTGAGTATTTATTATAACACTCATATTTTCTTTTATTATACTTGATTCGTTTTCTAATCTTGTTTCTTCGTTATTTATAGCTTTTAATGCAGTGTTTAACTTTGATGCTTTTACTTCAGCAATTTTACTTACAATAAAACCAGGAGCTGTTTCGTAGTAAAATTCATTACCTGGTTTTACTACGCCTTGTGCTTTTGCAAATTGATATATTTTTATAAAGTCTTTTGCAGATTTCTCATTAAAATCTATTGTAGTATTTTTAAAAGCAGCTGCAATAGTAGGAGTTCCTAATTTTTTATAAATATCATCAAAAGCTCTTCTATAAACAGCTTCACCAACATCGTTACCAGCAACTTGTATTTGTCTTAAAAGTTGCAATTGCGAAAGTTCATCATCTCTACCAAACGCATCAAGTTGATCTATAGTTTTATTAACTTGTATTTGAGCTTGTTCAAATTTAGCATCTTTTAAAACTTTGTTTACTGATTCAAAAGAAATTTTTTCGTTTTTTAATAATTCTTTTAAATTTATATCACCTGTAAAATCTCTTTCAAGTTCTTTGTCAAATTGTTTATATATTTCCCAAGCTTCTTCTCCACCTTGTTCTTTAATATATTCTTCAAGATCTTCATCATTTATTTTTTTAGGTTCAAAAAATGTATTAGTTTCTGGATTAAATAATCTATCACCTACTGGAGGTTTGTTTCTTTTTTGCCAAGCTGGAAATTCATCTAGTTTAAAATAATTTTTACCCCAAGCTCTTTTAACAATATCAGAGTCTTCATCTACACTAGCTATATTGTTTTTTATAATATCTTCAAGAGTACCTACATCATACTCTTTTTCTGCAGTAATTGTTGCTTCATCTAATTTTACACCTTCAAAACCAACCAAGCTAAAACCTTTTCGTTTTAACTCGTCTATGACTAAATCTTTTTTATCAGTATCTTCTATATTCTCAATAAAACTTTTTGCTTCATCAGTATTACCTTCGTTGTATAATGAAATAAACTTGTTTGTTTTTTGAAGTACATCAAATGTAGAAGTACTCGTTAAAGCTTTAGTAGCATCAACTAATTCAGATGTAGGCTCTTGTATATCTAAACTTTCTTTAAATTCTATATCTTGACCTACTTTGTATAAATTTACATTGTAAATACCTTTTGTAAAGCTAGTACCTTCATAGTTTTCTCTTTTATCTAACTTTTGTTTCAAGCCCAAAGAAAAATCTTCCGAAGTTGATACCCCACTTTCGGGTGCTGTAGTCTCCGACGTTACAAGCGCACCTTTCTCCGCAACGTCTTCTTTCTTTTCCACAAGACCTTTTTTTTTCATTGTTTCTAAATATGAATCAAAATCCATATCATATTCTTCTGCTTTACCTTGTAAGAACTCTAAGGTAACTTCTTCGCCGTCTAATTCGTACATATTATTTAATTATTTGGATTAAATGGATCATCTGTATTAACATTACGCATATCAGTAAAAACACCCATACTAACTGTAGTGTTAAAATTTATCCAATCTTCTTTAATATTACCACCTGCTTTTTTTAACAAGTTTTTTAAAACATCGTCTATTTTTCTAGTCGACTCTGAACTCTTTAATAAATCTTTAAAACTTTCAAAATCTTGTTTATCAGCTTCGTTTAGTTTTTTACCTAGTGTAGTTTCTGAAAATTTATTAAAATCTTCAAGCATATCAGCTTTTATTTTACCTACCCAAGTATCTATATAATCACCAGCCCATATTCTTCGCGGATCGTATAAACTACTATATAAAGTTTGTAATTGATTTTTTGCTATATCTGGACTAACTTGTTTATTGTTTGCTAAAGATTTAACTCTATTAAAAACTCTATTTTCAGATGTTGTTTGCCAGTTTTTATCAGATTCAAGTAAAACTGGCATAGGATTAATGCTGTAAATATCATTTATCTCCATACCACTTAAGTATTGTCCATCTTCATTATTTCCTATAACTTGCGTTCCCCAAGTAGATGAACCAGTATTCATATCTACTTTTCTATCAAGTCTATATTCGCCTCTAAAAATTTGATCGTACATAAGCTTATCTTCAGTTGTTACCATAGGATGCATGTTGTTATAATTATCTACAACATTCTTTCTAACAACATTATAACGCTCTGTTTCGTCCTTATATGTTGTTAACGCTTTTTCTATTCTGTTTTGTTGACCAGTATGATAAGCTCTTTCTTCATCACTTAAATTTCTTTTTGCCAATTGCTTAGCGTGTGAGTCCCATTCTGCTTTCCACTCTAAAACATATTTAAGTTCTGATGCGTTATAACCTCTAAAAGGATCTAAACTTGGTGAATTTTTTTTATACGCTTCTACTCTTTTACTAGACTCTTTAGCCCATTGTTGAATACCACCAGGTATCATTTTCATATACTGTGTAGCTAATTTAACTCTAGCGTTACCAGAAGTATTATACATCGCGTTATAAGCGCGTCTTATTGATTGTAAATTTATTGCCATTTTATTATTATTAACTAAAAATAGTACCTAACGTTCCACCTAGTCCACCACCAATTTGTGCGCCAGCTGGACCACCAATTATAGCTCCAGCAACAGTACCAAAAAGACTACCAACTGCTCCACCCATTTGTGCTTGATCAGCTTCATATTGTTGTAGTCCTAGTTGTGCAGAACCATATTGTTCAGCAGCTATGTTAAGCAAACTCTCTTGTTGACCATACTCTAATCCTTGAAGTGTCATTTCTCCTTGAGCTTTAGCCATGTTTACTTGCATTTGACCTTGAGCTATACTTTGTTGTATTCTTGAAGCTTCTTGCGCTCTCATTCTAGAGTTTTGAGCTTCTTGAGCACCAATAGAAGCAGCTGATCTTTGTGTGTTTATAGCTTGTTGATTTGCCATAGCTTGAGCTAACGATGCAACTCCAGAACTACCAGCAGCACCTCTTAAAGCGTTTAAAGCTTGAGCTTGATTAGCTGTTTGTTGTTGAGCTTCAAATTGAGCTTGTTGGCTATTAACACCTAACAAACCCATCATGTTTACTTGATTAGCATAAGGATTACCCATACCCGCAAAAGCGTTTTGAAACTGAAAGTCTTCAATTGCTTGAACTTGACTTTCAAAGTTTTGTTTTTGAGTATCAACTTCACCTTGTAATTTATCTGCTTCATCATCATCACCGCCAAAAAGCCCAAAAAACTTAAATGGTGAAAGCTCTATTTTTTTAGTTATTTTACCGTACGCCATATTTATTTAATTGTTATTGTATAATTACACTTTTAATATCTAATTTATCAAGCACTATTTACTATTATATTAGAGCCAACTTCAAATAATTCTTTTTTTATAGTAGAATCTGTTTCAAGCTTAGCTGTCATAAAATATCCTTTTACACCAGATTTTTCTACAAAATCATTTTTAATAACACTTAAACCAATAGAAAAACCAGCAGCTTGAAGAGTACTAGATATATTAATATCACCATCAACAATGTTAGGTTGATTAATGTCAACTGTTATAGCTCTGTGATTACGGTTTATATTTGTTATAGGTCCTAAAAGCTTTATTGCATTAAGATCTTTATTTTCACTAAAAGAAGTTACGTTTGTATTAGTGTCTGTAAAATTAATAACTTCAGCTGGATCGTAAATATCACTAACATCAGAAGAATCTGAATTAAAATTTTGAATCTCAGTACCTTGATAACCTTTTCCAATAAAATCAGTATTATTAGTTGTTATAGGTGTAATAAGATAAGAAACTAAATAATCTCCAATTTGAACTCTTGGATCTATATCGCTGTTTAATATTATAGTATATGTTGGCATATTTTAAAGAATTGGTCCTGAAGTTATATTTCCTACAGACGTTAAATTAACACTCACATTAGATGCGGCACCTATAAAACCAGGAAGATGAATTAATCTATTTTCTTGTGTAAATTTTTGAAAACTAAAAAAATCTACACTACTTTGTATGTTAGCATAAGCTGCTAGTTCAAACTCTATAATATTAGATCCATCAAAAACAATATTTTCTCTTTGAACTCTATATTGCTCTGTATCTTTAGTTTGTATTTCAAAACCAACAAAGCCTTTATAAAAGCATTGACCAGCAATGGATGTTTGTCCATTTGCTGTAACTTGACCACCGTTAGTATAAATAGCTGTAAACTTTACTCTAAACAGTTCTGAAAATTTACCAGGTTCAACATTAACTGTTATAGCTTTACCTGTGTAAAGAGTTCCAGGATCATAGCTTGGATCTTCAGACCCATCTGTAGTTATAGAAATATTGTCAAGAGTCTTATTTCTTACAGAAACTATACCACTCCATGTAACACCACTTTTTACAGCGTTACCTATTATTTCAGCTGATAAAAAATAAGTTCCAGCACCTATTAAGTTTGAAATACCGGCAGGAAGTCCAGTTGGACCTATAGTATAAGAAGGTATATCATAAGTTATTTCTACTTTATTATCAAAAGCGTAAGGTGTTGTAGTGTCTGTAAAAGTAATAGTATTAATACCTCTACCTGTTAAATCTCCATGCGTAAAATCTACTGCAGCAATAACGTAACCTTTTTTTGGAGTCATAACTCTAGTATAACTAGTAGGTAGAGATGGATTATTAGCGTCATATTCGACATCTATTAAAGGAGTTGTTATTGTATAATTTTGATATGCCATTTTATAAATTTCCTGAATATGAGTTAGAAACTAAAATACCGCTACTAGAGCCACTTGGTGCATAAATACCAACACCAAGTGTATTACTTTGTGCAGCTAAAGAAGTTTCACTATTATCACTTTTTATAAAAAACTGTACTTTATTGGTTTGTAAAGCTGTGTCTCCTTCTTTTAAAAATGTTGAATTAATACTACCTACACCAAAAACGTTTTTACCACTAAAATCAATTTGACCGTCAGCGTGAATACTACCGCTAAAAGGTGAACCAGCATTTGTCCAGTTAGGAGGACTAGTTGGTGAGCTTGGATTTTTACCACCTTTTATGTAATCGTAATGTTTATTATTTATATTTTTAAAACTATTACCAACATGACCATCTTCAATATCTGTTAATATATCTTCAACAACAGCCCAACCTAAATCACCAGAGTAGTTTAAAGTTTTAAATTCTTTTGAAACACTAGGTAACTGATTTATAATACATGTTATTGTAGATTTATATTGGTTGTTGTAAAAATTATTACAACTTATATTATTACCAAAAGAATCTTTTTCTTTATGATGTTTGTATATATTTCCATTCATAAAAGTATAATACTCAGAATTTAAACTTAAAGATTGAGCTTCTGGAATAAAAGATTTAAACGAACTCCAACCAACAGTGTATTCACTAAAACTTACTGTTATAGCTTCTTTAGATGATTCACTAGGAGAGTTTATAGTTACATTATACTCTTGCTTTCTTTCATCATAAGATCCTATTATAGAAGAAGCATTTTGAGTATTATCTAAGAAAAAGTCTCTCATACCAGTTTCTGATATTGTTGTTAAACCGTTTCTTGATAATCTAAGAACAACACCTCTAGCTTTGTCAACAAAGTATTGTCTATGGCCATAAACAGCAAACGACTCTGGATTTAAAGATATACCATATTCACCTACGTAAGGTGTTGCTTGACCTAATACAGCGTTTGAAGCTGTAATATTAGTTGATCCATCAGCATTAAATAAAGCATCTTTATTAGCTAATATATTTAAAACTTTATCTTCACAAAAAGCTGTTAAGTTTGTATCTTTAGCATAAAGTTTTTGTATTGAACCAAATCTTGGTGACAAGTCTTTTGTAATAGGTAAACCAGCATTAAATTGATTTAATTCATTAACTTGAGATCCACTATTATATAACCCAGACCAAATAAAACCACTAGATTTATGATTTTCTTCAGTATTTTGTAGTATTGTAGAAGCTTTAATTCCTTTTTGTAAAACATTACCTGATAACGAGCCTTTCATTCTAGATGTTTGTAAAGGAAGATGTTCTGATTGACTTACACAATTAACCCAATATAAATCTATAACAGAAGTAGCAGTTGGATTGTTTGGTGTTGGATGTGTTTGGTTGTATAAAACAGCTTCAGTATCCCCTGCATTGATTTGATTTTTAAGCCTAAGTCTAAAAGTTGACTTAGAGTCTTTATTTTTAAAACCTAATTGAGTTTGATAAGCTCCTAAAATAACTTGTTGACTAGGTTGATTTAAAGAAACAACTACATCATCATCTATATTAATAGTTGGTTTAGCTGATACTGAACTTGTAAATACTTGTATTCCAGGTTGTAGATTTTTTTGTAAATCTTGATTTGTAAAATTATTTTTTGTAGGAGAAATTCTATATGAAACTTCTTGTTGTTCTTTTATAAAATCTTTAACATTTTTATCATTTATATAAACAGGTATTGCTTCTGAAGCTTCCCACCAAAGATCTAAATCAGAGTCATTTTTTGGAACAACTTCAAAATGAAAAGATTTTCTTGATTGTTTAAATGCATTAACATCAAAGTTTGCAGCAGTAGGTCCATTAGAGCCATATAAACCAAAACTTCCATCAATACCTAGTTGACTTTCTAAAGAACCATCTCCAGCAATAATTAAATACATGTACGCTCCTTTATCAAAAGCTTGCTGAGTAGTAGCTTGACCTCCATAAGTAGAGGTATCACTATACTGACCTATAGGTGTTCCAACAGATTTATTAATAACTCTATACCTTTTTTGATTAGGACCATTTAAAAATATTAATTCATCGTTTATTTGAACTTTATCTTGCTCACCAGCTCCACATAAAATTGTTATTTCGTTTGTACCATCTATATCATCATATAAAGCTCCTACAACACCTATATTACTATGTATAAAACTAGGCTCTTTTACAAATATTTTATAAGAATGGGCCCAATATGGTGCAAAATTTCTAATTTCTACTTGCAACCTCATAGCATGTAAACCTTCTGTTTTAGAAGTAGTATACACAGCATCATTAGAAGTTACAACAGGAGCTTCTCTACCAAACTCATCTATATATACAATTCCAACAGAATAAGTTCTACTAGCTTTCACACTTAATTCAGGTCTTGTAAAATCAACAGCTGCAACTTTAACAGTACTTACTTTAATATCAGGTTCTATTATTTTACCAGAGTGATCTAACATTTCAAAACCTTCCGTGTAATTTCCATAAACTAATCTATTACCTATTATTTCTTGAGCAACAGCTTTTTTAGGTACGTTATCAAAAATTCTAAGTTTTTGATTAGGATCTAAAACTCTACCAAAATATTCTTTATTTATTTTAGCAAAACCATTTAAACCAGCGCTTGAACCCGCCCTGTTCCATTCAATACTACCGTTATTACATTTTAATATTTCGTATATATTTTGATCATTATCTCTTTTATATAAAATATCAACACCAACAACATCTTTAGGTGTTGAAGTTGATACAAAATCTTTTACCTCTACAGACGCGATAGTGTTATACATACCTTCGTTATTACCAGATCTATCTAATAACAAAGCTCTTCCTTTAAACAAAGGCGGTGTCCAAGGACCTATAGGTGAAACTTCTCCATCTTCATATTCATATCTGTAAGATAATCTAAAAAAGTCATCTCTATTTATTCCATTACCGTCTTCTGCAAAACCATAAAATCTTCTATATTCACCAGCTGCATTATCATCATCTATAGTTATATCAAGTATTATAAAACCTACAGTTAAAGCAGCTGAAAAACCAGCAACACCGTCACTATTATCAGCCCAATCAGTAGGTGTACTAAAAGGATGTAGTTTAACTGTAAAAGAATTACCAGGTGCTAATGGATCTCTAAACGTAAATACATCACCATCAGCCCAATCTGATAGTGGGCTAAGTGAATTAGCTTGAGGATATCCTGTAAAAGGATAAGCACTAAAATTAGGTGGATTATATCCATTATTACCAAACTCACCAAGATTTACATCAAATAAATCTTGTGGATATAAATTGTTATAATCTGTTTGGTTTAAATTATTATTAGTCGCAAAATAATTAGAAGTATCGTTATTAAAAGGCGAGCCGTCAACTCCTGGTTGGCATAAAAAATATGATCTATAATATTGTTGATCATAGTTATCGGTAGGTGATCTAAACGAGTATGGAAATTGGCTTGATGTTTGGTTGTTAACTAATTGATTTCCTACAAGATCATACTGTTGTCTACTTCTAAATATACCTTGTATTTCATCTTGTGTAAAACCTACTGGAGTAGCGTCAGCATCAGGATTAAAAGAGTCATATCCGTCAGTCATTTGCTGACCAAAATTAGTTAAATATGAAGTGTCATCGTGTTTTACATGAGGAGGTACAGGGGCTGCGGAGAAATTATATATATTTTGAAGTGTAGTATTATTAATTTGATCATTACCTCCAAATATACTAAAACCATCAGAGTTAGGTGTAGATGTACCAAAACCATTAAAACCAAACACAGCTGGAAAAACAAGCTCAGGACCAGCATAACCACTTCCTCCAGGCGCAGCGCCAGCAGTTAAAATCCATTGAGTTCTAAGTTCTGAAAGTCTTATTAAGTTTAAATATTTTCTACCAGTACCATTTGGCTGTGGGTTAGGGCTATTGCCAACTGAACTATTCATTCCTGAGCTAAAGTTATTAGATAAAACTTGAGCAAAATAATCAGCTACTTCATCACTAGTATAACCGTTTTGAAGCAAATGGTTTATTATATCTTGTCTTTCTCCTGGTGGAACACACATCATACGAACACCACCAGCTTGCCATTTATAAGCTTCTGTAAAATCATACTCTTCTAAAGCATCGCTTGATTTAAGTATAGTATGTAACTTATGTTTTGGTGCAGGTTTTATAACAGTAATATGACTTTCTTCTATTGGACAAACAGACATTAATTGACCAAACTCTTTGTTTGTAACTAGTAAATCAGTATGTTTTTGGCTATTTAAAGTTTGATCAGTACCTTCTAAACATCTTTGTATATTTATTTTTTTTGGCTCATTAAAACCATCTGTAAACATTAAAAATTTACTTTCTAAAATATTTATACCTGTTATTAAATTACTAGGTGTTGGAGTTGGTGAAGCAAAATTATTTTCATCTAAAGAATTTGTTAAAACTTCAGAAGTTTTAAAATTTAAAACTCTTTTTGGTGCGTCAAAAACTACTGTATAACCATTAGCAATAATATCTGATGGGTTTATATTTTTTGGACAATTATGCGAAAGCGTTACAAAAGGATATGTGTTGGTTGCAGGATCGTATTCTTGAAAAACGTTTGTTACTAATATTTTATCGTTACCGCTAGTCCAATGTGGAATACCATTTCTATCAACAACAGTTACTTCCATACCAACTCTAACACAACTAGCATCATAAACTAAAAGTTGATTTAAACTAGAACTACAAAACCAAAAACCAGTTGCAACTCTATAAACATCTCTTAATACACACTCTGTTAAAACTTGATCTCTAACATCATCAGGAGATATTTTAACTATTTCATCAATACCTTTTCCAAAATAAACAGAACCGTTAGGCGTCATGTCAGTATTAACTGGATTATTTAAAGCATCAAACGGGTTAATATCATTATTATCGAAAGAATTACTAATATCAACAATACCTAAATTACCAAAAGGATTATATGTTGTAGGTCTAGCACAGTCAGCTATTAACATATACATACAGTTAGCAGCGTTATCAACAATAGAACCTACAGTTTGACCTGCTGCAACGTTTTCAACTCTTTGACCTTCTTTATTATAACCAAAAACATTTTCGTTACCAAAAAGATTTTGAACTGCACCAACATCACTACCTTCAGAAGTGTTTATTTGAACATTTAAAGCATCTCGATATTCGCCATTAGGTACAACGCGTTCATCAAGGTCTTTTTGCATTCTACCTTTTAAAAAATTAACTTTAGACTCAGCCATTTATTAATGTTTTATACGCTTAGACTTACCTCTAAACTGTTGTATTAATTCGTGTATTTTTAAGTTTGAAAGTCTAAGTTTAGCTTTTCTTTTACTAGCAAAAGCTTCTCTTCTTAAACGTTGAACAACATATTCTGGTATTTGAGATCTTGTAGAAACTATAGAATAAGCTATATACTTATACAAAGCTTCTTCAGCAAACTTATGTACTTTCATTTCTTCTTCAGTTCCTAAGCTATCGCTTATATATTCTAAAACTAAAGTAAGTCCATTTATATTAGAACTAAAATGTATAAAACCTCTAATATCATCTATATAGTAAGCTCCGTTTATATTAGCTCTTGTTGGATCAAGCCCGTATCTTTGACCAATATTTAAATCATATATATCATCATCATAATCAAAATCGTTTTGATTATTTTCAGCAAGATTATTAGCTTTATAATTTGTTAACGTATCTGATTCTGTTGTTAACACTAGCTCATCGTTTGTAAAATTATAAAAAGGTGCAACTGTTGGATCTGTTGCTTGACTTATATTTGAAGGATTACTAGTATCTTTAGTAGGATAAATAGTATGTTTAATACCAGACTTATCTGTATAACAAAGTCTAACATAATTAACGTAATCCTGTGGTAGTGGAACTTTTAATGTTGAAGGAACAACTAATTCATAAGCTTTAGTAGATTTAAAAGTATCAAAACTTAATTCTTGTAAACCACGTTGAGCATGAAAAACTACTTCAGGTCTTTTTACTTTAGATATAACTCTTTCTTCACCGACATAAGATAATATAAATTGATTTATAACATCTTGCAATGATGTAAATTGATAGTTACCTAAATCACTACTGTTGTAATACGCGTTACCTGTTGTTCCGTCTAATAATGCCATTTATTATAATTTTTCTAATTGTGTTTTTTCTCTATTTTTTCTATCAGCATACTGAACTATATCTGGCTCTTTATTAACAACACCAGCTAGCTCTAATATTCTCATAACAATTCTACTTTCTTCAGATTCATGTAACTCAAAATCAACTGAGTTAGCAGGTGACCATTGAGGTTTGTATTGATCTGTAGGATTAAGCTGTTGAGCACTTGAACCAGGATTTAAAATTAACGTATAAGCCCATTTAGGAGTTGTAGGCTTTTTTATATAACTATATTTTACTTCTGTTGTTGTAGCTGGTTCAGGAAATAAAGTTATAGTATCAATACCTGATCTATAATAAGCAGGATTTGATTGAGTAGGTCTAGCTAAAGGTGATAAATTATATAAAGTCATTTCATTTTTATCAACTTCTTGTACTGGTATAGGATAAGCATCTGTACCTGTTCTTTGAAAAGTTACTTCACCTAATCTATACACGTCATTAGCTAAAGTTTGATTATCTATTTGTCTTATTGATATTTTTGAAAAATGTATTTCTGTATTATCTGAACCTGTGTCTTCATTTAAACCAACTCTAATCATATAATCGTCAGAGTTATTTCCTGTACCTAGTACATCTAACGTTTCAAAATCAAAAGTAAAAACATCTCCAGTTTTAACAGTTGTATTAATATCATAAAAACCATCAACGTTTGAATTTATGTTTGATACTTGTAAAAACATACCTACAGAATCGTTAGTATCTGGATCGTTAGCATATGAAACTTCTACACTAATTCTAAATTTTTTACCTAACAAAAGAGATTGAGTTGCGAAAACATAGTTATCATCATCAGTACCATCGTTTATTAATTTTAAACTAGGTACATAATTATTGTTTGCGTTAGCAACAACTGTAGCATCACTATTGTTACCTGTTCCAGTTGTTACAGTCCAAGTGCCAGTTCCACCAGTAAATGTAGATGTTGTTATTAATTCTGTTGCAGAAAATAAAGATTGATCGTTAACTCTAAATGGAGCTATTTTTTCTTCAAGAATATGAAGCACGTCAGAGTGCTCTGTAGAGTTACCAGGTTTTTTACTTGAAAAGTTTATATCGTAAAAATACTGCTCAAATATTTCTAATTGTACTTGAGTAGCTAAATTGTTAAATTCAAGAGGTGTTATATGACCTCTTTGTTCTTTGTTGGCAATAGCCAAAACTCTTTTATATACTTCGTTTATACTTACCGCCATTATGTTTTTTTTTATAGTTAAGCAGCCACCCTATAATAGAGTGGCTACTCTACTATATAATTATTACGCGTTTAAGCGCTTTTCTATGTTGGAGTATATCTCCATACCTTCATCTGTTTTAAACCAAGC
>CEQC01002475.1_pt1 | contig 17367 bp, 10 predicted proteins | sample 531021 | NCBI WGS metagenome assembly CEQC01 (sample SAMEA2621213, study PRJEB7988) | marine metagenome | biome: marine biome (ENVO:00000447); feature: surface water layer (ENVO:00002042); material: "saline water (ENVO:00002010), including plankton (ENVO:xxxxxxxx)" | depth 5 m
AGAAGCTTGTGCAGATAAATGGGAAAAAGATCCAGAAATATTTGCAAATCGTAGAGGATTTACATTATTAGACAAACAATCATTAACAAATACAAAAAAGTTAGCGAGTAGTAAAAAACAATGAAATTAGATGAGATAAAAACTGATCTTGAAGTTCATAAAGCTGTATCTGAAGAGAGATGGACTGAGATTTTGGGTAGAGTAAAACGGTTAGAAATGGTATTAATAGGAGCTAGTGGTACGACTATAATTCTTCTTATTTCTTTAATTGTGAGAGCCTAATGCCTTTATCAAAGTTACAATTTAGACCGGGTATTAACAAAGAAAATACGTCCTATTCTAATGAGGGGGGATGGTTTGATTGTGACAAAGTAAGATTTAGAGCAGGGTTTCCTGAAAAAATAGGTGGGTGGACAAAAGCAAGCAATAATTCTTTTTTAGGCACGGCTCGTGCTTTGCATCCTTGGCAAACAATTTCTTTAGCTAAATATCTTGGGATTGGTACAAATTTAAAGTATTATGTGGAATCGGGACAAACATTTTATGATATTACTCCTCTTAGAGCTACAACGGGAGCGGGTGATGTAACTTTTTCCGCGACCAACGGATCTGCAACAATCACCGTAACAGACACGGCACACGGGGCTATTGTAGGTGATTTTGTTACTTTTTCAGGGGCAGCCACGCTTGGCGGTAACATAACTGCAAATGTGCTTAATCAGGAGTATAAAGTTTTAACTGTTCCATCCGATAATACCTTTACTATTGAAGCGAGAGAGGTTAACGCTCTTTCACAAATAACAGTAGACGGTGTTTATACGCCAACAACAGTAAATGCAAACAGTTCTGATACAGGAAACGGAGGTAGTTCTGTTGTAGGAAAATATCAATTAAACATAGGTTTGGATAGTGCGGTTTTTGGAGATGGTTGGGGTGCAGGAACATGGGGTCGTGGCACATGGGATAGTAGTGCTACGTTAACAGTGACCGATGTATTAAGATTTTGGACGCATGATAATTTTGGTGAAGACTTAATTATTAATGTACACAATGGTAATCTTTATTATTTTGATAGCTCCGCAGGTTTAACCACACGAGCACAAGTTCTTACGTCAGTGGCGGGGGCAAACAGTCCGCCGACCGTGGCTACAAAAGTTTTAGTTTCGGATGTTGATTTGCACGTTATTGCTTTTGGTTGTGATTCGGAAGCTAATCCCGGTACTCAAGATCCTTTGTTAATTCGTTTTTCTGATCAAAGAAATGCTTTGGATTGGCAGGCTACTGTAGATAATACAGCAGGTGATTTAAAAATAAGCAGTGGTTCTAAAATTGTTACAGCCGTTGAGACAAAACGTGAAATACTTGTTTTTACAGATACTGCGTTATATTCCATGCAGTTTATTGGTCCTCCTGATACTTTTGGTATTACGCTTGTTTCTGAAGGAATTACGGTACAAAGTCCTTTAAGTGTCATTGCGGTAGAGGACAATGTTTTCTGGATGGGGCAAAATGAGTTTTATGTTTACAACGGACAAGTACAAAAAGTACCCTGTACGGTTAGAGATTTTGTTTTTTCTGATTTTAACACAACGCAAGCAGAAAAAGTTTTTGGGTCTATAAATTCTGGTTTTTCGGAAGTGTGGTGGTATTATCCCACCGCGGATTCACTAGAAAATAATAGATATGTAGTATTTAATTACTTACAAAACGCTTGGTATATTGGAACTTTAAACAGAACAGCATGGGTGGATAGGGGCGTAAATACAACGCCCATTGCAGCCTCCACCGATTATTACTTGTATAACCATGAGTTAGGAGATGATGATGGTAGTACTAACCCTGTTTCAGCTATCTCCGCTCACATAGAATCAAGTCAAATGGATATTGGAGATGGTAATCAATTTACTTTTATAAGCCGAATCATACCAGACCTTACTTTTAGAAACTCAGCTAATGGCGCAGGAGCTACTTTAACTTTAAAAACACGTAATTTTCCCGGTGGTAACTATTTAAATTCGGATGCTTCAAGTATTACAAAATCTGCAACCGTTCCTGTTGAACAATTTACAGAGGATGCGCGAGTTAGACTTAGGGGTCGTAGTTTTGCCTTGAGAGTTGAGTCAACAACAACGGGAGTTGGTTGGCGTTTAGGCTTACCTAGAGTTGAAATTAGACCTGATGGAAGACGCTAATGGCTAAAATTATACCTTTTTTTCCAAACCCTCCACTAGACTATAACCAACAATATATGGATGAAATAGTTAAAGCCTTTTCACTATATGTTACCCGAATTAACACACCGGGCGAGGGTAGAAATACTTTTACTGTCTTTACTAATTTACAAACAGATGATTCGGGATTAGAAACAGGAACAGTATTTAATCATGGTGGTTTTGTTAAAATAAGTGAAAATAACAAACCTCATGCACGGGGATCGGTAGGAACTACTGCTGTAGGTACCGTATCGGTTACAATATCGTAGATTCAGACTAGAAAACTTTAATAAACTCTGGTAGAATAAAAATGATGAGAGAAAATATTGCACAAATGCCCACAGGAGGTTTAGGATCATTCTTAACCTCTAATATGGATCAAATTGACGACAATGTATTAGCCTTTGGTCGCGGCTCAGGGATCAACTCCATGAGCAAGATAGCAAACCGCATGGCTAACATGGGTCGTAATGGTGATAATGAGTTGGTTCATGTAAAGACAGGGGAAGTAATTGTTTCTCCTGAGGTGTTAGCAAAAAACCCTAGACTTGCAAAAGAATTAACTCAAAGTTTTCAGAATATGGACGAAAATATTGGGGATTATGTTGTTGGTTCAGAGGGAAACTCCATTAACCCTATGACAGGACAAAGAGAGTTTTTCTTAAAAGGCCTTATAAAAGGTATTAAAAATTTGTTTAAAACGGTTGCTCCTACATTATTAGTAAATTTTTTATTTCCCGGCATGGGTACTATAATGAAAGGCGTGATTGGTGGTGGAATAGGTGGTCTTTTACAAGGTAAAGGACTTAAAGGTGCGCTTCAAGGAGCAGCCACGGGTGGATTATTAGGTGGTTTATTCAGTGGATTTCAAGGCATGAGACAAGGCGGACCGGGTTTTTTTGGAGGAGTTCAAGAGGGCTTTTCGGGCGCATCAAAGGCTGTTCAGAATGTTGCAAGTCAAGGACCTACTTTTTTAGATAAAGCTGCTAAAAGTGTTGGTTTTGATAAAGGTTTTTTTCCTTCGCAACCTACACAAGAGGCTATTGCAGCTGAAACTTTAAGAATACAAGGACTTCCCGGTAATGAAGCTCTTAGTGCCACAATGGCAAGACAAGCTGCCCTAGATTCCCTTAAACCCGGTATGATGGACTATGTTCCTGCGGTGGCTACCGCAACTTTAGGAGCAGGTGCTTTAGGGGCTTTTGACACACCTGAACAAAAAATGCCTGATCCTTACGGAATAACAGCTAAAGAACTCTTAGAAAAAAATCCGGAATTATATAGAGTATTGTATGGACCATACATGGCTCCCCCAAGAACTACCCGTGATCAGGTATTAGTTCCGGCTACTTCTTTCGCAGCCAAAGGTGGTGAGATGTTCCCAAGGAAAACAGGATTTATATCAGGACCGGGCACAGAAACATCTGATGATGTCCCTGCTATGCTTTCCGATGGGGAGTTTGTTATGACAGCAAGAGCCGTCAGAGGTCTTGGTAACGGAAGCCGTAAACAAGGTGTAAGAAAAATGTATGATATGATGAAAAACTTTGAGGGGAGTGTACCTGCATAATGGCTACTCAAGTTAACATACAAAAACAAGATCCTGAAATTGAAGCCTATCGACTTGGTTTATTAGGCGATACACAAGCACTTGTTTCTGGTCAGATATTTGGTCAAAATGTTCAAAACCTTAGAGCGCAGGGACTTACGGATGATCAAATAGCTCAATCATTAACTACAGACCCAGATAACCCTGTAACCGTAGATCAAGTTAGTGGCATATCACAAGATGCTCTTTTTAGTACGCCCGACTATCAAATTGCAGGCTTAACGGCTAATCAACAAGACGCTATTGATTTAGCTGCTCGTGGTGTAGGTTCTTATAAGCCTTATATTCAAGGCGGTTTGGATGCTGTACAGCGAGGTCAGGCAGGAGCTTATGATGCTATGCTTGGTATTGGGGGCACACAAGGGCAAGCTATAGGTTCATCAGCTTTAGGAACAGGTTTAGCCGGCGCACAACAGAAATTTGATCCGAGTGGCATTTCTGCTTTTTATGACCCTTATGAACAGGATGTGGTACAAGCTACTTTAGATGATTTACGTAAAGATTTTCAAGATAGGCAGGCACAGGCACAGGCAGCTTCTGACGCACAAGCCGTTTCCAGAGGTGCTTTTAGTAGTCAAGCAGGGCAAATGAGAAGAGATGCTCAGAATATACAGCCTTTAGAAGATCAGTATTTAAAAACAGCAGCTCAACAAATTGGTGCCTTACGCTCTGCGGGTTTTGCTAATGCAGCACAAAGAGCAGCTCAGGCTTTTGAAAGCCAACAACAAAGACAGTTACAAGCTTCTACAGGTATAGGAACTTTGGGCATTCAAGGAGCAGGCGCACAATCTAATATTGGGCAACAATTAGCGGGGATGGGTGTTCAACAAGCAGGTCTTGGTCAATTAGAACAAGGTTTAAGATCCCAAGACATTAATGCGTTAATGGGCACAGGTGGTATGAGTCAAGCTCAAAACCAAGCGGTGCTTGACGCACAACGTCAATCTAACTTACAAAAATATCAACAACCTTATCAACAGCTAGGCTTTTTGTCTGATGTATATTCTGGTGTTCCTACCTCTCAGGCAACAACGACAATGACTTATGGAACGCCTGCTTCTCCGTTTCAACAAGCTGCAGGAATTGGCATAGCAGGATTAGGTGCAGCCAGTAGTGCAAAAAATTTAGGATTATTGTAATGACCGTACCCTCTCAATATAAAGGTTTTTCAAGACTTCCAGAGGAAGTACAGCGAAAAATGAGCCCAGAACTAGCTAATAAATACAATATGGGCGGTGGCGTATTGCAACGTCCTTTGTTTAGACAAATGGGAGGACCTGCGGACGCAATGCCTGCTAATCAGGCGATGCCTCCCGCACCAATGCCCACACCACCTCCTCCAATGCCCATGGCTCAAGGACCCGATCCTATGTTGCAACAGGCAGAAGCACAAATGCAAGGTGTTGGTGAGCAGTTTGCACAACAGACCATGGAGAACATAGACCAAGCACAAGATGTAGAAGGTGCGATAAACGCACTTAGGGGCAATGCTAAACCTATCGAAGCACGTTATGATGAATTAGCAGGTTTTGTTGGTCAAGGAGATGCACAACAGACACCAGAAAGTGTGTTGGCAATGGTGCAACCTACCATTATGATGACAGAACAGGGCGCAATGGACAGTGGTATAGGACAACTTATACAAAGCATTGCAGGTTCTGATATGGAAACACCGACGGGTGAACCGACGGCAATGGGACAAGGCGTTGGGGAACTTATGGCAATGGGGGCGGGCAACACTCCACCCGTAAATTTTAACCAAGGCGGACCTGTAGAGGTCCGACGGTATGCTCAAGGAGATCCGCAAGGCGTAACTCCAATAGGAGCAGATGCTTTTAAATCAGCTTTTGCTGACAGTTTAGCTTTGATACAAGAACAAAGCGCAGGTATATTAGGTACACCTGAAGAACGTGCAAGAGAGTTAGAAGAAGCTAAAAGATTTCAAAGAGGACAGGCAGGGCTTGATTTAGTAAAGGCAGGGCTTGCCTTAGCGTCGCCCACGGATCAACCTATGTCTTTTGCGGAAAAGTTAGCTGCAGCCGGTCAGCCTTTAGCAACTAGTCTGGGCGAAAGAGCTCAGGCCTTACAAGACATTAAACGTGCACAAACCGCCGAGGAAAGAGCTTTAGCTATGCAAAATGTTGGGGCAGCCACTAATATTGCAGGTGATCTGTATGGTAAAATAGTAGAACAAGGAATGCAGGGTCAGCGATTGGGAACACAACTTACCATTGCTCAAATGAACAATGCAAGTAGAGAAAAAATTGCTCAATTAAGCACTGCAAATGCAACAGAATTAGCTAAATTAAATTCTGATTTACGAAAAGAGTTATTAGCAACTACAAATGCACATGACAAGAAAAAATATGAAAGTAATCAAGAGCATGAAAAAGATTTAAAAAATATTATTGAAACTATGACGCTAAATATAGACGCAAACAAAGCTAGATTAGCGAAGGAAGGTAATGAAAGTCTTGCAAGACTTAATTCAGAATTAACAGAACAAAGAGATAAACTTTTATCTAAACAAAGAATGGATGAGAGAGCAGCTGAGCTTGGTATAATTCATTCAAATGATTTGAAAAAATTAGATAAATCTTTTGAAAATCAAGAAAAACTAATAACTCATTCCTCCCAACTTGAGTTACATAAACAAAATGTACAACGCTCCTTCACAGCTACACAAAATGCTTTGAATAGGGTTTTAGAACTTAAAAAACAAGATAAATCACTTACCTCACAGGAATTACAAAATCAATTAAATAGAGAATTACAAAAAGAACTTGCAGGTGATGCAAATGCCTTAAATGCAGCTCAGTTTAGAATGAATTTCTTAATAAAAGAGAGAGGATTGACTATTGAGGCTGCAAAAAATCAAATTACAAAAGAATATTATGATGATTTAATTGAGGTTCAAAATAGAGAGCTCGAAGCTAAAGGGTTATTAAATGATGTTAATAGCAGAGTTATTAGGTATATTTCTGATCCTGATAGAATACAAAAATATAAAACAGGAACATTAGGAAAAGAAAAAGGTGAATTTGAAATGCAACTTCTATCCTATGTTAAAACCAAAACTTATCTTGATCCGGAATCTGGAATGGAAATAATTAGTAGAGATCAGTTAATTCAACCTGTTTTAGACGCGGTAAAAACACAAAACCCACAATTATATGAACAAATAACGGGAATACCAGTGGGTGACGTTAAAACAGGACCTATGGAAGTTGTATCTGGTGGTAAAGATACTTCTGAAAAAACAGAAGCTCCTGACAAATTATTTAAGACTAATGAGCAGGGCTTAATAACCTTGGACACCGAATCTGAAAAGTTTTTAGAGGGTGTTGATTCTCCTATTTTTGATCCAAATTTAGATCATAGTCTTCCTATTGGTTTGTCCAGAATACCTTCCGGATCAAAAGCTATTATAAGTGGTGCAATACAAGAAGTTACAGGTGAGCCTGTTACGGATCAAGATGTTATAGATTATAAACAAGCTCAAAATAATTTAGGAAAAGTGGCAAATAAGTTATTTGCATATTTAGAAAAGATTGGTGCAAACTTTCAAGATGCGGGATCTACAAGAACTTTGAAAAATCAGACAATAAAGTTAGAAGAGGAAGCAGAACGAATTAGACCCGGCGGATTAATTTTTAAAAATGATTTAGACGCATTATCCGCTTTTAGTTCATTTGAAGAACAACTAAAGTCTGATATAGAAGTCTTAGCTAAAAAAGTGCCCGAATTTTCAGGAGTACCGGGTGGTGCTTTTAAACGAGAACAGGTTACTAAAGCTCGTGCTTTAATATTTCAATTATTACCGTTATATAAAGATATACGCAATTACGCAAATTTCTTTAGGAATAAAACAACTACGGGTCCTTCTTTACAAAATGTTGATCAAAATAAAGTAAGGACAAATATACGAAACTTAATTATAAAAAATTAAAATGACAGAAGCAGCTTATAATTTTTCAGCATCCGATTATACAGGCATTTTAAAAGAGCTTGGAGGAGAAGCCAATTTTGCACAGCAAATAGTGAATATGGCAAATGAGGATAGGGCAGAGGGAGTGCCTCCTATTTTATATGAAGAATTAAAGGATGGAACTTCTGAATTTTTAAATTTAGTTCCTGAATTTCAAAACCTTAGTCCTGAAGAGAGAAGACTTAATGATAGTGATATTATGGGGTTTTTTACCAATGCTAGACAATTTGATTCTTTTGGAGAGGCTTTTATTGCGGGGGCTGCTGAAGAAGCTCCTGAAGCTGTAGGTTTTGGTTATGGAGCCAAAAAAGGTTTTCAAGCGGGTATGCGTCTACAAAGTGCTATACCTCCTGTAAGTCCTTTGCATTTACTCTTAAAAGGTGGAATTGTTGTGACTTCAACTCTTGGTGGGAGTTTAGTAGGTGGTTTAACCACAGGAGCTGTAGATGATCTTGTTACGGGTCCTGAAGCACCTGTCACGCAACAAGGCGAAAAATTTGGATATGAAGCGGGTAAGGGAACGATGCTTTATGCGTCTGCATTACCCTTAGTTATAGGACCTACTAGAATTACAGCAAAATCCATAAAAGATAGTTCTTTGGGTGCTATGCAATTTTTGTCTAATTTTAAAAATGTTGCTCAAGGGGGTTTTAGACAAAATGTGGATGAAGCTTTTGAAATCGCTGCAAAAAGAGCAGGTTTATCTGAAAATCAATTTAGAAACGCACTAAAGGCAAAACAAATAACGGCAGAAAGAGGTCCTATGTTTGGTGGAACTTTAGGACAAAACATAGGTTTTACTAGATTTAATCCTGCGGGCACTTTATTTGATCCGTCCAAAGGTCCTATTTCTACTAGGGTATTAGGTGGATTAGAGGGCGGGATAAAAAAATCTGCTGAATTTGCAACTCAATACCCCAAAAGATTTCTTGCAGCAGAAAGTGCTGCGGCTCTTGGCGCAGGCACTTTAGGCGGATATTCGGAGTATTTATATCCCGGTGACGTAGGAAAAAGATTTTTAAGCGAGCTTGCGGGCACTCTAGTTGTTCCGTTACCTGTACAAATTCTTGCCGATATAGATTATGTAAAAGGAATCAAAAGTGGTATTGGAAAAGTAAAGGATTGGTACACTGGTTCTCAGGGGAAAAAAGGTGGTATTTTAGACGAAAAATTCAAAACAGAGACAGGCCAAAGAATTTTTGATTTGCTTGTTCGATCATCGGAATTTACACCACAAACACGTATGGTAGATGGTCAGCCTGTTGAGTTGACGGGTTTAGAACAAATTGACCTTCTTATGAAAGGTTTAATTGAACTCTCTACGGATGAAAAAGGAATTCCTGTTTCCTTCGTAAACACAAGTGATTTAGCTACTCTATTAGGTTTACCCTTTAATAAAACATTAACTGAAGCTTCAGGCATGATTGCAGCTCAAAACAAAAGACTTCAAATGGCTACAAGAAGTGGTCGAGAAAAAGCAACGACTGCTGCTCAAAATGCTTTAGCTTTTTTATCTCAAACAGATGATCCTAATATGATGACCTTAGCAGGTAATATAGCACAAAAGATTTTTGAAGATAAAATATCTACAGGAATTTCTTTAAAAATAGAAGATCTTACGGAAGCCTTTAAAAAGGTATCTGGAAGAGATATTAAAGATTTAGAAAAAGGTGATGAGGGTTTTTCAAAAAAATTATACGAAATATTAAAAAATCAAATTGACCAAAGTAAAAAAATAGAAAAAGGCCTTTGGGACCAAACAGGAGATGTGGTTCTTACTCGTTTTTTTAATGACGAGGGTACAGAATTAGATGTTCCAAACATTGTTAGATTAATGGAGTCCCCAGAGTTTACAACGGGTCCTAACGGTGAAATGTTAAAAGGAATGAAAACGGATTTAAAAACAGCTTTAGGTCAATATTCTGATGACATAGAAGATATAGTTAAATTTTTTAGACCTGAAGATCCACCTGAGGGAGTTATTGGTCCTGTTCAAACAGGTCCTGAAGCTGAAAACCCTATGATTTCAAACAAAATGTTTAAATTAAGAAGTAATCTTTTAGAAAAATCAGCGCAAGCTTATAAAAAGGGGGATAAGGATCTTGGCGCATTAATATCTAAAATGGCAGCTACCTTATTACGTGATATTACAGGAGATACGACAGGAACTAACATGAATTATAATGTTGCTAGAGCTTATACTTTTGCTCGTAACAACGTGTTTACGCGGAGTTTTTTAGGGGATTTACAAGAATTTGATGGTAGAAGAGCTTTAATCATTAGTCCTGATGAATTAATTGACAAATTGTTTAGGGGTTCTTCAAATGCTGTTAATAAACGCTTTAATGAAATTAAGGTTGCAGAAGATTTTTTAATTGAGGGATCTGAAATTAATGGTCAAATTATACCGGGTACTCAATTAAATCCGAAAGTAGTAAATGAATTAGGTAATTCAGGTCATGTATTAGGTCAATTGTTAAAACAAAAATTAGATATTATCTCGGACATAAAAGTTGATCCGATTACTAACCAAGAAATAGCTACTTTTAATCTTAACAAATATCAAACTTTTCTTAAACAACCCGGTAATAGACTTATTTTAGAAAGATACCCTGATATTAAAAGAGATATAGATGCCTTTAAAGAGGGCACAAAAAGCTATAAGGATTTAACTGATCCTACAAAAAAAACTGAAGAAGATAGATTAGTTGACATGGTTTTTAAAGCTATAACTAATTCGTCAGAGTTACCTTCACACCAAATAAGTCAAGTTTTAAAAAGTCAACATCCTCAAAGAGCTTTAAATTTATTATATAATAAAACCGTGGGTCAAGTAGATCAAGCAACTATAGATGAAGCTTCGGATATGGTTATAAATACACCAACCTTAAAAGATGTTTTTACTGGTGAAATACCTACTAAACGGGACGGAAGTCCCATAAACAGAGAAGATTTAGAAGAAGCTTTTAGAAGAGCTATTTTTGGTCACGCTAACATGGTAGCAAAGACTGGAAAAACCAACTTTAACCCTTTTGCTTTTCAAGATACTTTGTTTACGTCAATTGGAGGAGTTAATTCTCCATTGGTTGATACCCCTCAAACTCAATTTAATTTAATTAATTGGATGAAAGGAAAAGGTTTATTAGGTAGCACTGAGCCCGGAACAGCTTTGAAAAAAAATGCTCCTCCAGAGTTGTCTGCAGCTGATGAATATATTGAAAATTTACAGACAACAATTAAACAAGCTAAAGATATACAAGAAGCATTTGACACTGGGAATTTAGAAAGTGTTTTATTTAAAGATCCAAGTCTTTCAAAATTATTTGCGGTAAGAATTTTAGGTGCAACAGCAGGTGGAGCTTTTCAAAACAAAGTTAAAAATTTGTTAGGAATACAAGGAGGTTCTGGTGGTTTAATAGCGGAATCTACTGGTTCTGAAGTGGTACAAAGATTGTTAATAAGAGGTCCAGAAACCGTGGTTTCTGAATACCTTGCAGAAGCTTTTGCAAATCCAGAAGTAATGGTTCAATTAGTCAAACCTATACTTGAAAGAAAGAAAAGAGATCAAGCTATTAAGGCTTTAGAAACGATTTTTTCAGTGGGGGCAAGACAAGTAGGAAGAAGAGCAGGTGTTTTTCCTGCGCTTGTAGAAAGAAGAGAAGAGTTACCTACTATTTTACCTCAAGAAGAGCCAGAGATAGACACTACTACTCCACAGCTTATTGGTCCAGATAGATTTCCATTAACCGTACCCAAAGCTATTCAATCCATGTCGCCTTTTAATTTAAGCCAAGTTACCCCGCCTGCACCCATTCCCACAACTCAGCAGGCGCAACCGCAGATGGGATCACCTGATCCCAATCTGCGAACTAAATACGCTTCCCTCTTTCCAGATGACCCCATATCGGGTATGCTTGGAACAGGTGGCATTACCAATTTAGGAGCTTAAGATGTTAACACGTCCTTTAAACCCAGATAGAATTAACGAAATTATTGCTCTTATGAATAAATATGCTGTAAATGGAGTGGTTGACGGTAATAACCCCGATTATCAAGCAGAAAAAAAGGCTATTGAGGAAAAATATGAAAATATGGAAGCTCAAGGTGGCGACAGTCAACTACCTCCACCATTTAAACCGGGTGAGCAGGGAGTAGAGGGTGTTAATAATTTACCACCAAATGACAATCAACAACTTCCTCCATTTAAACCGGGTGAGCAAGGAGTAGAGGGTGTTAATAATTTACCTATACCTCCTACAGAAGATTCAAAACCTGTGCAAATTTACAATGCTTTTGCTCAAAATGACCCTTTATTAGCTGAAGATAGTGCTGATCAATTTGGAACTTTAGGAGGTATATTAGCTCAAAGTGTTGAGCAATCAGGCAATAGTCGAATTAGTAAATACACGGATAAAAGAGATTATGAATTTAATCCACAGCGTCATCAAATTGCATCAGCTATTTTTAAGAATGACGCAGGAGATGTTTTACAATATAATTTTGTTGGGAAGAGAGCAGGTGAATTTAGTTATGACAAACGACCCTCCTCTTTAGAAGGGTATAAACTTGTAAGTGGAACTTTTAGAAATAATACGGATGATAAAGACATAATGTTCTTTGATGTTCCAGAAGAATTTCAAAATTATGATTATACAAATGCACTTAAATCATCTCCTACATTAGCAGCTGAACAATATGCTGAAGTAACTAAAGATGATAAATCAGACAATGATATTTATTATATAGACCCAGATGGTAATAGACAAGTTGATATTACAGGAACAGGCTATGGTATTCCTGTTGGTTCTACTCATATAGGTTTATTTAATGCTCATTCAGATAGTGTTAATAATGCAAGTGCACTATCAAGAGGAGAAACTTTTACTCCCAGTGAAGGGGTAAATTTTTATCAAGCAGCTTTTACAAAAGGCACAGATGGTTTTTATGTAACAGGTAGCGATCAAGATCCTTTTAAAGACAATATGGTTGGAAGTTTTAATTATGATGAGACAACAGGAACAGATGCTAAAGGAGTGAATTCAGACTTTTTAAATGAATATAAATTTGGAAAGGATGGACCAACTTCTAGTTTTATGGACACTATTACAGATGAAGAGGGAAACTTACGATTTGGTAGTGAATCTTCTTTTGATTTAGGAGCAGCTTTTGGTTTTGACGATCAAGGTAATTATATTTTAAGCAGTTTCCCATCTGATAGGATTAATTTAGAAGGATTTATGACAGCTAGGGGAACAGCGGGTAGTGATGCACAGTTTTTATATAACCAGATGGATAAATCTGCTAATTTTGCTGAGTTATTTGGTAAGGGAGAGGGATTAAAATTACCTGAAAATTTTTTTACTGATACCAATATAATGCAAGATACAATGAATCAATACTTACAGGGAGATGATACTAAAAAAAGAAAATTTGCGAACAATAATTTGCGTTTCCACGATTCCTTTGACCAAATAACTAGGTCTGGTGGTTATAGATCGGGTAATCCTTTTGAAGATAAAGATGAACAAGTTGGGCCTATCCTTGATGATGATAAGTCGGAAGATGTTACAGAGGATGTATCACCAATTAGATCTAGTCCCTTTATTCCCTTTTCAGGATTTGTTGTAGGAGAAGATAAAAGAGAAATAGAGGTTCCCTCAACCCCAAGAACTTTTGAACCAGACCCCAGATTAGATCCAATTTTTCCTGCTTATGCACAACCAGAAACAACCTCGGTAACGACTCCCAATGTAAGTCAATCGGTAACGACTCCCAATGTAAGTCAAGGTGCTTCTCTAGCAGAAATAATGGCTTCTCCCGATCCAACCGTATTACCGGGTATGAACCCTTATTTTTCAGGTATTACAACAGCAAATCAACCTGATTCGGATTTCGTAACAGAAAGAATAAACAATCAACTTCCTGTACCAGTAGATGAAATATCTCCTCTTGAACCGACTTATGAAACGCCTGATTTTGAAGCAATGGCTAAACAGGCTTTAAAGATGAATGTGGGTCTTATAGATTACAGTCCTAATTATGATATTAATAATGATGGTAAAGTATCCGCCGGAGAGGCTCTTCAAATTTATAAAGGAGAGTATAATCCTTTTGCACAAGAAAAAGGATTTGTAAACGAAGCACGAGGGCAGGTTCCCATAAATCAAAACGACATTAGGGCAGGAACTAATTTACCGCAACAACTACCTCCATTTTCACCGGGTCAACAAGGAGATAGTCCTTTTGCAGGAACTAATTTACCTCCCTTAGGTGGAGGTTCTAACACTCTAAGAGATCATACTGGTATGCCTATCATCATCCTCCCAAATCCTAAAGCAGATAGTCCTTTACGAAATCCGATTGCAGAAACAAACTTACCGCAACAACTACCTCCATTTTCATCGGGTCAGAGAGATCACCTTGGTATGCCTGTCTTCGAAAGTATAAATCCTATTGATAGAAGAACACTTAGGGGAAATAATAAATTGCTAACATCATATGCCAGAGGTGGTGGAATTTATTCTTTAAATAACCGAATGTTACAAGGAATGGCCTCGCCAAGTATGTACAAGGGAATTATGTCCTAATGCCAAGTATAGAAGAAGGAATAGCCCGTTTAAAAAGTCTCTCTGATGCTAAAGATTTAGAAAAGAGAATTTTAGATATTAAACTTATGTTAGAAGATGGTACAATAACACCTGAACAAGCGGATCAAAAATTAAAAGAATTTAAACGAAATAGAGGTATGGCTAACGGTGGAGAAATAAAAGATGGCATTGCTACTTTTATACCGCATATGAGAAACGGTGGTCTTTTAAATAGTTTTAATGAAATAATGAAAGCCCTTATTTTTGTAGAAAGTAGAGGTAATCCAAACGCCGTAAGTGAAGCAGGAGCTATCGGATTGACACAAATAAAAGTGCCAACAGCTATGCAACCGGGTAATAAGGTTGAAAACATATTTCAAATAGCTCGTAAGAACGGGGTTAAGTTTTCAGGTGAAACCGAGGAGGAAGCACGAAGATTATTGTTTATACCCAGTTTAAATGTTCAATTTGGTGAACAATATTTAAAGGCTATGATACGTCGTTTTGGTAATGTAAGAGATGGTATAACAGCTTATAATCAAGGTCCAAAAACTTTTTCAGAATATATTAAAGCGGGAAGAGATCCAAGTATTTTATCAAAAGAAGGTAGGGATTATTTACCAAAAGTTTTACAAGCTATAGGCGTAGAAGATTTTGGGTTTGAAAACATACCTTCCGTTGCACCAGAAGATAAAAGGACTTTAGGGTCTGTGTTACCAGAAAACTTAATGGTGGCAGGCCAAGAACTTTTAAAATCAGATGATGACATACTTCCTGTCTATGCTCCTGAACCACAAACCAAACCAACGGAACTTGTTGAGCAACTAGGTTTACCGGGCGATACGCTTAGGGATGCAGAAATAGAACAAGAAGTAGCTATGAACCCTGCTCTGTTAGGAAGAACAACGATGCCTTTACAAAGAAGAGAAGAGGAAGAAGATAGCCCTATTGTAACCAATTCCTTGCCTCCTCTCCAAAGACCTTTTGGGATAAATTAATTTTATTTTTTAAAGCTTCCAATATCTTTTCGTCTATAGTATTTGGACAGACCAAATCAATATAAGTGACATTTTTCTTTTGCCCTATGCGGTGGGCTCTATCCTCGCTTTGTAAGCGATTCTCTAAATCGTAACTGTTACTATAATAAATAACGGTGGTGGCAGCTGACAACGTAATGCCATAACCTCCTGTCTTTGGTTGACCAACAAAAAACCGTAATTCAGAAGTCATGTCTTGAAACTTATGTACGATTTTTTGTCGATCTTCCTGTGGTGTATCACCATAATAAAGTGCGACCGAATCAGGCCCAAAACGGTCGCGCAAGGACCTAGCTATCTGTTGAATATCGTGCGTAAATGATGCCCAAATGATTGCTTTTCCTTGTAACTCGTCTGTTATATCTAACAATTCACTAAGACGGTTGTTAGGTAACTGACGGATTTCTCCTACGTCGGGTTGAAAAAACCCACAACATATTTGTTGTAAGCGCATAATCTGTGTTAAAATACTAGCTGTAGTAGATAACTCACCACTGTCAAGCTGTGCTAATGCAAGCTTTTTCATTTGATTATAAACACTGTTCTGTTCATCAGACATTGTAATATTACGTCTGGTATAAAGCTTATCTGGTAAATCCAGACACTCTTCTTTTAAAGTCCTAGTGCTAAACTGTTCTAGTTTTTCATTTAATTCTTCAAGGTTTCTATACCCTACTATTTCCTGAAAAGACCGCGCACCAAAAGCCCTTTGTTTTATAATGGCATAGCGTCCTTGAAAAGCGTAATAACTACTAAAGTTTAAAGCTCTAGTGGATAAAAACGAGCATTGACTATATAAATCCATAGGACTTTTTGTAATAGGTGATCCCGTCAAAATCCTACGATAACTGCTATAACCTTTCAAGGTCATCAAGTTCTTTGTCCGTGAAGCACCTCTATTCTTAATAGTAGTGCTTTCGTCTATAATAATCATATTGTCTTCGTTTTGTATAAGAAAAACACCCGCTATCTTTGTGCCTTTGCTAGTGGACAACGCTTCTATATTCATTACAAATATTTTAAGACCATCAAATCTATGTTTAACAAATATCTCTAATTCTTTTTGATAAGTCTTACTTAATCTGGGTTGCCACCGCATCATTTTTACAGGCACATCATCTGGTAAATGCTTTGGTATTTCTAATGTAACCCAATTATCATAAACGCCTTTTGGTGCTATAATCAGTGCAGCATTAACCTTATTTTTAAGGTATAACATAGCAAGATTATCAATCGCCACTTTTGTTTTACCTGTACCCATTTCCATAAAGAAAGCATAGTATTGTTGATCACAGGCTTTCTCTAATGCCTCTGCTTGATGCTTAAATGGTTTTGTCTTAAATTTATATTTCATTTTTACCTCTTGACATCATCTTATAATATCTTATATGCTAAAGTCAAGGTCATAAAAAGATCTTTAACAACGAAAAAGGAACAACGAATGAATGATTTATTTGAAGACATGGAGGAGCAATCTTCCAACATTGAAAACTTAGAGCAGAGTGACCTAACAAGCGTTGCGTCATTAGCAAAAAAACAAAAAAATCAGGAACAAAAAGTTAAGGACTTAGAAGCTGAACTTAAAGAAGCTAAGAAAGAGCTTTTGCGAATCAGTGACGAAGAGATCCCAAACCTGATGTCAGAAACAGGCTTATCCTCATTAAAACTTGATGATGGATCTTCTCTTGATATTAAAAACATATATGGCGCATCTATTCTTGTAGCTAACCGTGAGAAAGCTTACGATTGGTTAAGAGAGCATGGTCACGACGACATTATTAAAAATAGGGTTGTCGCTACCTTTGGTCGTGGACAAGAAGACGATGCCAAAGTTTTTATGCGTGTAGCTTACGATAATGGTGTGGCTACCGATCAAGAGTCAAAAATTGAACCTCAAACCTTAAAGGCTTGGGTTAAAGAAAGAATGGAAGCA
>CEQC01002319.1_pt1 | contig 17283 bp, 17 predicted proteins | sample 531021 | NCBI WGS metagenome assembly CEQC01 (sample SAMEA2621213, study PRJEB7988) | marine metagenome | biome: marine biome (ENVO:00000447); feature: surface water layer (ENVO:00002042); material: "saline water (ENVO:00002010), including plankton (ENVO:xxxxxxxx)" | depth 5 m
AGAGGTGGTGATGATACTACTAACAAAGATGATGGTTTTATAACATTTGCTACGTCAACTGCTGATAATATTTCAGAAAGAATGAGAATAAATAAAACAGGATATGTGATGATAAACACCACAAGTCTTCATTCAACTAACGCTAGATTGTATGTAAATGGTGCAAATAGTTCTGTTGCGGGAATAGCTGTTTTGAATGACAATGACTCAGGTACTATTTATTCTATGTATGTTTTAGACTCAAGTGGTAGTTTAATTGGTGGTATATCTAACAATGGCAGCAGTACAACTTTTGCTACATCATCAGACTATAGATTAAAAGAAAATATTAACTATGATTGGAATGGCACAGAAAAACTCAAACAATTAAAACCAGCACAGTTTAATTTTATAAATAATGGTGATGAAACTGTAGAAGGTTTTATTGCACATGAAACAGATAGTATTGCACCTTATGCTGTAGTCGGAGAAAAAGACGGTGAAGAAATGCAAAGTATGGATTATGGAAGAATTACACCAATACTTGTTAAAGCAATACAAGAACAACAAGAACAAATTGAAGCTTTACAAGCTGAAATTAACACACTCAAAGGAGAATAAAAATGGCAATTAACTACACATGGAATGTAAGCACTGTAGATGTTAAAGAAATAGACGGCAACGCTGATACTGTTTTTAATGTCCACTGGAGACTTACTGGAACTGATGATACTAATACTGTTAAAGATTCGCAAGGTAATGATATTGCTGCTACTGCTACAGTATATGGTTCGCAATCTTTAGACACTTCAGACCTATCAGACTTTATAGCCTTTACAGATTTAACTGTAAGTGATGTACAAGGTTGGGTTGAAGCTGCTATAGGTGCAGAGGATATTACAGAAATGAAAGCTGGTCTTGATGGAAATATAGCTGAATTAGTTACACCAACAGTTCAAACTAAACAGGTAGGCTAATATGGAAATATCTTCATACCTGATTTGGAATGCTTTTATAACATTAGTTTTAGCTCCAATACTCTACAACATTCGACAAAACTCTCAAGAAAACAAACGTATTGATATTTTGTTAAATAAAACTAGAGAAGAAATAGCTAGAGAATATGTTACGAAAAATGAGTCCAGAGTAGTTATGAAAGACTTAGTAGATAGATTAGATAAATTAGACGAAAAGCTTGACAAGCTGTTTGAATTAAGGTAAAATAGACTATGAAGAAGAATAAAACTAGAGCAAGAACTACTACTGATAATCGTATTGATTATAGTAAAGGTGGAAGTGTTTCTAAACACGGTAATCAAAGAGTAAAACTTAACCTTGGTGGTGGTTATGGTACGGATTTTAACAGACAACTTGCTAATGCTTATAGTGGTAATATTGATTTATCTACTATAAATTTTTCTGGAATGAATTTTAATATTCCTACTATTCCACAAACTAAAGCTACACCACCTCCTTTAATAAGCACTGAACCTGTTACTGACCCTAGACCCGAATCAGTACCTCAAGTTTTTAGTGGTCCTACACCAAATCCTGTTTCGGAATCACAAAACACTCCAGTCTTAGCTCCTGCTTCAACTTATAGTGTTAATCCTGCAGATAATCCACCTGTAGTAAATAATACAACAACTAATCCAACATATATTAACCCTGCTCCTACTCCAATACCTGCTGTTACAACTACACCTGATGTAAGTGCTCCAAGTAATTTTCAATTTACTGGAGGAGCTACAGAATTAGCACCACAAATATTAGAACAAGGATTTGAAAAATCTCAAATAGAAAGAGCAGGATTTCAAAGAGATGCTAGTGGTAATTTATTATTAGATGCTCAAGGTAATCCTATACCGATTACTGGTGCTTCATTACAAACTATGGGGGAACTTACTCCCGTAACAGGTCAACAAATTTCTGCACCTACGCAAGAAACAACTTTTATGGCTGATGGAACTCAGGCACAACAAGTTGCTCCTTTAACAGCTACAGGTATAGAAGCTGCTCAAGTTGTTCAAACTCCAACTACTACTGCAGCTCAAGGACAACTTTCACCAGAAGGTATAGCACAAACTTTACAAATAGATAGAGTACCTACTATTGAAGGAGCAGATGTTACTATAGAGCCGGGAGCAGTAGCTAATAGAGTTGTTGGTACATTAAGTCCTAATGCTATGGCAATAGCTCAACAAGTTACTGGACAAAGTGTTAGAAGAATTACTAGAGCTAAAGAACAACTTAGAACTGCTGGTATATCTGAAGCTACTATAAATACTTTAGGTGATAACCCAGAAGCTCTTGAAGGTGCTTTATTAGATTTAACAGACACAGAAAGAGGATTAATTCAAGGTTTACCTCAAGAAGCATTAGTAAGTACTCAAATGGGTAAACTATTAGAAGGTATTGAAAATAATGAAATACCTACTTGGGCAAGACCTGCAGTTGATAATATTGACCAAATATTAGCTCAAAGAGGACTAAGTGCTTCAAGTGTAGGTAGAGATGCTTTATTTAATGCAATTATTCAAAGTGCTTTACCTATTGCACAATCTAATGCTCAAGCTATACAAACTTCTATTGGACAAGAAAGAGAAGCTGAAGTTAGAGTAGCATTACAAGATGCACAATTTAGACAACAAACAGCTCAACAAAATGCACAGAATGTTTTTCAATTAGACTTAGCACAGTTTAGTGCTGACCAACAAACTTCTTTAGCTAACAGTAAATTTTTACAAACTGTTAGTTTAACTGAAGCTAGTAATGACCAACAAGCTATTTTACAGAATGCAGTATTAATGTCTCAAACAAATATTGCAGAAGCTGATTTAAATACTAAAAGGGCTATTCAAAACTCAAAATCTTTTTTAACAATGGACATTACTAATTTAAATAACGAACAACAAACTAATGTTTTAACTTCTCAGCAAGAACAACAAAGAATGTTATCTAATCAAGCAGCCGTAAATGCAGCTAGACAATTTAATGCCACTACTGAAAATCAAACACAGCAGTTTTTAGCAGAACTAAATACTAGAATTGATATTTCAAATACACAACAAATGAATGCTATAAAACAATTTAATGCTTCTGCTGCAAATGCTGCTGAAGCTAGAAGAGTTCAAAATGAGGTAGCTATAGCAACTGCAAATGCACAAATGCTACAACAAACAGATTTGCATAACTCTCAGTTAGAGTTTCAAAGAGAACAGTTTAATACTACAGCAGCTCAACAAATAGAACAAGCTAATGTTCAATGGCGAAGACAAATTAACTTAGCAGATACTGCTGCTCAAAATCAAGTTAATCAACAAAATGCTCAAAATATGTTTGGATTAACTTCTCAAGCTAATGCAATGATTTGGCAAGAAATGAGAGATAAAGCCGATAGAGATTGGAAAGCTACTCAAAATAAATTCAGTAGAGAAGCTGATATAGTTGCTACTGCACTATCAACTGAAAAAGGTGGTGAGTGGATAAAAAGTACAACTTCTCTAGAATCTCTTGCTAGAAGCATGTCTGGAACATCGGCAGTAGCAGCAGCAGAAAATGTTTATAGTAATATTATTGGATTTGAAACAGGAGCTTAATAATTAATAAAGGAGTATAAATCATGGGATTATTTAAAAGTTTATTTAAACCAGTAAAAAGTATTTTTAAAGGAATTAAAAATAAAATCTTAAAACCTACAGAAAGATTTTTAAGAAAACACAAAAAAACTTTACTTACTGCAGCACTAATTACAGGTTTAGTATTTACCGGAGGAGCACTCGCAGGAGCTGGTTGGGCTAGTGGTTTTGGAAGTGCATTAGGCATAGGTCCAGCAGCAGCCACAGCGGGTACTGGAGCTGTTGCAGGAGGAGCACCTATTGTAGCTGGAGGAGCTAGTACATCGGTAGCATTGCCGGGAATAAACGTTGCAGTAGGAACAGCAGCACCTACAGCAACACAATTAGCAGCTTCTACAGCAGCTTATGGAAGTGCTACGAGTTTAGCTACAGGAGAAGCAGCTTCATTATTAGCAGGAACTCCAGAAGAACCTTTTATACCCGGAAGTCCTAGATTCTCTAGAATGGGAATTGGTCAAAGATATGATAGACCTTCTATGGAAACTTTAAATTTTGGAATAGGTGGCTCTACAGTAAATCCTTATGTAAGTTAATAATCATTATTGGATATAGACATGGCAGAAAAAAAAGAAACACAAGAAAAACAACCAACTTTAGAAGAACTTCAAGCTTTTAATAGAAGTAGCTTAACTGATACAGCTAGAGATATTATGGAGTTTGCAGAAGACAATGGTACTTCTATGGACAAAGTTCTTGCTTCTATGGGAATGGCTATTGATGAAAATAAAGAAAGAATTGAAATAGATGATTCTGAGCCTAGTGAAGAAGAACTTTCAAGATTTATGAGAACTCAAAGTCAACCTAAAGCTATTCCCGGACAATCATTAACAGAAAATCCTGATAGTGCTAAACCTTGGGAAAGACCCGCATTATTTACAAATCCTAGAGAAGCTTTAGAGGATGTAACACAAAGACTTTTTAAACCTGAAAGTATTAGAGCAGTTGCACAGTCTTTACAGAAAGGAGCAAGTGTAGGAAACATTACTGAGGTAATTTTATATAATGATTATACTGAAGGTAAATATTCGGTTGATGTTATGTTAATGTTATATGAGCCTATATTTTATTCAGTAATGAACATTGGCGAGTCTGCAAATGTAAATTATAGACTAGATGAAAATTTAAAAATAAATGATTTAGATAATAAAAATTCAGAAGAAAGAGTAGCTGAAACAATATCAACTATAAAAGATATTAGAAATTCAACAGCTCTTAAAACTCCAAATGTAGAAGCAATGCCAGAAAACTTTTCTGAGCAAACTAAAATAGCTAAAAGCTTATTAGAAAGAGGTGCATAATGTCAGACGATTCGTTTTTTAAAAGTCCTATAGTACAAAATATTATTAATAAAAGTGGTATTCTTGACCGTGAAGAAAGCACGACAGATTTTTTAAGAGATTTAATATTCGGTACACTTATTGATTATGGTGCAAGTTTTGTTCAAGCTTTACCGGGAGCTAAACAAGAAGCTATTCAGGGTGTTAGAGACAATATGGAAAAAGCAATCGGTAGAGACAATAAAGCTTGGTTAGAAAGAGAGCCTGATAGAGCAAAATTTAATCCTTTTAAAGAACAAGGTGGTTATACTGAAGATATGAAAGGAATTTCAGAATTAGGTAAAACTACAATAAATAATGAATTAATAGATGAGTTTAAAAAATATAGATTTAATCCACAAACATATGGTGTAACTTACGATTCAGTAGATTTTACTAAGCCGGGATTTGAAAATATTAAAGCTGCACAAGATAACTACATTGTTAAAAACTATGACCGTAAAAAAAATTATTATTTAAATTTAGCTCAAGATAAATATGTAACTTCTAAACATTTTAGTGATATAGAAAATCAAATAATAGCTAGATTTGCAGACGAACTAAAAGCAGCAAAGGATGCTCCTAAAGATGTTTTTGAATTAATACAACAGACTATTGAAAAAAATCATGGTCCAGAAGTAGCTAGTGCTGCTGTATTAGAATCTAAAGTTGCAACAAGTGAGCCAGTAGTTGAGCAACAAAAAATAAATAAAAAAGCAGATGATATAGTTTCTGGTCGTGCTTTAAATAGTCAAGAGTTATTTGATAAATATAATGTGTCGACTGGTCGTGCATCACAAGCAGTAATAGATATTAAAAAGTCTAATCAAGTTAATAAAGATTTAATTAGTAAAATAGAAAAGAATATATATAACGATAAATTAGATATGCCTTTAACTGGTTTTTATGAGCCGGACACACAAGGATTTTTTAATTTACCTAACGGTCAGGATGTCAATACTATTCCTACAAGAACTCAAAATCCTTTTGACTCAAATAATTTAAAACAAATAGAAAATTTTGTTTTTCAAGATGGTAAATATGTTTCAACAGGAACGGATGGAGGTAGAAACTTTTTAAATACTGTAAGTAATTTAGTTGCTCTTACAGGAGATATAGGAGGACAAACAGACCCTAATGCTGTACTAAATTCTGTTAAAGCTTTAAACAAAACTGGATATTTGCAAATTTTAAAAAATGGAAAAATGCGATTTTATATTCCTAATAAAGCAGTTTCTTATGCTAATATCAGTAAAGAAGATGCTTTAAAACTTGAAGGACCTGAACTTATGATTAGAAGTTTAAATGGTTTAAAACAAGCAAAGAATGAAAAGCTTCCTACTTTAACTAGTTTTTATGATAAATATAGATTTGATAAATTTGTAGAACTTAATGCTAAAAGTGTTAAGGAAGGACTAAGTGACGAAGAAGAAATTCAAAGACAAAAGTTAGATTTTGAAACTGGAGAAGATAATATAATTAATAGTCTTAAATTTATTATTAAGCCAGAGACTGAATACATTGGAACTGAAGTTAGAAATCCTACAGGTGGAGAACCTTTAATAGCTGGTAAGCTTACTCAAGAAGAAGCTCAAATATTTTTAGATAATACTGAAAAAAAATTAGATACTAAATTTCCTGATATACAAGAATTAGTAAATGAGCTACCTACACGAGACGAAATGTTTCCACCTGAAGCTCCAGAGCCTGAAATAGAAGATGAAGGAGGTCTGCTTGATTCAATATCATCTTTTTTTAGAACAGAACCAGAAGTTAAAATACAAAATCAAATAGATAAACTACAAGAAGATATTCAAATTTATCAAGAAGGAAGTTCTACTAGGGATAGGTTAGAAAAACAACTAGAAGAACTTTTAGCACAGCAAAAAAGTTTATTAAGTAAAGATGACTGAAGAAGAATATAATAATTTTTTTAACGAAGCTTTTATTGAAGTAGACAAATATAGAGATGCTAAAATACCTGAAAGACCTATTAGCTCTAAGTTAGGTAAAAAATATAGCATGACTCAGCTTCAGGCTGACCCTGAGTTTAGTAAAAGAGCTAATCGTTTTTTAACTACTATTGGAGAAGATGACAATATAATAGAATATTTAAGAGATTCTGATTACAGTTTAACTTCTGCTATGCAAAGAGCTTCTGAAATCGGAAACTGGAGTGACCAAACAAAACAAGATTATATTTATTTAAGAGATAAATATTCTAAAGCTAATCTAAAAGGTGCTGGAGAGTGGGCAACTTTTATGAAAGATTTTGCTATTGATGCAGTTGCTGACCCGTTAAATGTAGTTACTGCTTTATTTGCTATACCTTCTATGGGAACTTCTATAGCTGCAAGAACTGCTGCAGGAGAGTTAGTTAAGCAAGGACTAAAAAAATATAGTACTTCACAGTTAACTAAGGTAGGTTTAGAAGCTGCTAAAAGACCTGCTATATACGGAGCAGCAGAGGGTGCAGGTTGGAATGGAGCACACGAATATTTTTTACAAGACCAAGATATACAACTTGATTTACAGCCAGACAATAAAAACTGGGCTAATATAGGTAAGGCTGTAGGAGTAGGTGGATTGTTTGGATTAGGTGCTGGTGGAACATTAGGAGCAGTTAACGGTTATCGTTATTTAAATAAAATGCAAAAGTATGCTAATGAAGACGATATTCGTAAAACTATAAAAGGTAAATCAGTAGACGATATTGTAGATGAGTTTGAAGTTAATGAAGCTTTTAAAGTTAAAAGTCCTTCTAAGATTTCTAAAGCAAAAGAAATTATAGACGAAAAAGTTGTCGGTGCATTGTTTGGTAAATCAACTACTAAGTTTATTGAAAAAGCCAAATCCTCTGAAACTTTAACTAAACTAATGCAACTTTTTAGATATGACTTTGGAGAGTCTATGTTTGGTGGAGATACTGCTAGAGTTCTTACACAAAGTTATGGTGAAGCTAAGGGCAGAAGAATGGGTTTTTATTTAGCTAGATTAGATAGAAGTCTTAACAAACTTTATAGGAAAGGTTGGTCTGGAAAGATTGATGAAGTCGATAATACTGCACTGCTTACCTATATTATGAATCCAAGAGCTAAAAAGTTTATAAATGAAAAAACTGGTGAAAAACTAGACATACCTGATTATGTAAAAGAAACTGGTAAAGAAATAAGAGATTTAAACAAAAGAATGTTTGATGAAGGTTTAAGTGCTGGACTTTTTGAGGAGTCTCAAGAAGTAGCAAATTACTTTCCAAGAATGTTTAGTTATACAAAAATTTTAAATGATAGAGAAGGTTTTGAAAAAATACTAGTTAAAAGTGGTCACGCTAATCCAATAAATAAAGTTCAACAAAGAAAAACTACAGAAACTGTAGAAGGTGTAGGAGTAATTGAAGGGCTTGAAGAAAATCTTGTTAAAAGTGATAAAGAACTTTTTGGTAGAGACTTTTTAAAAGAAGCTAATGGTAATTTAAAGTTAGCTAAAGAAATAAAAGCAAGTGTTATTGTTGATAATATGCTTGATAATAAACATAGTCCTATTGAAGTAAGAATAGATGGTGGTCGAGGTGGTGGTCAGACTTGGTTACAAAGTAGAGTATTTAATAATATAAAAGATAAAGATTTAGTAAACTATATAGAAACAGATGTAGAACAAGTATTAAGAGAGTACTATACCAGTGCAGCACAAACAGTAACGAGAACAGAATTTTTTGGTAGAACAGTAGCAGATTTTAATAAAAAGTTTATAAAAAACAATGCAAATAAAACTGGTATTTATTATGAATTGTTAGATGCTGGATTTTCTGACACTGAAGTTAGGAAAGCTATAAAAAAAATTAGAAAACTACACGAAAGAGTTACTGGTTTAGATTACGCAGGAACACAATTAGGAGCAGTTGGTCAATTTGGTTCTAATTGGGGAAGACTTATACAGCAGATGGCTCACTTAGGATTAGCTACTATTTCTAGTGTTTCAGAGCCTATCATTCTATTACAAAGAGCAGGAATATCGGCTGCTCCTCAAGCTACTAGAGATATGGCTGCTGCACTTGGTAAAAACTTTGTAAGAGAAATAGATAGGGGTTTAGGTACTTTAGTTAGAACAGGTATAAGTGGAGTTGATGCAGGTTTAGGTAAATTAGGTAAAGGACCTACAGGAATTAAATTAAGAGGTAAAGGAATAAGTAAAACTTTAGCAGAAACTAAAGTAGGTAAAAAGATTTCAGAAAAAACCGGAGCAAAACTTAATATAAACGACTTAGATGACGAAACTTGGTTTGAAATATATGAAACTGGATTAGCTTTAGAACAAGCAGTCATGGATAGACTTGAAGGTTTGACTGGAGATGCTTTAACAAGTAAGAGTGCACAAAGAATACAAAATGGTTTTTTTAAAGTAAATTTATTAGACCAGTGGACTAGAACTGTTCAACTGGCTTCATTCACAAGTGGAAAAAGAATAATAACTAAAAACTCTGAAAAACTATTTGAACATTATAACGGCATAACAAATTTATATAAAAATAAAGTTGACTATCTAGAAGGACAATTAAGAGAATTAGGTATAGACCCTAAAAAAGCTGCAACTTGGTATGCTAATTCTTTAGATGACAATTTTCAATTTGATATAAATAAAGCAAGTAGAACTACTTTTAAAGGTAAAGACAATTCAAGTCAAGCTAATTTTTATAGAGAGTCTGTTGTGGGTGGAGCTAATAGATTTACTAAAGAAGTTATTTTAAACCCAAGTACTGCAGAAGCTAACAGACCTCTTTGGTTTAGTTCACCTGCAGGACAATTACTTATGCAATTTGCTGGTTATCCTACTGTGTTTACAAATACTGTTTTGAAAAGATTCGCTAAAGATTCTGGAGTTGTAGATATTGGTAGGGGTGCTGTAAACATAGCAAAAGGAGATTTTAAAGCTGCTAGAGCTAATGCTGCTAGAAGTTTTACAAAATCACCAAGAACTATAGGAGCTGCTATGACAATGACAGCCGTTGCAGTTTTAGGTGATTATATTAGAAGCAGAGGAAAAAGTATTGATGCATCTAATTTAACATTTGCAGAATTATTACAGGGAGAAAATTTACCAGAAGAAGTAGAAAATCAAATAAAATTATTTGTAGAAAATGTAGAAAACAAAGAAGACCTTAAAACTATTATGGAGGATAGTGAAATTATATTTAATGCTATTAGAAGATGGGGTGGTTTTGGACCTTTTGACTATGGTGCTAGATTTGGTAAAGAAATAGAATACAATGATAATTTATTAACAAGTCTTGCTAAAGCTTTTTCAGGTCCTTTACCTCAAGATATAATAGATGAATTCAGATATGGTGCTGGTCCAATTAGTTTTGCAGCTAAAAACGCACCCGGTTTAGCTGCTTATGATTTAATATTTGGTGAAGGTACATCTAAAAATCTTAAAAAAGGAGCAAGAAAAATAGACCAAGAAGTTAAAGATTCATTATTTGGTGATGATAGACTGGGATATAAAACTGGAGGAGAAGTAGACGTGCCTCAAGCTCCAGATGAGCCAGACGAAAGAATAGATAAACTAACTGGTCTTCCATATAATCAACAAGCGGGAACAGCTTTCCAAGATGCAGAAGAACGACTAAGTTTCGCTGAAGGAAAAGAAGTAGATAATTCTCAAGATGATGATGGAATAAAATTATTTGGTAAAGATGGTTTAATATTTGATTACACAAACCCTTTAGATTATTTAATGGTTGTTCCCGGAGCTGGAATATTAGGTATAGCAGGTAAATCTTTAAGCACTGCTGGTAAATTATCTAGATTAAGAAAAATACCTAAAACAGTATATCACGGAGGTCGGGCTTCAGTAGAAAAAGGAACTGCTAGTAGACAAGGAATTTATTCTACTCCTGATATTAAGTATGCAAAAACATTTGCTACTGAAAATAGAGGATTTACGCAAGGGGCGAAAGGACCTGCTGGAGTATATCAACTTGATTTAAGGTCGGCTAAAAATATTGAACTTTTAGATAAGCCAAGTAAAAGCTTACAAAAAATTGTTAGTGCTAAAATGAAAGAATTAAAAAATATTCCTCCCAATAAAATAACTAACTATCAGCAAAATCTTAAAGATGGATTAGAGTTTTTATTTAAAAAAGGAAAATCAGTATATGTTCGAGGTGGAGGACCTACAATGGTTTCACAAGGAACTTTAAATTTTTTAAGAAAACATGGTGTTGAAATATTATCTGACTCTAAAGCAGCAACACATAAATTAGGTAAGCAAAGCGAGTTTTTTTTATTAAAAGATTTTCCAAAGAAAAGATTATCTAAAGAACAAGTAGAAAAACTTGTAAATGCTGCAAAAAAAAGAAAACAATATAAATTAAAGGATGCAGATGAGTATTTTGGTATGGATGCAGACGAGTGGTTAATAAGAAGAAATGCCTTTTTAAGAAAAAAAAGTTTTGAAGGTGGTCCAATAGCTGATGATTTAGATGAATTTTTAAATGAGGCACTAATAGCAGCTAGTAATGAAGAAGAACGATTAGGTTTTTTTGAAGGACAAGAAGTAGATAATTCTTTAAGAAGACTAGACGGAACTAAAAAATCTCAAGTAGGTTGGAAAGGTAGAATTAAAAATAATGTTACTGGAAAAATAATGACAGAACTTTCTGTAGGTAAACCAAATACTGAAGAAGGATTTTATCCATTAATAAATCCATATACTACAGATAAACAAATAGATTTTATACAAAACTTTGATTTTGAAAAAAACAATATATTTGAAACTAAAATTGGTAAACAAATGAATATGAATGCTAGAAAGCATTACAGAGAAAGTTTAGAAAAAAATGTAAGCCCATTTGTAAATGATAAATAATGTATAAGTATTTTAGTGAAGACGAATTAAAGTGTAGGCATACTGGTCAGTGTGATATGGACTGGGCATTTATGCAGACCATAGAAAGAATTAGGGAACGCTGTGGTTTTCCTTTTAAAGTAAGCAGTGCCTATCGTTCCATTGAGCACCCTATAGAAGCTGCAAAGGATAATCCGGGTGCTCATACAACAGGCAAAGCTATGGATATATTGGTTAGTGGCGAACAAGCTATGACTCTTATAAAGATAGCTATCGAAGAGGGCATTAACAGGATTGGAGTCGCACAAAAAGGAGACCGTGCTTCAAGATTTATTCATTTAGATATGGATAACTCTAGAGCTACTCCTAGAGTTTGGAGCTACTAATTGATACTCTATAGAGAAAAAGACTTAGACGAAGCTTACAAAATAGATTGTAAAGCTCGTTCTCGTAATGACATGCCTTGGATAAAACGAGAAGATTTTAGAAAGATATACGAAGACTTAATGGATTTGTATATGATACAACTAAGTCCTAAACAGCTCTTAGAAGTTGAAGATATACCAGAAGTAGTTTTAGATTCACTAAAAGGAATATTAAATAAAAGTTTACATTTTGAACCGGAGGAATAATGCCAGACCCAATAACAAGTTCAGTAATAGGTATAGCTGATAAAGTCTTAGGTAAGTTTGTTGCAGACAAAAACTTAAAAATGCAACTTGAGCATGAACTCAAAACACAATTACAAACTGCTAATCTTGCTCAAGTACAAATTAATAAAATAGAAGCCGGACACAAATCTTTATTTGTAGCAGGTTGGAGACCTTCTGTAGGTTGGGTATGTAGCATTGCTATGGCATACCACTTCATCTTAGCTCCAATAGTTGAGTTCGGTGTTAACATTGCAGGTATTCAAGTAAGTTTACCTGAGTTTGACTTTTCACAACTGTCTACTATTCTAATGGCTATGCTTGGCATGGCAGGTCTTAGGACATACGAAAAGCAAAAGAAAGTTGCCAAAGGTGACGACTAATAATAATGACAGGCGAATGGGTAACAGTAGTAGAAACTATCGGTATACCAGCAGTGGTAGCGATAGGTCTTGGTTATCTAGTTTGGACATTATTTAAATCGTTGATAGCTGACTTACATAAAAAGTTAGATACTCAACATCAAATGATTGTTGCTTTGATAGATAGAATCAGGCAAATGGATAATGATATGATTCGTATAGATGCAATGTGTCGAGCTGCGATGGGTATCAAGCCCGATACGAATCGAATAGCCAGAGCAGACGGTCAAAAAGACCAACGCAAAGACTAATTAAAATTTTATTAAAAGGTGCTGAATAGCTTGTCTATTCGGTAGAATTAACTATTTTTCACAGGAGGTAAAAGAGTGAGGACAGACGAAACTGTATGCGTATTATGCATAATGTTTTGGGTTGCTTGTGGTATGTTTTATGCTACTGTAACTTTTTAATCCGTATTTTGAACACGGGCATTTAAACAAGATTCAATATAACTATGTATTTCATCAAGTTTAACTGTAGCTTCTCTTATGATAACCCGAAGATTTTCATAGTCTTGTCGGGATAGATATTTTTTAAGTTTCGCTATATCAACTTTAGTTCTTTCAGTGACAAGGTTTCCACTTTTGTCATACAGTAATCTATAAGCTAAAAGTTGTGCTTCATTTCGTTTCGTTTTCATTGTTAAATCCTGCAAAGGTTAATTGTCCGTAATCACCTCTGAGTCCAGCTTTCTGATATGAAGTAGCTCTACCTTCAAAAAAGTTTTGATGTTCAACTCCCAACACATCGTCTAACCACATCAGAGGATTATCTTTCTGATTAAAGTTAGGTTTAAGTCCTAACTGTAATAATCTTCTATCGGCAATGTATTTGTTATACGCATACATTTCCTCTTTGGTTAGCCCTTCTATATCTCCCATCTCAAATACTAAGTCAAGAAACTTTTCTTCAAGTTTTACCATCTCTCTACATATCTGATAAATTTCTTTTTTAAAGTCGTCTGTCCAGATGTCTAGATTTTCTTTGATAAATTCTCTAAATAATTTAGTCATAGCTTCTACATGTAAGCTTTCATCTTTGATAGAGTATGCCACAATCTGACACATGCCTTTCATCTTACCAAATCTTTGAAAGTTCATGAGTATAGCGAAGCTACTGAATAGCTGTAAGCCTTCCGTAAAGGCTGAATAAACGGCTAAAGCTTTGGCGATAGTCTTCTTATCAGACTTAATAGTTTTAAGGTCTGTAATGTACGCATGTTTGTCAGACATTTCTTCGTATTCAGCAAAAGCTTTGTATTCTATTTCAGGCATTCCAACAGTATCTAATAGTAAACTGTAGGCATGTTGATGGATTGCTTCCATGTTGCCAAAGGATAGCATCATCATTCTAGCTTCTGGAAGTTTGAAAAGTTGCATATACTTTTCTACATAACCTGAAGCAACATCTACATCTGACTGAGTAAACAATCTGAATATCTGAACTAAAAGATTCTTTTCTGAATCAGTTAATCTTTCATTCCAATCTTTTACATCAGTATGTAGTGGTACTGACATAGGATGCCAATGCATTCTGTTTTGTAAATCGTAATACTCAAACATCCAACTATAGTCAAATGGTTTGTAGTAATCTCTAGTTTTTAATAAGCTCATTATTTTCCTCCTTTGGTAAATAAACCATAACAAGTGTTTTACAATTAGGGCAACTTAAATTAGTTTTAATAATGTAATCTTCGTTTTCTTCTTCAATATCGTGGTCTCCACCCCAAATTAATTTTGTATTACAGTGCCAACATTTCATATTATCCCTCACAAGCAATACATTCCACATCATCTAATTTAATTCGTGGAACTTTAATGTTAACATTCTCTGCAGCTTTAGCAGCATCAGACCTAAAATAATAAAGTGACTTTAATTTATTCGCACCATACCAATGAACATCACTAACATACTGTAAGTATTCATTATGTTGTTCTTGGTCCTGAGTTGAGTCAGGTAAGATAAAAAATAAATTAACACTTTGACTTTGACATATAAACTCTTGTCGCTTATATGCATGTTCGACAACCCAGATTTGATTTATCTCATCTGCGGTTTTAAATATTTCTTTTTCTTCTTTTGTAAATAACTTTAACTCTTGTATTGACCCACGATTGTCACTAATATCTTGCCAAACTTTTTTACGCTTTTTAGGGTCACTTACTTTTTTGTTGATGAGTTTTTCGAGGTTTTTGTTTTTAACCTTGTAGCTTCCAGATAACGTTTTATGAGTAAAGACGTTAGCTCTGATAGGCTCGATAGACGGAGAAGTTCCCCCGCAAATAATACTGGAACTAGCATTAGGTGCAACAGCAAGGAGATGGCAATTCCTAAGACCAGAATTAGAAATATCAGGAGCTTCCCCCCGTAATACAGCAAGTCTTCGAGATGCACTAACAGCAGCTCCTTTGATGAACTTAAATAATTTATAGTTGATTCCAGTCGAGAAGATTCCCTCAAAGGAAATGTTCTGATTTTGTAAATAAGAATGAAAACCCATAGCACCAAGACCGATAGACCTTTCACGATAGGCTGAATAAGCAGCTTTAGTAAAGCCTTCTTTACCTTCTTTAATATGTTTTTTAAATCTTTCAAAATTTGCATTATATCCTCCAAGTGAATTTAAATCGACTGCATTTTCAATAAAGTGTTCTAGTACATTGTCAAGCATAGTGACTAAATCATCAATAAATTTTTCTTCTTTAGACCATTCATCAAAGTGTTCAAGGTTGACACTTGACAAACAACAGACTGCAGTTCTTTCTTCATTAGTAGGTAAAGTTATTTCTGAACATAAGTTGCTTTGTTTTACCTCTAAACCTAAATCTTTTTGTCCTTGTGGTAGAGCATCATTACAATTATCTATATTAACAATATAAGGCTCTCCAGTTTCTGCTCTAGCATCTAATAGTTTAGACCAGAGTTCTCTAGCTTTTATAATCTTAACAGCTTCATTTGTTTTCGGGTCAATCAATCGCCAATCGTCATCTTCTTCTACAGCTTTTAAAAATGCATTAGTTATGTTAACTCCATTGTGTAAGTTCAAGCATTTTCTATTTACATCACCACCGGATTCTTTTCTCATTACCATGAACTCTTCAATCTCTGGATGTGATATATCCATGTAAGCAGCATAACTACCTCGTCTAGTCACTCCTTGATTAAAAGCTAACATCTGAGAGTCTACTACTTTCATAAATGGTATTGAGCCAGTAGACTTACTACCATTACTTGTAGGTATACCATCACTTCTAATGTCTCCCCAATAACCTCCAATACCTCCACCAGAACTAGCTAACCAAATGTTTTCATCATAGTGGCTAGACAAACCTTCACGATTATCAGGAACATAATTAAGAAAACAACTGATAGGTAAACCTCTAGTTGTACCCCCATTAGAAAGAATAGGAGTAGAAAACATAAACCAAAGATTAGAAACATAATTATAAATTCTTTGAGCCATGTCAAAGTCAGTTTCTTCTTTAAATGTAGAAACAAATACTGAAGCTCTAGCAAAAGCTTCTTGTGGCGAAGTTTCGTTCTGCCATAAGTATCTATCTTGAAGAGTATCTAAACTAAACTTGTCTAGTTTTTTATCTCTGTCATAGTTTATAATTATTCCTAAATAAGGATGTTCACCCTTTTTTTCCATTCTTTTCCTCCAATCTTAAAATGTAAATTGCTATCATTGTATAGTGTATAATCTTTAGTAAGTCATCAATATTCTTACCATCTTTCTTACCAAACCTCATGGCATATTTCATAATGTTTCCCATAGCAAACCCTTCGCCATAACCAGCATCAAGTATCATGTCAGTAGCTTGATATTTTCCATGTGAATAGTGCTTATCATAAGTACCATCAACATAATGTTCTATCATTTTTAATATTATTTTTTCGTCAAATTTATAATTCATTGTCTTTCCATTCATCAGGTAAATTGCCTTCATAAAACCAACGGAAGTTATTAGCTTCTGCCCATTCAGCATGAGTTCTTTTAGTTCCATCTCTTCTTTTCTTAGCTTGAGGCATAGGAGCATAAGGTTTTTGAAAAAAGAAAACCAGTTCTACATTATCAGGTAAAGCATCACGAATGTGGATGTATTTACTGTACTCTGCATAATCCCAAAATCTGCCTTTAGCTTCAATTAAGATAACCTTTTCGTCATCAAACACTCTGACAAAATCAGGTTCGTATTTTTTAGGAATATTATAACTAACTGTATCGTAGTGATGCAGCCACTTGTTAAATAATCTTTGATGTATTTCGTATTCCCAATGACTATCGTAGCCTCTAGGAATACCTGCCTCTTTCTTAGGTCTTGGTTTTCTTGGTTTTCTTCTTGCCATTTTTCTTCACAGTAGAGTCATAGTTCTTAGCAAGTTTCCAATACTCTAAAATATTATTAAACATTCCTAAGTGTTTAGTGTG
>CEQC01004087.1_pt1 | contig 17105 bp, 18 predicted proteins | sample 531021 | NCBI WGS metagenome assembly CEQC01 (sample SAMEA2621213, study PRJEB7988) | marine metagenome | biome: marine biome (ENVO:00000447); feature: surface water layer (ENVO:00002042); material: "saline water (ENVO:00002010), including plankton (ENVO:xxxxxxxx)" | depth 5 m
TAAAGCTTCAATACCTCTTTTAGCTATTAGTTCCTGTAAATCAACTTTAGCTTGTTCGTCTTGTCTTTCTTCATAAACTTTTTTTATACCTAATGTAGCTTTAGTTGTATCATCTAATAAACTAGAAAAAGCTCTTATAATCTCAGGAGTTCTATCATACTCTTGCTCAGCTCGCACTTCAGGAGCACTAGGAGTTACTTTAAATTGTTCTGTTCTTTGTTGTGTACTCATTATCCTGTTCCTTTTGGTTTATTAGGTTCTACTGGTGTTGCTGTTGGAGAACCTGAAAAAGCAGTACCTATTGTGTATCCTTGCATAAATCCACCTACTCCTGCTCCAAGAGCTTCCATTCCTATCTCTTCACCTGACTTAAAGTTTTTATTTAAATTATTTCTTATGTCTTGTAGTGTTCCTAAGTACTGTCCTTTATTATCAGAAAACTGACTAACTGCTTGTCTTCTTCTATTTTGTTTACTAGTAGCAATAGCAGATAAATCTAAAGCATTTTCTGCTACAACAGATTGAAATATTTTACTAGTAGAATTACCTATAGGTTGTTTATCTCCTATTGCTGTTAATATATCAGATTCTTCTGCAGCGTTTTTTCTATCAGCAATATTTTCTGTTTCTTCTAAACGCTCTAAATCCATTCCATAATTTAATTCTGTACGAACTCTATTATTATAGTATTGTTCTTTAGCTGCTGCAGCTTGTGCTCTAGCTATTTTATTAGCTCGTTTGTTTGCTTTTGTATTTCCAAAAATACTTAGTCCAGTTTGAGTGGCTGCCATAGTTGCTGCTACAGTCATAGGTTCACACATTACTTACCTCTCTTTCCCAAGTAAAATTTATAAAATTTAGTTTCATGATAAAATTCATATTCCTTATTTTTTTCTACTACAAAACCTAACCTTTCAAGCCATTTTATAGTTTTTGTATTTTTATTCCATACGTAATTAATAACAGGTTTTTCGAAAGTTCTTAAAAGTTCTACAAATTTTTTACCTTCTTCTAACCAACTTCTTTTTTCATGTTTGCTTTTATCAGTACCTGCAAACCAAGGTATTACTGCGTCTGGTAAAATAACTACACCACCTACTGAAACTATTTCTTGTTTTTCATTTACTCCTTTCCAAAGTAAATCACTAACTGAAATAGATTCTGATAATTCTTTTTGCCAAGGTTGTCCCGAAGCACCTGTAAATTCTATAATATCTGAAGGACGTAATGTAATATTACTAGCTTCAAATTTATCTTCTGATGTAGTTATTAATTCTAATTTAAACATTATGCTGTACGATACCAAAGACTTCCAACTATATAAGGTTGTAAGTTATTATGAGGTTGGTCTCCTCCAGTATTGGAAGTAGTAGATGAACCTCTCATAACTGCAGTATGTTTATTTTCATCATCATCTCTATCAGCAATTTCTGAAACTCCTAATGTATGATTGTGACTTGGCATCTCATCTACAGTTAAAGTATGAGTTTTAGAACCTCCAGTTTCTAGTAAGTTATCGAAATCTGTATCTGCAGTATTATAACCTACAACAACTTTTCCTTCTATTCTAGTCCAAGAACCAAAGCCTAGTAAAGTAGCAGGGTCTTGTGTATTTAACATATTACAATAAACAGAACCTATAGGATATAAAACATCTCCTACAGATGCTTTTACACTTGTTATATTTAAATCTGTTGCTGTTATGCTTCCATCTTCAATTTCGTTTGTTCCTACTGCTCCAGTAGCTATTCTTGATTGAGTAACAAAATCATTAGCAGTTATTGCTGCTATACTATTTTTGTTAGAGTTAATAGTTCCTGTTAATGCTAAAGCAGTTGTATCATAACCATCAGATTGTTGTTCACTTAACTCTTGAAGTTTAAATAAACTTTGTCTAACTGCTTGATTAAGATTAGTGTCTGTTAAAAGACTTGTATCTGCAAAAGATACTGAAGGACTACTAATATCTGTTGTTCTTAATAATGCTATTCTATCAACTGAAGTATCTATTGTAACTCCTGTTCCAGCATCACTTAATAATGTTATTACTTTATTAGAAGAATCATTTGTAAAGTGAGTTGTCTCTTCTAATATTGTTTCCGTTTGATTATTGTCTCCAGTTCCAGTATAATAGTTTTTAATATGCAAAACAGTAATAGTTGTTATATTAGGCAAAACGTCTAAACTACTATAATCTAAAGATTTATTTTGACCACTATTATTAATCTCTGAGCCAGAGAACTCTTTAATTGACTTTGCCGCCATATTTTATCTTGCTCCTATTTATGTAAGTTCCTTCATAAGCAATTCCCACGAACTGAGACCTATAAGGACTATTATTTTTTAAAGTTAATGTTAAATTTTCTGTATTACTATTTACTCCAAATTTATGTATACCACTTTCTTTTTGAGGTATATCAGAACTAACTAGTCCTACTTTACCTGTAAATTGTTTTTCATAAGTTTCTCTACCTTTAGTTTTAATTTCTAATGAAAAGTTTACAGCATCTTGGAAACTAACGTCAAGTGATTTTAAGTTTAATCTTCCTGTAGGATAGTTTTTATTTTGTACTTGTAAAAAGTAAGGTGATAAAGTATAAGAACTTTCTACTGGATAACCAAAGAATAGCACTCTTCCGTAGTAAGTTATATTAGGAGGAAGTACCCAAACGTCAGTATACTTAGTTAACTGATTAATAAATAAAGTACCATGATAGTTATTACTAGTATCATCTTTAACTCTACTTCCTACTCTAGTATTAAGTATATCAACAGATGCAGTAGGTTCTTCTTCTGTATTATCTACAAAGTTATAATTAATTATATCATTGTTAGTTTCTGTATTAGCAGTCCAAGCATAAGAACTAACATCACCAAGTATATTATAACTATTTGAGGGAAGTGGAGTATAAGGAGGATTAGAATAAAAGTCACCTACTGTAGTACCTGACCCCTCTTGAAATCTTATATCAAATACATTAGTTTTATTTCCAAACGTATCTGTAGTAACTAATTTAAAATGATTTAAAGAACTTTTAGTAGCAACTTCTGATACAGTAGTTGGTCGAATACCTTGAATAGTTACATTATTATCTATAGTGTAAATATCAGTATTCATTAGTCTTGCTCCTACTGAATCTCCTCTAAAGTTTTCAAACTTTGTTATAGTATTTTTAGTAGTAGCTTTGTCAGAATCATATAAAGTTTGTTCTACATTATCAAAATATACTTTTACTGTGCCATCATTATATTCAACATCTAGTATTTTTTCTACTCCTGTCCAAAGGTTATTAAAGAATAAACTTTCACTACCATCAATATATTGTTTAATAGCAGCAGTAGAGTAAGTGTGAGATACTGTAACTTCACTTGTTATAACTTCTCCAGTATCATCTCCCCAATTAATAGGAACTCCTGTATTAGTAGAAGAATGAGTAAGACTAAGTCCTGTAATTTTTTCTCCTATTTGTCCATCATGAATCCAAAAGTAATTTATAGTTGAATCAAATTGTTCAAATACTTTATGAGAAGTAGAAGAAGCAGGTATAAATTTTAATTTAGTCCAACTAGTACTACCGTCTTTTTGTATAGCAAATGTTCCTTTTGTATCAAAACCTTGAGTATCTTTTTTATTACAATATATAACGGAGTCATCTGCAGTAGTACTATCAAAAGTTCCTCTAATAGTAAAATTAAATTTATCTCCTAAGTTATGTGTAGGTAAAGATATTGAACCATTAACTTGTGCTGCACCTTCAGTTTTAGAAGTAGTAGCTCCATTAAAAGTTAATTTACCATTAGTTTTATTTTCAGAGTGTTTAAATTGTGAGATATAACCTTTTAATTGTATATTAGAATTTTCTTCATTTCCTATTTGAGAAACAACACTTCCTGAAGAAGGAGTTAAAGAACTAGCTAATTCTACTCTATCTATAATAACTCTATCTCCAGAATCTAGTAATGACCTATCAAATAAAGGAATAGTTGTTCCATGATTACTTACACTAATTATACCATAATACCAAGTTATAATTAAGTCATGCCATTCGTTATTAAATAAATTATCAATATAAAACTTATTTCTCTTACTGTTTTTATATATTTCTAGCACTGCATGTTTAGTATCTCTATCTCTATAAATATTTATTCTTTCATGAGTAGCTTGTCTGTTACCTCCAAAAGATAAAACTGGTACATTATTTTTACTTTCAGAAGATAAATATATTTTTAAGTTAGTTGTAAATTCATTTAAAGCACTTAAAGTTATAGCAGGTATTTGTACATAGTTACCTTGTATTCCTGCTGCACCATTACCTTTAAACTCTAACATAGCTTTTCTAATAGATTCAGTACCATTAAAGTTTAAATTTAAATGCCAAGTATTAGTGTCTGTAGCACTTAGAATTTCTTGAGAGGGTAATATTCCTCCTACTTGTCTTGTATAAGTATTAGCTCCTCTGCTTGCTTGACTAACAAAATCAGGAAAATTACCATCATCTCCTAACCCTTTTATTTCGTAACGACTATTAGTAGAGTCATAATCAATAATTTTTGTATTTCCTGTAGCTAATTTATATGCTTTATCATTACTAGTATTAGCGTCTACTGATTCATTATAGTTACCATTATAAGCATCAATGTAAGAATTACTTAATATAATATCACTAGGAACATAAGGAGTTAATTCAGGTACACCTATTGTAGAAGTGTATGTTTCTCCTAGTGAACTATCAGGGTTATTTACTTCTAATACTTGTGTTGGAAATATTTGTTTTAATTCATTGTTTACAGTAGCTACTGTTAATAAAGTATTATCTAATTCAGCTCTAAAAGGTAGATTAAATTTTGTAATTTCTGTTGTATTATCTTCAGTTATATCATAATTAGGATTGTCTTTAAATACTTTTTGGTCTATTTGTAACTGTGACGAGTAATCAAATAAATCTAATTTAGCAATATTAACATTTAGTCCAGAATTTTCTACAAGATAAATTGTATTGTCAAAAACTACTGCACCAAATATATCTGAATTAAAATTAAATTTAGACCACGCAGATTGTACTTGTTTTTTATTGGCTTCATAATAACTATAAACGTAAATATTTTTAGGTTCTGAAGTTGTTCCTAAGAATATCATATTTTTATTAGCTATACTAAACATATACTTTATATCTTTAGGAATATAAGTATCTACATGTGCAGTTATTTCTATTGCGTCTTTTACTAAAGTATCATCTTTTACTACATACTTTCTAATAACAGCATTAGCACCTATATTATCTGCAAAGTATACGTTACTTCCTAATTTTTCAGGTCTAACAGTTTCATCTACACTATAAGAAGTAATTAATTCTGTTCTAACAGTAGAAGGACTTAAAGCTTCTGTAGATGAGTTTACTAAAAATTGTTGATTTTCTGTAAAGACTATTAAGCCATTACCATATACTTCCATATATTTAGGTCTAACAGAAAAGTTACTTCCTAAGAAAATATCTATAGGATTATCTGCATTATTTATAATAGCAGAAGAAGCGAATAAATTAAAGTAGTCATTTGATTTTGACATTACTACACTATCTTGTCCTAAATAAACTAATCTATTTCTAAAGAACTGTACGTCAATAATTGATTTTCCTATAAAAGAAGGAATAGGATTAGAGTCATTATCTCCTACTAATCTATTAGCATAAGATTGAGCTGACCTTTGATTAGTTAAACCAGTATCACCAGCGACTACAAAACTAAATTCAGCTTTTCCATTAACGTCAGGTACTCCTGTTCTAATTAAAAAGTGTGGCATTGTATCAGGGTTTATTTCAAAGTCAATCCCAGGCTCTACTGTTTCTTCCCAAATTTGTTTAGTAGCATTCCAACTAACAAAATAATTTGCTAAAGTGTTTTGTTCATCTACTCCTACAACATTTAATACATATCCATCATAGCCACCGAGTTTAGGAAGTTGAGCTGCTGAAGCAACGTTTTGGTTAATAGCATTTATTTCTAACTCTATATCTTTACGAACATAAATCTTTTGAGTTAATATATCTGTTGCATGAGTTATTTTTACAATATTATCATCTGTTGTAATTGTTAAATTAGTTAACGCAGCATTTCCTTCAATAGCAGTTTTAATTGCAGTTGCTATTTGTACAAAGGTACTAGAAGAAGTTACTCCACTTGTAGTACAAGTCTCAACTGCTGCTGCTCCTTGTTGTATAAATATATCAAAATCTGCAGAAGGATTACCTTCAACTGCAATAATAGCAGTTTGTCCATTATTAGTATTAGTTGTTCCATTAGTTGTCATTGCTGTAACTTTATCTGCGTTACTTACAATAATGTAATCTTCTATTACAGCGGCTCTAATACTATCTCTAGGAGTTGTAGTAGCTACGTAAGCATTAGTAGTAGTACCTCCACCTGCATTAGAACTTCCATATACAACATCTTGTTTTACTCCATCTTTGTTATAAACTTCTATAGGTTTAGTAGCACTATCAGTAAATACTAATATATAATCATCAGTTACTGCATTAACATCAGAAGCAGAAGCTTTATTATTCTTATCTATTTTAGTAATAAAAGAATTAGCATTTATACTAGTATCAACAGGGTCTAAAGAAGTAATTAATTCTGTACCATTTCTAGTTTCTAATCCTCTAGATATACTTGATACATAGTTTATTTGTTCTTCTGCTTGATTACCTAACCTTACTAAGTCAGGTTGAGTTGACACTCCGTTTGATAGTCCTGTTACTTGGTGACTAAAGAAAGATTTAGATGCCATAATTTGGATAATCCCTTGTTCTATGAAGTACTCCAAAGGAAGCTTCAGAGTCATATAATATGTTTGCTTGTTCTACGTCTATTTGTTCTCTACGAAATTCTATTCTAGCTTCTAGTTCATCTTGTTGTGTTAATTGGAATAAGTCAGTGTCTCCTACGACTTGTGCACCAAATTTTCTAGCAGTATTAATTGTTATATAACTTCTTACTACTTGAGGTAAATCTTCCCATTCTAAAAATGAAACTAAAGTTACTTTTAAATCTTCATCAAATACATAAGTATTATTTTTTCTATCGTAAAGTTTTTGTCCTCTTTGTACTACATCTCTTTTACCTTCATTAGTTTTTCTAGGTATATAAACTTTTAAAGTATTTGCAGGTAAATTAATATGATTAGAAGAGTCTCTAGCTATTGTTAGCTCGTAGTCAGTATTACATACTAAACCAATAGATTGTATCTTTCTTGAATTATCATGAAGCATTTGACGAGCCATTAATGCATCTGCAAATGCAGTATCAAGGCTGCTTACGGGACTTTCATTAATGTTTTGCAAACAAACATTTACTGCTTCTAATTCTGTTTGAGGTAATAAATTCATGTTGTCCTTTTAAAATTATAAAAAACCCCTCACGAAGAGGGGTTCAAGTACTTAAAATTAAGTAATATTAAGTTCTATAGCACACTCTGGTCTAAGTGAACCGATACCTACTGACTGACGAGCAACCATTAAAGTTCCTTGTCTTTCAACTTGGTAATCAGTTTGTACACCTAATCCAAGTAAACGTACTACACCGATAGCATCAGCAGAGAAGATAACACCAACAGTCTTACTGAAGTCACCATAATGGTAATAATCAATACCTGTTGCTGCACCACTTTGTGATACGTTAGTGCTTGGTACATTAGGGCTCTTAAGGATAGTAACTCCACCAATCTTAAGAACTGTTCCATCAGCATAAGAACCTGCTCCATCATAATCACGATTGATTACTGAGAAACCAGAATCTTGTGAAGCTGACAATAAGTCATAATAATCCTTAGGTCTTAAGATACAGATTTTTTCATCTGTTTCTGGAACGAAAGCATTATCGAATTTTTCTTGTGCTGAAAATATAGCTTCTGATAAAGCTCTTGCTTTAGCAGCTACAGTAGAAGCACCTCCTGCTAATAAATCACGACCACCATCTAATTGGAAATCTCCACTAGTAATTTGGTTGTCGCCAGCAGAAGCAGGCTTTTGTGTACCATCAACAGAGACAAGCTTATTAGCTTCTCTTGCTGTTAATATTAACTTTCTAAGCAAGTGTTGGTCATAAGTATAACCAAGAGTTGCACCTAGTTCTTTAGCATAAGCTGAACGAACTTCATAATGATTTAACATATCTTCAAAATCATCTACAAAAGTAGACGCATACATTAAACCATCAATAGATATTACTTGCTCGTTATGAGCAATAGATGAAGGTTCGATTTCTGTACCAGCAGCATGATAGCCAGTAGTAGAAGCACGACCAATCATTGGGAAAGAAGCTGACTTCTGTCCACTAATTGTACGCTCTCTAACTTTTCCTTGCAATATTGTAGCTCGTTCAAAGCTTGCAAGTACTTCACCAGAGAACAACTCCAAGAACATTGCGTCAGTAGCACCAGCAGCATTTACCTGCCCGGGACGACCAAAGTTCGAATAATCGAGAGCTGACATTTTTTTCTCCTATGAGGTTAATAATTAATAATAATAATCAATTATATATTTACTTACAAGTTGTCTTACGATTAACATACCTTAGTAGTTTAAAGTAAGGCTTTAAATATTTATAGTCTTGACCGTTTAAGTTTTCTTTGAACTCTTTCACGTTCAGCGGGGTCTTTTTGGTAAAGCTTAGTGTTAATATCAGCAGTTAGCTGAGCCCAACTTTCATAAACATCACCAGCCTCAGACCCTGAGACTCCATCAAGCAGTTGTGGCTCACCAGATGAGTACATGCTCTTTAAAGCTTCTATAGCCATTTGAGCTTTGTTCTTATCCATTGAAGCTACTGCTTCGTCAAATTGTTGAGCAAATGCATCATCTACTCCCCCTTGACTTGCCCAATTAATTAGATTATCATAATCTTCTTTTGAGCCTGCCATTTCTACTACGCTTGATTTCCATTGGTCTACTAATGCTTGTTGCCCTGCAACATAAGCATCAATCATAGGTTTACCAAAACCTAATTCTTCTAGTTCTTTATAACTATCTTCTGATAATTCGCCTTTAGTTGCATACTCGTCTGAGTATTTATCAAAATTAAAATTACCTTCTTCACTAACAGTAGGAGTAGTTTCTACTTCTTTACTTCCTAATTTAGTTTCTAGTTCTTGATAAGCTTTTACAAGGTCATCTTGTGATTCAAACTTACCTAGAATTTTTTCTTGTGGTTCTTCTTTAGGTTTTTCAGGTGCTTTTTCTCCCATAGGTATATTAACACCATGAGGTATTGCTGTTGCTCCTTGTGGTTCTGAAACTCCTGTTACTATCTCCTCGCTTAATTTTTCTTCGCTCATATATTACTCTTCTTCCTTAATTAATTCTCCTGCTATTTTACCTGCAGCTCCAGCAGTTCCTTGAGCAACAGCTTGTTGTTGCATCATAGCTTGCTGTTGTTGCATAGCAGCTTGTCTTTCTTGTTGTAATTGTTCTTCTGATTTAATTAAACCAGCCATTTCAACACCTTGAGATACTCCTATTCGAGTAATTAAATCAGGCATATTTATAAATGAACCAGCTTGTAAATTTATTACATCTCCAACAAATTGTTTTAATTTACCATAATCATATCCTCTACCTAATGCTTCTAGTCCTGCTATAATAGTAGGCTCTACTGAACCAGTTGGTAAATCTGGTAATCTATTTTGTGAAGCATACCTAGCCATCAATGCTTTTATTAAAGGTAACTGTAAAGTCTGTGAAAGTACAGAATATTCTCCACCTAAATTATCTTCTAAGTCTGCTGCTACGTATCTAATTTCTTCAGCAGTTACACGTTCAGCTTGTCTTCTTACTGCTACGTTAAGTAAGAAAGCATGTGATAAAGCTTCTTCTAATCCTACTTTAGTTTGATAAGCTACTTGAAAGTCATTAGCTTTTTGTACTTGTAATGTAGAAACATCTTGAATATTTCCTACACAGAAATCTCCAGATTCTTTTCTAGCTAAATCTCTTACTTTAGTAGTACCATTAGGATTAACCATAAATAAAATCTTTGAAGATACTGCAGCCATTTGTACAATAGATTTAGATATAGCTTCTAATGAATTTAAATCTCCAAGATATTCTTCTACTAATCCTCTACCATAATGCTCTCCTGCAATAGATGACCAACGTACAGGAATCCAAGGCATATCTTCAGTTTTATATTCTCCTTCTGTTCCAGCAATAACAGTACCATTCTTAAGTTCTTGCCAACCTTCATAAGTATTTTTATCTTTTCTAAGAACATAAGTAAATATACTTACTTCTGTTTTCTCTTGGTCTTTTTTACTTAAACTGTTATATGCTTCTTCTGGTAGAGCTTTAGGAGTTAATGTTTCACATACAATCCATCTAATAGGATTACCAGAATAGTCTCTTTCTATAACATATTTTTCTATTGAATAAACTTTTACGTCACCTTTTTTAGGAACAAATAATAAAGCATTACCAGTAGCAATACATAATTTTAATGTATCAAACATAGGGACTCGTAAAGAATCTTTCTCTGCTTCTTTAATTAATATGCGTTCATATCTAGTCATAGCTTCTTCTAAACTAGATAAGAAAGATTTACCTTTTGCTAGTCCTAATTGGTTTGCTTGGTTTTGTAATTCTAAAGCTTCTTTGTCTGATAAAGATAATTTAAAGAAAGGAGTGTTAGGAGGAAACAAAGCTAATAGTAATTTAGAAGCTAAAGTATTAACACCTCTTGCTCCTAAAGATTGGTAAGGAGTAGTTAATACATCTGACTCATTTGAATAGTCAGGAGTTAATAAAGCAGGTAATGTTAACTGACAACATCTTCGTGCTCTTTCTAATATGTTATGTCTTTTTCCAGACATAGAAGCATAATGTTTAGCAGCTTTACCTTTGTGGTTGCTAACATCTTCGACTGGTAGTGTTGAGTTTTTTTTATACATTAGTACTGCATTCCTGTTGAATTGTTTATTTGTAACATACCCATATTAGTTCGAGTAGGTTTTATCTTTGGTATGTTTCTTTCTGTTCTACTTGTACTTGTAAATCCTAATTGTCTTATTCCCATTCCAGATTGTTGTTGTCTTTCTGGTGTATTTTGTCCTATCTGTAAATCTCCTAAACCAATAAAATCTATGTTAGGCATAATGTCTGAACCTACTTGGTCAATAATTCTTGCCTTATTCATCTTAGTACACATCTTCTTCTTCCTTTTTAAGTTTGTTTTTTAAGAAAGTTATTATTTCTTGTTTACCTACTTCTATCCATATTTCTCTATCAGGTGTATTCTTATTAGGTAACGTATATGGATAAACTATTTCTAGTAAATCTATTACATCTTGTAAGTTTCTAGGAAAAAACTCAGCTAATTTTTCTGCCGATATTTCTTTTAATTTGTTTTTTGTTGTTCTCATAATAAATAAAACCCTCTTAAGATAGTCCTAAGAGGGTAGATTAAACTAATAAAGGAGGATAGTTTACGGGATTATTTCCCTATTAGGGAGCATGTTAAATCCAATAATCTATTTCTTTTGTAGTAAAATCGTACTCTTCTCCTCTTAATATTCGGACTGCTCTAGTGTTAGCTATTAAATACTTGTTAATAAAATTATCGCTAGCATCTTCATCAACATATTTTTTGTATTGTTTTTTATATACTTCTTCTATTTCTTTCCAAATTTCTTTATCCGACAACTGGTCTTCAATACACTTATCCAAAATTTTAACAGATTTAATCTTACCAATTTTAGGAGCACCTTTAATATTATCAGTTGGGTCTCCCATAAGTACTTGAGAGTAGAAGAAGTGTCTTGCTTGTAGTTCGTCGATTTCATATATTTCCTTTTTATTCCAGTTAAAGTGCATGCCTTCTATTTGGTCTAAGTCTTTATCTATTGTACATATTATACTATTACTATCTTGAAGGAGACCCATTAAATCATCAGCTTCTAATTTACTTTCTGTCCTAGCATTCCAAGTTTTAGTCATATATTTCTTTAATACATCTACTAAAGTGGGAACAGTAGAAGCATTTCTATTATCTTTATAACCTTCTAATTCTTTGTATCTAAAATTATCTTTACCTGATAAACAAACAACAGCTTCGTCTGCTCCAGTAGTATCGAGTATCCATTGAATAAAATTATCTACATCTACCATAGCTTCTTCTGCTTTAGCTATAGTAATAATGCTAGGCTCTCCTTCGTCTCCAAAGTCAATATCAAACTCATTAATAAAAGCAAACCTGTATGCTATAATATCTCCATCTATCAATGCTCTTTTCATATCGTTATTAATTCCATAAGTAAAGCAAATACAATAGATGCCATTATTATAATATATACTTTAAACATAATATCGTATTTTCTCATTTGTCATCTTTCCTTATATCTCTTCTAATTTCACGTTCAAGTCTATTTAATATCTCTTCCATAAAAGTAACTAAATCTCTACGTTTAGATATTTTATGTGTAAATGAATTAGCTATCTCTTTTAATAAAGCTCTTACTGCTCTTATCCATATTAATCTTTTTCTAATTCTAACTGCTGCAGGATTAATAATTTTCTTCTTCAGTGTCGTCATCTTCGCCTCCATCTATATGTATTGTTTTAGTAAAACGTGCTCCACAATATGGACAATAAGTAGGGTCATTTATACCCGACATCATCTCTAGTATAAAGAAAAAATTCTTACAACTAGTACACTCTAAATAAGATAAGTCTTCCATTTTTGGAATATATATCTCATCTTCATTTCTTTCATCTTCTGCCATAGCTTCCTCATCAATGGGTCTCCGCCCAGTTATCTCCAACTTTATATTCTCCATCTAATGGACATAAAAAGTTAAAGTCCTTACCTGCTTTTCTTATAGCTTGTACTGCATGTTGTCCTACAGTATCTGCATTATTAACAGGAACATCTATTTGCCACTCATCATGTATGTTACCAACAAACTCTGCGTTGTTTTCATACACGTAAGGAGCTAGATTATGTAATGCTTGTTTCATAACTATAGCACCTGCTGATTGTAGTAAGGTATTGAGAGCACTATGTGCTGACCTAATTGGTATCTTTCTTTTATCTAATCCATACAAGAAACCTCTTGTACTTGCTTCTCTTACTTTTGTTTGTAGTTCTCTTAATGCAGGTAATTTTTCTAAGAAAGATTCTTTCATAGTAGTAGCTTTATAACTGCTACAACCAAGAATAACTCCTAGCTTCTCTGCACCTGCTCCATATAAAAAAGCGTATATCCAAGTCTTGGCTATGTTTCTATCTGTAATACCTAAAGCTTCCATGTTAGTAGTATGTACATCTCCATGAACAACTACGTCTGCATATTGTCCATCATCATACTTACCCATATAGTGAGCCAAACACCTTAATTCTAAACCACTTGCATCACACCCTACTAGTTTATTATTATTAGTAGCTTTAAATAAAGTCCTACACTCTTTACCATAAGGACTATAGCAAGCAGGTACTTGACTCATGTTTGGTTTTCTGTGTGTCATGCGTCCAGTAACTGCACCTATTGTATCTACTGCTCCATGTATACGTTCTTTTCTAGACATCTTAAGCCAAGCATTCTTGCCCTCGCCTACCATACCTAGTATCTTTTGTATTACAAAATACTCTCCGAGTTTTTGAGCACCTTCATATTTTAAAGATGCTAATACTCCTTCGTTAATCTTTGGTATACCAGTTTCAGTATACTCTTCTGGCTTCCAACCATACTGTTCTTGTAGTCCTCTTGCTATATGTTGTCTACTTCCGCAATTAAAAGTAGTCATCTTCTTTTTAACAAAAGGTACACCAGCTTCATAACCTCTAGCTTTATTATTTACTTTAGGAATAAATACTTCTTCATCTACAAAGTCTGGAAAGAATTGTTTTACTTCTTCTTCTATTGTTATCTTTTTAATTAGTAAAGATTTATATAGCTTATCTGCTTCTTTATGATTGAATGACCAACCATTAAATGTTTGCCTACTAATTATCTTTCTAACACTGTGTTCTAAATTTAGTGCATCTTTAGATACTTCTTTCTCTTGTATCTTTTTATATAGTGTCTTTGTTACTATTACATCTTGTTCACAATACTCTACCATTTCATCAGTAAGTACTGACCAATCAGATTGAAAGTGTTGCTTATGTTCTCCAAGACGTAACCCAAAAGCTTCAAGACTATATGCACCTATGAGATTATTAGGAAGTGTACCTGCTTTTACTCTCCATATATCAGAATCTTTTATATCGGGAAAAGCTAACTTAGAAGCAGTTAAAGTATCATAGACTTTACTATAATCAAACTCCCAACCTAATACTTTTTCGAGAACCAAACAATCATAGTCAATGACGTTATGACCAATCCACAAAGTAACATTTCTAAAAACGCTGTTGTAAAAGTTATCAAACTGTTCCTCCGTTCTAAGTACCCATCTTCTATCAGAGTCAATATCTATAGCTACAATACAATGTATTTTATCTACATCTAGTTGTAATCCATTTGTCTCTATATCAAATGCTACTCTCATTGTAATCCTTTAGTCCTAACTTATCAAAGTCATCTTGCCAACTAGGAAGTAACCTACCCGTCTCCTTATTAAATGTCAACTTATCAGCAACACCAACTTCTCCAGTAGTACGATTCTTTAGTACTCGAAGTCTTGCAAGGTTACCATACTCAGCATGTTGTTGGTTTCTTTCTATTGCTATCACTGCATCTGATAATTGTTCTAATGAACCCGAGCCACGTAAGTCACGAAGACTAATCTGTCCTCCTTCATTAGCATTATTACCCGACCTATTAATATGTACTACACATAATAAACAAGCTCCAGTTTCTTCAGCCAAACTTCTTAAGTCTGTCATCAACCTATCAATAGCTTTACGTTCATCTCCAATAGGCATACCACTGATAACAATACTTAAGTGGTCAAGTATAATATATTTACAACCTAAAGATACAATCATAAATCTTATCTTGCTCATTAAGTTATCACTATCAAGTGAACCAAAGTGGTCGTACAAATGAAACTTGTCATTGTTAATAGTAGCTTCATAAGCATCACGGAGTAGTTCATTATCTACTGGGTCTAGTTCTAATCTTTTATTTAAATACAAACTAGGATAACGAAGTGCAGTCTTTTGTGTACTGTCTTCTAATGCAACAACTCCCAAAGGAACTTTATGATGTTGTATTATATGGTAACCAATCTCATGTACAAAAGTTGATTTACCTGCACCCGAACCTGCAGTAAACATATACACTCCCTTTTGCAATCCTCGTAGCATGTGGTTTAGTTCGGGATAAGGAATAGCTATACCATCTTCTACTGGAGTAGAAACATAAGACCATAGTTCTTCACCAGATAAAATGCCGTCGGGTCTATATTGTCTAGCTTGAAAGATAGAAGCAACTAACACTGCAGCTTTACCATTCACTAACATATCGTTAGCATCTTTATGTCCATCAGAGTATTGCATGACTCTTATCTTTCCACATGATATTAGATTAACTGCTTCTTGTACTCCTTGTCTGCCTGCTTCATCATTATCAAAAGCTAATACAATATCATCAAAAGATTCTATAAACTCTAAATTCTTTTTAATATACTTACTAACAGATGATGCACCATTAGGAATAGAAACTACTGCCCACTTATTATTAAAGACTTGACTAATAGACATAGCATCAATCTCTCCTTCTGTAATAATAAGTCTAGGGTTTTCCCCTTGAGGTGTCCAAAGGTGTTGACCAAATAATTCTATGTCGTCGGGTTCTCCAGTCCAAGGAAATTGCTTGTCGGGTGTTCGGATATGTTGTGCTACTTCGCTTCCATTTTTATAGTAAGATGCTACATGACAAGGGTGTCCTCTCCATGTCCCTACTTTATAATTAAACTTTCTGCAGGTTTCTTCTGTAATACTACGTTTAGTTAACGCTTGATATTTTCCTTCAATTAAATCTAATCGTTTTGGTTCTTGTACTTCCATATCTTTATTATCCCCTTTTGTATAAGTCTTACATGAGAAACAATATGTGCCATTAGAATATACAGCAAGAGCATCACTACTACCACAGTCACTACAAGGTAAATGTGTTTGTATTGCTCCTCCCCTACATTCCATCATAAGCTTGCTCCATGTCATTTATTTCTGAACCAGTAGGTTCTTCATCAGTATTTAATATTTTAGTCTCTGTTGTTTCATGAGCAAGAATATTAAACATAACTGCTGACGCATGGTCTTCATCAGTTGCTCCACTTAACCACTGTACTAAATGTCTAAATGCAGATTCTTTATATCTTTCTAATTCTTCTTCTGAGTTTGCTTTTTCCCAATTACGAGGTGTATATTTCTCTCCTCCTCTTGTTAGTAACTCTGCAAACCTAGTAAGCATTTGCTCTTCGTATCTAATACCTTTTGGAATAAGAAGATTAAAGTTAGCTTTACCTTTATTAGTATCTCTGACCATACCAGAGTTAAACTCTATTCTCTCCCCACTATCATTAGTTTCATAATCCATAATCACTCCTTTAACCACTCGTCTGGCATAATAGTTTCGGCATATTTGAAGCCATGTCTTTCACACCATTCTCCATAAGTAGTTTTGCTACGTTTACTTAATCTTTGTTTAACTTTACCAAATACGAAACGAATGTCAAGGTTTGGGTATTGTCTTTTAATAAGTAGATGTTTAACTCTATCTGATGAAACAAACCTACCTTTAGTTTCTATTATAATAGTTTTACCCGATTTAGTTTTTACAATAAAGTCGGGAGTATACCTATGATTAGACTCGGGTTTTACATAAGTAATAACTTCTGATTCATAACCATACTCAACATTCTTTTCGTCAAGGTCTTTTGCAAAAGAATGCTCCAAGCCCGAGCGATAACCATGCTTCAGACTTGGGTCATTTCTTTTAAACTTCTTTGGTTTCTTAGAAGTCATCAGGGTTACTTTCAACTGCTGAAATTTTTTCTTCAGCAATCGCAGTGCTAACGAATCCTTCTTCTTCTGCAAAGTCAGATACGTCTACCCCTTTCAATTCAATTACTTGAACTGCTGATAAGAAACAAGATACACCATAAGCATTAGCA
>CEQC01000111.1_pt1 | contig 16970 bp, 5 predicted proteins | sample 531021 | NCBI WGS metagenome assembly CEQC01 (sample SAMEA2621213, study PRJEB7988) | marine metagenome | biome: marine biome (ENVO:00000447); feature: surface water layer (ENVO:00002042); material: "saline water (ENVO:00002010), including plankton (ENVO:xxxxxxxx)" | depth 5 m
ATGGATCTGCTCGTCCTGTTACAGTAACTGTAACTAGAAAATATAATCAATCATCACAAGAAGCTGTTAATAGTCCTGATGATGCTGAAGGTAAAGTAGTTAGTGTAACTAATACAGTAAATGAAGATGGGACATTTGATACTGTAAAAAGTGTTACCCTTTATAATGAAGCTAAATTTAGTATTCGTACTTTAACAAGACCTAATGAAAATGAAAATAGATTAGAACTTAGTCATATGAAAGCTACTGATATTAATTCATTATTAGAAAGAATGTGGATAGATAGTGAAGCAAAAATTTATATAATGTCAACAAATGCAACTAGTTTTAGTGATAGTGCTACTACTGAAAGTATTAATTTTGTAACTACTAGTAGTGCAACATGGGGTAGTATTAAAGATAAAATTGTAAGATTTTATGATCAAAGATTAACAGTGTCTCCTACATCAGATAGTTCTGGAGCAAATGAAAATCCTATTCAAATTAATAAAGATATTAGTTATAGATATAATAGAGAAAATAACCTTTATGATGCTACCATTATATTAAAAGCTATTAAATCAAGACATTTGTTAACTAGGTTTCAAAATAGAACAGATGAAACTACTATTGTATTTAATATAGATGATGCTAGTCCTGCTGAACGAGATAAGATAATGAGTAATTACTATACAGATATAAATGGTAATATTGGTTATTATCCTGGTGATGGAGTATTAACAGATAATAAATGGTTAGTAATTAGTCCTTCTAAACTTACATCAACAGAAACAACACCTGAAGGATGGAGTGCTGCAGTAAATTCAGAAGGCAGTAATCATACTGGAACATCTGGATTATCTAATGCGGGATATGTAAATTTAGAATCTCAACAAATAGGAAGAACAATTAGACAACAATCTTTTTATGATGAAAGAGATAAAAATTATAATTATATAATTGAAATTATTATTCAAAAGAAAGATGAACAATTATCTAAACCTGGTAAAAGTATTACATTATCAAACTTTAGAAGTGCTGCTAGTGGATCTTTACAAGTATCTGGTACTTTAACTTTTGAATCTTATTATAATGGAAAACCATTGTTTGTTGCTAATACAGTATCTAATTTTCCTAATGCAAAAGTTTATTATGCTGATGATAAATGGATATATAATCGTAATGCTACAAGTTTAAATGCACATATTTTTAGAAATGTTGAAGAAGCTGCTCTTCCAAAACAAGATGAAATTTTATATTACAATCCACATATAAATAAAGATAATCCTAATTATCCCCCAGAACGAGGCTGGGTTCCTTTTGTAAATAGAAACTATTCTGATCTTGAACCTCATGTATTAACCGTTAGTTTACTTAATCAAACAAGTTTAACTTTTGCAGATAGTGAAACTGCAGATGATCAATATAGTGGTAACTATACTAGAGCTACTATTAATAGTACTGATAGAGAATTTACTAATCAAGAAGTTTATACTACTGCTATTAATTTAAGTAGTTCTGTTCCTGAATTAACAGAGTCAGAATTTGATACTATTGGAGTTACAAGAAATGCTTTTATTGAAACTCAAGTAACACTTGAAGATGGAGGAACAGGATATATATGGAGATTTGAAGAATATAATAAAAATTATTTTGTATCAAGTGGAAAAAAATTAACTAATAGAGGTGTTGTTTATCCTAATGTTTATCCTGTAAATAAAACAGATGAATCAGATTTAGGATATGCTTGGACTTCAACTAATACTGAAACTTCTAGAACTAGATTAAGATATCCTTGGGAATATGATTGGTCAGGAACAATAGTAGAAAACTTTATAATGGATGCTTTCTTTTTAAGTGCAGATACTAATGGTGTTAGTAAAACAGCTGGATCATTAACTGTTAATGCAAGTCCTAGTACTAATGATACTATATCAATATGGACAGATCCTAATTCTACTTCAGAAATTATTGAAGAAACAGGATTAACAAGATCTGAATTAAATACTGCAGCAGCTAGATTTAAATCTAATACTTATGGTAGTGGTACTAAAATTAGTTTTAACCCTCAGCGTACAACTAATGGATTATATACTTATAAAGCTATTATAACTTCTAAAAAAGGTACATCTTCCTCTATTAAGATTGGAAATAAAATACATCACTTTGGAGAAAAATATCCATTACCTCCAACAACAGATCCATTAGCAGATCCAAGTATCTTTTTTGTTGTTCCTGTAAGAGATCAAGATGCTAATATAGATTCAACTATAAACTATGATCATGCTTCTGATTCTTGGGATTGGGAAATTATTGAGGATGATACTACAACTAATGCTAATCAAGGATATAATGATATAACGGGTCAGTCTGATAATTCTTTAAATTATGCTAATAATAGCATTCCTATGTTAACAGATGGTCAATGGAATAAAAGAAGACAACTATGGTATTGGAAAAATGTTAATTGGTTACCTAGACATTTATTAGAAAATGATAGACAGTTTGCAATTAATAATGTTGTAACAAGTGGAGGTTCTGAAACAGTAAGTGCATTAACAGATGCTGCAAGTGACGTAGTTACTTGGGATAGTTCTGCTAAAGAAATAACTATTAACTTACCTAATAACTGGAGAACAATTGAGTTAAGAGGTGATTTTGCAAATTATACTACAGGTAGAGGTTCTAATGTAGATCATGTATTTAGAGGAGTAAGATTAAAAATATTTAGAACAATATCTAATGTTATTACTTGGCAATATGTTGACCCAACTAATACAGATGATCCTAGTGGTACTGCTTATGAAGCTGTAGCTTATAATTTTGCTGAAGAACTAGCTGTAGATGGTGGAGGTAGTTCAGGAACCTTTGGAGGAGATGCAGAGTTAGTTGCTGTAACTTCTACTCCCCCACCTTTAACTGTTGTTACTTGGTCTAACTCTTCTTCTTATGAAGGAACTTTAAAATTAAAAAGTAGTGCATCAGATACTGGAACAGGTATTGCACATGCTACAGCAACAGCAGCTAATGCTGCTGTAAGTTTAAGTGGAGCAGATAATGCTAACTTTAGACATTGGATGTTAACAGGAGAAAAGAATGCACAAGTTAATGCATTTATTGGTGATGATACTGAATCTGGTGATGTAACAACACTTGATCATAGTGGAACATATGTAAATCCTTGGAGAGCAAAAACTCAAGCTGCAACTGGACCTAGTACTTTATATGGAACAGGTGTTTCAGCTGACTCTGATGATTTTTATCAAAATACAGGAGGAGTTATAGTTCAAGGAACATATAAATATCAAAGATATTATACTATAAAATATAATGTAGAATTAAATAAAAATAATTCATTTAATATTGTTAAAGAAAAAAATACTTTTACTGTACCAACTCCTAAAAATTTATATGCTTTTGGTGATACATATATACCTAATGGACAAACATATGCTAATATAGATCAGGTAGATGGATATTTTTATCATGGATGTACAGTTAACTATACTGTACAAAATAATATTTTAAAAAGTTTTGATTGTGGTCCAGATGGAGGATCTTGGTTAAGATATACAAATGACAAAGGTATGCGTGTAGGTCCTCAAATAAATGGTAATTATAATTCATCTACTTCATCAGGACCAACAATAACATATACAGGAAGTCAATCTCCAATAGGAGCTCATTATGGTAATTCATGGAATGAAGTATTAGGTCAGCTAGCACAATACTCTCAGCATGATGTAGCATTTGCTCATAGCACAACAGCTAGTATATTTGGTGAAGGTGTACACAATAACGTAGGAACAAATGCTTCTGAAGAAGGTTCAGATGCTAACTTTACTAGTGGAGCAGTACATACTGCTGCAGTTAAAACTCCAGAATTATTCTTATGGTTAATGCAAATGTCTAGATCAAGAAAAGAATGTACTTATGTAACAAGAAAATATTTTGTAGTACCTCCACCTCAAAGTGAATGGAGCGTACCTAACACTACTCAACTACCTGATGGTACTAGCATTTCAGATTCTTCAGTATCATTAACTGAAAATCTAGTTCGATTATCTGATAACTTATATTATGTAGAAAAAAAATGGACTAAAAAGAATGCATGGACAAGTGATGTAAGAGATGCTGTTAGTCCAACAGATTTAAATATGACCTTTCAATATTGGAATGCAGAAAGAGGATTACCTAACTTTCCTGGTACTAGTAGTGCAGCATCATTCTGGAGTCCTAAATATAGCACTATGTCTGCACCTTCACTATCTGATAGTGACGAAGGAACTAAATTCTGGAGGTATTAATTGGCACAAGAAATTCCTAGTAGATTATCAAGTAATCCTTTTTCATATCAAAATTTTGCTGAAAGAAGTATGTCTAAAAGAGTTACATCTTTACCACAAAAAGATGTAATTTTAAATACTAGAACAGAAAGTTTAGAAATTAAAGATAATGAAATAAGAAAAAATGTTCAGAATGAAACTGCAAATCAACAATTAATAGAACAACAAGAAGTACAACAAGATACAAATAGAAATCCAACTAATTTATCTTTTTTATTTGAAAATGGAAAATTAACTAATGATGCATTTAATGCAATTGAAGAAGGAGGATTAGAAGGATTAGTTAATTTAACAAATGAAATTGCTGGTAGTAAATTAAATTTAAAATCAGATGCAGATATTAAAGATATAAAAAAAAATGCTATTGAAGAATTTCAAAACGAAGAAGAAGAAACTTTAAATACTTTTATTAACGAACCTGTTATAGAAGAACCTATTATTAGAGAAAAAATTCAACCATCTTCAACAGAAACTCCTAGTTACTCAAATGATATAGGAACTCAATTTAATCCTTTTGGAGCTACTACACCAGAAGGTTCTTCTTTTGGAGACACTACTTTATCAAACAATCCAGCTAATCCTAATGATGAAGAAGATCAAGATCAAGATCAAGGTCAAGATGATGAGGATGATGGTGGTGGATACTATGGTTTTTAAATGAATAATTTTTCTGGAATATATTTTATACATGACACATTAGATAACAATATGTTTATACCAGACATATATGATTTATTATATCAAACAGAATCTAAATTAATTAAAGGAGAAAATAATGAAGATCAAGGTAAACAAGATAGATAGACCTATATGGATTGGAACTATTCCTAGAAGTAGATCATCTATGATAGCAGGTATATTTAAACGATGTGGAGCTTTTACTGGATCTGTTGAATATGGATTTCATAATAGTAGAGGATTATATGAAAATCCAATTATTACTAATGCATGTTTTTACGATACTGTAAATGATGCTGGAGGTCTAAAAGGTTTATTTAATTTATATACAAATAATATTGTTCCTAAACTTCCTTTATTTAAAGAAACATTTACATTTTTAATGAATCAACAAGGATATAAAAAAGGTGCAACTGTATATAAACATGCTATACATTTATTTTTTATAGATCAAATTATGAAAGAATTTCCTAACAGTATATGGATTTTTCCTAAAAGAAAGATAGAGGATATTATTAAATCACATATTAAAACATGGAAATTATCTGATGAACAAATTAATAAACATTGTATTATGTGGGCTTTTTTAATAGATGCAGCTATAAAAAAATATCCTAAATCTTGTTATATAGTAGATACTGATAAGATTGTTAAAGAATCTGAATTTGCAAATATTAAAAATATAGTCCATAAAATAGAGGAGTTGAACTGGAAAGACAATTCTGTAAAAGATTGGGTAAATAGTGATTCAGTGCAGATTCATAATAAAGAAATCAAACCTAGAAATTCTGCAAGAGGTTTTTGGATATGAGTTTTAAAAAAAGTAATATTAAAAGTGAATTAAAATTAACAATAACTTCAGGTGCTGAATTAGATGATACTTATTTAGATTTTAAACTAGGTGAGTGTATGAAAGAAATATTTACAGAAACATCTATTTTAACACTACCTAGATATATAGATTCAGTAGCTGGAAAAATACAAGCATGTGATATATCTGATAGTACTGTATCTATGCATACTATTCCTACAGGAATGGATACAATTAGATTTACAAATTTGTATGAAGTAGATTGGATAGAAGGAACATCTGATAGTGATAAAATTAAACCATCAAATGTTTTAGAAAGAAGATTAATAAATCCTGCAAGTTATTATATTGGCTTTATAGATGATGGTGCTGGTACTTTTTCTAACAAAATTGTATTTAATAATGACCGTGAAGCTAAAACAAAAGATTTAGAATTATGGACTGCTGTTAGTACTACAGAAGAACAATATGTAGATGAGATGTTTAGTCATGAATTTTATCAAGCATTACTATCTAAGTTAAAATATTATATACATGAGCAATCGGGTAAACCTTGGTTTTCTTTAGATTTATCTAATAGAGAATTAATAAAATATAGAGAGCATTTAAGTAGTTTAAAATATAAATCTAGTAAAGCATTTGGTACTAGAGACAGGAATGTAAGACCTGTTAAATTTATATAGGAGAAAAATTATGAGTTTTTATGGACAAAATTTTTTAGATGATTTTAATATGGATACAGATTATAGTAATGTAGATTATACTAGTCCTTTTCTTCCTTCTTATACTCCACCTACTGTAGGACCTGTAGCACCACAAACACAAACGCCAACTTATAGTGATATATTAAGAGGTTTAGATATATTACCAGATTATCTTACTGGTAATTATGGATCACCATTTAACAATACTCCAACTACACCTCAGTCTGGACCTCTAAGAACAGATACAGATTCAACTACTCCAACAACAACAACAAGAGGATTGGGAGGATCAGGAGTTACTAATAAAACACCATCAATAGCTGTACCAAAACCTGATAACAGTGTTCCAAAATATAATGAAGATGGATCAATGAATTATCAGTGGGCTAAATATTATAATGATCCATTAAATATATTTGGAGGAGCTCCATTACCTGGTCAGGATACTGTTGTTGGTGGAATTATGCAAATGCCTACTATTCAAACACCTACTCAATCACAACCTGATAATGAATATGAACAATATGTACAAGGAGTTACAGACGATATATTATCAGGTGTAGGAAGTGCTGTTACAGGTAGTAGTAGAGCACTTGGAGTTAGTGCATTAGATGCATTGCAAAATAGAGCTATTAATCAAGGAGTAGTACCTTTAGAAAGAGGTTTAGGTGGAGCAAGCCCAATAAGAGATGAAGGTACAGATCAAACTCCTGCAGAAATATTAGCAGACATGAGAAGAAAAGGTGCTAATGTATTAAATCCTCGTGCTGAAGGAAATTTATTTGATCCAGGACAAGGAGCACAATTAAATGCAATGCGTAGTGCAGCATTTTCTGAACAAGAAAAACTAAGAGAAGCTACAGCAGCAACATCAACTGATAATCAAAATGCTATAGAAATACTTAAAGGTGCAGGTGCTGTTAATGCTGCAAGATTATCAGGTTTAGATTTAAATAATATTACTTCAAAACAAGCTAATGAATTTATAGGAAGACAAATAGACAGAGAAAATCAAGAATCTGAGTTTAAAGTAGGTGCTCAAAATGTAGCTTTTCAAAATCCTGAAATATCATCAGAAGATAGACAAGAATTATTTGTAAATCCTGGATCATCAAAAGGTGCATTTTTAATAAATAAAGCAGCTAATCCACAAGATAATATATCACTGCCTGTATCTAGGATGATATCAGAATTTGGTAAAGCAAATAATTTTTCTCAACAACAATTAATTAATATGAGAACAGCTTTATCTACTTTAACTCCAGATCAACAAAATCGTGCATTTTTTAATGTACAAGAAAGATTTCAAAACGATCCTCAATATAGATTTATATTTGATGAACCTACTGTCTTTACTGGAAATATTCAAGCAATAGGTAGCGATTCAGATTTTAAAAAAAAAGATGATGAAGAAATAGCACAACTTGAATCTACAGAAGGAAAAACTTCAGAAGAAATAGAAGCAGATCAAAAAATATTAACAGATTATAATAAAGCATTAACAGAAAATAATAAACTAACAACTTTAAATCGAAAAGAAGCAATTGAAAGATCTAAAAATCCTGCTCTATATGATTTAAAAGAATATATTAAAGAGTCTAATTTGCCAATAAATCCTATTACAACAGAAACATTATCAGCACCTCCAGGAGAAGAAAACAAAAAAGTATCAACAAGTAATTTAACTAATACGTTAAAACAAATAGTTAATCCTACAGTATCAGCTCCACAAGTAGCTTTTATGCAATCATTTAATGCTAAATTAGGAAAAGCACAAGCTTTTACTCAACAAATATTTGATAACACTGCAACAAATATAACAGGTGTTGATATAGATCCTGCTACAAATCAAGGAAGAGATCTGCGTCTTAGAGAAATTTTAAGTGGTAAAAATGATTTTGATGGAGGTATTAAAGTTAATCCTGATGGTACTCCAATAAGAGATAAATATGGTAGAATTCAAATAGATAACGTAGGAAAAGGTCTTGATCCTACAGGCAGTAATACTCTTAAAGTAGGAAAACAATTATACTTTGAAACACATGGTAAACCTCTAGATCCTATAGAAGAAAATAAATTTTTAGCATATAGAATGTTTAGTGAAAATAAAAAGTTTATGACTGCAATGTCTACATTAAGTGCTGAATCTCAAGTAGCTATTGCTAATATTTTAGATGGTATAGAGGGTGCTGGTATAGGAGGTAAAAATCTTTATCAAGCAATGAGAAAAATTGATATGATTGTTAATGCTGATAATTTACAAAAAATGAGTGGAGCATTAGGACTGGGAGCAAATGAAGCAGCAGCAGCTTTATCACAACAACTAGATAAAGTTGAATTATCAAGAGCATGGACTAGAGCTACATCTGGAAATTATACAGGTAATCCTCAACAAATAGCAGCACAAAAACAAGCAGATGAAAGATTAATTGAACGTGATATTGCATATGGTGTTCTTCAAGAATTTAAAAAAGGACCAGTTGGAGTAATGACTGCTTATAAAGATGATATGAGAAAATTAATTACAGCCAGATTTAGTGATCCTGGTTATAGATTAGCTACTCAAACATTAAAAAGTATAGGTGTACTTGATCCTGTAACAGGTGAAATAATTGATAGTGCAATACAACAATATGAAGACACTTTAAGAGTAGTAACAGATACTAATGATCCAAGTTATAGACAAGCAGCAGCTATACTTAATGAAGTAAGAAAATATAATAGCCATAATGCAAATAGAGATAATGCTTTTAGACAATTAGAAGGAATGAGTATTAATGGTATATTAAATCAAATTCTTGGAACTATGAGTGGAGCTGCAAATGAAGGTCAAGGAAGTGAAATAGTACAAAGATTTATAGCACAAGCAAATGAAAAAGGAGTTCCAGGATTATTTCAAAGTGATGGAAAATATGACTTTACTGAAAAAGATCAAACAGACTTAGGAAATATAGTAGTAAGTAGTAGTAATTATTTTAGAAATAATCAAAGTGAGTTTGAACAAGGTGGAGAAAGAATTACAGAAGGTTTTCCAATAAATCTTCCTTCTAATATTACAGAAGAAAATTATTCAAACATAAAAAATAACATTAAAGTTAATCAAGAAGATAGTAAAAAAAATCAATCTGAACAATTAATTAATTCAATTGCAACATCTGTAAATGAAGAGATTGGTGGAAGAGTACAAAATTCACAGCAAGTAAATGAAAGAAAAGAAGAAGTATCTACAATTTTTAATAAATATGTATTAGAAAATAATATTAATATTCCTTTTATTACTTCTAGTAATTTAAATAATACATTTAAATTAAATAATACATATGATGTAACAGCTAATATTCCATTAATAAACAGATCTATAGTTAATCAAGGTTTAAATGCTACTCCACAACCAACAAGACAACAACGAGAAGTTACCCCACCACTAGTAGCCCCAAGAGGTTTACCAATATTTTAAATAGGAGTTTTATAAATGATATACCCAATCGGAGAAGGTAATAATTTTAATTTAGAAGATAATAGTTTAAATTTAGGTTTAATAGACTACGACCCTTCAGCACCTGCAAGATTATTTCAAGATCAAGTAACAGGAGAATCATTATTAGATACTCCTCAAGATTTTTTTTCTGGCATTAGACCAGACAGTCCTATCTTTACAACTATAACTCAAGATATGGATCCTAATTTTGATTCTAATAGAAATAACTATTGGCAACACTATCATGATAATGCATTTAATAATTTTGAAGATAGATTAGAATCTTCTTATAATACATCATTAGATCCAGAAAAAGAATTAGAATTTAATTCTTGGAAATCAAGACAAGAACAAGAGTTAGATGAAAGAACTTATGATTATAGAGGTTTGTTTAAATCTTTAGCTGGTCAAGATATTGAAAATAAATTATTGCCTGAAGAATATGCTAAACCTAGTCATCCTTTTTTTAGTGAAAAATCTATTTATAATAATGTTAATGGTAATATTGGTGGAAAATGGGAAGGTAATAAATTTAGTATAGGTAGTAATCAATACTGGAATCCAACATCTTTAAACAGTTTTTCAAAAGAAAATTATCCTTTAGTAGAAATAAACAAAGATTCTCATTTACCTAAATATCCATTTGGATCTCCATTTTCAGAGGGAGCAAAAGATTTAAATGGTATTATAAATGAAATAGAAACTGCTGCTAGTTTTGAAGATCAATTTCCTAATAGAACCTGGGATGAAGCTTTAAGAGAATGGGTTAATCCAAATGAAAAAAATGGATTATTAGAATCTGTTGCTTCAGTAGGAGGAACTATTGGTGGTGCAAAACTAGGTGCTAATATTGGTTTTAGAATAGGTGCATTTTTTGGACCTATAGGAATGACTGTAGGTACAGTGTTAGGTACTGTTGTTGGTGGAGTAGTTGGTAATTATTTTGGAGGCACTGTAGCTACAGTTACCTCTGGTGATTATAGAAGAAGACAAGAAGTATTATTAGCACAAACTAATTTCAATGCTGGTAATTATGCTAATGAACAAGAAAAACAACAATTACTTAATACAATTAGCACTTGGAGTAAAGAAAATCAAATAGATCAAATAAGAAAACAAGATCAAAATATGGTTACTAGTATAGTAGATGGTATATTAGATACTGTTACTTATGCTGCAGATTTTTATGGCGGAGGAAAGATTGTTACTATGCCTATTAAAATGCAAAAAGGTATGGTAAATTTTTATACTGGTATTTCTAATGTTGGTGAATCAACTGCATTAACTAGAGGTCAAATGGGATTAGCTAAATCTTTAAATCCTGCTAGTACAGAGGTATGGATTAAAACAGCAAATGAATTAGCTGAAGCTAGTGCTAAAGGAGTTAAGTTTAGTCCTACTGAAAAAGCTGTAGCTGGTTTAATATTTACTGGTCCATTAAGAGTTACTAGAAAACAAAGTGAAAAAATATTAAAAAATTTAGAAGGATTATCTGACGTAGAAAAAGGCAGAAAACTTCCTCAATTATTACAACAACAAGTATATAGAAATCAAGCTAATTGGATTAATCACGGGGATAAAATAGTAGATAGATTTAGACGTAACATTAAAAATCCTGGTATATTTGGAGCACAAGTAGGAGCAAGATTAGCTACTAAAATTGATGACTTTCAAGAACAAGAATTTATTGATTATACTGATTCTGCAACATTTAATAATGAAACAGGTAAGTGGGAATATGACGAAAGTATTAAAGCTGCACCTGCTAGAATTAGAAGAGGTTTAGAATTTTCTAATACTGTATTAATAGAAACTTTTACAGGTGATGTATTATCAGCTATAGGTAAAGCAAAATGGTTTAGAAAAAGTATAGCTCCTGTATTTGAAAAAGTTATAGCAAATCCTGCAGTTAAATTAGCAGGTGCAACTGGTATTCCTAAAGCATTAAAAGCTATCAAGAATACACGATTTGGTAAACAACTTACTGATGGATCAAGATTTCAAAAATTACTTAATGATCAATGGGCAGTTAATAATTATTTCGTAGAGTTAGGTGAAGAATATTTAGAATTTGTTACTGGTGCTCTTTATGATTTTGATAAATCACAAAGAGTTAAAGAAGATAAAACATATGCTGAATCTTTATTTGATGCACTTTTAAGTCCTGTTCAAAATCCTAGACAGTGGGTTATTACAGCTGCTGTAGTGGGTGCTTTTCCTGTAGGTGCAGCTACTATTGGTACGCTAACTGGATCTCAAACAAGAGAAGAAGCTCGTAAGTTTAATACATTAATGAGAAGGCTATATAATTCTCAAACAGGTGCTGTTACTCAAGAACAAGCAGCAGAGTTAGTAACAGAAATATATGGAGAAGGACAAGAAATATATAACTCTGTTACTGGTAAGTTTTCTTTACTTAGAAGATTAATAGATCCTGCAGGTAGTAGATTAGCATCTTCTGTATTTGGTAAAAATATAAATGAGTTTAGAAAAGCTGTTGATAAAAGAGCAGCAATTATTGCTAAACAACAAGGCACAGAAGTTAACTCTAGTATTACAGATAAAGCAATTAGTCAAATAACTAGTGAAGCTATTATTTTTCAAGCAGTAGTAAAAGATAAAGATGCAGTAGATTATTATAACAAATTAATTAATGCTCCTGAAGGTTCTGGTGTAGAAATATTAGCAGATACAAATGCAGACGGACAAACAGAAATATTTGTTGAGTTACTAGAAACAGAAGTAAATGGCAAAGTATATAAGTTTGTACAAATGGCTAAAAAAATTAGTGCAGATACAAAAGCTCAAAGAACATCTGAAGCAAAAGTTTCTGCTGCATTAGAAACAAAACAAATTATTGTTACTAAAACAGGTAAAATACAAGATGTTAAAACTAAAAAGTTTATATCTCTTAAAGAAGCAGAAAGACGAGGAGTAGAAGCAGAAAGAAAAAAACTTACTGATGTAATTTCAAAACAAGGCGAGATATTAGAATCATTTACTCAGGAAGAAGTTGATGCAGAAGCTAGAAAAAAATTAATTAGCAATTCTAAAGTTTTAAATAAAAATTTATTTAGAAAATATTTAGCTGCAAAAAGAGAAGGCGATACAGAAAAAGCTAATTCACTTCAAGCACAAATAAGATCATTATTAATTAAACAATTAGGTATTACTATTAGAGCAGTAACTCCTAGTAAAACAGTAGGTACTGGTAAAGATGCTAAAACATATTTAACAGGTAAATCTAAAATTAATGCGTTTAAAATAGAACAAGATCTTAATAACTTTATTGATTCAACAGCAGAAGCTATAGATAAAGATCCTTCTTTAAATATTAGATCTATTTCTAAATCTATATTTTTAGGTAATGCTGCTGCAACTACAGGTAGAAGTTCTGGTCAAGAAATAATTGAAGCTATGAATGTAGGTAAAAATATTTACATTAGTGGATTAGCATTTGCTAATGATGCAACTAGAGTTTTTAATGAAGAGTCAAGAGAAACTGATATTAAAAGTAAATATGGAGGTAAAGCTAAAATTACAGGTTTAGCTAATAAATCTGTTTTAGATATAATAGAATATTTACAATCTAAAGTAGATGGAGATGACTCAGATACAATTAGAAAAGCTTTAGATCTTTTAAATGGACAAAATACTTTTGAAAGTTTTGTACAATTATCTCAAGCCTTTTCAGGTGAAGGTAAAAAAGTATTAGAAGATATTATTTCTATTTTACCAGAAGATCTTGTTAGACAATTTAATGCTGCTATATATGCAGAATATTCTGATGTATACATTGATAATGCAACTAAACATATGTCAGGTGCAGAAAAAATTATTGCTAGACAAGATTATAGTTTATGGGAAGAAGGTGCTGGTACTCAAGCATTACAAGATTACAAAAAAATAAAAATACCTAGAGAACAATTATCTTTATTAGAGAGACAAAGATTAGATGAGACAGAAGTAAAGCAATATGATCCTAAAACAGATAGTAGTAAGAGTTACTTTTTTACTGGAGATGGTTTTGTTGATAGTGATGGAAACAAAGTAGTTAATAAAAAATTAATTCAACAATTAAATAAAAGACTACAAGATAAACAAAAACCTATTAAAGAAACTAGAGGTAGAAAAAATTTAAAAAGATTAGAAAAAACAGAAGCTGCTGTACAACAAACTGTTGAACAAAATTTAGAAGAAATAAATAAAATTTATTTTCTTCTTGTTGATCGTTTAGAAAACAAAAAATTAAATTTAACTCCAGATCAAGTAGCTGCCACTGAATTAGTTATAGAAGAAATTCTTAAACTAAAAGAAGAATATGGATACATGTTTACTCAATTAACAGCTAATGGTGTTAAACCTATAACCTCTTCAATTGAAGCTGCTTACAAAACTCAAATTAAATTTAGAGAGTTTATTGATAATAATCCTATGCAAGATATAACCTTTAGTACATCTTCATTTGAACCTCAAGAAATTGATGGTCATATTGATTTAGAAAAAATACTAGAAGATGCAGATCCTGAAACATTATATGATTCATTACACGAATCAGAAACAGGCAGAAATGCTATAGCTGCATTTATTAAAACACAATACGGTATGCGTAATGGTGGTATGATTATTTGGCAGATAAGAAAATCTGATTTTATTAGAAGAATTGCAGAAGATGAAGTAGAGTTTGATAAATTTAGAACTGAAGCAAGAGCAGATCAAGATTCATTAATAGAATCTATATTTAAACAAGCTATTAATACTGAATATAAAAATCCATATAATGGAGAAATGCAATCTGTTACTTATGAAGATGTGTATGAATTTTGGAGAATGTCTCAAAGCTATCATTTATTTCCTTTTATTAAAGTTAAAAAAGTAACAGATAGAAAAACAGGTAATCAAGTTCCTAAATTATTTATATCAAATGAATATAAAAGCTTAGATATTTTAAAAAGAAATATTATTGTATCAATGCTTGGAGATACAGGAAAAGAAACAATTCAAAGTTATTCAGAATCTGTAACAGAAAATGATTTTTATTTATTACTAGAAGATATTTTACAAATAGATGTAAGAGTTCTTAAAGGATATGATGCAGAAATCAATCAAGCTATTATTAAAAACTTTACTAAACCAAAAAATGCTAGTGATTCTGTTAGGCAGCATTTAGAAAAAGTTTTATCTAAAGGTCAAAACTCTATATTTAATTTAATAAAACCTTTGTTATTATCTGAAGTTCAATTCAAAACTAATTTTCAAAATGTAGAAGGTATGGAAACAACTGGTATTAGAGGAGACTCTCATTTTAATAATAGTATTCCTAGAATATTAGAAACAATAGATCAATCATTAGCTACAAGAAGAGAGCAAGAATTATTTATAGCATTTTTAGATTATGAATCTAGACAAACTCAAGCTTCTGGTCAGATAGGTAATTTAGATAATCAACAACAAGAAGTATTTATACAATCTATAAAGTTTTTTGATAGTAAATATTATTATCAACAACTTCCTAGATTTGCAGAGAAACCTGGTATAGCAATGGCTGCACAAAATTACTTTGGTGTAAATAAAAAAGATTTATTAAAAGAAGCTAAAAAAACTCAAGAGTGGATAAAGAATAATATATCTACAGAAGCAGGTAGATTATTTCATGTAGATCCTGTTGAGTTTATTTCTAAATTAAAAACAGATTTTAAAGGTAATATAAAGTCTATACAAGATGTTATGGATGCTCATCAAGTTATTCATATGCCTAAGTTAATTGATGCTATGGTTGGAGATATATCTGCTTATGTAGTTGCTGATCCTAAAAAGGTTGGAGTTAATATAGCAAGATATAGAAATACTATTAATTTTATAGCTAGACATTCTCAAGTATCTACAGATGGTATTGAATCTACAACTGGATTTAATGTTATTAATATATCTGATCCAGTATTAACTGAATATGATGATGCTCAAGGATTAGATGGGCAGATGATGTTAACACAAGAAGCATTAAATAATTTACTAGAAGACTTTGGACAAAACTTACATACAGGAAATTCATCTTCTGGTTTACCAGTAGACGAGAATGGTGAAGTATCTTTAGAATCTATTAAAGCTCATATATCTAATGCAGATAATAAAGAGCGTGTATTAATTAAAGTAAACATGTTGCATTCTACTTTAATGCAAGAAGCTTCTCAGCGTAACGGTAAATCTCAATTAGATCCTATTATTAAAAAAATTAATGCTTACAATAAAGGTAAACCTTTTGATCAACAAATACATGGGGTAGCTTTTACTTCAGGTGCTAAATTTTTTCCTGGTGCTATAACTAATATAGAAGAAGAGATTGATGAATCAAATATATTAAGAAATCAAAAAGTTATTAGATCTACAAATTTAAGAAAAGAAAATAGTGCAACTAGTACAAACAAAATATTAAAACAACAAATGGCACAGATGGGTAGTTTAAATGCTTCTGTTACTATTAATACTCCTGGTGGTTTAGAAATTGAATATTCATTTAATGGTTTAAAAGCTAACCTTTTAAAAACTCAATTATCAAAAAGAGGTCTTGATTCATTTATGAATCGTATTAACTCTATGAAGAGTGAAGATTTAATAAATCCTAAATCTCCTACAAGAATTAAAGAAGCTGTATTAAATGGAGAAAATTTATTTGATCCTAGATATGAAAAATATTTGTTTGAACAAATAGCTTCAATGGCAAAGGGGGCTGGTATACCAAGAGTACCTAGATTGTCATTACAAGTATTAGGTGGTTTATTAGGAACACCTCGTTCATATGGAGAAGAATTACCAGGAGGTTACTTTGCTTCTTCACATATAAAAGCAAATATAAAAAATGCTAGATATAATACTTTGTTTGATGAAAAAGGTAAAAGATTTTCTACTAGAGCAAAAGCTGTAGAATATATTAAACGAAATAGAAAATTCTTTTATGATATGTTTTTTATTGATAG
>CEQC01029316.1_pt1 | contig 16901 bp, 21 predicted proteins | sample 531021 | NCBI WGS metagenome assembly CEQC01 (sample SAMEA2621213, study PRJEB7988) | marine metagenome | biome: marine biome (ENVO:00000447); feature: surface water layer (ENVO:00002042); material: "saline water (ENVO:00002010), including plankton (ENVO:xxxxxxxx)" | depth 5 m
TACTAAAGTCAAAATAATTGCGCCCATGCCACCAACTAATGCAATAAAAAACCAATTTATTTTTTGTCTAACATCATCAAGTCCCTTGTGCATGTGGTCTTGTGTTTTTTTCAAGCCAGAGATGTGGCCATACAAAGATATAAGATGTTCACTGGTTGTTTTAGGAGCTTTACCGTTAGCCACGATTTCTCTCAGCTATTGCTGCCCCCAAAGCGTCTTGTGGAAATAGAGATGCAAACATAGAAGAAGAAACAGGTTGAGTAGGCTGAGTTGGTTGATTAGCACCTTGAAAGTTCCCTCTTAATTCAAAAGGCTCTATCTGTGGGGCTCTTACATCTCTTTGTTGACCAATTAATTGTTGAGTAGTACCTGTAACTGCAGGTGTTACATCAACTCTACCACTGCCCACTTTTACTCCTGGTTTTTGTGATTTAAACCCTTCTCTAATAGCTTGTAAAAGATCACTAGTTACATCTCCTAATTCTTTTTGAATTACTTTTGCACCTTTTTGTTGTTTAAATAATTCAACACCTCTATCAAAAGCATTTCTTACAGCTAACAAATAGTTAATACCACCTATTTTTAAAGCTCCTGCACCAACTATACCTCGACCCGCTTGTTGTATTGCTCTTGATAGAACGCTGCCTGTGTTTGATAAATTTGCTAAGTCTCTTGGTTGTAATGTTTTTCTAATGGTGTTGATTAAATTTTTTAACTCTCTTTGTTCTCTACCTGTAAACAATTCATCCATAAATTTTTTATTACCTCTAAATACATCGTCAAATTCTCTTACTAAAATTTCAGGATTAAATTTATTATTTCTAATTGAGTTAGTTAAAATTCTATCAAAGACACCCGTTCTCAAACTAACAAAATCTCTGTTATCTAAAGATTTTGCAATATCTTTTACACCAATAATTTTTTTTAATCTTTTAATAACTCTTAGAGGAGTTTGACCTACACCTATTTTCTTTGCTCCTATTGCATAATTAATTACCTCAAAAGGTGTTATATCAGGATCATTTATAATTTTATGTAAGACCTCTCCAGCTTTATCTGAAATGGTTTTACCGCCTCTTGTTATGGGATTAATACCAAATAATCTTTCTCTTTCAACAATGGCATTTCTAGCCTTTGCTATATTTTTAACATTTCCACCAGCAAATAAAGCATTGTCGATAGCATCATTATAGAATTTATCAAAACTTTTTTTAATATTTATTAATGCTCTAAAATCAGGTCCGCCTTCTTTCCTTGCCGCATTTATCAAATCATTAATATACTGTCTTCTTTTCTCAAAAGAATCAAACACAGGGACTTCTCTCGCAGCTTTTGTTTTACCAGCTTGTATAGTCGCAATTTTTGCATCTGTTAATCTTTTAGGTGTTTTCTTAATAACTTGATTTACAAGATCATCAATACTATTTAGAGCGGCAACTGTGCCTTTCATAATATTTGGATCTAAACTACCAACAGAATCAAGCACTGATTTTCTAGCGCTTTCTGATAATAATTTTATATTAGAACCTCCGCCTGTAAATATTGCTCTTTTGTCAATCGTATTATAAAGAGTGTCAATTTTATCTTCTGCTTTCTTAAAATTATTTCTTACAGCGTCTAAAATTCTAGCACCTGCACCTTCTAAATCGTTAACTCCAACTTGTCCTTTATTAAATCTTTCTAATAAACTTTCTACACTATCTCTAATTTGTATATTTTGTTTTTGAAAAAATTCTATTGCTTGCTTTTGTGCTTTCGGTCCAAAAGTGCCTTTTGTGGCTTCGTATAAATTTGCAAGATTAACTTTGTCTTTAGGTAAACCTGTTTGAGATGCTGCTAAATCTATACCAAACTCTGCTTCTTGTTTTACTTTATTTATATCGTCCCCAACGCCTCTTCCAAATCTTTCAAAGAATTTTTTTATGTATTCATCAGACACTTGAGTTTCATCAATACCTGCTTCTTTTAATGCTTCTTTTCCCTCTATACTTAATATAGGTTTACCATCAGCTCCAACTGTCATGTATTTTTTATTTTTTGATAACCTCTTAAGTATTTTGCCTGTTGCTGAGGCTACAGGAAATATAGCTCCTTCGAAAACTGCAGGAGCAACAAGTGATACAGCTAATTTTGGAACATCAACAGCTTGTTCAGCACCTAAACCTTTTGCGGCTAAGTCCTGTGCTATAGAAGTTGCACCACTAGCAGCAACTTGACCAACAACTCTTTTAAAATAACTATTAGCAAACCTTCTCGCTATAGCGCTATATCCAGGTATATATTGTAATATTTGTGCAGTTGTCTGTAATACATCTTGTAAAGAGGCACCTGGTTTATTTAAATAATAATTTTTACCATCAGGCATGTTTACAATAACATTCCCAAATTTATCCTCTCTAATGGCCGAGCCAGGCACAGCAGCTTGTATAATTTGAGCTTGTGATCTTTGATTAGGAGTTAGTAATAAACCTCCTGCTACTTTTAAATTTTTTCCTAATGAACCCGCATCAGCAGCTCCTATTTCGGGCATCGCTGCGTACTCTGTTCTTTTTGTGCCTGTAAATATATCGGATACAGTATCAAATATATTATCTTTGTCAGGTGCTTCACTTTCCTCTAATGCGGTTTCTTGTTCAATTGTACCTGCCTCACCTTCAGGTCTAATTTTTTCTAAATCTAATAATTGTTTAATTAAATCTTTATCACTCATTAGTTTAACACTTGAACAAAAGTGTCTCCTCTTATCTCAAATACATCACCAATTTTAGCGTCCTCAAACTTCTCTCGTATTTTATCTATATTCTTTTCACTAGCGGTAATTCTTTGTCTTTGAAAACCTTTATCTGTAGATTTAAAACCCTTCGTTAGTCCTTTTAGTCTTTCTTCTACTTCAGGAGTTATGAAACTTGTTTCTGCTAATTTTGCCTCTTTTTGATATAAAGTTAAACCATTTTTGTCAGGTTTATTTGGATTACCCGTTTCGGCCACATGGTCTCTATATAACTTAGCTTTTTCTATAGCTTTGTTGTTTGCCTTTTTGTAAAGATCAACAATTAATAGTAAAGATTCTCTAGGTGTATCTAATCCCACATTCAAGCTTTGTATGAAAGCTAATTCTTTCTCAGATAAAGCACCTTTTAATTGACCTAAGTCTGCTAATACTTTTTGACCTGCAAATCTTTGTAAGACATCTGCGGCTGCTAAATCAGTAATACCTGTTTGAAATCCTAAACCCTCAGCAAAATTTTCGATAGATTTTGTAAGATTACCAAACTGACCTAGTGTTAAATCAGGGTTGTTAGCTAATGCATCTAAAATTTTAAATGTATTAGATTTTTCTGCAGCTGTTACACCTGCTTGTAAAACATTACCATATTGTTTTGCATCCTCACCTGCTCTTGCAGTTAAAAATGGATCTGCGAACAATGCTCTTTTAGTTAAATCTTTTATTTCTCCTGTAGATAAATTTCTTTGAAAAGTACCTTTTGGATTTAAATTAGCACCTTGAGCGTTTGCTGCTGCAATTTCTTCTTTTGTCATTATTTTAAATTGATCTTCGGGTCGCATAGATTGCTCAATGGCAGCGATTGTTTTTTTAGTTTCAGGTATTGTTGCAACACCTTTTCCTAAAGCTCTTGCTACTGCTGAAAACTCAGACTCACCAGGTCTTCTTTGACCACTCAAAAAAGCTGCTGTGAAAGGCGCTAAAGTTATGTTTCTTCTTTCAGCTTCAGATAACCCACCTTGATTAAATTTTTGTATAGACGCTAATCCACCTTCGTTGAAACTATTTAATTTTTTTAACCTCTCAAGATATTTTTTTCTAAAAAGAGGTCTCATTAAAACTTCATTCATTAACGCCTCCCTTGTGCCCCTTGAAATGCCTGAAATGCAGCAAGACCTGTTCCTATAGATTGTGATAATGGACTTGATACAGGTTGGGTAGCTGCAGTTACAGTGCTTTGAGATTTTGGTCCAGCAGCATAAATATTAGATAAAAATTCTGCTCTTTGGAAAGGTTCAAAAGCTTGTTGCAATTGTGATTGTCTTGAAGCATCTAAAGCTTGTTGAGCAAGTTGTCTTTGTAACCCACCAGCACCTAATAATTGATTAATATCACTTTGAGCCATCTGTTGTTGTTGAGCACCAACATTTGCTAATTGTGCTCCTATATCACCTAAAGTTCTTTGTTGTTGTTGTGCTGCACCTAAAGCTGTATCAAAACCTCTTGCTTGTGCTTGACCAACTTGACCTAATCTTGCTCTTTCTAATTCTGCTTGTGCAACTCCTTCTCTTCCACCACCAAAAGCTCCCGAACTTATAGCTTGTGCCGCTAATCTGTTTTGAGCTTGTGCAGCTTGTCTATTTATTTCATCAATAACAAAAGATTGATAAGGATTAAAAAATTGATTTATGTTTGGTGTTTGTGCCGCTAAAAGCTGTCCTATGCCTGAAGTTACTGTTGGCTGACCGACACCTGTTGTGCCTGCTTGAGTTAATGCTTGTTGTTCTAAAGCTCCAAAAGGTGCAACTTGTATGTCAGGTATATTTACAGGTTTATCAGCAATACCCCTTGCCAAATCCATTAATTCTATTTTTCTTTCTTCGATACCTGGTGCCTCTCTTAATACAGATTGAGTAAACTGATTACCTCCTGATGAAGGAGCAGGTGAAGACGATCTTCCACCACCAAATACACTTGATACTATTGATCCCATTATACTTCTTTCTCCATTTGAATATGTCTAGCTTTCCAACCCCATTTTTTTGAAACTCTTGACCAACCTGGTCTGACCCAAAAACTTAATTTTTTACATCCATTAAGTTTAGCAAACTTAGTGACAGTATTCACTAGCTTGTCCTCCCAAAGGTGTCTCTTTCTACCTGTACAAATAATAGCCTCTAATTGAGAGTAATTAGGAAGAGCAGCTATTCTAGTTACAAAAAGACCAAATACCTGATTCAGTTCTTCTTCGTCACTTCCAAATACTAAAAACATTTGTGCCTCGTCTTTTTTTAGTAGATCTTTAATATCTCTACTCTCTGCAAAACCTCCAGAATATTTTAGAGCTTCAGCTATCATGAAATCACATAAAGGCCAAAACTTCTCAATATACTTTGGCTCTACTGATAAAACAGAAATGTCAGGTTTAATTGGCTTTGGCTTTTGCATCTCTACTTCCTTTTAATAAATCAAAGACTCTCTTATATCGTCTTTGTTGTTCATAGAAGTATTGTGCACCTTTTGCTCTCATATCTTTCATACTATTGGGGTTACCGCCCGCTATGATACCAGCACCTAATACTCCATCTGCTCTTGTTACAAACTCTCCGTCTGCTAATTGAGCTAACATTGTATCCTCGTCTTTATCTCCCGTACCTGACCCGTCTTCAACATAACCTTTTGCTCTTACATAATTATTCATGTCGTTTTCGTCATGAGTTACTTTACTTGGTAAATAATTTATACCACCTTCGTTAAATTTTTTTATATCAGCTAAACCACCTTCATTAAATCTATTATAAGCTAATTCATAAGGACCCATTGTAAAATCAGGATCTCTATCTGCTTCAGGTATAAATGGTTGTTCAAATGTTTTTTCTTCACCAGATTGAGGATCTATATATTTAAACCCACCTCTTCTTTTTTGTAATTCTGCTACAGCTAGATTGTAAGTTGGAGTATAAACATCAACAGGTTTTGGATCAAAAGCACCTGAGCCTAATGCCGTCAAAGCAACGGCAGAAGCTACTTTACCTGGACTGAATTCCATAACAGGTGTTTTACCATCAGGCATAGTTACAACTCTCTGTATGCCCGTTTCCTTGTCTGTCATAACTTTTGGTCTTCTAAATAATTTATCAAAAATACTTCTTACGCCCCCTGTGTCTTGAGTCGTGTTAACAACATTTGCCGTGTTTGCTCCTTTAGCAATTGCTGAAGTTTGTGCAGCAGTTTGCGGTACAAAAAATGAATTACTTAAAGCAGCTTGGTCTACACTTGGTAAAGCTGAAGTCACTGCCGTATTAGTTATTTGTGGTGTAAATTTAGGTATCCCTAAACTTGGAAATGTTTGACCTAAAGATTGGATAGGACCTAATTGTGTAAATGAGGGTAAAAAATTTGCAGATTGCACATTACCAAAACCTGCAGCGCTTACTCCTGGCACCAACTTACCACCTTGATATCCTAGAAAGGCTCCTGTGCCTGTTGCTAGTAATCTTTGTAATGGTGAACCGCCCGCATCTTTTGAAGCACGATATCCTTTGTAACCTCCATAAGCAGCAAGAGCGTAGGGTAAAAATTGTAACATATATTATGTATTCCTTAAAATTAGCTAATTAGGAAATATTACCATTTTACTCAGTCTTTATCAACTCATCGGCAAAACACCCTCTATACTGGTGTTCGCCTACATGTGTAATTCGGTCAGTTATAAGAGCATAACACTTTTCTCCAAGTGCTTTCCATCTTTTACAAAAGGCAAAGTCTTCTCCTAAAAAGTTTTTTGTTTCAGGGTCAAACATAGTATCAAAAAAGTTGTAAAAATGAGGTCTATTTATATACTCTCCATTAATAACAGTCTTTTGAACAATCTCCATTTCAGGATAAGCTTTAATCATTTTTTCAATAACTTCTCTTTTGATTAACATACATCCTGTAGGAGAGTGGGTTACTTCTATAACACCATCTTTAACTCTTATATCTCTTTCGTTAGAAACTTTCATTGGATATGTATGTAAGGCTTTGAATTTTAAATCTTTAACATTTTTAATATCACCTTTATTTAATCTATCCCAAGCTTTATCCCACATAAGTTGTTTAAGTGGATATGGGACAGAGATTACTCCTTTATCTGCAGCTATCATTTTCATAATAGATTGATTTTGAAACTCTATATCTGAATCAATAAATAATAAGTGTGTATGATTACTCTCCATAAAACTTGATACACAAAGATTACGACCCTGTGTTACTAAACTTGATTTCATGACTTGAAAAGAGGCCACAATATCATTTTTCATACAGAACTTTTGAAAGTCTAAACATGCTTGAAAGTAATGTATAGAGACTTCACTATGCACAGGTGTTGCTACAAAGATAGAAAATTTTTTAGGTTTTAGTTCTTGTGTTTTAACTTTATCAGTTTTATCATTAAACCAAATTGGTTTACTTGGGTCTTGCATATGTCAGTGCTCCTTGTAAAAAAGTAGTCCATTGTTTTCCTATTATCTTCCAATTATAAAAATGGTTATAAAAATTTTGTTGAAATTTTAAATGATTTTGTAGTCCTACAGTATTGATTTGTTGTGGCAACTCATCAATCACACCTGCAAACTGTTTTGCTAAATTATTCCAATTATTATCCATGGGCACATAAATAGGAAACTCTGAACAAGTTTCATAAAGCGCTCCGTTGTCCGTTGTTGTTACATACAAACCACACGCTAAAGCTTCTAGAGCCGATATACAAAAGGACTCCTCCCAAATGTTAGGATAAACAAATGCATCGTAAGTATGTAAGTTATCTAATATATAATCATTACTTTTGTAACCAACATAATTTACATTAGGTAATTGTTTAGCTTGATTATATAAAGCTTCGTATTGTTTATCGTTCTGTTTCTCAAAATCAGATCCATAAATTTTGGTGCTACTATATACATCTAAGGTTATGTTAGAGCTTTTAATTAATTGCATGGCACCTAAAAGAATAGATAAACCTCTCCAAGGTGTAGGGTGATAAATTAATCTAATTTTATCTTTCTTTATCATTGGATCTCTTTTTTTAATATCACCTATACCGTTTTTTATAACTGTACATTTATCACAAGGTAAATCAAATTTTTTTCTAAATTGTTCGTAATTCCAATGACTGTTAAAAACATAATAGTCATATTTAGCAATCTCTTCTTTCTTTGAAAAAAATTCTTGTAGTTGAGGTTGGTCAGGAGCCATTTTTTGCCAAAGAATATTTATCTTTGTATTTGATAAAGGTACTCTCCCAGGCACAGATAGACAAATTTGAAACTTTTCTAATAAGTCTACAGGCACATTTTTTTGTAAAAATTGATATTGTAATTCTGTTCCGCCTAATGGTTCCATTATTTTTCTTTTTTAAAGTTTGCTGCTATTGATACCCTTTCTACACTTGATTTAAAAGGAGAAACTACATGTCTGAGGTGTGCGGGAAATATAAAAAAATCACCTGCGACAGGCATAAAATATTTGTCAGTGATTAAACCTTTGCCGTGTTCACCATATATAAACATAATTGATCCTGGTCCACCTTCATAACCATTTACACCTTTACTTTGTTTAGCCTCTTCATGAATTTCTTGAGGCACTGATAGATATAAAACAGAAGAGTAATCGCAACTAACATGTATATGAGGTGGATTGTAGTCACCTGCTTTCATGTAATTAACCCAAGCCTTATCACAAACTAATCTGTTAGGTTTCTTACCATACCAAGTTTCGTGTGCTTTAATAAATCCTCCAAAATATTTTTCTATTATTTGTGTATATGCAGGAGTATCAATATGATATTCAGTTTTAAAATGGCCTACTAATTTATGTTCAAAATTTTTCTTTTCATCTTTAATACAAAGCTCAGATAAAGATTTTAAATCTTCTTCGTTAACTTTTGTATGATAAAGAAGAGGACCCCAAAAATAAACTTTGCCCATTAGTTTTTATTAGTTTTGCTAAATATTGGTAAGTCAGGAACTTGAACTTCTATGTCAGTGGCTAAATCTTCTTTAGGATGTTCTGCGAGAAATGCTTTTTCACTTTCGTATCTTTCACCAGTTTTTATACTTCTGTAGATAGTTTTTGTTTCACACTTAACTTTTTGATAAACAGTCATATTAATTTATTACAATAATTTAACGCCCCTGTCCACGACTCTTCTTACGATAAGGAACTCTTTTACTATAACTTTTTGCGTGCCTACCAGGACGCTTTTTTGGAGTTCGCTTAATATAATTACTAACACCAAATAAAGGTTTTCGTTTACCCATTTTCTTGAGATCTATCTATAAGAGCATAACTTATAGCTCCTTGTATTTTATTACTACCTGAGGCGGCTGTAACGGTAATTGAGTCTCCTGCTTCGAGATTTATACCCTGAGGTGTTGCATTTACTTGTGTTTTCGCTGCAACATCATCCCTAAAAAATTCATACTCAGCATTAGAATCAGAGGAGTCAACTAAATTCATATTAACTAAAATTGCAGACGAGGCATCATTATTTGCAACATAAACACTTTTTATTATTATTGTTCCATTAGTCGGGCAAGTAAGGACTGTAGTTTTACCCGTGCTAGCTTGTTTATATCCTTGGTTTTTATATTGTATTGTCATTATGATAAGAAATAGTTAAAGGCATCAGCGTCATTTTTTATATCAGTCTGGTATGAAAAGTTCAACTGCTGTTGGAGTGTTCTGACAGCTTGTAAAATTTGTCTTTGATCTTCTGCTGAGTATTGTTGTTTTGGTTCAGGTAATACAATTGTAATTCTAGCCATTATCTTCTCCCGTCTGGTCTTACATCAAATCTAAATGTTCCATATCTCCAGCTCTCATTTAAATTTTCATTTTCTATTTGAACCGCTGCAAGTCTTGCTCTTGCTCGTGTATCTATCTTTGTAGTAGTTGAAGATACCGTGAAAGGGCCTAGAGGACTTGAGGCTTGTGTGCTACCTTGTGGAAAGGCATTTAAAAAAATTGTTACTTTTGCATTACCAGCAATTCTCTTAAAGTCAGGCATAAACCTTTTTACACTCATTATAAATTCACCGTCTCCAGGAACTCCTTGTCTTCCGTTCAAATCAAATTCACCTGATTTAATAAACGCGGCAATAGCTGTTTCAGTTCCGTCTCCGTTTAATTGGTTTACACCTTTTTCATGTTCATAATAAATTGTAGCTCCATTAGAAACACCATTAACCACAGGAAAGGTTGGAGTATCTGAAGCATTAAAATCAGTGGCATATGGCTGCTCGTAAACTGTTGAGCCAACCCAAGTTGTTCTATCTAATGTGCCTGTGGTCCAAACACCCTCAGCGAAATTGTAAGTAACCACTCTGTTTATTGCATTTGAATCTGCAGTAGCGTAAAACCAATTTATCTCAGAGTATAGTTCGTTTATTCCTGCATAAACTAATTGACCTGAATTATAATTTATACCAGGATTATTGCCATTAGTTGTAAACACGAAGTCCTCAACTAGACATGGTAATGATTTTACTGTTCCATCATACACATAAAATCCACCTGTTCTCCCCATCCAATACACAGCACCATTTGCAAACACACCTGCATGCTGTCCTAACATACCATTATTAGAACCAACTTTTAATATTGAGAAAGTAAAAGGTGGTCCTACAAACTGTATTACATAAGAGGCAGTATCAGTTAAAACAAATATATAATCCTTTCCTTTAAACGCTCCTATGATTTGAGTTCCATCATCTAGCCTGAAAGTTCCTGCAGTGTTTGTTGAAGTGGGTTCGTAAGTGCTTAAACTTTCTTGATTAGAAAATCTGATAAACATTTTATCCTGCGTGGTAGCTGAACCAATAGTAGTCTCTGTGCCTAAATGAAATAAATGCCTATCCCTATCTGAAACTATTGTCATTACAGATTTTGTAGGCATTCCTGTTCCAACAGTGGCTCTTGTTTGCAGTTGATTTGATGCATTAGCGTCCCAAGTAAAAGTTTTCCCGTTATGGACTGTTGCAACTAATATATTTCCAAAATTATCTAATGACCAATTAGCAGGATCTATTGATACTCCTGCTACTGTAGAGGCATCACCCCAACCAATAAATTCTGTGATGTCAGTCACAGTTGCCCCGTCATTGTGCTCTGCCGCTGTCGTTCCGTTAATACCTCTAGTGATCCCACTGATCGTGTTTGTCCCTGTGGTGTTGGTTGTGTAGCTCATGTCTTCAGAACCAATTCTTAATTTACCGTTAGTTAGAGGTAGGTTTGCTGTGCTTGTTAGAACTACTGAAGATGCACCAACAAGCATATTACCACCATTGTTAATTGTTGTTGTGGTTTGTGCTATTGTTCGACCACCAAATAAGTAAGTGCCCCAACCATAGCCATAAGTTTGATTAAGTGGACCTACGGGTGCATAAGGATTTACATCTAAAGTTCCATCATTTGTAACGCCTGACTTAGACTCAGTGGAAGGCATCGTTATAGTAAAAGTTGTAATTGTTGGGACGCTTTGAACTTCAAACAGTTTGTCATCGAAATCACTCGCGGTGAAAACTGTGTTTGCACCTGTAAATGAGCCTGCGTTTGCAAAGGTAGTTATTTCGCCTACCTCTAAATTGTGAGCAGAGGTCGTTGTAATTGTAACTGTTGCTGATCCGTTGGTCGTTGTTATGTCTGCGCCTGTAGAGAAGTTATCAGTTTCTAATGGTGTTATATCGTAAAATGCACCCTCATAATAAATAATTAACACCTTATCAGTGCCAATGGCTGCGTATCTTTTTCCGTTTGTAGCTGACCAAACATGTTGAGCCCGGGCAGCGCCTACTAATTTATTATCTACTAATGCTTGCCAACCACCTATTTTTTCAGGTTCTCCATATCTAAATCTTACATTGTCACCATCAACCCATCTTCCTTCTGCGTCTGAAGGTGTAGATTGTTTATCAAACCCTGGTGCTATAATAACTTTTGATAAAGGCATAGTGGATTATACCATTTTTCTTAATGCTTATGTAGTCTTGGGTACACCAAGTAAAGGGCGACCATCATTAGATTGAGAGCCATATTGACCGTATGCATCAGCATAATGTAAAAAAACTTGTGTGCATATATCACCAGTAAACTTTTCTCTCCAATGTTCTAAATCAACACCATTGTAAACTAACATGTCCCCTTGCTCTAAATTAATAGATATTCCTTTATTATCACTAGTAACCGTAGCTCCTTGTTTTCCAGGTTGCCCAACATTTTTGTTTGGCTCTAAATAAATTGGCCACACATCTCCACCTAAATTTAAGGTAGTGGATATTTGACAACTTACTCTGTCTTTATGTCTTTCGAGCACAGAGCCTTTTTTATATATTCTAGTGTAAGAATAATTCATTACTAGTTTCATTTCCGTTTCTCTTTCCATTAATGGATGTAATTTTTTAAGTAATGTTTCCATAGCGAAGTCAGAATAATGAGAATACATATTAGGCACTTGATCGTCTTTCCAAGTTCCTAACCAGCCAACCTCAGGGCTTATGCCTTTGCTGTACATATATTTAACAGCATCACATTTTAGATTTAAGTAGTTAAATAAAAATTCTGCCATCTCATTAGAAATAGCACCTTTAATAACTTTATATCTATTCTTTTGAAAACTCATCTAATAAACCCGTTAATAGTTAATCTACTATCGTTAATATCATTACCATGATGTCCATAAGCACTATGTTTATAGGTGCTATCAAATAAGATTAATCGATTTTGCACAAATTTAAAATCAGTGATTGTATTGTTGTCTTTGCAAAATAGTTTCGTGCCACTTTTAAGATTTGTCTCACTTATATAAATAATTAAAGAATAAATGCAAGCATCTGTATGTATAAAATCGTCTTTTTCATCGCTCTGTGTTCTTGAGTGTACATATAAATGAATTTTTTTATCCTCAATGTTAAGTTTATTTAATGTAAAATATTTAACACAAAAATATTTTAATAAAGGGTTACTATGTTCCAGTTCTAAACTTCTCTCTCCTGGCCATACTGATTTGTTAATATCGTTTTGAACTTCAGGGTGATCTGAATTTTTAAATAATTTTATTTTTTTTGCTTCATTATAAATTACCTGAGGTAATTCAAAAAAATTGTCAATTTGTTGAGCGATCATTTTAATTCTTGCTCATCGTCAGATTTTAAATGTTGTCTAGTGCTAGGATTGTATTGATCTAATTCTACATACATCCTAATTAAATGATTACCCATATGTTTCATTCCATCAGCAGAAATCTTAGTGCAACCTTTAAATAAAATTCTAAGTCTTTCTCTCCATGAAAAACTTATTTCGCAATGATTTTTTTGATTTTTAATAATCACCTACTACTCCATATGTTTCTTTTTTATCTTTTAAATAAAATTTGTTAGCTCCTTTAGCATCTACATAGTGTAGATTATACTCAAAGTAATAATCACCTTCAAATTCTTTTCTATAAAAATGCTCTTTATAATCATCAAATAATAAAGCGTGAGAGGGCTCTAAGTCAAATTTTTGTCCTCTTAAATATAATGGCCATGGTTTACCAACCATATCAATTAAACCAATTACAGTATATTCACAAGCAGGTGATCTTTCATGATATTCATACTCAGCACCTAAAGTATGAACTTTAAGTTCTGAATAAGAACAATATAATTGTTTACCTAAAGTTTTTTCAATACTTGATTTTTTACTAATCATTAAACTATCTGTGAGTGAGTCAGCATAAAGTCTTGTGTCTTTCGTGGAGCTTTTAGGGTCAAAAAATTTTAAATTATTTCTATGTCGAATTTTAGTATAATGAGTAAATAATTCTAACTCGTGGTTAGTTAAAAAATTAGGTATTTTTACTAAAGTCCCCATGCTACAATACTATATCTAGTACCCTCCTCAACAGGCGTTACCGTATGTGGATATAAAAAATTACTTGGCCATACAATTAATCTAGATGATTTAACATTAACAACTTTTTGTTCTTCGGTTAGTGGATCTCTAAAACATAAATTTCCACCTTTATAATCATTATTAAGTAATAATATAAAACTCAAAGTTCTTGGGTGTTTATAATAATGGTCTGTATGAAATTTGTAAAAACCGCCTTTTTCATACTTTAAAGCTTGTATGTCCTTAATAGAGTAAATAAAAGATTCATTTGTATTGAAGTATTTCATATACTCAAGGTGTGCGTTATAAAAGATTTTATTAAGTAAATTATACCAGTGAACATTAGTTAAACTTGATGACCATCGATATAAATTAAGATTAAATGTTCTTCTAACTTCTAAATTAACTTGCTCCTCTCCAACTGTAGCTTGATTAAAATCACTTACGCTTAAAACTTTAACTAGTCTTCCTATTGTATCTATAGGTAAAACATCATCTATTGTTAGTATATATTTATCTAAACTTGTCATTTAAAACTTTTTTTGTTCCAAAATTTATTCTTATATTTATGTAAAAATTCTAAACCGTAAGTAAAAGCATTAATATGCCATTGTTTTAAATCAGTGTTACCTTTTATTTTTAATTTCCAATTATCTCTTTTAAAAGGTATTATTTGAGCTATGGGAGTGCCTTTTTTAATAGTGGTTTCTAACGAAGGGTATTTATCACCATTTATTACAATAGGGAAATTAATCTCCTTATCAAAAGTATCAGTATCAACAATTCCTGTAATTACATCAAATCTATCATCCTTGTTATTAAACGGAGATGTAAATAAACAAGAATAACCTGGTGGTGTTTTGATAATCCAAGGACTTATAATTTTGTGTATTCCTAAATTTTTATTTTTTTCTAATAAAGGTGATCCCTCTAGTTGAAAAGGTTGATGATATTCAGGTTTTGCCCCTCTCCAATTCATACTAAAAGGAGGATCAATGTTTTCTGGTATACCTTGAAAACCATCAAGTTCGCCTTTGTCATTTTTAACATTATGTCTAATATGTAAATCAACGGGATTGAAAAAAATATAACCTGCAGTCAAAGCATCTAAAAAAGGCATACAACCTTTTACAGTTCGATGAAGTGTATCGTGTCTTAATTTTTTAAACCAATCAGGAACATTTGTAGTTGCGGGTTTTGGGAGATCATCACCAATTTTGATATATTCTTCGTGTGAGATAAACTCAATGACTTTAGCCATTAAAGTTATATATACGATATTACGGAACTCGTAAAGGACTTATTGCGTTGAAACCTTGATCACTCAACAGTTTCCATATTGGCATAGTTTTAAAAGGATCTTCTTCCGTTCCTGAACCATAATTTACTTCCAACTCCATGTCAGGAAGATTATCTATTATATTTTGTATTTCTGCGTTTCTTGGGTGATTAGGACAATTTTTTGTAAATTGTTCAAGCTCTTGTATATAGATTGATACTAAAGCTTTTCCTTCATCTGCATTTCTAACCCAATCCATAGTGCCATCTGTTCTTCTTTGAGCCATGTTAACCCAACTTGTTATTACAGTTCTATCTTCGTTCATGACAGGTTTTTGTTCTGTATTACAAACTCTGTACATTTCTTCTTCTGTAACATCTATAATATTGTAATCATTAGTAGAGCAGTGCATTGAGTCTCTTTCAGCATCATTTAAAGCAGCTTTGTAAACTTCTCCGCTAACTTTCTCAACAAATAAATAAGCCATGTTTATGCTCCTGTATTTTCAAATATTAATATTGCACCAGGTCTTCCTGATGTTGGAGGATTATTAGAGTTTGGTCCACTAGTTCCACTCGCTTTTACATCATACATGAATTGGAAAGGAATAGATTCTTGTCCTTCAAAGTGTGCTCCAGGAGCAGTTCCAGGGTTAGTTAAATTTCCACCATTGGCTTGTCCAATCGTAGCTAAATTAGTAGCTCCTCCTGCTTGTCCGTTTTGAGCTCCTCCTGCACCTATAGTGTAGGGTTGTGAGAAAGGTTGTGATATAGGGGCTCCAAAAAAACCAAAACCTCCTCTTTGTCCTGATCTTCCTACTGCAGGTGGTTGGTTTGGACCTACAATTACTCCCCCCGCTGAACCACCTACTATATAAGCTCCAATGAAATTTGCGTTAGCGCTAGCAGTGTAAGTTCCTGAATCTGGACCTTGTTTGTTAAAAATAGGTTCAAAGTTTCCTCCGCCTGCAGTTCCAGAACTTGCTGCAGTTATTCTTCCCTGCGCATCAACAGTGATACTTGAAAGAGTGTAAGATCCTGCAGTAACAGCAGTGTCCGCCAGTTGGTCAGCACCTACAGCGTCATCTGCAATTTTTGCTGTAGTAACATTTTTGTTAGAAATTTTTGCTGTTAAAATAGCGTTGTCTGCAATTTTAGCGCTCGTTACAGCATTTGCAGAAATATTATTAGCACGAACAGCGTTTGCAGCTAATTTATTTGTTGTGATGTTAGACTGTAAAATTTTCGCTGTTGTTACAGCGTCAGAAGCTATTTGTGCAGCTGCTATTGTACCACCTAAAGTATCTAAAGATACTTCTTTTAAATTTGTTCCGTCAGCATAAGCAGCAAATATTGCAGCTCTGTCAGGAGAAAAACCTGACCCTGAGGCTGTTTTAATTGTTAAATTAGTTGGGTTTGTTAATCCTGTGCAATCAAATATATAAAATTTTTCAATGCCGTCAGGTATTGTGCAAACTGTGCTAGCAGCAATTGAAGCTGTAGCAAATTTAATTACCATGTTTCTAGCGTTAGATAATGTAGCGTTAGACATTGCAAGAGCTAAAGTTCCACCACTAGATAGTGTTACTTCTTCAAAACCTGCAATCGCTTGTTGAACTAAATTTAAGTTTGTATTTGTTTTATCACCCCAAGTACCAGCGTTTTCGCCAGTTACCATTAATTCGAGTTTTAGATCTGTAGAAAAACTTGATGCCATATATCTCCTATTTTAACAAAATTAAGCTGCTTTATCAACCTCAGTCCAAACATTGTTCACGCCTGGGTCGATTTCGCTCCATGCAGTTACATTAGTTGAACCGATATTTGTTGTCAACCCTATACCAGAAACAGGAGTAGATGCAGTTCCCGTGGCAACTACACTTCCGATAGAGGTAGCTAATGAACCAGCTGTAGTTACAGGATAAATACTTGCCTGCGTAGCAGTTCCCATAGCAAAAGTTGCTAATTGACCAGTTACAGATTCAAC
>CEQC01005055.1_pt1 | contig 16837 bp, 13 predicted proteins | sample 531021 | NCBI WGS metagenome assembly CEQC01 (sample SAMEA2621213, study PRJEB7988) | marine metagenome | biome: marine biome (ENVO:00000447); feature: surface water layer (ENVO:00002042); material: "saline water (ENVO:00002010), including plankton (ENVO:xxxxxxxx)" | depth 5 m
CTACTCAGGAGTTGGAGCCTCCGGCAATCTCGGTGCGGTTCACTCGATGGCAGAGCGCACAGCCGTGGTTAGAGCGACCAGATGATTGTCGAAAGTTCCACCCCGAGGGACAAGCGGCTCTTCCTCATCCTCGTCATGAGCGTGAATAAAGCGTTGACGAACTCTGTTTAGTTCGCTGTCGGCCGCTCGCAACGGAGCGATAGAGCCCTCGGCTGTCCCATCAGGCAGCCTCACCAAAGAGTTGCAAAAGCCTTCGACTTGTTCTTTTGGAAACCCGTCAGGGAAAAGATTGACGCCAGAAAGATGGTCTCGCAAAGACTGCGCGGCGCGCGCAACGTCCTTGAGCTCGCGCATATACTCCTTGCTCGGTCGGTCGTGTCGAAGTGGCATTTCCCCGTTTCCTTCCCTCAATCAGAGATAGGTGTAGCTGAAAAGATTCGCAATGCTTCAGAGAGGGGAGTGCGGGCGGGCAACGGATGGCGTGGTGTCTTAAGCCGTTCTCATGAGACGAGATGACCGTAGCGCGCGCGGATATCCGCGGCGAATGTTCTGCTGACGGGAAGCCGTGTGCCATCCTTCGTGACCACTGTCAGTTTGCCATCTGTCCGTTCGATTCCGGCGACATGCTCATCGGCCACCCAATGCGAGCGGTGGCACTGAAGGCCCGGCGTCTCCCCCAGTTCCTTCAGCGCGTCGGAGAAGCGCAGGAGTACGAGCTCGCGGCCGCGCGACGTGACGACTTCGGTGTAGTGATCGGACACGCTCATGCGCTGAAGCGCGCCGCGATTCTTGTGTTGCAGACGGTCAAGGAGAGGAGCCGATTTGGGAGCCATCTCGTAATCCGTGCTTGCTGGATTGCTAGAAGCCTGACCTTCGGGATCCCCCAGACTGCTGCTCATAGTCAGATAGGCCAGCAGGCAGAACAGCACGCAGAGCGGCGCGGTTGTCAGAATGCCATGAACTATTTCGACGCCGTGAATCGGGTCGCCGGAAAAGCCGTAATCGATGATTTCGACGGCCAGACTGATCGGAAGTGCCGCAATGAGCGAGCCGATCATCATCCTTGCCAGCAGGGACCGGATCAGATTCGGCAGCAGGTCTTTGGCCAGAAGCGAACAGATAATCGCGATGCTCCATGCGACCGCATGGACTGCACTCCAGTAGGCGAGGCGGGCGAGTGGCGGGAAACGTTCACCGGTGCCGAAAGGGCCGGTGACAGTGAAGATGAGAACGACGATCGCAAAGGTCGCCCACAGCCGCTGCGAGCGGAAAAACTGCTGCAATTCACGAAGCGTGGATTGCAAATGAAGGCCGCCCACGAATTCTCCTCCGTCACACACGCAGTTCCGTTTGTCGTGCGCCTACCCATGCCCGACAGGTTTGCAAAACGCAAACGGAGATCGCAATGACCCTCGAACCCCTTCTCTCGGCCTCTCCGGCCATCCAGTTTCACGTCGCCACAGTGGTGCCGGCGGCCATCATCGGTGCCTTCCTGCTGGCAGGTCAAAAAGGGACGCGGCTCCACAAGAGTCTCGGACGCGTGTGGATTGTGCTGATGATCCTGACGTCGCTGTCGACTTTCTTCATCCACACGATCAACCAGTTTCACGGTTTCAGCCTGATCCATCTGCTGTCGCTGGCCGTGATATCGGGATGCGTCAATGCCGTACTTGCCGCCCGGCGCGGCGATATCGCGACGCATCGGCGGACCGTTCGTTCGACCTATTTCGGCGGCATCGTGATTGCGGGCGGCTTCACGCTGTTGCCGGGACGAATCATGCACGCGGTCGTTTTTGACGGCGGGTTAGCCGGAGCGTTCTGGCTGGCGCTCACGGTGGCGGGCGGTCTACTGGCGTTAAGAATGGCTGCGCGATACGTCGGATCGGGCAGAGAGACACATCAGCTTTAAGCCGAGACCGTCTCGCTCTCGTCCTCGAGGGCGGGAAGGTCCATGTTCTCCGCGGCCTTCAGAACGCTGTCGAGAAACCCCGGGAAGCGGGCGTCGAGGTCATCGCGACGGATGGTGATCATCTTGCAGGTGCCGTTCTTTTCCAGGCGGATAATCCCGGAATCGCGCATGCGGCCCAGGTGATAGGTCAGGTTCGATTTCGACGCGAGTGCCGTGAAATCCGAACACATGAGCGGCTTGCCTTCCTGGCGATCGAGGTGACCGAGGATGGCAAGGCGCGTGGAATCGCCAAGGGTCGCCATGACGGCGGCAAGATCGATCTCTTCGGCAGGCGGATGATATGTCATGGTCTGAATGTACGTTGCTTTTTGCGCGATTCAAGCTCTAACCGCCCGAACGGACCTTCCCCTGGAAACCGGCCTGCCTTCGCCAGGATCACTATCATGGATTGCTGCGCTGCAAAGTTCGCATCGCGGCGCGATTGACCAGCCAGATGGTCGGAACTATATTGTTCAAAAGTTTTTGAACTTGAAGGGCCTCCTCTTGGATCGTCGCATTTATCTTCTCGGGCTCGGCGCCTTCGCCGTGAGCACCGTCGCATTCCTGTTTTCCGGCCTTCTTCCGCTGATTGCAGATGATATCGGCGTCAGCGTCGCCCAGGCCGGTTATCTGGTGACGGCCTACTCCATGTCCTATGCGGTCTTCACGCCCGTGCTTGCCGCGATGACCGGCCGTTTCGACCGCCGCTACGTCGTGGGCGGAGCACTTGCCGCGTTCGTCGGCGGCATGATGCTAACGGCCTTCAGCCAGTCCATCGGCGTCCTCATACTGGCGCAGGTGATCACCGGCATGGCTGCCGGTCTGTTCGCAGCAACCGGGCAGGGGATTGCGGTGACACTTTCCGGACCGTCGGAGCGTGCCAAGGCGATCTCCATGGTGGTGAGCGGAACGACCTTCGCCGTGGCGCTCGGTGCGCCGCTCGGGTCCTTCCTCGCGCATTACGCGGGCTGGCGGGCCGGCTTCGGCGCGGTGGGGGCGGTGGCCTTCATCTGCCTGATCGCGCTTCTCGCCTTGTTGCCGCGCAATCTGCCCGGCGCGCGGCTCAGCCTCTCGGAACGTCTGTCGGTCGTGCGAGAACCCGGCGTGGCGCGGCTGATCCTGATGACGTTCATCGTCATGGCGTCCGCCTTCCTGGTGGTCGGCTATTTCGGCCCCATCGTGATCGACGGTGCGGGTATGGCGCCGGACATGCTGCCGGTCGTTCTCGTGGTCTACGGGATCGGAGCGATCCTCGGAAACTACCTGAGCGGTCGTCTGTCGGACCAGATCGGCCCAAGGCGGATGATCATCGCCTCGCTGGTGACCAGCGTGGTGTGTTCGCTGATGCTCGCGGCGATCTTGCTGTGGCTGCCACCCGCGATCGCCGAGCCGGCGCTTATGGTTACCCTGTTCATCTGGGCCGTCGTCGGCTGGGTCTATCCGCCTGCCCAGATCAGCCGGCTTGTGGCGCAGGCGCCGGGCGCGGCGCACCTTTCGCTGGCGCTACATGCCTCGGCCATCTATCTCGGCATCGCGGCCGGTACCTTCATCGGAGGTCGGGTGCTGGAATTCGCACCGCCCTTTGCTCTCGGCCCTGCAGCCTGCATCATTGCGGCGATCCCGCTGGTCATGGTGCTTGGCGAAAGAAATATTCGCAACGTCCCGACGGCAAGCGCGGCTTGATCTTCGAAGCGGCTGACCAATCTTCTTGCTGACGGCCCGATCTCTCGCAGGTAAGGTGCCGGCGAAACGGGATCAGCATGCGGAGCGGATGCGATGGAATGGAGAGGCCGGCGGCAAAGCCGCAATGTGGAAGATCGGCGCGGGTCGGGTGGCGGAAGCCCCTTCGGGCGTGGCGGTATAAGGCTTCCATCGCGTGGCATTCGCGTCGGCCGCGGCGGTGGGGGGAGTATCCTCTTCCTCATCATCGCCGGCATCGTTCTCTGGTTCCTCGGCATCAACCCGCTCGTGCTTCTGGGCGGCGGTGGCGGCTCCATGGTCGCACCGGGGGACGGCTCCGGGCAGGTAACGACCACGCAGCGTAATGACGAGATGAAACAGTTCGTCTCCACCGTTCTCGCAGAGACGGAGGATGTCTGGAACGGCATCATGCAGAGCCAGGGCAAGAATTATCCCGAGCCGACGCTGGTGCTCTTTTCCGGTGCTGTGCGTTCGGCCTGCGGCTCGGCCAGTTCGGCAACCGGTCCGTTCTACTGCCCGGGCGACGAGAAGGTTTACATCGACCTCGACTTCTACGACGAGCTCGCCCAACGCTTCGGCGCGTCCGGCGATTTCGCGCAGGCCTATGTGCTTGCCCATGAAGTCGGCCACCACGTCCAGAACATCATCGGTGTGCTGCCCGAGTTCAACCGGATGCGCCAGCAGATGAGCGAGGTCGAGGCCAACCAGATGTCCGTTCGCGTCGAACTTCAGGCGGATTGCTTCGCCGGGATCTGGGCGCATTTCACCGCGCAGAAGGGTCTTCTTGAAGCCGGCGACCTCGAGGAAGCGCTCAATGCGGCGCGGCAGATCGGCGACGATACGCTGCAGAAGCGCACCCAGGGCTATGTTGTGCCGGATTCCTTCAACCACGGGACATCGGCGCAGCGGATGACCTGGTTCAAAAAAGGGTATGATTCCGGCCGGCTCAGTTCCTGCGATACGTTCAACAGCCCGGTCTGAGGTCATTCGAGGCTCGTGACCCGGACTGCCAGACCGAAGGAGACCGAGCTCTACGGCCCGGTCAAGGCGCTGCTCGAAGGGCAGGGCTATGAGGTGAAATCCGAGATCGGCGCGGCGGATGTGTTTGCCGTGCGCGGCGAAGACCCGCCGGTCGTCGTCGAACTGAAGGCGGCGTTTTCACTCGCGCTCTTCCACCAGGCGATCGAGAGACTAGCGATCACCGATGCGGTCTATGTCGCCGTGCCGCGCGGCAAGGGGCGGCCGTTTCTGTCGGCGCTCAAATCCAACACCAAGCTGTGCCGCAGGCTGGGATTGGGGCTGATCGCCGTGCGTATGGAGGACGGGTTTGCCGAAATCCATCTCGATCCCGGACCCTATGCCCCGCGGAAGTCCAAGGCCCGGACAGGACGAATGCTGAGAGAATTCGCCCGGCGCGAGGGCGATCCCAATCTCGGCGGCACGAACCGAACGACCATCGTCACCGCCTACAGGCAGGATGCAACGCGCGTTGCCCTTCATCTGCTTGAAGCCGGGCCGTGCAAGGCGGCCCATGTGGCCACCGCGACCAAGGTCGGGAGGGCGCGGACAATCATGGCCGACGATCACTATGGCTGGTTCGAAAAGGTGGAACGGGGGATCTATCGCCTTACCCCAAAGGGCGAAGAGGCGGTCGGCGCATCTGATGCGGACGGGATTAAGCCCTGCTGATCCCTGCATGAATAATTCTGATCGATTGTCCTTCGGACTGGAAACGACTTCCCCTCTCGGGTAGGCAGGCACGATGGCGCCAGTCCCCAACCGGGGCGGGCGCTTCGGCTTTTTGGGTGACCCGATGACAACCGACATGACTGGAGCAACCGAGCGCGCGGCGACCGCGCCCCTGAGCTGGCCGGCACATGTCCGTGCGACGCTGGTGCTCGGGCTGCCGCTCGTCGGCGCCCAGTTGGCGCAGATGCTCATCAACACCACCGACGTCGTCATGCTGGGCTGGTACGGCACCGAGCAACTGGCGGCGGGTGTGCTTGCGACCCAGGCCTTCTTTCTCACATTCATGTTTGGCGGCGGCTTTGCTCATGCGGTGGTTCCGATCGCCTCGCAGGCTGAAGGCCGCGGCGACAGCCGGCAGGTGCGCCGCTCCGTTCGCATGGGGCTGTGGATCGTGACGATCTATGCCGCCATCGCGATGCCGCTGTTGTGGAACATCGAGCCCATCCTCGTCCTTCTCGGTCAGGAACCGGCCATTGCGCGGATGACCGGATCCTACATGCACATTGCGCAGTGGGGCATGTTCCCGGCACTGGGCGCGCTCGCACTGCGATCCTTCTTTTCAGCCGTGTCGCGCACGCAGATCATTCTCTGGGCGACAATCGCCGGTACCCTGTCGAACGGGTTTCTCAACTACGTGTTCATCTTCGGCAATCTGGGTGCGCCGGAACTGGGGCTCGAGGGCGCTGCCATCGCCTCGCTCATCTCGGCCACGGCCATCTTTCTGGTCATGCTGGGCTGGATCCTGGCTCGCAAGGTGTTTTCGGACTACACGCTTTTCCAGCGCTTCTGGCGTCCCGATTGGCCGGATTTCTTCGAGATCGTGCGGTTGGGTTTTCCGATCGCCTTTACCATCATCGCCGAAGTCGGTCTGTTCGCAGCGTCTTCGCTGATGATCGGCTGGCTCGGTGTGGTGCCGCTCGCCGCTCATGGCATCGCGCTGCAGATCATCTCGTTGTCCTTCATGATCCCGCTCGGCCTGTCGACGGCGGCCACCGTACGTGTCGGCCAGGCTTATGCGCGGCAGGACGGAGAGGGCATGCGGCGGGCAGCGATTGCCTCGCTCGCGATTGCAGCCCTCATCGCATTGGGCGCCGCACTTCTCATCTTTATCGTTCCGGAAAAGCTCGTCAGCCTGTTTCTGGACAAGGACAACCCCAATGCGGCGCTGGTATTGGCAACCGCAGTGCCGCTGTTGTTCGTGGGCGCGGGATTTCAGTTCTTCGATGGAATTCAGGTTACCGGAGTGGCCCTTCTGCGCGGGCTCAAGGATACCCGCACGCCGATGATCATGGCTGTGATCAGCTATTGGCTCTTCGGTCTGCCCACGGCCTACCTGCTTGGCTTCGTCGCGGGTTGGGGCGGTCCGGGCATCTGGATGGGACTTGCCATCGGTCTTGCAGGCGCGGCGATCCTTCTCAACGGGCGCTACTATCTCCTGGCAAAACGCCTGTCGTTTACCTGAGGGCTGTCTACTTTTCGCCGTCGTCGTCCGGTTTTTTCTGAACGATCTCGACGGGCGTCCGCATGAGCACCTCGCGGTGCGGGAAGGGGATGTTGATGCCCGCTTCCTTGAAGGCATCCCACAGGGCGAGCAGCACCTTGCCGCGAATGTTCGTGAGCCCCGCCTGGGGGTCCTGGATCCAGAACCTGAGTTTGAAGTCCAGCGACGAGGCCCCGAAGGCCGTCATCCAGCACACGGGTTTCGGGGTGGTGAGCACACGATCCACATCTGACGTGGCTTTGATCGCGATGCGCATCACTTCATGCGGATCGCTGTCGTAGGACACACCGAAATCGACATCGAGGCGGATGTTCTTGTCCGAGAAGGACCAGTTGACCACCTGCTGAGTGATGAAATCCTCGTTCGGTATCAGATATTCGCGACCATCGCGGGTGATCACGGAAACAAAGCGTGCCCGCAGCTCCCTGATCCAGCCGAACGTATCGCCAAGGGTGATCGTATCACCCGGCTTGATCGACCGGTCGGCGAGGATGATGACGCCGGAGATGAAATTCGACACGACCTTCTGAAGGCCAAAGCCTAGCCCGACGCCGATGGCACCGGAGAGAACCGTAAGCGTGGTCAGGTCGACGCCGACGAGATTGAGGGCGATAAGCCCGGCAGCGACTGTCAGTGTGATGTTGACCACCTTGCCGGCGAGCGCCTTGAAGGAGGGCGAGAGATCTGTCGAACTCGACAGCCTGTTCACGACGAACCGCCCGGCAAGATGGGCCGCCCACAAGAGCAGCACCAGCACCACGATCGCCTTCAGGACAAACAGCACCGAAAGCCGGAAATCGCCGAGATTGATGGCGAGATCGTCAAGCGTTGCCTGCAATTCGTCACGTATGCCCAAGACACCGGATGCCACGTAGACGAACAGGCAGACGGAAATGAACTTGGCGAGAAAGCGGTTACGGACAATGCGGGTGAGCACGGAAGCCGCGAGCCAGGTCACGGCAAGCACCAGTGCCAGAGACAGAAGATAGGTGCGACTCGGCCATGTGGCTCGCAGCAGAACCTCGCGGACGAACCCGACGAAGAGAATGAAAAGCACCCACTCGGTGCGCCGCATGAAGGCGATGATGACGCGCAGAAGCCCTGGATTGCCCTTGATCCGGCGCGCGCGTTCCTCGAGTGCAGGCTCGATCTTGCGCGACAACAGCCAGGCGATCAGGAAGCAGCCGACGATGATGAGAAGCTGGTAGAGCGTCCAGGGCTGGGAGAGATATTGCCAGATGGTCAGCGCCGCCTGCTGACCTTCCACCACTGCATTGTCGAGATCGATTTCTCCCATGGAGAAAGAAATAGCGCGGCAATCTCAAAAAGAAAACGCCGGCACATCGCTGCGCCGGCGCCTGTCGATATTTACGGGAGTATCCGCGCTCACCGTTCTGGCAGTGCGGGTTCGCCCTTGCGCTCGTTGACCATGTTCATGAAACGGCGGAACAGGTAGTGACTGTCTTGCGGGCCGGGGGAGGCTTCCGGGTGGTGCTGAACCGAGAAGACCGGCTTTCCGACGAGGCGCAGACCGCAATTGGTGCCGTCGAAAAGGGAGACGTGGGTTTCCTCGACGCCGTCCGGCAGGCTCTTGCCGGCAACCGCGAAGCCGTGGTTCATCGAAACGATCTCAACCTTGCCGGTGGTGTGATCCTTGACCGGGTGGTTGGCGCCGTGGTGGCCCTGATGCATCTTTTCGGTCGTTCCGCCCAGAGCGAGTGCCAGGATCTGGTGGCCGAGGCAGATGCCGAAGATGGGAATACCGGTGTCGATCAGCTTCCTGATCTCGGGGACCGCGTATTTTCCGGTTTCGGCCGGATCGCCCGGGCCGTTGGACAGGAATATGCCGTCCGGGTTCATCGCGATGATGTCCTCAGCGGAGGTCTTGGCCGGAACGACCGTGACCTTGCAGTCGAGACCGGAGAAGAGGCGCAGGATGTTGCGCTTCACGCCGAAGTCGATGGCAACGATGTGCGACCTGTCGGTCGAGGTTCCAGCATAGCCTTCGTCCCAGACCCAGGGCTTCTCAGTCCAGGAAGACGACTGGCCGGACGTGGCTTCGATCGCGAGATCAAGACCTTCGAGCCCGCTCCAGGCTTTCGCCCGGTCCTTCAGCGCGTCGATGTCGAAATTGCCTTCCGGATCGTGGGCGATCACCGCGTTCGGCATGCCGTTTTCACGGATCCAGGCGGTCAGCGCCCTTGTGTCGATTCCGGTCATGGCGATGATGCCGCGCGCCTTCAGCCACTCATCAAGGTGTTTGGCCGAGCGGTAGTTGGACGGATTGGTGATATCGGCCTTGAAGATCGCTCCGACCGCGCCGCGGCGGGCAGCAGGCGTCAGGTCTTCGATATCCTCGTCATTGGCACCGATATTGCCGATATGGGGGAAAGTGAACGTCACGATCTGGCCCAGATAGGAGGGATCGGTGAGGATCTCCTGGTATCCGGTCAGGGCGGTGTTGAAGCAGACTTCCGCCTCGATCGCACCGGCGGCTCCCGCCCCGGTTCCCTCGATAACGGTCCCGTCGGCGAGCACCAGCACGGCGGTCGGTTTGGTCCGGCTCCAGGGGTCGGTCATCTCGAATGTCCTTCATGTCTGCCGCGCGGGCGCGTTCCCCGGTCAATTCCGGCTCCGTTGCAGGGGCCTTGAATTGCATGGGGACGCGTGCCATCTATTGGCGGGTTCGGGAACGGGTCACCTGTGGTCCCGGACAAATAAAGGGGAAACCGGTCCATCAGGCGCAGCCGTTCGGCTTCGTCTTGCAGGCCCGAGACATAATCAATGCGATATGCGCGGTCAATGAGCCGATCATGACGAAACAGCTAGCTTTGCATGTTTCGCCATGGAAAAGCGGGCCGCGATCGGATCGGCGGGAAGGTCGATCCTCCACACTCCAACATCCGGAGCCAATACATGTTGCGTGAGCAGTTCTCCGAAAAGCTCAAGGAAGCGATTCGGAACAAGGAAACCCTCAGAATGGCGACACTGCGCCTGATCCAGGCTGCGGTGAAGGATCGTGATATCGCCAATCGCGGCCAGGGCAAGGACCCGGTCAGCGACGAGGAGATTCTCGGAATTCTGACCAAGATGGTCAAACAGCGCGAAGAGTCGGCGAAGATCTACGAAGAGAACGCCCGTCTCGAACTGGCTCAGCAGGAGCGCGAGGAAATCGTGATCATCCAGGAGTTCATGCCCGAGCAGCTCTCCGAGGACCAGATGCGCGAACTCTGCGCAACGGTCGTCAGCGAGACCGGCTCCAACGGTCTGCGCGACATGGGCAAGTGCATGTCTGCGCTCAAGGAGCGCTATCCGGGTCAGATGGACTTCGGCAAGGCGTCCTGCGTGGTCAAGGGACTTCTGCAGTAATCGGCGTTTTCGCGCCGGGACCTTTCAAGGCCCCGGCGTCTCCGCTCCGGTCCGTACCGTCGTACCGGCTGTCGTGACCTCAATCTCCCGCCACCTTCGAAAACATGCGAATCATGCTCTCGGCCGTCGGATGCTGCCGGTCGCGCTCTGCGTTATGCTCGGGAGCGAATTCCTCACCGAAGATGTCGCGGACGGTTCGTAACAGGTTGGTCGCTTCCGTCCGGTCCTGCCAGTCGAGATAGTCTGCGGCGTTGAGCGCTGCCGAGATGTAATAGCCCTGGATTTCATCGCAGCCGAGGCCGCTGGCCGTTGCGGCCTGACCCGGCGTCTCCACGCCCTCCGCGACAACTTTGCATCCGAGCGCCTTGCCGAGGCTGACGATTGCCCGACAAACCTCGACCGTGCGGCTGCTCGTCTCGAGGTTCGAGATAAGCGAACGATCGATCTTCAATGTGTCGAAGTCGAGTTCGGCGAGATGGGCGAGGTTCGAGTAACCGATCCCGAAATCGTCGATGGCGAGTTTCAGGCCTGCGGCACGCAGCCGATAAAGCTGCTCGATAAAGCGATTGTTGTTGCCGTGGGCCATCGTCTCGGTGATTTCGATGGTCACAAGCGTCGGAGGACAGTCGTTGAGATTGATGATCTCGAGAACCTTTTCCGCGAAATCGGGACGAGCAACCTGACCGGCGGCGACATTGATGGAGACCCCGATCAACCGTCCCTGACGCGACCACTCGGCGCACTGGCGTGCAGCTTCCCGCATGACGAACATGCCCAGATCGACGATCAGGCCGGAGGCTTCGGCAATCGGGATGAAATCGCAGGGACTTACTTCCCCACGCGTCGGATGATGCCAGCGCACCAGTGCTTCGACACCTGCGTTCGACCAGTCCGAAGTGTGAACCTTCGGCTGGTAGACGATCTGCAATGTCCCTTCGGCGATGGCTTCATGAAGATCCTGCTCTAGCCCGTCCCGATTCCTGATGTCCTGCATGATGCCGGAATCGTAGATGATCAGGCAATCGGGCGATGCCGGTGAAGCAGCGCGCATGGCTGCAAGGGCGGCCTTGTTCGCGATGTCCTCGAAGCTTTCGCCATCGTCGGGATAGCGTGCGACACCGAGCGCAATTTCAACCGGGATCTGCCGGTCTCCGACGCGGACGGGCTCGGTGAATGCGGAAATGATTTCCGTTGCCCGGCATTCGATATCCTCGACACTCGAATAGACCGGTATGTGGAGGGCGAACTGGGCGTGTTCGGCATGGCCGAGAAGCGGAAGCTCGGCGGCGTGTTCGCTGCGAAGACTGGCTGTATTGTTGTCGAGCGTCATGATCGGCGTGGCAGCGGCAATCCGCTTGGCAACCCTGGCCAGGACCGGATCTGCGACGGTCTGGCCATAGCGCTCGCACAGGATCTTGAGGTTGGCGATGTCGATGTGGATCAGGCAGCCCTGGGCGCTTGGGGCTGCAATCGCCTTTTCCACACAGGCCTTGAAAAAAGTGCGGCGGGGAAGCTGTGTTTCGGGATTGATTTCATAGCGGCGACGTTCACGTAGTCTCGTCTCGGCGATCATGCCGGGCAGGCTGGAGATGCGCTCGGCGAGCGGGCGAAGAAACGGAAGGCCGATGCGCGGAATGTCGATTTCCTCCTGCCCCTCGATAACGGCCTCTACAGCCTCTTCGAGCTGATCGATCCGGCGGCTCATCCGATTGAGTGCATACCACAGGCCGGCTGTGGTGAGCGCCGAGCCCGCCAGAAGAAGCGTTGCCCAGGTGGGCATCGCAACAGGAGCAGCGACAATAAAAAGGGGAAGCTCAGCAAGCGCGAGAACAGGAACGGCAGCCGCTGCAAACACGAGCGCCCGTTTCTGGGCCGTCTTGTTCTTTGGTGTCGTTGTCTGGCTTGCGGACGCCATTGGCAGCTCCTCGGTTGGTTCCGGGTTGCGCTTTTCTCATTCCCATTCCGGGCGATGCCGGCGGCGGAAAATGGCGTCATGCCTGTGTCGATGACACTTTCCGCACCCTCACTCCTAACAGGCGGATATAAAGGGCAAATTTCCCTCAATGGGACAATTTTAGCTATTGAGCATTTGCTCCGGAGCTAAGCAGTTGAGGCTGGAAAGCGACAAATTCATCTTGGTGGAACCAGCGCGAAGGTCCTATATGAGGACACGCGACCGGGCCGGAGCAGGGGTGCCAAGCCGGGTCGCAGAAATCTGTAAGGAAAGGTCCGCCGTTGCGGTTTTCGCCCTCATTTCTCGACGAGATCAGGGATCGCGTCTCGATTTCCGACGTGATCGGCCGACATGTGACGTGGGATCGCAAGAAGACCAATGTCGCGCGCGGTGACTATTGGGCGTGCTGTCCCTTTCATGGCGAGAACACGCCGAGCTTTCACTGCGAGGACAAGAAGGGCCGATACCACTGTTTCGGCTGCGGAGTGACAGGCGATCATTTCCGCTTCCTCACCGAATTCGAGAGCCTGAGCTTCCCCGAGGCGGTCGAGCGCATTGCCGACATGGGCGGAGTTCCGCTGCCTGCACCCGATCCGGAAGCTGAGAAGCGCCAGCGTCAGCGTGCCACGCTTGAGGACGTGATGGAGATGGCTGCGCAGTTCTTCGAGAACGGGCTGCAATCGGCGTCCGGCGCCAAGGCGCGGGCCTATCTCCGCGATCGTGGTTTGTCGGGCAAGACGATCGCCACCTTTCGGCTGGGTTATTCGGCTGACAGCCGCAATGCGCTCAAGGAGCATCTGGCCGGCAAGGGTGTCGACAAGCAACAGATCGAGGCCTGCGGGCTCGTCGTCCACGGTCAGGATATTCCAGTTTCCTACGACCGCTTCCGAGACCGGATCATGTTTCCTATCCTGTCATCGCGCGAGCGGGTGATTGCGTTTGGCGGGCGTGCGCTCTCGCCTGGCGTTCCGGCGAAATATCTCAATTCCAACGAGACCGAGCTCTTTCACAAGTCGAACGTTCTCTTCAACTACGCTCGCGCCCGCCGCGCGATGGGCAATAGCGGTACGCTGATCGCGGTCGAAGGCTACATGGACGTGATCGCGCTGCATCAGGCCGGCATCGAGACGGCGGTCGCGCCGCTTGGCACCGCGCTGACCGAAAACCAGCTCAAACTCATGTGGAAGATCACGCCGAGCCCGGTTCTTTGCTTCGACGGCGATGAAGCCGGACAGCGCGCGGCAAGCCGGGCAGGCGATCTGGCGCTGCCGCTGATCGGACCGGGCCGAACGATCCGTTTTGCCCTTTTGCCCGAAGGCAAGGACCCGGACGATCTGGTGCGCGAGGAAGGCCGTCAGGCGTTCGACCGGCTGGTCGAGAACGCCAGGCCGCTCGCCGATATGCTCTGGGCGCGCGAGGCCGGCGCGGGCGTTTACGAGACGCCCGAGGCGCGGGCGGAGCTCGAGGCCCGGCTCAGGCAGATCACCGGTTCGATTGCCGATGAAAGCGTGCGCCGCCATTACCAGCAGGCCATGCGCGAGCGGCTCAATGCCTTTTTTGGTGGTCGCTCCGATGGCGGCAACCGGCAGAAGGGCGGCGGTAATTTTCGTTCCGGGCGGGGCGGTTCAGGCTTCAATAAACAGGGCGCGGCGAACGACAGGTTCGTCGGCGCGTCCGAAAAGCTCGCCCGCTCTGCGGTGGTTCGCGGGTCGTCCGAACTGCCGTCGCTGCGCGAAACGGTTCTGGTGATGACGGTCTTTCATCATCCCGCCATGCTGATTGCCGATTTTGACGAACTGGCGCCGCTCGAATTCGACGACAAGATCGTCACCCGTATCTGGCGTGTTCTTCTCGATCTGACCTCGGATGGCAGGGCGCCGGAGCGCGACAAGCTGTTGGAGGCTTTTTCCGCGGAAGGTCTGTCCGAGCCGATCGCCCGGCTCGACGCCCAGATCAGAAACGCACGGGTTTGGACGGCAACGGAAGCTGCAGCGGCTGAAGATGCGCGTGAAGCCTTCCGCCAGGCACTGGCGCTGCATCTGAGAACGCGGGCGTTGAAATGGCAGAAGATGGAGCTCGAGCGTGATATCGCCGAGGCGATCGACGGCGACGATGGCGACGGCATCACCCATCTGTTGCGTGCACTCTCGGAAGTTCAGAATGAGCTTAGCCGGCTGGAGCAACAGGAAGCGATCATCGATGGTTTCGGCGTGCTTTCGGGGCGCGTGCGCGGCGGGAAGTAAGACGGCATATTTGTCACCCCGCAAAGAGAATCGGCATCCGTTTTGCGCGCACCTCTTGCAGTTGCCGAAACCGCTCCTACATGTCTCTCCTGACGAAAGCCGCTCACGAGCGCCCGAAATGGTCGAATCAACCTGAATCACGGGGTGAATGACCAATAAAACTTGACGGATGGTCTTTTTGTGGGAATCACCTTTCGGGTGGAATTACGTCTATTCCGGTTTCACTGCCTCTGACCCGCGGTACGGTTTCCGTCGTACCGGTCGGGATGTTTTTGCAGGCAGGGTTAACAGGGAATTAGGGATCGGCGGCACATTAAGGGAATCGCAGCGATTCGGTTTACCGCGTGATGCGGCTGGGGACCAGCGCCGGGGCTGACCGTACAATCGCTAGAATGACGCCAGAACCTGCCGACCGGACTGGCCAGACATATCGGGAAGTTACTGCCCATGGCAAGCAAAGTTAAGGAAGCAGCGGAAGACAACGAAACCGAACGCGAGGGCGGTGCCGATAGCCCGTTGCTCGATCTTTCGGATGACGCTGTCAAGAAGATGATCAAAACCTCGAAAAAACGAGGTTATGTCACCATGGACGAGCTGAATTCCGTCCTGCCTTCCGAAGAAGTCACCTCCGAGCAGATCGAGGATATCCTCGCCATGCTTTCGGACATGGGAATCAACGTCGTCGAGGATGACGAAGCCGGCGAAGAGCAGAACAACGCCGACAACGACAATGACGACGATGACAACGGCACCGAGGTGGCGACAGCCTCCGGCACTGCCGTTGCGACGACCAAGAAGAAAGAGCCGACCGACCGTACCGACGATCCCGTGCGCATGTATCTGCGCGAGATGGGCTCGGTCGAACTTCTCTCCCGCGAGGGCGAGATCGCGATTGCCAAGCGCATCGAGGCTGGCCGCGAGACGATGATCGCGGGGCTGTGCGAAAGCCCGCTGACCTTCCAGGCCATCATTATCTGGCGCGAAGAGCTCAACGAGGGCGCTACGCTCTTGCGCGAGATCATCGACCTCGAAACCACCTATTCCGGTCCCGAAGCCAAGGCTGCCCCGCAGTTCCAGAGCCCCGAGAAGATCGAGGCCGACCGCAAGGCTGCCGAGGAAAAGGAAAAGGCCCGCCGCGAGCGCTCGTCAGGTGACGACGTCACCAATGTGGGCGGCGAGGGCATTTCCGTCGAAGACGACGAAGATGACGAGGACGAATCCAACCTGTCGCTTGCCGCGATGGAAGCGGAACTGCGTCCGCAGGTCATGGAAACGCTCGACCTGATCGCCGACACCTACAAGAAGCTGCGCAAGCTGCAGGAGCAGCAGGTTGAAGCCCGGCTGGCCGCTTCGGGCACCCTGTCGCCGGCGCAGGAGCGCCGCTACAAGGAGCTCAAGGACGCGCTGATCACGGCCGTGAAGTCGCTGTCGCTCAACCAGAACCGAATCGACGACCTGGTCGAGCAGCTTTACGACATCAACAAGCGTCTGGTGCAGAACGAGGGCAAGCTTCTGCGTCTGGCCGAAAGCTATGGCGTCAAGCGCGACGACTTCCTGCAGCAGTATTACGGCGCCGAACTCGATCCGAACTGGATGAAGTCGATCGCCAACCTGTCGGCCAAGGGCTGGAAGGAATTCTCCAAGTCGGAAACCGCGACCATTCGCGAGATCCGCACCGAGATCCAGAACCTTGCCCAGGAAACCGGCATCGCCATCGGCGAATTCCGCCGCATCGTGCAGATGGTGCAGAAGGGCGAGCGCGAGGCCCGCATCGCCAAGAAGGAGATGGTGGAAGCCAACCTCCGTCTGGTGATCTCGATCGCCAAGAAATACACCAACCGCGGCCTGCAGTTCCTCGATCTCATTCAGGAAGGCAATATCGGCCTGATGAAGGCGGTCGACAAGTTCGAGTATCGCCGCGGCTACAAGTTCTCGACCTATGCCACATGGTGGATCCGGCAGGCGATCACCCGTTCGATTGCCGACCAGGCCCGCACGATCCGTATTCCGGTGCACATGATCGAGACGATCAACAAGATCGTGCGCACCTCGCGTCAGATGCTTCACGAGATCGGCCGCGAGCCGACCCCGGAAGAACTGGCCGAAAAGCTCGCCATGCCGCTCGAGAAGGTGCGCAAGGTTCTCAAGATCGCCAAGGAGCCGATCTCGCTCGAAACTCCTGTGGGTGACGAGGAAGATTCACACCTCGGCGACTTCATCGAGGACAAGAACGCCATCCTGCCGATCGACGCCGCAATCCAGGCGAACCTGCGCGAGACCACCACGCGCGTTCTCGCCTCTCTGACACCGCGCGAGGAACGCGTGTTGCGCATGCGCTTCGGCATCGGCATGAACACCGACCACACGCTCGA
>CEQC01005748.1_pt1 | contig 16518 bp, 34 predicted proteins | sample 531021 | NCBI WGS metagenome assembly CEQC01 (sample SAMEA2621213, study PRJEB7988) | marine metagenome | biome: marine biome (ENVO:00000447); feature: surface water layer (ENVO:00002042); material: "saline water (ENVO:00002010), including plankton (ENVO:xxxxxxxx)" | depth 5 m
TTTAATGTTGCTGTTGTTACTGTTGTTGCCATATTATTTTTATTTTATTTACATTATATTATTTGTACATGCACTTGCATTGAAAGATACTACGACCTCTAAATCTGCTCGCCAACCACTTACATCATTATCAAACCTTTCTGTAAATGGCGTACAGTTTACATCATCACTAAATCTAAAATCATTTTCTACATCTCCAAATGCAGTACTATGTTTAAATTGACTTATAAAATCTCCTATAACTTGTAGTGTATCACTAAGTACATCATTTTCATTACTTTCATCAGTACTTACTAAATCCATAACATACAAACTTAAGCTATAAGATAATTCATTATTTGTAAATCTTGCACTTTCTATGCTTAAATGTGATAATGCATAATTAGTTTCTTTTAAATCTATTTCAAATATATCACCAAATGTAAAATCTTGTATGTACTCATTTGCATCTGCTATATCTTCATATAGTTTTATTATGTTACTAAGTGTAACATTTTTTTGGTTTAATCCTGCTTGATTTGTAAATTCAAAACTCATATTTATAAAGTACTATGATCTTTAGAATAACACAAAAAAGTAAAAACCTCTTTTGCACTTAACTCTAATATGTTATTAATTTTTGTTATATCTCCATTACTTAAATTATAGATTACACTATACCAGCCCCATTTTTCGCCAAACTGCTCTTCTTTGCTGTGTATTGTTTCTTCATCTTTTTTTGTTGTTTGCTCAAAGATGATTGCATATTCTTTTGATATACTTTGCCTATAAGCAAAAAAAAACTTGATGCACCTTGTACTGTAGATACACTTAATTTATCTTTAAATATATCTGCATTTTTCATACAAGTTGTACTATCATAATCTACAATGTTATATTTTTCTTTCTTCTTGTTTTTAATTTCTCTATATAAAACACCCATTATTAAATGTAAATTTTTTATAGGCTCTTTTAGATAATTATCTAAATCAACAAATTCTGCAAATGTTAATTCTTTAAGATTAGGATGAAAGCCATACTCTTTATCATTAATTGTGATTATCATATTTAAATCCTCACTAACTTTATCTTTTAGTAATTTAGATAAAACTACATTAACTTTATCTACATCACTTTTTTTACATTTTTCTAAATCAGCAAAAGGCACACCTGTAAAGGCACATATAGTATTTAATGTCTTTGTATATTCATCTTGCTCATCATCATAGTTAAGCATAAATTTTTGATAACTACTAATACTTACTTGTGACCATTTGCTAGGTATATTATAATCTTTATTCTTAATTGTTAATAACATTAGTAATGTTTATTTATTAGTAAATATAAATTGTTTATTTTTGGTGCGTTTTTAAAATTAGTTAAGAGGGGTATATTTTTTCTTTGTTTTGGTTGCCCCTCTAACTAATGTACAAAATATCTACCTACATTAGGTTTTAATTCATAATACATTCTCATCATTAATGCATCACTATAATCAGGTGATCTTCCTAGTTGTTGTTTTACTTTCTCTTTAGGTATAATAGCTAGTTTTGTATCCTTATCTATTTTATCTCTTCTAACTTGTTCTAATTCTTTTGTTAAATTTTCTTTAATTGTAATATCTTTAGTTGCTACATATATTTTACCTGTATTAATATAATCTGCTAATTTATAATAGCATTGTGTTTTTAAGTTTGTGTAATTTTCATTATTAATTGCTTTGCTATTATTTACAAAACCTTTACACCTGAGTATATCTCTACAACCACCACCTACTCCATCATCATCAACTATTATATTAGTCAATGGTACATTTTCTAATCTTTGTATTTTTTTTATTTCATCAGCTACTTGTGTTATTGTGTTTGTATCAAAAACTTTTATTTGTTCTGCTCTTAATCCATTCCAATATATTATAACTGTTTTGTCTTTACCAAACCTTGCTACATCACATGATATGTATTTACTACCATTTTCAATATTGTTTGCATCATACATATTTAAAATTGCATCATACTCTATTAGTTTATCCTCACTATCATCATATTCCCAATTACCATACAATAATCTTTGTTTACTTATTTCATCTAATTTAAGTAGTTGATCTTTATAGTGTTTAGATATATGTACATTATCACTAGCTAATGCTTGTATAAACTTTCTATACTTTGGTAACAAGCCTTTTTTGTTAGGTAAGTAAAACTCATTATATACCCAATTTTTTGCAGGGTTGCATGACATAAATAATTTAGGTATTAAATCATACTCATCTAATTTGTATCTTATTCTAGATGATAATATTGCTTTAGCTTTTTGTGTAATTTGATTACATTCATCAAGGAAAGCCATAGTAAGTTCCAAACTACCCAAACTATCAAAATTAGGATCACTAGGGTATAAGAATAAATCTTTAAGTATAACTTCTGAGCCATTGTAAAATGTAATTACATTACTTGATCCATTAAATGTATAATCTTTGTTTGCTTTTAATCCCCATTCACTACAACAATTCCAAAATGTAGCTAATGTAGTTTTTTTAAGTGTATCAAGTTTAGATCTACCAATTAAACATCTTATGCCTTTGTATTTTATACAACTATATATTATCCATGCACAACCTATATATGACTTACCACCACCAGCACCTCCACCAAATAACAACTCACTTGTTTCATTATCAAATAAATATTTTATTGCTTTGCTTTGTTTTGGCGTAAATTCAGCTTCAATCTTCATCAGTAAGTTTAATGTTTATTTGTACAGGCTCATCATCTGTAGTCATATCCATTTGTTGTTTCTCCCAATAGCCACGTTTTCTACCTTTTGTTTTTAAATAAAATATAGTAGCACTTGTATTATTTTCTTGTATCTGTTCAAACAATTTACTTTCTGCAAAATCTAGACTAACATTCTCTATATCTTTTACCTTACTTGCAAAATCATCATCTTCTTTAAGCCATTTATAAAATGTACTTCTAGGTATATCAGTTTTTTTACATGCAGTTGTAACTACACCTAAACTACTTTCTAAAGCCTTTATTATTGTTTCCTTTTTTAAGTGTCTATTTTTGTCCATATTATATGTTTTGAGCGAGTAGATGGAATTGCACCTCTTCTTTGACTTGGATTAGCCAACGCATTACTCTTTATGCTTTACTCGCTTATTTAGGATATGCTTTTTTCATATTTTCACATATACTCCTATATTGTTTTGTTAAAGGATATAAATATTTGTGTTTTGGTTTATCTTTTACACTTGTAAAACCTTTTATACTACCATATTTATTATGCAATATTCTTGTATGTTTAATTTTACCGTCTTGTGGATCTATTGCACTCCTACTTTGTGTGTAACCGACATAGTAAAAATTACATGCTTGATATATAATACCTTTATGATTTTGAGCCATGTCTGAATAACTTACAATTAATTTAACTAAAGGTAAATATTTTTTTAATATTTTTATACTTAATGACATCGCTTTGCTTGTGCTTTCTTGTTTACCATTCAAAGCCATTCTAACTAATTCTATTACACTACCTTGTGGCTCATTAAATGACTTTGCTAAATTATTATTAGCACCTAAACCATATACAATACAACCACACCATTCATTTTTTTTATTAAATACTGAAAATCCTAATACATTTACAGGCATACTTTTACTATAATGAAATTTTAAACATGCATACTTTATAGCTTTATGTGATGCCTTTTTTAATATCATAATTCTCCAGCACTTACTGAATATATTGCCTTATTGTATTTACTAACTATTTTTGCTATTTCTGTTTCTGCATTTTGTAAATCATTTTCATTTGCAAAAGTAATTTTAATAACAGGTGGCTTATTTATATTATCATCTGTTAAATCATTAAAATCAGGCTCTATTAAATCATCTTGGTTTTGCCATACATCTAATCCCCAATCAGTTAATTCTACTGTATTCCATTCATTTGCTAATATATCCCAATCCCATTCTCCAAAACCTACATTATCTTTTATAATAATTTCTTTACATGTTTGTTCATATGTTTTATCAGTATCTAAACTTTCATGCATTTTTTTTGTGTATTGTATAATAGGTATATTATCTAAACCTGCTTTAACACATGCTTGATAACGCATATTACCACCTAATATAATCATATCATCATCTACAATTATTGGTCGCATTTTTAACATTTGTGGTAAATCTTTAACACTTTGTGTTAATTTATCAAACTTATTATCTTTTATAAATCTAGGATTATTAGAATTTACTTTTACCTCATATGGTTTTACATATTTAACTTTCATTTTCTAAATTATTTATTTCAAACTCTAAATGTGCTATAGCTTTTTTTATACAATCTATTGGTGATTTGTGTTTACGTTTTGCACGTAAAATGTAACTACATGCAGTTCCTAAATTATATGATAAATCAAACTCATATATAACATCTTTAGCCATCATACCTTTACGCCCTACATAGTATGCAGGTACTTTGTTTTCATCTTCTAACATTTCATCACATTTCATGTTTCTAGTAAAATCATAATAATATTTACTTTTTTCTTGCATTTTTCTTTTTAGTTTTTTTTGGTTTAGTTTCAACTAACATTTCAAAATATTTATATATTGTATTTAAACAACTACTACAACCAGTTGTATATTTATATTTTTTGTTATTCATCTCATTATAAAACTTAATCATCTCTACCTTATAGTGATGACTTTTAGCTTGACCTGTTTTAATACCTTTCCAAATATATTCTACTTTCTCCTTTTGTTCTTTACTTAACTTCATACCATTTATTTTTAGGACATGTTTCTGACTTCCATTTTGCTTTAGTTTCTATAGGACAGCCACATACAGTACATTCATATTCTATATAATCAAATTTATCACACCTTGTACAAGTGTGTACTCTATCATAAAAAGTAACTTCATCTACATCTTCAAAACCACTTACAGATCTTCTATAACTAGCTTTAAGTAGATTATATGCTTTTATCATCAAATTCGGTTTTTTCATATTTTCTTCTTATTTTAACTATTCCATATGGCTCAAACCATCTACCATATACTACATCTATATCATCAAACTCAAATTCATTTAAATTTGCTACATATTCTAAATCTCCATATTCATTATAAAATTCTATTGCAGGTACATTATAATCTGTATATTTAATCAACTCTTCTAATTTCATCTAATCTTTTTTTTATGTATGTTTTTACATTTTTAATTGTAGTAAATATACTACGCCTACTTATACCTGTTTTATTTGCTAATGAAGATAGTGTATATTTATTACCATCTAATTCACCAAAGTAATATAATTTAAATAATTCTTTATCATACCAATAGAGTTCATCTAAAATTATCTCTATTGTTTCTATCTTTTGTCTATTATTAGTTTCATTAGTAAATATAAATTTTTGTATTTTATTGCAATCTTGTAAAGTGTGCTTATCGTAAAACCTAGCTATTTGATAATAGTATTGACTTGTTTTACTATGATACATATTAGCCATTATACGTGCTACAAAAAAAAAGAGTTTACCATCTTTTTTGATAAACTCCATTTTTTCAGGTGGGTACTTTAAGCATACAAACAATGCCTCATGTAACAAATCTTCTACAAAATCTGTTTTACATATATTTCTTGCAATAGATAATAATTTATTATATTCTTTTTGTGTTAGTTGCACAAGTCAAGTTTACAAAAATAAATAAGCAATATGTAAGTTGTTGAAAATTAGTTATTCACATAAATTTGTTTAATTCATCTTTGTAGTATTTTATCATATCTTCATAATCTTGTTTACTACGTTTTACACTTGTGTTTGATAATTGTATAAGTTTATCAAATTTATCTTCACCTATTTCTGCTTTTAGCTTATTACCATAAATCCAAATATTGCCCTGCATAAACATATTGCATTTTACACATTGTGGTCTGCAATTATCTGATAACCAGCGAGTTGCATAATGTCGTCTGCTTTGAAAATGTCCTGCCTGCATTTCTTTTACTGGTTTAGTAGTGCCACAAGTATAGCAAGATACATAACCATTAGCATCAGCATAATACCATCTAATGTACTTACTGAATATTTGATCTAGTTTTTTTACAAGTTTTGATTTACTCACAAAGTGTATATTTACTAAATGATACTTTCTCTTTAAATCTATTTGTGCTACTTATTAATTCTGATTTAATATTATAACCCTCATCTTTTAACTCACATATTCTGCTTGTTAATCTCATAATTGCATAATCATTAAATGCCTCTAATGGCGTGATGCTACCATAGTTTTTTAAATGTCTTAATACCTTTTGTTTTTGATTTAGTTTCATAATTATTTAATATTTGTTAATTCTATCTTTAAATTTTTTTTGTTTTCTTTTATAATTCATATTATCTACTGCTAACCATATACAAGTATATAGTAAAGATAATATAGCTAATGTTAATATTAATATATTCATTTTATTTTTTTAGTTTATAAATTGTTGCTTCAATAATATCTTTACATAATTGTTCAGGTATTTTACTGCGTTCATAATTATTTTTAAGTCCTTGAGTTCCAGTTTTACTACCTCTTGGTGCTTCTTCGTGGTGACATTTTTTGTTTCCTGCAAAACATTGTGACTTCGGTTTCCAACCATTTATATTAAATATGTCAAATATATTATTACTCCAAATGTCTGTTGGCTTCATTCTATTGTCACCATAACTACAATATGTAATTGTTGTTCTGTTTATTCCTTTTATTTTTCTTCGCATTTTACCAACTGGATTTTCTATGTAATATATGCTTTTTTTATAGCTTAAAACAAGATTTAAAGTAGCTTCAAGAATTTCCATGCCTTTTATAGCTTCTTTAGTTTTTGGAGTATGATCTTCGTTCCAATGATGTCCTATACTAGCTACACTAAAATATGTACAAGGTGGTGATGCCCAAATCATGTCAGGATAAAAAGGAATGTCATTCATATTTACATTACAAATATCTTTAACTAAATTTATTTTTTTAAAATTTATAATATCAACACTAAAAACTTTACAACCATATTTTTCTGCGACATTTCCTATACTACGACTACCTGCAAATAATTCTAACACTTTCATTTTAATTGTTTTGCTTTATTTATTGTACTATCTATTGCTTTAATGTTTTGCTCGTGTTTTTGATAATCTGTAATTAGTTTTTGTTGTCTTTTTAATTGCTCACTTTTTTTATGTTGTTTTAACCATACATTCCAACTTCTAGCATTTATAAAACAATTTAGATCATCACCATCTTTTATGCCTTTCTCTAAAGCAAATTGCACCTCTTGTATTGTCATAGTAGAATATCTATTTATTAAATCATAATATAATAAACTAGCCATTGTTACAACTTGTTGTGCATCAGGCTTTTGTCCTAACATTAAATAACACTTACTAATAACATCAACACAATCATTTTTGAGTGCTTTAATATCTGTATTAAATCTATGCCATATTTTATCCATTATTAATTATTTTTTTAGCCTCTTGCCATACATTAAGCATGTGTTTTGTTTGTGATACTTTAGGCTTATTAAAATTATTTCTTTGCCACCTTAACATTCTCCTTTTTACATCAAATGTCTTTTGTTTTTGCCATCTCATCTTTTTTCCTAATGGACTTTTTTCTGTCCAATAATCTATAAAGTTGTCAAGATCATTAAAATTTATTTGTATTGCTATATCATTCCACTCTAATATATAATTACTTTGTATATTATTTACTTTGTTATTATTAGTATTTAGTAGTGCTTGATTTTCTTTATTAAGATTTTCTTGATTAAGGTTTTCAACATTAAGGTTTTCTAATATAGGCATTTCTGATATAATATAATCAATACCTTTTAATTTACCATCTATGCGTTCACGTTTTCTCCTTACGTATCCATGCTCTATTAATTCTTTAAAAGCACTATAAATAGCACTTGTGCCGTCTTTATGGTGATTTGATAATTCAGTAACATACAAAACCCAATCATTCGGTAATGATAAAACATATGCTAATAAACCTTTACTTTTAAGTGATAGTTTTTCATCACGTAAAAACACATTAGATATTACTGTATAATCTGTTTTTTTCTTAACTACTATTTTTTTCATATGCCTAACATTTTTGCCTCTTTCTCAATTTGTTTCATTTTTCTATCAATAATTTTTTGATGGTTTTTTACTGTTTCTAATTTATATAGCCAGTTTTTTGTATTAGCATCTTTTAACAAACTCTTTTGATCGTTCATATATGTATCATGTATAAAATTATATAACTCTATATATTCAGGATAAATTTTACAATCACTCATATACTCTTTATATTTTTTTTGATAAAAATAAAAGCTAGTTCTATCTCTATTTAAAAGTTTACATGCTTTGCCGATACTTATATCTAAATCACAAATTATAAAAGCACCTACTACCATTCTTGCTAATGAAATATCACGTGTGCGTTTCTCACCATCTATTGAGCCTAATGGTATATCTAAATACTGTTCTGCTATAAATTTTATTTTATTAATTTCTTTTTGTATCATCTTCTATTTTTTCTATTAAAGTTTCTAAATATGGCTCTGATGTTTCATACATTAAATTAGTTATGTCAATATCATTATAACAAATTGATATTATTTCTATTTCATTATGTGGTGGTTGTAAATAATCACCACTATCTTTATGTATTAAATATTTTATTTCTAAACCTGTATCTGTATAATATATATTTTTCATTACTTATAACTTTTATGTTCAATATTCGGTTTGTATTTATCATCATCTTTCATTTTTAAATAATGATAATAATGTGTTTTTGCCTCTTCTAATGCTAATTCTAAATCTATCATCTCATAATCAAAATCACTTTCTTTCATATGTTTTGCAACATGATTTAAGATTTGAATAGTTTTCTTTTTATGATTTTTAAAATAACTCATAACTAAAAAGGCATATTATTACTACTAGGTTTTTCTCCTTTTAGCACCCAGTTTGTAAATATTTCAGCAGTATCTATAATAGATTTAACATCACCACCATTAGCTATAATAAAATCAGTAGCACATTTTAAACTACTTTGTTTTACTATATATTCTTGTACATCATCTTTTGCTTTAGTTGTAAAATTACCTTGTTGAAATGTATTGACTGGTTTTATCTTAGGAAATTTACCATCTATAAATTCATATTCAGTATCTTGACCTACTATAAATTTTGTTTGATCTTGTGATTTACTACTATATTCACCACTATCTCCATTATCAAATGTAATCTCATGTTTATACATAAGACCGAATTTACCCTCCCATGTTCCATTTGCTTGTGCTTGTGTTACTACTCCTTTTTTTATCATTTTATTTAATAATTAATGTTAATAATTCTTTTACTATTTTATGTCCAGTATATGTAAAACACATACAGAATATACCACTTATAAACAATACACCAAATAGTGCGTGTAATGGGTTTTCATTTTTATTCATTATAATACTTTTTTATAAATTTGTTGTTGTATATCATCTAACATATCTTTTGTTTCATTATAAGTATTAATTTTACCTTGACAATAATGTATCATTTCAGTATTATCTTCTTGTGTGTACTGTATTTTTAATTCTTTATTTGCAGATATTTTATTTTCTAAATAAGTTTTATATTTTTCAATATTAAACATAACATCTCCAAATGTTACTTTTTGTACATTTATAGGTGCATCACCATCAACAACATTAAATTGTGTGGTTAATAGTTCTTTAAATTTGTCTTTGTCCATTGTTTTGTTTTTAGTGTTGTTAGTTATTTAATTTTGTCTATAAATTCAAGCATAAATTTTTGCCAATCTTTTCTTTTTGTTTTGTCAAATCTTAATCTAATCATTGAATTACAATCTCCCATTGTCATAATTTTGTAGAGTAATTTTTGTAATTCAAATTTTTCTTGTTTTGTCATTGTTTTGTTTTTAGTGTGTTGCTTAATTGCAAACACAAGACAAATATACAAAAAATAATTGATTATTAACAGAAAATTGTTGAGAAAGTAAAGAAATAATTAACAATACTAGATTAAAGTAGTTGTTAATAACTATAATTCCATAGGACAAATTATAGGTAATTTACCTGAATCTAGAATAACTGCACACCCTAATATTGGTTTCGCAGTATGAAATTTAGCATAAGAATACGCCCAACTTTTGTAGTCAATTCCACAAGGAACTTGTACACCAAATTTTAGATCATTTAAAGATGCAGTATATATTGCAAAACTTTCTGTATGTATATGGCCTTGCACCATAGAAAGCCCCCAATTTTGTACTCTCTTCATTATAGATTTACCACTACAACCAGTACCATGCACATATAACACTTCATCATGCACAAATTTTTCTTGAAAGTTCCAACCTGGACAACCTAACACATCACTAAAATCTCTTATCCACCTTTTATCTATTCCACCCTCTTCACTTTTACGATGTACTATCAAATCGTGGTTTCCAATAGTTACATCTACTTTTGGAAATGCTTTACTCCATTCTTTCATCTGTTCTATAGCCATGTCTAATTCAAACTTAGCACCGTGTGTTTGTGTATTTGTTGAATGAAAGCTACCAAAATGAGAATCGATAACATCGCCAGTTGCTGAAAATACAGTACAATTATAGAGTTCTGCTATTCTTTGACAATGACTTAAATAATTTTTATGTGTATAGGGTAGATGAATATCGCCAATTACTAAACGATTTACTTTAGGCTTACGTATATCTTTTAGTATTGTAATTTCGTGTGGTTTTAACCTAAATCTATTGTTTTTGTTGTCCATTTTTATTTGCAGATCCACCAAAGAAAAAATCAATGATAGTATTAACTTTGCTTGACATAGCACCAAAAATTGTAGATATAAAACTAATTTCAAACTCACCTAAATCTAAGGTACTTGTAACAAAATAGCTAAACATTACGTATGTTATACCAAAGTATGCTATAGTAAATAAAGTTGCTAATATCTTTTGTATAATTGCATCATCTTTATATAATGATCTTGCATCTTTCCTATCTTCTACCTCTTTATTAAATGCTTCTTTCTCAGCATCTAACAATATTTTACGTAGTTGTATCTTTGCCTCTTCACGTTCCTTGTCAGTTGTAATAACTTTATCGAGTATTCCCTCAGCATTATCTACTACTTTACCTATTATATTACCAAATATGTTATTAAGCATAATCTATATATTGTATTGTAACACGTTCACCATTTTCTAATGCCTTTGCAATTTTAGGATATATTCTTTTGTAAGCATTACCTGATTTTCCAATAAAACCATCTTTTATTATGATGTTATTTTCTTGACTATCTCCGATTAATAAACACCCTGCGGTATGGCTATCATCATTACCTATGTGTAATAGTATATATTCAAAATTGGGTACATTCATAACTTGTAACATGCCTTTATGAAACGCAAATTTTTTACTATATCTATTATGAAAGCCACCCTCAGTTCTAAACTCTATATCATATATACCTGCAGGTACTCTAGTTTCACCTGGTATTTTTAATGCTCTACGTTCATCTTCTAATGTATAACATAAAAAATTATTACCTAAATCTGTACGTTCAAATAATAAACCACTTGTACTATCTTCTTGACTGCTAAATCTTAATACGATTAATTCCATTATCTACCTTGACCTTTATATAGCTTTAGGAATTGCTTACCTCCTTTTGTTCTTGATCTATTTTTAGAATGTATGTTTTTACGTTTTTTCTTAGGTTTTGCTCTAAATGTAAAATTAATTCCCTTAGCCATTAGTTAAACTTGTTTAAAATTATGTTATCAACAAAGTTTTGAACATCTTTACGTGTTGCTTCTAACTTCATCATTATATTAGCTTCATACCTTACTTGCTCTTTACCATCAAATATGATCACAGTAGGCACTTTGCTTACATTTAAGCTACTTGCGTGTGCTATGTCCATATAATACACTACACAATCATTTAAGTTGCTTAAATCTAATGTATTTGCTTTGTTAAAATCAGCATTAATTTGTAATACTACAATGCCTGATTTTGTTTTATTTAAATTAGTTATTGTTTCTTGTGCTTTAGATACTTTAATTAAGCACAATAAGAATAGTATATATATTAGAAATATAACTGAGTATTTATTATCTTTTACTAACTTCATATAATCGCTCGTCAACCTTTTTTAAAGTTTCTTTAATTTCCATTAACTGCTCGCCATTGTACATAACCTGGTTGCCTATTGCTTCAATACGCAAATCAAACTCAGTTCTTGTAACATCTTGTTTAGGCATCTCCATAGCAGTTGCTATATCACCTTTTAAAGTAAAGTAAACTGCTGTTATACTTACTAATGCAAAACCTAAACTTATTATTGTTTCTAAACTAAGTTTTAATTTTGTTTCTTTGTTGATTTCTGTAGCCATTACTTTTTACACTTTTTATCACATTTATTAAAACATACTAAACCGAATGTTAAAAATGATAATACATCACATATTGTTTTCATATTAAAAAAATAAATAGTTAATACCTGCTTTCATATTGTACCATTCTCTTCCCCACATATCATTATAATCTCCCTCTATAAATATTCCAAATTTTTTCTTATTACCTAATTTTGTTCCTAGAACAAAACCTATTGTATAATCTACTCTATCTTGCTCTAATTCTATATATCTTAGTGTTTGTTCTGCTATATCATCTTGCAACCATCTTTTAGGATATACATCTGCAAATGCATGTAGCCAAAACCTATCTCCATAATGATAGAAACTACTACCTATAGCAATACTCATTTCACGTACCATACCTAAACTATCTTGTACATCTAAAGTATATTCTCTAACTACTTTACCAAAATGATATTTATAAAATTCGTGATCACTTTGTGCTATTTGTATTCCATCTTCATTATACCAATTCCAGTCATAATAATCAAACCAATCATCTTCACCATTTTGATTACCATCTATATAGAAATATTGATCAGTATAATTATAGTCATATGCAAGTTGATACCACATGTTACCATCATCTATATATTGTTGTATTGCATTATACTCATAACCTAATGGTCGCCAACTATTCATAACACCAAAAGTAAAGTTTAGTTTGTTACCTGCTTTTAATCTTAATCTTGTATCTATATTAGAGTATTTAATATCTGCTAAACCATTAAATCTTTGTTCTGCTTTTATAGTGTAATAATCACCAATATAACGTAAAGAAATATGTCTATTTTCAAATTCTCTACCTTGTTGTCTTTTTAATTCTACTTGTGCTTTATATTCTAATCCTTTTACTGCACCAATAATAGAGTTATCACTTATATATTTTTCTGTACCATCATAGAAATTACCTGGTTTACTTTGATACTCAAAACGTGCTAATTTTCTAATACCTAGTGCTATTGTAAAGTCATATGGATTTTCTCTAGTCAAATTGACTAATTGATTTTCTATCATTTGATAGTTGCCTTGCATAAATAAGGCATTGTTTACATTAACAGATGTGTAAACAGTTGCATATTTTAAGAAATTAAATTGTGCAAATAAATTATTTGTAGCAAATAATATTAATATTGTAAAAACTATTTTTTGCATTTTTTTAAATATGTTTTTAATTTTCTTTCGTTACTTGCTTTAGGTCTATACATTATGGTTTTAAATCAGGCGTTAAAAAATCATCTAAATATATACCACCTGGTCGCTTTCTCATAGGATGTAAATTCATACCACTATAATAATTTTGTTTTGTAGGCGATAAATCTTCATTTGTGTTTGTATTGTACTCAGGCACTAAATGATTATTATGTCTTAACCAGTCAATCATACGTTCGGTATACCATTCAGCAGTATTACGAACAATCTCACGTAAATAGTTTAATTCATCTAATCCTGCATTTTGACTTGTTTCACTTGTTTTACGCACTATGTTTTTATTCATTATTTTATAGCCTAAAAATGGTATAGCTTCATATAATGTCCAATGCGTTAATGAATCTTGTATATAATCCTCTACAAGTGTTTGATAATTACCACTTAAGCTACCACCTGTGATGTCACTTTGTAATTTGTTATATAAATCAGTACCTAGTTTAGTATGTATATGAACATCTTGTGCGATCTTCATGTGTGGGCGTAACAATTCCACATCTACATTACCATTTATAGTAGTAGATTTTTTTAACTTATTTTCTGATATAAAAAGTACTGCCATTTATTAATTTATTTTAAACCCTGCTTGTGCCATAGCATCTTCTAATCTTTTTTCTTCATCATAAATATCATCTAGTCTTGACTCTAGTGCTACTAACTCATCAGGCTTATCAATTCCTAATTTTGCTATACCATCTGTTAAATCATCAATATAACCCTCAGCTTCAGCTAAAGAATCTCTAAAGTCAAAACGTAAAATATCTGCAGCCAACATTCTTTTTTGTTGAAATTCATCTATTGCTTCATCAGTTGCTTCAACTAAATAAGATAACCTACCTAATACCTCATCTAAATCATCAATCATAGACAATTTAACATTATACTTTTTAAGATTTGCTTTTATTAATTTTTCCTTAGCTAATTTTAGTTCTTTATAAAATTTTTCCATTTTTTTATTATTTAATTTTTATATCCTTTATTTGGCATATCAATAGGTGCAACTGGTACTTCTTGCTCATTTGGTACAGGTCTAAATCCTTTTGATCTTGCTTTTGTTGTTGTAATTATTGTATCATCTTCTAAATTAGGTCTATTACCAAATTTTGTTTGATATATTCTACGATACCATCTATGATGACAGTTAGCACCGCCTTTAAACTTCCATATATTGTAAATACCACTATCATTACCTGCTAAATCAGGATTAGCTCTTATACTTGATAATGAATGTGCTTGACCTATTATATCTTCTTTACGATATACTTTATTCGCAGCAACCATTTTTTTACAAAATTCTCTTTCGCTTGTATGTCCACCTTTAGTTGCATATACATATCTTACTCTATATAGGTTAATATCTCTATCTATACCATCTTGCTCACTTTTACGTTCTGCTTTTGATGTACCTGTTCTAGCAAAATACATTTTTTCTAAATTGTAAGCAAAATCAAAATCTTCATGCTCATCACTAGCATCTTCCTCATCTATCAAATCCCAATTTTCTAAATCTTCATCTTCACCATAATTAGCTAAAAAGTGATCTAATGCACTTTCTTCTGAAAATCTACTATTTACCTCTTCTGCTTGTGCTAATGGCTCATATCCTAACTGCTCTCTTATCTCATCTTGTGTCAATACATCTTTTAATACATCAGCATCAAACATACTTGAAAGAGGTGATACCTCACTTAATGATATAGGAAGATTTAAATTGTTTACATTTAACACCATTCTAAGCCCTTTTAAAGCAAGATCTTTCATTGGATTAACAACTGTGTTAGAATACAACTCAAAAGCTGTAGAAAGCTCATCTCTACCACCTAATTGACCCTCAGTTTTAACTCCTAATAACATAGGTGATGTAACGCGATGCCCAATCATAATATTCTGTATGCATAATTCATTTAAAACAGTATATTGTTTATCAGCATCACTTACTTGTATTGGTTGTAAATCAGGTGCATTGTTTTTATCATCGCTGAATGTAAGTACAAAACGCCCACTATTAACTCCTGTAAATTTATCTTTAATTTGTTGCTCTATTTTATATCTCTCTTCAGTTGTAGGCACACCATTATTGAAATTAATCCAAAAGCTAGGATGAAAACCATTTTTTATATTTGATAAATGGTACTCAGATGTTAAATGATCAGTTAAAATCCAATTCATAGATGATAAGTAATCAGGAGTGTGATACACCTCCATACCAGGCGAATAAATACCACAATAAATTATTTGTGATGCTTCAGTTCTATCTTGTGTATCATATGCTTTTACAATACGTGGTGCATATTCCTTTTGTCTATACCTACTCCAATCACTAGAAACATAATACTCTTCCACCTCTCCACTATCATTCTTTTTACCAATACGTATTTGCTCTACAGGAATGTGATATATTTCTGCAATTTTAGTTTTATCTTTAGACCATATAACATTTATTGCATATGAGCCAAATAATTTAAGATCAAAAGCACATTTTGTTATAATTTGATGTGCTGAATCTCCTGTTCTATTTACACTTGCTAAAAATTTCTTTAATTGTACAAAAGTACTAAGATCAGCACCCTCATCTTCAATTACAATATCTTTACCTGCTACCATAGATGCAGTTGCATTTACTATCGCAGAATGTGTTGCACTTGAATTATACATGTCTATAAGAAATTGTGGGTACAAATTTTTATACTCACCATCACCATATGATATCCAATCATTAGATGCATTTTCCATTACACGTGGTGCAGTTTGTTGCTCTAAATAAACTTGTAACAATCTATTTTTATCCATAATTATATACTTATACTATTTCTATCTGCAATATCATTACGTAC
>CEQC01004578.1_pt1 | contig 16349 bp, 18 predicted proteins | sample 531021 | NCBI WGS metagenome assembly CEQC01 (sample SAMEA2621213, study PRJEB7988) | marine metagenome | biome: marine biome (ENVO:00000447); feature: surface water layer (ENVO:00002042); material: "saline water (ENVO:00002010), including plankton (ENVO:xxxxxxxx)" | depth 5 m
GTCCGGGTGACCGAAACCTTTGAGGAAATGCGAGGTTTCGAAATCCGGCTGGACATCTGCCCAGCGCTCTTCGGCGAAGGTCTCGAAATTGCCCAGACCGCGCATCTCAAGCATGCGATCGACGTGCTCGCGTGCCGTCAGTCCGAAACCTTCGCGATCGGCAACACCGAGGCGTTTGGCGAGTTCCTCGATCACGTAGAGGTTCTCGCGGGGTCCTTCCGGCGGATCAATGAGTTTCGGGCCGAGCAGGATGTGCTGGTTGCCGCCGCCGCGGTAGAGGTCGTCATGTTCGAGAAACATGGTGGCCGGCAGCACGACATCGGCCAGTTCCGCCGTCTCCGTCATGAACTGTTCGTGGACGCAGGTGAAGAGATCGTCGCGCAGGAAACCCTGCTTGACCAGCCGCTGCTCGGGCGCGACGTTCACCGGATTGGTGTTCTGGATCAGCATGGCGGTGACCGGCGGCCCGCCATAGAGTTCGGCCGGATCGTTCGTCAGCACGCGCCCGACCTTGGACTGGTCCATGCTGCGGATCGACTTGTCCTCGTATGCCGTACCCTCGACCAGCGACTTCTCGATACCGAAGATGCCGCCATTGGTGTGGAAGGCGCCGCCGCCCTCATACTGCCACGCACCGGTGACGCTCGCCACGGAGAGCGCTGCATGCATGTTGGCAGTGCCGTTGCGCGAGCGGGTAAAGCCGTATCCCAATCGGAAGAATGTCCGTTTTGTCCGCCCGACCAGCGCCGCGAAGGCCTCGATTTCCTCAATGGAAAGACCGGTGATCGCCGCCGCCCATTCGGGCGTCCGGGTTTTCAAATGGGTCTCCAGACCGCGCGGATCGTCAGTGAATTTTTCGAGATAGGGCCAGTCGGCATAGCCGTCGCGGAAAGCCACATGCATGACGGCGCAGGCAAGCGCACCGTCTGTGCCGGGCTTAAGAACCAGCGCCATGTCCGCCTGTTTCATGGTCGGCGTGTCGTAGACGTCGATGACGACGATCTTGGCGCCGCGTTCCTTGCGCGCCTTGATCGCATGGGTCATCACATTGACCTGGGTGGTCACCGGGTTGGTGCCCCATATCACCACGCAATCGGATTTAGCCATCTCGCGCGGATCGGGACCGCGCAGAGCGCCGGTGCCCATGGCGATGCCGGTCCAGGCGGCATTGACGCAGATCGTGCCGAAGAATCCGGAATAGCGCTTGGCGTGGCGCAGGCGATGGATCGAGTCGCGCTGCACGAGTCCCATCGTGCCGGCATACTGATAGGGCCACACGGTTTCAGAGCCATATTTTTCTTCTGCGGCGACAAATTTCTCGGCGACGAGATCGAGCGCTGCTTCCCAGCTCGCCTCCTTCCAGTTCCCCTCGCCGCGCCCGCCGGCGCGGACCAGCGGCTTCATCAGCCGGTCGGGATGGTGGACCCGCTCGGAATAGCGCGCGACCTTGGCGCAGATGACACCGGCGGTATAGGTATTGTCGGGCGCCCCGCGGACGCGACCGATCTTGCCGGGACCCAGGATTTCGACGTCCAGCGCACAAGTCGAGGGGCAATCATGGGGACAGGCAGAGTGGCCGATCCGCACCTCGGACGCCTGACCCTTGCTACGGATGGGGCTCGCTTCGTTCATTGTTTCCCTATATGGGAAAGGCACGCCGACCGCCAGTTGTGCGGGTGAGCTGATTTTCCTCTTTTTGCCCGTTGTGGCAGGCAATTTTTCCCATGAACTACCGCCATATCTATCACGCCGGAAATTTCGCCGATGTTCTCAAACACGCGATCGTCGCGGCAATCATCACCTATCTGCAGAAAAAGGACGGCGCCTTTCGGGTGATCGATACCCACGCCGGCCTCGGGGTCTACGATCTCGGCTCGGACGAAGCGCAGAAGACCGGCGAATGGCAGACGGGTATCGGGCGCATCGCGGAAGCCGACCTCTCGGACGATCTGAAAGCCTTTCTCGCGCCCTGGCTCGCTGCAGTCGCCGAGGTCAATGGCGGATCGCTCGTCCCGCTCAAACGCTACCCCGGCTCGCCCCTTCTCGTCAGGACACTGTTTCGCAAGCAGGACCGGCTTTCGGCGATCGAACTGCACCCGCAGGATGCTGCCAAGCTCGCCAGGCTCTTTGACGGCGATCACCAGGTCCGGGTCACCGAGCTCGACGGCTGGCTGTCGCTTGGTGCCCATCTACCGCCCAAGGAAAAGCGCGGGCTGGTGCTCGTCGATCCTCCTTTTGAAAAGGAGGGCGAGTTCGACCGCCTCGTCGATGGCCTCGATCGTGCTACGAAACGCTTTGCGGGCGGAACTTACGGGTTGTGGTATCCGCTGAAATCCGATGCCGATACGCCTGGATTTCACGCCAATCTCAAGGCGCTGGGTCGTCCGCGTACCCTTGTGGCAGAGCTCTGGGTGCGCGATCTGAAGACCGAGAAGGGGCTGAACGGCTCCGGCATGATCATCGTCAATCCGCCCTTCACGCTCGCTGATGAACTCGCCAACGTCCTGCCGGAACTGACGAAACTTCTCGCGCAGGACAAGGGTGCGGGCTTCCGTGTCGAAACGCTGGTGGGCGAATAAGAGGGGCATCCGTTCAGCAAACGGGTAAGAAAATTCTGGTTCAATAATATTCAAACCTTTTATGGAGTTGATCGCATTCCTATCTGAAGAGTTGTGAACCACACCCGGTGTACGCGCCGGCATGCCTCGGGGGACCCGGGGAGCAGACAAAAATTGGATCGACAATGAGCCAGTCCGATATCGGGTGGGAGCTGTGGCGCAGCTTTCTCGCCGTCATGAGCGAACGCTCCCTTTCCGGCGCCGCCCGCAGCCTCGGGGTATCCCAGCCCACCATTGGCCGCCATATCGACCAACTCGAAACGGCCCTCGGCGTCGGCCTGTTCACTCGGGCGCAAAACGGGCTGACACCCACCGATCTCGCCATCACGCTCGAACCGCAGGCGCAAGGCATGGCCGCCTCGGCTGCCGCTTTGTCGCGTACCGCATCTGCCGGTGCGAGTTCCGAGGACGGCGTGGTGCGAATCTCGGCGACCGAAATCATGTCGAGCGAAGTCCTGCCGCTGATCTTCGAACCGCTCCTGCGGGAACATCGCGGGCTCCAGCTGGAAGTCGATGCGTCCAACCGCACCGTCGATCTCCTGCGCCGTGACGCCGATATTGCCGTTCGGATGCAGCGGCCCGAACAGGGCGCCCTTCTCGCCCGACGTCTTGGCACGCTGCGGCTTGGACTGTTCGCCACAAGGGAATATCTCGGCAACAGAAAGCCGCCCGAGAAGCCTGCCGATCTCAGCGAGCATCGTATCATCGGTCCGGACAAGGACCCGATCTACCGCAGCCGCTTCTTCACGAGCGTTCCCGAAATCGCTCCGGAAATCTTCACCTACCGCAGCGACAGCCATACGACGCAACTCGCCGCGCTGCGGGCCGGAATCGGAATCGGCATCTGCCAGATGTGGATTGCGGCAAACCAGCCCGACCTGGTTCCCATTCTTCCTGAAAGCGTACGTTTTGAACTCGAAGTCTGGCTGACCATGCACGAGGACCTGCGCCACAGCCGGCGGATCAAGATGGTCTATGACCACATCGCCGAGTGCATGCCGCAATACCTGACGTGAGCAGGCTTCGGGCGTTCGCTATAACGCCTTGACCTTTCGGGCAGTCCTGCCCATCTTTTCGGCGATCGCTGAATCAGCATCGGCGAAACGAGCTGGAGAGTTGGAAACATGTCGAAATCCATCAAGGCGCTGATCGCTGCCGCAACGCTGGCGACGAGTTTCGCAGGCTCAGCCTCCCTCACCCCAGCCAGCGCCTTCACCGGCGGCCATTTTCCGGCCTGCACCGAGCAAGGCGTGCTCACCTACATGGCGAACCGCTTCGTGTGGACCGACGAACACGTCATCCAGCGCGGGCTCCGGGTGGACGACATTACCCACGCCCGCGAAAACAAGTATGAACCCGCCACCGAGATGAGCAAGATCGGCCGCCGCTATTGCCAGGCGACCGCCTGGATGAACGATGGCACCAAGCGGAAGATGTGGTACCTGATCGAGGAAGGCATGGGCTTTGCCGGCCTTGGCGACAATGTCGAGTTCTGCATTTCCGGCCTCGATCCCTGGCATGTCTACGGAGCCTGGTGCCGCTCGGTTCGCTGATCCTTGCGCATGACGCCCCGGATAGCGGGTTTTGTCCCGTTCATCGTTGCATCGATCCTTCTGTCCGCCTGCTTCGAAAGCGAAACGCCGGACCAGCGTGTCCCTGAGCGCAAGGTTGGTTCCGCCTCACCTGTGCCCACCGACTTGCCGCAAGGTTCCGGCTTCGACTTCTACGTTCTGGCGCTGTCCTGGTCGCCAACCTATTGCCTGCATGAGGGCCGCGAGCGGCAGGACCGCACGCAGTGCGGCAATCGCGAAAAACATGATTTTATCGTTCACGGCCTCTGGCCGCAGTTCGAGCAGCGCTATCCGGAATATTGCCCGACGCGCCTGAGCGACCGCGTTCCCGACACGCTCGGGCGCTCGGTGATGGATCTGACGCCCAGCATGGGGCTGATCGGGCATATGTGGCGCAAGCACGGCACCTGTTCGGGGCTTTCGCAAGCAGCCTATTTCACGGTGGTACGGGCCGCTCGCGATCGGGTCATGGTGCCGGACGCTTTCAAGGCACCGAATTCGGAGCAACGCATCTCGCCAAAGCAGGTCGAGGCGCTGTTCAGCGAGGCCAATCCCGGATTGGTGGCGGATCAAATGGCCGCGATCTGCTCCGGCGGAGAGTTGCGAGAGGTCCGCATCTGCCTTACCACCAATCTGGAGTTTCGCTCCTGCCCCGAGGTCGACCGGTCCGGTTGCCGCGCGGGAGCGCTCTCCGTTCCGCCGCCCGGCTGACCGCATCTTCCATCAATTGCCCGACCGAGGACATTCATGAAACTTCTTTTTTCTTCCCCCTCTCCCTATTCGGCAAAGGTTCGCATGGCTGCAGAGGTCACCGGCGTGTCGATCGAGTCCGTGCCGACCTCGACTGCCGACGAACCGGCCGAACTGATCGACAACAACCCGCTCGGCAAGATCCCGACACTGATCACCGATGACGGCATCACCGTCTATGACAGCCGTGCGATCATGGGCTATCTCGACCGTACCGGTGCCCAGCGGATTTATCCGCGAAATGCTGAGAAACGCACTGAAGTGGACGTTCTCGAAGCTCTCTGCGACGGCATCTGCGATGCGCTTCTTCTCTGCGTCTACGAGAAGCGCCACCGTCCGGAAGACAAGTTTCATCAGCCGTGGGTCGACACCCAGTGGCGCAAGGCCATGCGCGGCCTCGACACCCTCGAAACCCGCATTCCCCGCATGGGCAAGAACCCGACCGCCGCCCATATCGCCATTGCTGCCGTCACCGGCTATCTGGCGCTCCGGTTCGACGGCCAGTGGGAGCGCGGTCGCCCCAAGCTCAAGGCCTATGGCAAGAAGTTCGCGGCGAACTATCCGGCCCTCGCACCGCTCATGCCTTCCGCTTGAGCGTCAGCTGATAATCATCACTAACGAAAAAGGCCCGGGACAGACCCGGGCCTTTCACCTTTCGATCGCCTCACAAGTGGGCGATGGTTTTTTCAAACCTTAGAACTTGATGCCGATACCGGCGCGGACGGAATGCGTGTCATAGCCTGACGACACGTTGGTGCCGCCTAGGTTGAAGTCTTCCGATCCGTAATCGGTGTAACGGTATTCAAGACGCGCGGTGACGTTCTCGGTGATGAAGGTTTCCGCACCTGCTCCGACAGTCCAGCCGATCATGGTGTTGTCGTCCGAAACAGCGCCGTTGGAGAGCTCAAGGTTCGTGGCAGCGACACCGGCCGTACCGTAGATGAGAACCGGGTTCATGTCGTAACCGAAGCGGGCACGGAGCGACCCTTCAGTGCCCTGCTCTGCACGAATACCCGCGGCCGAGGTGCCATCGGCGCCCGAATAGCCCAGATCGCCTTCGATACCGTAGACGAAGTTGTCTGCCTGCCAGTTGTAGCCACCATAGACACCGCCGTTCCAGCCGTCGGTATCGCCTGCGGCATCAGTATCGCCCCAGTTGTACCCGCCGAACACACCGGCATAACCGCCAGCCCAGAGGTAGGCAGGCGCTGTTTCGATAGCGACCGGAGGTGCGGGCGGCGCTTCGACGATGGCATCAGCGGCACGCGCCTGCAGCGTCAGCGGCAGCGCCATTGCGGTCGTGGCGAGAGCCAGCGTGAACTTGCGCATATGATCTACTCCTTGTTTGCACACACATGTAACGGGAGTGGAGGAACTTCGTTCCATGCGAATTAGATAATTTAAGTTTGAGTTGCACAGGCATGGTGGCCGCATAACGCAAAAGGCCCGGACATTGTCCGGGCCTTGAGTTTTTCCAGCGTGTTAGCCGGATCCGATGTGGTCAGATATTAGAACTTCAGACCGATACCGGCGCGAACCGAGTGGTCATCGTAACCGGTGGAAACGGTGGTGCCACCAAGGTTGAAGTCGTCCGAACCGTAGTCGCTGTAGCGGTATTCAACACGGGCGGTGACGTTCTCGGTGAGGAAGGTTTCCACACCGGCGCCGACGGTGTAGCCGACCATGGTGTTGTCATCCGAGCCAGCGCCGTTGGACACTTCGAGGTTCGTGGCAGCGACACCAGCCGTACCGTAAACCAGGACCGGGTTCATGTCGTAACCGAAGCGGGCACGAAGCGAACCTTCAGCACCGGATTCCGTCGCGAAACCGGCAGCGGACGTGCCATCGGCACCCGAGTAGCCCACATCACCTTCCAGACCGAAGACGAAGTTGTTGGCCTGCCAGTTGTAACCGCCGTAGACGCCACCGTCCCAGCCGTTATTGTCGGAAGTGACGTCGGTTTCGCCCCACTTATATCCGCCGTAGACACCGGCGTAGCCACCAGCCCAGAGATAGGCCGGAGCGGTTTCGATTTCGGCAACCGGGGGTGCGGGCGGTGCTTCTGCGATCGCATCGGCGGCACGCGCCTGAATTGTCAGCGGCAGCGCCATAGCAGTGGCGGCGAGGGCCAGCGTAATCTTGCGCATGTAATAACTCCTTATTTGCACACTCGTCTTGTTGGACGGGCAGACGGGTTGCGCCCCGTCTTGCCAACGATATCTGGACCTCGAATGCGGCATCGAAGGAGCCACATTGTGACGACACAGCGGCAGGAAGAAGACTCAATGTGACGTTGCTTAAAAGTCACATATCTTACAATCGCCTGTCCTACAGGGGGTTGCGCCCTGTCGATTGCATCTGAAGGGCGGCGTCCTATATGAAGTGCGAACCTTTTCGCCATTCAGCCTGCCCGCGAGACACATTTTTTCATGCTCAGTTTTTTGATGCTTATCGCCGGGATGGCCCTGCTGATGTTCGCAGGCGACTATCTCGTGAGGGGTTCGGTCGGCCTTGCGGCCCGTTTCGAGATCAACCCCCTGATCATCGGCCTGACGGTCGTGGCCTTCGGGACCTCCGCACCGGAACTCTTCGTCTCGCTGCAGGCGGCATGGAACGGCGTCTCCGGTATCGCCATCGGTAATGTGGTGGGCTCCAATATCGCCAATGTGCTCCTGGTTCTCGGCGCACCGGCATTGATTGCCGCGATCCACTGCTCGGAGCGAGGAATTGGCGCCTCGCTTGCGGTCATGATTCTTCTGAGCGTTCTGCTGATGGCGTTCATGGCCACCGGCACTCTATCGCGAAGCGAAGGCGCTATCCTGCTTCTGGTGATCATCGGTTATCTCGCCTGGCAGGTCCGCCGTGCGATAAAGGACCCGGCCCACGCTGCGATCGGTCATGAAGACGACGAAGATATCGTGCCACCCGATTCGCCAAGAAAGATTGCGCTCTTTATAATTCTCGGCCTTGTCGGCCTGCCGCTCGGCGCCTGGCTCACTGTCTCGGGCGCGTCGGAAATCGCCCGCATGTTCGGCGCGTCGGAAACGGCGATCGGTCTGACGGTGGTGGCGATCGGCACGTCCCTGCCCGAGCTGGTGACCTCGGTGATGGCCGCCTGGCGGAAATCAGGTGCGGTCGCCATCGGCAATGTGGTCGGCTCGAACATCTTCAATATCGGCTTCATTCTGGGCCTCACCAGCCTGGTGCTGCCACTTCATGTCGATGAGCGTGTTATCCATGTCGATATGTGGGTGATGCTCGGCACGTCCGCCCTCATCGTCGCGCTGTCGCACTGGAACCGCCCGATCGGCAAGATCGGGGGCATTGCCATGCTGGCAGCCTTCGCACTTTATATCGTGACGGTATTCTGAGCCGTCGAATCGGCCAAATCGGAGCAACCGTGGTCACGGAAGACACATCGACTATCGCCCTCGTTACCGGCGCCGGCAAACGCATCGGTCGCGCCATCGCGCTCGATCTGGCCGTGCACGGTTTCACAATCGCCGTTCATGCCAACACGTCGAAGGACGAAGCGGAGGAAACTGCATCGATCATCCGCGATGCGGGCGGCAAGGCCGAGGTGTTTCTGGCCGACTTGGCCGATTCCGATGTTACCGCGAAGTTGATAGGCTCCGTGGCAAAGAGCCTCGGCGCACCACGTGTGGTGATCAACAACGCCTCGATCTTCGAGGCGGATTTCGCCGACGACTTCGATCCCGAGCTGTTCGACCGCCACATGGCGGTGCATGTGAAAGCGCCCACCCTTCTGGCCGCTGCCATGGCCGAGGTGCTGGCGAAAAACGAGGACGGTCTCGTCGTCAACATGATCGATCAGCGCGTGAAGCGCCTGACGCCCAACTTCTTTTCCTACACGCTGTCGAAATCGGCGCTCTGGACGGCCACCCGCACAATGGCGATGGCCTATGCGCCGAAAATCCGGATTAATGCGATCGGCCCCGGTCCGACGATCAAGAGCGCGCGCCAGAGCGATGAGGAATTTGCCAAGCAGGTCAAAGCCGTTCCGCTCGAACGCTCGCCGGAACTGGGCGAATTCGGTGCCACCATCCGTTATTTTTGGGCGAACAAGTCCGTCACAGGTCAGATGATCGCGCTTGACGGCGGCCAGCATCTGGCCTGGGAAACGCCCGACGTCATGGACATCGAGGAATGAGTGCGCCCAATTCCCCCCACCGCGATAAACGTGGCGCGTCGCCCGATTCCGGCGGCGTGATCTATGACGAGACGGAAAATGACGAGGACGAACAGGATGAAGTGGTCGTCCCTGCGGACACCGCCGCGAACGCCGTTCTCTCCTCGATCGAGTGGAACGAAAGCCCGGTCAGCAATCCTGGACTGAAGGGCGCGGAAGTCATCCAGGCCTTCGTCAAGCACCTGCCGAACCAGCCCGGCGTCTACCGGATGATGAACGGCGACGGCGATGTGCTCTATGTCGGCAAGGCCCGCTCGCTCAAGAAGCGCGTCACCAACTACGCCCAGGGGCGCGGCCACTCCAATCGTATCACCCGGATGATCCGGGAAACGGCGAACATGGAGTTTGTCACCACCCGCACGGAGACCGAGGCGCTTCTCCTGGAAGCCAACCTCATCAAGCGGCTGAAGCCACGCTTCAACGTCTTGATGCGCGACGACAAGTCGTTTCCCTATATCCTGATCACCGGCAATCACGAGGCACCGGCGATCTACAAGCACCGCGGCGCGCGAGCCCGCAAAGGCGACTATTTCGGCCCCTTCGCCTCGGCCGGTGCCGTCGGCCGCACGATCAATTCGCTGCAGCGCGCCTTCCTTCTGCGCACCTGCACGGATTCGGTCTATGACAGCCGTACGCGCCCCTGCCTTCTCTACCAGATCAAGCGCTGCTCCGGCCCCTGCACCGGCGAAATCTCGCCGGAGGACTATGCCGGGCTCGTCGACGAGGCGAAGGGCTTTCTCTCGGGCCGCAGCCAGACAGTGAAGGCGCATCTCGCGGAAGCCATGCAATCGGCCTCCGAGGATCTCGATTTCGAGCGCGCCGCCGTTTATCGTGACCGTCTCTCCGCCCTGTCCCATGTGCAGAGCCACCAAGGCATCAATCCGCGCACGGTCGAAGAAGCCGACATCTTCGCGATCCATGTCGATGGCGGGCTGGCGTGCATCCAGGTCTTTTTCTTCCGCACCGGGCAGAACTGGGGCAACCGCGCCTATTTCCCGCGCGCCGATTCGTCGATGGAACCGGGAGAAATCCTCGGCGCCTTCATCGGCCAGTTCTACGACGACAAGCCTGTACCGAGACAGATCCTGATTTCCGCAGAATTCGAGGACCGGGAACTGCTCGCCGAAGCGCTTTCCACGCGTGCGGAGCGCAAGGTGACGGTGAGCCTGCCGCAGCGGGGCGAAAAGCGCGAGCTCGTCGATGATGTTCTCAACAACGCGCGCGAGGCCCACGGCCGGCATCTGGCCGAGACCGCTTCACAGGCGCGGCTTCTCAAGGGTTTGGCCGAAACATTTGGGCTGAAGAAGGTACCCCGCCGCATCGAGGTTTACGACAACTCCCACATCATGGGCACCAATGCGGTGGGCGGGATGATCGTCGCGGGGCCGGAAGGTTTCGTGAAGAACCAGTACCGCAAGTTCAACATTCGCTCGGAAGACATCACGCCGGGCGACGATTTCGGCATGATGCGCGAGGTCATGGAGCGCCGGTTCTCAAGGCTGTTGAAGGACCATGCCGAGGAGATGCCGAAGCCGGCAAGTGAAACGTCCGAAACCGGCGATGACGAGGAAACCGGCGACACGCCCTTCCCCGCCTGGCCCGATCTCGTGCTGATCGACGGCGGTCAGGGGCAGATGACGGCCGTGCGCAGCATTCTCGACGAACTCGGCATTCGCGAAAACATCACCGCGATAGGCGTTGCCAAGGGCATGGACCGCGAAGCCGGCCGCGAGCGCTTCTTCATGGATGGCCGCCAGCCTTTCACCCTGCCGCCGCGCGATCCGGTCCTCTATTTCATCCAGCGGCTGCGCGACGAGGCGCACCGCTATGCGATCGGCAGCCACCGGGCGCGGCGCAAGAAGGAAATGGTCAAGAACCCGCTCGACGAGGTGGCCGGCATTGGCCCCAGCCGCAAGCGGGCGCTGCTGCTTCATTTCGGCACCGCCAAGGCCGTCAGCCGCGCGGGCATCGAGGATCTGCGCGAGGTCGATGGCATCTCCGCGGCCATGGCCGAGTTGATCTACAATCATTTTCATGAGGACAAGCGTTAGGTTTGCCCGGCTTCACGCCCCTGCGACCTTGCCACCCTTGACGCAGGGCGGGTGGCGGGTTCATTTGACGGCGAACTAAGATGCGGTAATTATTTATGGCCTCGCGCGCACTCAACATCCCCAACCTGCTGACCTACGCACGGATCGTCGCTGTTCCGTTGATCGTGCTGTGCTTCTTTATCGAAGGGCGGTTGCACGGATCGGATTTCGCGCGCTGGTCGGCGCTCGTGCTCTTTGCCCTCGCCTCGATCACCGATTTCTTTGACGGCTATCTGGCGCGGATGTGGGACCAGACCTCCAATATCGGCCGCATGCTGGACCCGATCGCCGACAAGCTGCTGGTGGCCTCCGTGCTCTTGCTTGTCGCCGCCGATGGCACGATTGCCGGCTGGTCGATCTGGGCTGCGATCATCATCCTGTGCCGCGAAATCCTCGTTTCGGGCCTGCGCGAATATCTGGCGGCGCTGAAGGTCTCGGTGCCGGTTACGAAGATCGCCAAGTGGAAGACCACGGTGCAGATGTTTGCCATCGCCTTCCTGCTTGCGGGCCCTGCCGGCGACAAGGTGCTGCCCTACACCACAGAGATCGGGATCGGGCTCCTGTGGGTTGCGGCGATCGTGACCATATATACCGGATACGACTATTTCCGTGCCGGTCTCCGGCACGTGATCGACGAATAGGATATCGCTGCAATGAAACTCATCTATTTCGCCTGGGTGCGCGAAAGGATCGGCAAGGCCGACGAGGAGATCGACCTGCCTGAGGCTGTCACCACCATCGGCGACCTCATAGAGCACCTCAAAACGCTGGGCGAGGAATACGAGGCTGCCTTCGCATTTCCCGAGGTCATCCGCGCAGCCATCGATCACGAACATGTCGAGCATTCCGAAAAGATCGGCAGCGCAAAGGAAGTCGCCCTCTTTCCGCCCATGACCGGGGGCTGATAATGGCAAACGCGCCGCGCATCGAGGTTCGCGTTCAGGCCGAGGATTTCGACCTGGCCGAAGAGATGGCGGCACTCACCGAAGGGCGCGCCGATATCGGCGGCATCGCCAGCTTCATCGGTCTTTGCCGCGACGAAGGCGGCACGCTTTCAGCGCTCGAACTCGAACACTATCCCGGCATGGCTGAAAGCGCGATCCGTGCGATAGCCGAACAGGCGGTGGAGCGTTTCTCGCTGTCTGCCATTCGGGCCATCCATCGCTACGGCAAGATCGAGCCGGGCGGGCAGATCGTGCTGGTCGCGGCGGCAGCGCCGCACCGCCATGCCGCCTTCCAGGGCGCCGAGTTCCTGATGGATTTCCTCAAGACCGATGCGCCCTTCTGGAAGAAGGAACATCTGGTCGACGGGTCGACCGGCGAATGGGTGTCCGCTAAGGACGCCGACGACAGTGCCCGCGACCGCTGGAAAGCCTGACCATGAGCGAGGTTCAACTGGAGGAGAGCTGGAAGGCCGCTCTCGCACCCGAGTTCGACAGCGTCTACATGGCGAACCTCAAGCGCTTTCTTAAAGACGAGTACGCCGCCGGAAAAGCGATCTTCCCGAAGGGATCCGAGTATTTCCGGGCGCTCGATCTGACGCCGCTCGATAGCGTCAAGGTCGTCATCCTCGGACAGGACCCCTATCACGGCGACGGCCAGGCCCATGGCCTGTGCTTCTCGGTCAAACCCGACGGGAAGGTGCCGCCATCGCTCGTCAACATCTACAAGGAGATCGAAGCCGATCTCGGCATTCCGCGCCCACACCACGGTTTTCTTGAGCACTGGGCGAAACAGGGCGTGCTTCTGCTGAACAGCGTGCTCACCGTCGAGCGCGGGCTTGCAGCCTCACATCAGGGCCGCGGCTGGGAAAAGTTCACCGACAAAGTGATCGAGACCGTCAACGGGCTCGACCACCCGGTCGTCTTCATGCTGTGGGGCTCTTATGCGCAGAAGAAGGCAAGCTTCGTCGATACGACGAAGCATCTGGTACTAAAAGCCCCCCACCCCTCGCCATTCTCGGCCCATCGCGGTTTTTTGGGCTGCGGGCATTTCTCCAAGGCCAACGCCTTTCTGGAAAAAAACGGGCGCACACCCGTCGACTGGAGTTTGCCGGAGCGGATGTGATCATCAGGCAATGACCACGGTTTCGACGAGCAGGCCTGCGCCCATCAGGCACAGAACCGCACCGCTCCCCCGCGTGAGCCAGAGCACGACGCCGCCACGCAAGGCGTTGCGCGCGAACGCTCCGCCGGCGCAATAGACGAAACCGAAACAGGCTTCGAGGCTGAGCGAAACCAGGACCATGGTTGCGTAGTGGCCGAGGTAGCCCGATATCGCCGGGTCGATGAACTGCGCATAGAAGGCGGTGGCGAAGAGAATTGCCTTGGGGTTGGCGATGGCCGTCAGGAATTCCGCCCGCGCGGGAGAACCGCTCTTGCCGTCTCGCTCATTGCTACCGGCGGTTTCGCGCGCCCTGATCGCCTTGAAACCGAGCCAGATGATGTAGAGCGCGCCTGCGACGGTCAGCAGCCTGAACGCGTTGGGAAAGGCCATGATCACGGCGCCGAGGCCCAGACCGGCAGCGAGGAAGATCAGCGCATAGCCCGGCAGGCGGGCGAACATCGCGATGGTGGCCGGCCATAACCCCCGCACCATGCCGTGACGCAAAGCGAGCAGATTGTTCGGTCCTGGAGCGCCGTGAATGGGCAGCGAGGCGAGGATGAAGACGAGCCAGAGATGGGCGGACATGGCGACTCCTTTCGAGGCTGTCGGCAGTATGGCGCGGAAGGTCGAGGCATGTCCTTGCGTATTCGCACGTCCAGTTTCCCAAAATTGGCAGTATCGTTTTGATTTATCTGTTCCTCTGGCTTATTCTGCCAATATGGATGCAATCGACATCAGGATCATTGCTGAGCTGCAGCGCGACGGTCGGATCAGCAACGCCGATCTCGCCGACCGGGTGGGTTTGTCTCCCTCCCCCTGCCTCCGGCGCGTACGGCTGCTTGAGGAGCGCGGGATCATCAGCGGCTACCGGGCGACGCTCGACCGCGCCAGGGCCGGCTTCGGGCTGACCGTCTTCGTGGAGATTTCGGTGCTCCGCCACAGCCGGGAGAATGCGGGCGAGGTGCAGGACCGACTGGCCGCCTTGCCCGGCGTGATCGCCTGCCACATGGTATCGGGTGCCGCCGATTTCCTGATCGAGCTGGTCGTTCCCGACCTGCCGGCCTATGAGAAGATCCTCAGTGAGGAAATCCTGACGCTGGAAGCCGTTGGAGATGTGCGGTCGAATTTCTCGTTGCGGCAGGTTGCCGTCGACCGGCCGCTTCCGTTGGGCGGACGCTAGCTGCTGTCAGGCTCTGTCACCATCAACTCTCGTCCCGCAGAATTGCCGCTTGCGCCGCCACACTTACCGGTTATGGCTGCCGTAAGTGTTTTCTCGGGAGTGATCAGTGACGCCTATCGATGCAAACTTTGGCTCCACAGCGACCAACCGGAAGGCCATCCTGTTGATGTGCCTGGGCGCATTGCTGCTGGTGATGAACGATACCTCCGCCAAATGGCTGGTCGATCGTTACGATCCGTTCCAGATCACTTTCGTGCGCAGCGTGATCACCGTCCCGATGATTGTTACGGTCATCCTCATGAAGGACGGCTTCAAGGGTTTGAGCACCAAACGGTTCGCGCCGCATGCTCTTCGCGGCTTGCTGGTTCTGGCGGCAACCTTCTGCTTCTTCAATGCGCTGAAGGTACTCTCGCTCGCCGACGCGACGGCGCTCTTCTTCGCAGCGCCCATCTTCATTACCGCTCTGTCAGTGCCGCTCCTCGGCGACAAGGTTGGCCCTCGCCGCTGGAGCGCCGTCCTCGTCGGATTCATCGGTGTCATGATCATCGTGCAGCCGAGCGCGGAGACATTTCAGCCGGCTTCATTGTTCGCGGTTGCCACGGCGCTGGTATATGCCTTCATCATGATCAGTTCGCGCTGGCTTCACTCCGACGACACAATGCGCACGGTGGTATTCTATCTCAGCGCCGTCCCCGCAGTTTACTCCAGCTTCGTGCTGTTCGGTGAATGGCCGGTGATCACGGCAACGGACTTCGCCGTTTTCGTCGCCATGGCGGTCTTCTGGTCATTCGGCGTGGCAGTCGTCAGTGAAGCCTTCCGGACAGCACCGGCGGCGGTCGTGGCACCGTTCGACTACAGCGCGCTCATCTGGGCAAGCATCGTCGGCTGGCTGGTCTGGGGCACTATCCCGGACATGACGACCTATCTCGGCGCAGCCATCATCGCAGCCTCGGGCATCTACATCCTGCTGCGGCAGGAAAAGCTCAAGTCGTAACAGGCAACAAAAAACCGGGCCCTTGCGAGCCCGGTTTGATGAGTCATTCCAGCGACTTCGATCACGAAGCCGGGAAACTGATTCAGCCGACGATTTCGGTGCCGGAGAACCAGTAGGCGATTTCCTCGGCAGCGGTTTCCGGAGCATCCGAACCGTGGACCGAGTTCTCGCCGATCGACAGGGCGTGGAGCTTGCGGATGGTGCCTTCGGCAGCATCAGCCGGGTTGGTGGCGCCCATGACTTCGCGGTTCTTGGCAATGGCGTTCTCGCCTTCGAGAACCTGAACGATGGTCGGGCCCGAGGACATGAATTCGGTCAGTTCGCCGAAGAAGGGGCGTTCCTTGTGGACGGCGTAAAAGCCTTCGGCTTCACGCAGGCTCATCCACACGCGCTTGGAAGCAACGACGCGCAGGCCTGCATCTTCGAGCATCTTGGTGATCGCACCGGTGAGGTTGCGCTTGGTGGCATCGGGCTTGATCATCGAGAAGGTACGTTCGATCGCCATGGTTCTCTTTCCGTAGTTGGGTGCGGCCTGAGCGACCGCCGATTGGTGATTGCGAGACCGGGCAGCCATGGGCCGCCCGGAGTTGGCGCTTCAATAGCCGCCAACGCGCCACGAAACAAGGGGCAAGGGCCCGATCAGGCGGCGGCCGGCACCTTGCGCCCGGCGCCTTCGAACAGGTCGAGACACCGCTCGAACCAGGCAATCACCGGATCGTCTTCCGCCAGAAGTGTCACGCCGGAGGCGACGCGCGCCCACTGCAGACCGCCGAAGACGATGTAGTCGGAGAACAACGGCGTGTCGCCGCCGAGAAACGGCTGGAAGGACA
>CEQC01020274.1_pt1 | contig 16297 bp, 7 predicted proteins | sample 531021 | NCBI WGS metagenome assembly CEQC01 (sample SAMEA2621213, study PRJEB7988) | marine metagenome | biome: marine biome (ENVO:00000447); feature: surface water layer (ENVO:00002042); material: "saline water (ENVO:00002010), including plankton (ENVO:xxxxxxxx)" | depth 5 m
AAATCAGGCACTACTACTGCTTTAACATTTGATGGTGCTAATGTTGCAGTATCAGGCGATTTAACTGTTAATGGAACTACAACAACTGTAAACTCAACTACAGTAACTATAGATGATCCTATCTTTACATTAGGTGGAGATACTGCTCCTGGCTCTGATGACAATAAAGATAGAGGTATTGAGTTTAGGTATCATACAGGTTCTGCTGCTAAAGTAGGTTTCTTTGGTTATGATGATTCTGCAAGTGCATTTACATTTATAGCAGATGCTACAAACTCTTCAGAAGTATTTAGTGGTACAGCAGGTAATGTAGCTTTTGGTAGCATTGCAGGCACATTAACAACTGCTGCTCAAACAAATATTACTTCAGTAGGTGCTTTAGACGGAGGTTCTATAACTTCAGGCTTTGGCACTATAGATACAGGTTCTTCTAACATAACAACAACAGGATTAATATCTGGTGGTTCTTTAGATATAGATGATGTATTAATTAATGGAACAACTATAGGTCACACAGACGATACTGATCTTTTAACTTTAGCTAATGGTTCTTTAACTGTAGCAGGTACTATAGAAGGCACTACAATTACTGCCTCTACAGCTTTAGTGCCTGATGCTTCAGGTGGTGCAGACTTAGGTACAACATCTCTTGAATGGGGTGATTTATATATTGCAGATGATAAGAAAATTTATCTTGGCTCAGATCAAAACTTTAGTATTGAGTACGATGAAGATGGTAATGACACTACAGCCATAGTAGCTGCAAATGGTGTTAGTTTTGCACCTCATGGATCAGGTACAGGAAATACTACAGAATTAAGATTTCAAGAGTTAGCAGCTAATGGTGCAAACTATGTAGGATTTAAAAGCCCAGATTCTATATCATCTAACGAAGTATGGGTATTACCTAACGCTGATGGTAGTGCAAACCAAGTACTTAAAACAGATGGCTCTAATGCTTTATCTTGGGTAGATCAAGCAGGTGGTGGGACAATTAGTCTTGTTGCTGATGGTGCAATTACAGCAGGTAAACCAGTAGTATTAACTGCTGCAGGTAAAGCTGCACAAGTTGTTAAAACATCGACAGATGCGTCTAGCCCAACTAAAGTATCTCCTGAGGTAGCTACAATGGACAATAGTGATACCACGGATAAAGGTGTAAGTTGTGTGTTTGATTCTAGTACAAATCATTTTGTTATGGCATATAAAGATACTTCAAATAATAGTGGGTATGGAACAGTTGTAGCAGGAAAAGCAACAAAAATTGAAAAATCAGCTGCAGGCGTAACATGGGGAACACCTACAGTTTTTATCTCTTCAGTGTTACATGAAATGCCACAGCTTTCAGCAGGAGGAAATAAAGTTCATGTAAGTTATAGAGACTCTTCAGGTGGGGGATCACTAAAAAGTATTACTGTAACAGAATCTAGTTCAGCAACTGCAGTCGGTACAGCCTCTTATGCATTTTCTAGTGCATTTGCGGCAATGTCAGCAGGACCACAAAGAATAGACGATGGATCTATAAACGCATCATTTGGATCAACTTGCTATGATACCAATGTAGATAGATTTTTATCAGTATACAAACATGTTAATAACAGTGAGTATGGGACAGCAGTAGTGCATTATATTAGTAATACAAGTACAGGTGCTGTAACTTGGGGTACTCCTTCTGTATTCCATTCTGCAACCACTAGATTTAATACTCATCTTCCTCATTGTCAATTTGATGATAGCACTAATAGAGTAGGAATTATGTATCTTGACGAAGCAGCAAGTAATACACCTAAAAGTCTCGTAGCTACAATTACAGGAGGAACAACTAATAGTGCGGCTTATGGCACGCATGCAACAATAAAATCAGGTAATGGTCAAAATTGGAGTATGCTTTATGATGCAAGTCTTGATCGGTTTATAGCATCTGGAGAAATTGGAGGTGATAATAGGATACATGCTTGTGTTGGTTATATAACTGGAGGTACTACAAATACATTTACATGGGGTACTTCAGCTCAAATTAGCACACAAAACAGTAATATGGCAATATCTGCTGTTGATACTAACAATTCTGGTAAAGTTCTTCTTGTTTATAATAATCACCATTCAGGTAATAAAACTGTTGCTCGTATAATGACGGCATTAGGAGGCACAGACAATAGTATATCTGCATCAAGTGAAACAACTATAGAGTCTGGAGAATACACCTCAGGAGGAGCAGGCATAGCATTTGATCCTGCCAATGATAAATTTTTAATGGCTCTTACAGATAATAGCACTAGCAACTACGGATTTTTTAGAATAATTACTTACTCAGGAACTACAATTAGTTATGGTTCTCGTGTTCAAGATGGTTTTGAAGATACATCAACTAGGTATGATAATAAGGTACTATATGTAGGAGGAACAACAGGTCAATTTTACCACACATATAGAACAGGTACTGGTACAAATCAAACTAATATGAATATAGTTAGTGTAAGTGGAACAACTCCTTCATTTGCTACAACAAATGATATTATGGGCACTGGCGAAAATACTTGGCAAAGTTTTGATATGATTATTGATCCTGATACTAGTTTATTATCTGTAGTGTACGCAGGTTACGGTCCTACAGGTACTAGTAGTCAAGATCTTCACCATGCAGTAATTAGTGCTCCTGAAAGAGCAGATCCTTTAGGATATCATCATGCTTATGATACTGCTAATAATTATATACATTTAGTTTATTCTAGTAGTACAACAACATATGTTCATCCTGTATACTATAATACTAGCACAGATGCTTATACAGGGGGAACACCTTCTACTCTTATGAGTGGTGCTACAGCTACTAGAGATTCCGATATAATATTTGATCCTGATACAAACCGATCAGTAGTTGCATATAGAGATACTTCTAACTCTGATATTGGAACTGCAAATGTTATTCAATCTACAGGAACAGCAGGTTCTCCTACAGTAACTATAGGCTCAGATGTAACATTTGATGGTACAGATGATTGTGCAGATGTATCGTTAACTTATGATACTGCAAACGATAGAGTATTTATTTGTTATGTTAATACAACAGATACTAAAATAAGAGGAACTTTAGGTACAGTTACAGCAGGCACTAATGCTATTTCTTTTGCAGGAACTGCTGATGTATATGATTATAGTTCTGTCCCATTAGGTATGGATGTAATATATAATAGTGATAAAGGAGTCGTTGATTTATTTGCTAGAAACGCAGATTCATCTAACTATTTAGGAAATATGCAAATTACTACAGGAGCATCTTCTTTCAGTTGTTCTAATAGTAATGCTTTTGATCATTATAACCAAGCTAACACTGTAAATACAGGAGCAGGAGCATATGGACCTGGTTATGGTACAGTAATAGGTGTTCTGGGAGATGGTAATAGTAATAAAGTATCCTATCATCATAGATTCTATCTACGCACATCAACAACAAATTTAAATCATGGTAATTTTTTAGGTCTAGCAGCAGAAAGTATATCTGATGAAGCTACAGGTAAAATTACTATATTTGGTGGGGTTAATGAAAATCAATCAGGGCTTACTATAGGAAATCACTATTTTTCTGATGGTGGAGGCACTGTAGGTCTAGATGGAGATGAATATGTAGAAATATATTTAGGACAAGCTGTAGCTGCTGATAAAATAAAAATGAGAAAAAATGAAGGGTATTTGTATGGTACAGCTAATAATGCAATAACTGCAGGAGATTTAATGCTCATAGAAACCACTGGTAAATTTACTGCTTTTGATGGTACAACTACAACAGTAAGTGTAGACAACTTTATAGGCGTAGCAACAAAAACGGTATCTGCAGGAGGACAATCAGAAGTGGCTACTGCAGGAACTGTAGTAACTCTACCTTATACATCAACAAGCAGTGACTTAACTATAGGAACTCACTATTTTGCAAACAGTAATGGCACACTAGGAACTAGCGGTACAATAAATGTAGGCACAGCTTTAAGTGCAACTCAAATAGTTGTAGCAGGTATGGGAACAGGTGCAAGTTAATTTAAGGAGATGAAATGAAAACAATAGTAAGAAAAGGTACTAATGTAAGTTTATATTATTTAGAAGATAATGTAGATGTAGATATAACAGCCACAGAAACAATTTTTTCTGAGAATGGTACACCTACTTTAATTATTGCGGATTGTAACTCAGAGAATGCAACACTACACACTGATGTTGATGCAATAGCTAATTATTGGGGTTGGAAATATAAATATGATGGTTCGTCATGGTCTGTAAATGATTCTTTTAAAGGGAGTCATGAGTTAAGAAATGGTATTGATGCGTCTGCAACTACAATACCTGTAGTAAATATTAACCCTTTTGCCTCTTCTGGAACTGTTATAATAGACGAAGAAAAAATTACATATACAGGAATAGATAGTGAAAATTTATTAGAATGTACTAGAGGAGCAGATGGAACTACTGCTACCTCACATGATCCTGGAGATTATGTAATCCAAGTATAAATAAGGAGAGCACATGGCTAAACCAACAGTAGCCTCAGTAGATCAAAAAATTGAATCACATGTTGACGCATGTGCTGATCGATATGCTGCAATAGATAAAAGACTTTATAGAATAGAGTTTATCTTAATTGGTGCATCATCAAGTGTAATAGGATTATTATTAAAATTAGTATTATTTTAGAAGGAATAGAGAATGCCAACGCCATTAACGGAAACAGAAATAGAAAATAGAAAAAAAGTGTTATTAGAGCATTTAGCCAAAACAGGGCAGAAAGTACCTAAAGCATTTATGGGTTTAAATATGCAAACTATTTATGATAGCCCAGGCATACAACAAGCTATAGCTGAAGGAACATTACCTCCACAAAGTATTGATGCTTTTAAAGCGGCAGGAGTAGACACATCTGGAGCAGTTACAAGTGCAAGTACTGTAACTGGGGGAGGAGGAAATGATACTCTTACTACTAGCACTGTAAATGGCGGTAGTGGTAATGATACTCTTACTACTAATACTATAACTGGGGCTAATGGTAATGATATTCTTACTACTAATACTATAACTGGTGGTACTGGTAACGATACTCTTACTACTAATACTATAACTGGTGGTACTGGTAATGATCAAGTACCTGATACTACCCATGTTAAATATAAATTTGATGATGCTAATAATGGTTTTAGTTCAGATTTTACGACATATGTTAGACACTCATTAAACGCAGCAGGAGAAATAATAGGTACAGATTATCCTCCTAACCCTGCATATAATCAACCTTTTGATAATAAAACTATTGGAGTAGATGCTACTGGGAATAGAACTGTAGCAATATTTAATAAATATGGTGTTCAAATTAATACTCTTTATCTTGGTCCAGACGGTTCTCAAATAGATGCTTCTCAAATACAAGCTTCTAGTACTGATCCTAATGATAAAGTTTGGTACTTAGACGAGAACTACAATGTAGTAGAAACTACTAGAGGAGCAAAACCTGCTGATACAGTTATATTTGAATCAAAAGAACTAGCAGACTCTGCTTCTGCTTCTGCTACTGATACTGATACTGATACTGTAAATGGAGGAGGCGGAAACGACACTTTAAATGGTGGCGATGGGAACGATACTTTAACTGGTGGCGATGGGAACGATACTTTAACTGGGGGTGATGGGAACGATGCTATTACTACAGATGCTGAAACACAAGAGCCTGTACCAGAAGGATACGAATTAAAATATCAATTACCACAGAATGATGGTTCTTTTATATATGTATATGTAAATGCAGAAACAGGAGATACAATTACTAGAAGAGGTCCTGCAGCAACAGGAATATCTGATTTAGTATTTAATCCTAATGATCCTAGAGGCTATACAGCTCAAATGGCACTAGATCCTGCTATACCTGAAAGAGGTATATTTAGATATCAAGACCAAGTATATCAACCTGGAACAGAAGAAATGAGAGGCACTGTAGGTGGAGTACCTATCTATGATGCTGATGGAAAAGTAATAGGATTTACATCAGGCGATAAAAGTGCATTTTTAAAGGATCAAACAGGAACAGATATACCTACAGCTCAACAAGCAGGTAGTCCTATTCTTAATGCTAAAGGAGAAGTTATTGGATACAGTGCTCCACAAGCTACAGGACCTGCTCAAAGAAGACCTATATATGATGCTCAAGGTAATATAACAGGATATACCGCAGGTATGGAAGCGGCTCAGGTTCAGGCAAGACAGATAGGCGTTCCTGTACTAGGTCCTGATGGTAGTATAATATCTTATACAAACCAAATATCCACAGAGGCACGACAAAGATTACAGCCTGTTAGAGATGATGCAGGTACTATCACTTCATATACTGCAGATGCTGCTTTAACAAGAGAAATAACTGCTCCTACAGATACTGATCCTACTACAGGATTACCTATAAGACCTGCTCCTAGTACAGGTGCTCTTATAGATTCAGCAGAAGCAGCTACCATAGCAGGAAATGTAGATATACCTAAAGCACAAATTAATGCTACAGATTTACCAGATCGTGCAGGCATGGTAGCTAATGAATTAACTCTTGTGTATAATGATGCAGGAGAAGTTATAGGGGGAATACCTGCAGGAGCAGAAATACCTACTGCTGCTAAAATACAAGAATTAGGAAGAGAAGCTTTTACTCTATTAAAAGATACAGATATACCTGAAGCTAGTCTTACAAAAGCAGAAGACACTAGTAGAAAGCAAGAAGATGTTACTACACTAGAAACAGTAGCTGCTCAAATAGGCACTGATCCTGACAGTTTAAAAGGTGCAGGAATTATTGAAAGAGCTGTAGGTAAAGATACTGAAGATTTAAGCCCTACAGAAATAGCTCAAGCAAAAGCAGTAGCTCAAACAACAGATATTATAGGAGAATTATTTCCACAAGCAGTACAAGGAAATGTACAAGCACTAGATACAGTAAGAGGGCAACTAGCTTCTCTTATGGCTGATTTTGATGATGGCACTCCTGATTGGGCAGCAGGCTCTATAAGAGTTGCTAACCAAGCTATGGCAGAAAGAGGATTAGGTAACAGCTCTATAGCAGCAGCAACAATAGTACAAGCTGCACAAGAAGCTGCATTACCAATAGCTCAAGCAGATGCTCAGATATATTCAAATATGAATTTAACTAATATATCTAATCAAAATAAATTTGCACTTGACAATGCTGCAGCAGCAAGAAATTTTAAATTAGCAGATTTATCTAATAAACAACAAGCAGAACTAGCAAACTCTACGAGAGCTTTTAATTTCTTAGACGCAAGTTTAAGTAACTATCAAGCTGCTATGGTAGCAAATGCTCAAATGTCAAATGCTTTACAAGAACAAGATTTATCTAGGTCTCAACAAGAGCAGATAGCAAATGCTGCTAGATACTCAGAACTAGAAAATATGAATTTAACACATGATCAACAAAGAAGGCTTACTGATGCAACTAATCAGTTACAAGTTGATTTAGCAAACTTATCAACCAAGGAGAAGGCAGTTCTCGCTGAATTGCAGGTTCAAGCAGCTTTAGAGGGACAGGAACTAAGCAATATTCAGCAAACTAATGTGTTAAAAGCTACTAGATATGCTGAAGCTAATAATTTAGACTTTACAGCAGAACAAAATAGAGTATTTCAAAACTCTAAAATAGTAGAAACTTTAGCTTTGGATAATTTAGAGTTTGACCAAGCAAGAACATTACAAAATGCAGCTAGATATGCTACTATGGATACTGCGGATTTAAACAATAGACAGCAAGCTCAAGTAGAAAATGCTAGAAATTTTTTACAGATGGATTTAGCTAATTTATCAAACTCACAACAAGCAGCTATGTTAGATGCTCAAGGATTACAACAATTTATGTTGACAGACACAGCAGCAGAAAACGCAGCTAGAACATTTAATGCTCAATCTCAAAATCAAGTCAATCAATTTTTTGAACAACTAACAGGAGATATAAGTAAATACAATGCTAACCTAATGGCTTCTATGCAACAATATAATGCAGGACAAGAAAATGCTATGGCACAGTATAATGCTACTATGGCTAATCAAAGAGAGCAATTTAATTCAGCAGCAGCCTTAGAAATAGAACAGGCAAATGTTAATTATAGAAGAGAACTAAACACTCTAAATACAGCAGGTGCTAACTTAGAAGCACAAGGGCTAGCTCAAAACTACTTTAACTTATCACAAAGAGCTATGGATAATATATGGCAAGATTATAGAGACACTATAAACTATGCTTTTAACCAAGCTCAAAATGATAAAGATAGAACATTTAATTTAGGTATGGCTCTTATGCAAAGAGACCAAGAAAATAAAATGTTTGCAGATACTGTAGATTTCCAAACAGGTATGGCACTAGGTAATATGGCTATAGGTCTATTAGCAACAATATCTGATGTTAGACTAAAAGAAAACATTGTTAAACAAAAAGAATTTAGCAATGGTTTAGGATGGTATAAATGGGATTGGAACGATACTGCAAAAGAGTTAGGATTTGGTAAAAGACCTGTTGAAGGATTTATTGCTCAAGAGGTTGAAAAATTATATCCTGATACTATAATAGAAAAAGAGTGTGGGTATAAAGCTATAATGGTTGAAGATGTATTAAGGAGATCAGAAGATGGCTAATAAATTTTTAAAAACTTTAGGTACAAATTTACAAGAAGATTATACAGGAGGGTTAATGGAAAACACAGAACTTCCTGGATCAGGTTCATATTCACAATACATGATAAATACTGGTTATGTAGGGGATACAGGAGATGTTCAAGGAATAACAAGTTCTGCATTATTAGAAGCAATGCAAGCAATGGTAGTAAATGGGTATAGAGCTGCTGTTAACGAAGCAAAAGAAGGCGAAAACTCTCAGTTAAAACAGTTAGCTAAAAAATTAAAAGTATAAGGAATTATTATGGATCAAAAAAAACCAAGTGGATTACCACACAACGAATTTTCAACACCTTTTCCTGGTGAATCTATGATGACACCTGTAGGAAATTTACCTAATGATAAACCGCCTACATATCCAAAACCTAATCAATCAGCAGAAGACGCTTTAGAAGAATTAAACGATATGTGCACAGACAGAATAACTGAGCCTGAAAATATGAAAAATATTTTAAATTTATTAAAATCAGGTAAATCACCACAAATGTGTGCAAAACAATATGTAAGAAGTATGCACATGTTTGGAACAATGACTAATGATTTAGCTTTATTGTTAGAACCAATAGTTACAATGCAAATGGGAGCTATGGGAGATTATGCAGACATAAAAATGAATTTAGAAGAAAAGAATGAACCCATGATAGACGAGGTAGAACTTAATACACACCTTGCTTCAAAAAATAAAGAAACAAGTAAGGAAAGGTTTGATGCTTTTGTAGAGCAATATGAAAAAGATACAGAGCCTATGGTACAAAAAGCTGATACTACAGAAGAAGATGTTCCTGTAAGAGGGTTAATGAGTAAAGAAGATGAGGTAGAGATATGAGTTTTTTAGGAGCAGGATTTGCTATAGGTGCAGCTAGAGCTGTAACAGGAAGATTAAAAGATAAAAAACAAAAAGAAGAAGCTCGTTTTGCTTTTATTAAAGAGGCTGTTGACAAAGGGTTATCTGAGTTTGAAACACAAGCAAGAGGAACTAAAACTAGTATAGAAAGTTTATATAAAAGAGCAGAAGATCATGTTTTAAGCAAGGGATTGCATCAAGACTTAAATAAATTATCAAAAGATGAACAAGATATATTAAATTCTGAATTAGGAGCACAAGGTATAAATTTATATGTTAAAGATGTTGATGGAAATAATATGCTAAACCCTAACTTATATGACGCAGGCAAAGTAGGAGACAGTAATAAAACTGCTGTTATAAAAGGTTTAAGTAAAATAGGTTTAAAAAAGATTTTAGAAGCTCAACAAAGCCCTAATTTTGATATAGATAACGCTTCTCATGTAGCTGCTATATTAGATGCTCGTTTAGGAACAAAAGGTAGATTTAAAGCTGCTGCTACAAGGAATGTATTAGCAGATGGTAAACTTGGTGAATATACAAACAGAGAAGTGATATCTACAGGATTTAGTCCAGAAAACTATGTATCACAACCAGTAGAAAAAATAGGTTTAGGTAAACGAATATCTAACTTCTTTAATCCTATGGATGAAAAAGATGCAATAGCAAAATATGCTAAAGATAATAATATGAGTATTGCACAAACTGAAAAACTATTTAGAGCAGGTCAAACAGAAGCAATGGATGCGTTTACAGAAACAGATTTAGAAGGTATGGCAGGTAGTATATATGGAGATTTACCAGATTTAACTCTTCGCAATATACAAACTTTAATACCTACAGATGCTAAAACAGTTGAAGAAATTAATAGCTTTTTTCTTCAACAAATAGCCGAAAATACATTGCAAGACGCTATTTACAAAGATCCTGATCTTCCACTGCTTCCAGAAAATATTAAATTTAATGGAGAAACATTTACAGGAAAAGATGGTAATCCTGTAAGTAATGATACTATTAAAAAAATATATAAAGATATAATTACAGGACAAGGAACACAAAGTCTTGTAGAAGTACTTCCTGGATATAATGAAGGAGATATTAGACATCGTAATGATAAAGATAATGTAAACGATATATTTAAAAATGCTAGTGTAGTATGGACAGCAGCTAGAGGAAAAGATACTCAAAATGTTATGGATAACCTTAATAACGCTATAAAAAACGCAGGTCTACCTAGTATTGATTCTATAGGAGCTAGTGCTCAAGGAGTGAATCCAAGAGATATAGCTAGTGCAATGGCTAATGGGGGAAATTATTTATATACTGATGATTTAGTATTTGGTTTTCAAGGCTCTACGCTTGATGAAAGAAGAACTGTTTCTGAAGTCCTTAATGAAATAATGAATACATTGTCACAAAAAGGTGTTCCTTCTGAGTCACTAGTGCCTATGGCTCATCAAGTATTGAGTTTATATCTACTAGAAGAAGGCACAACACAAAACACTTTAACAGAGTAACCATATGGCACGAGATTATTCACAAGAATTATTAGAGTCTACTAATACTCTTATTGATGACAAAGCTAGAACTGCTGAAGAAAAAATATCTAAAGCAAATATAGATAATAAAAGAGCAGGACTTGAAGATGTCATAGAAGATAGAGTGAGGTCTGGAGAAAGTCCTTACTTTGGCGGTGGCAAATCAAGAAAATTTGGTAATGAAGCTGTAGCTGTATTAGCAAACATAGGACAAGACTTAGGTGAAAATGTCGTATCTCCTATTATATATAATACCATAAAAGCAGTAAAAGGTCCTGAAAAAGATTTACGAGATTATCGTCTTACTAAATTTGCAGATCCATCTAAACAAACAGATTTAACTAAAGCTATAATTAAAACTATGGAAGAAGAAGACATAGGAGATAAAGAAGCTTTAGAACTTATACGCAAAAGAGAATTTTTAGCAGAAGATCCTACTAGAACTGAATCTACCTACATGGGTAAAAAAGTATTTGAAGCAAAAAAATTTTATGATAACTGGACCGATAAAGTAGGAATATTATCTGCAATAGTGCCACCACCTAGACTGTTTGGTGAAGAACAAGATAGGGCGTATGCAACATCCGAATATGTTAAAAAATATAAAGTAGAAGATCCTGAAGGTTTAGCAGGTCAAATTACTCTTACTGTAGGAAAACTTATTGCAGGATATAAATTTATAACTTCTTTAAAAAACCCATTACAAGCTAGTAAATCTTATAAAGTTTTACAAAAAGAACTAGGAAAAACTAAAGCAGCAAAAATTAAAAAACTTGCAGACGATGGTAAGTTAGGAAAGATTGCTAAAGTAGCTTCAAAAACAACTACAGCAGCAGGTAAGATTGCTGTAGGGGGTGTACTTTTAGATCAAATTGCTTTTGATCCTAGAGAACCTAATGCCGCAGATATGATAACTGCATTGCCTGAAGAATATCAAAAAGGTATTGTGAAAAACTTTGTAGATTTAAACGAATATTTAATAGATAATCCAGAAGATTCTGAAGCAACAGTTAGATTAAAATCTATGGCAGCTACTATATCTGCTAACGCTGTTTTAGGACCTTTATTTCAAGGGTTCTTTACTACTATAGGAGCACTAGGAAGAAAAACACCTGAAGCTATAAAAGCAGCTAAAGAAGGTATTAAAAAAGCTAGAACTAAAGAAGAGAAAATAGCTCAAGAAGCAGAGGCAGAAGTAGATAGATTAAATAGAGAAGGTTATACTATTGATCCTGAAGCTAGTCCATCATCAATTACAGACGAATTATTTATTCCTGAAAGAGAATACACATCTATTCCTATAAAAGAATTAGATGATATGAATATTAACCTAGACAAAATAGATGACGCAAGTAATTTAAAAGTATACTTAAATGAAATAGTAGAAGAGTTAAAGGCTAGAGGAGCTAAATTTAATGAAAAAGATAGAGCTTATAAATCTTGGGATGAACGAACAAAAGGAGCATTAAATTTATTAGAAAAAAATCCTGATGAAGCAATTATAAAAGCTATTAATGATAATGTTCTTACAGATGAATTAGCGTTAGCTGTAAGAGTGCTACTAGTAGGTGCAGAAAAAGCTATGACAAGAGCTAGGAACATAGTATTAGATGCTCAAAAAACAAGAGGATTTGTTACACCACAAGAAGAAGCTTTATTGTTAGAAGCATCAGCTAGGTTTGTAAAAGTTTTAACAGCTACAACAAAAGCAACATCGAGTGCAGGTAGAGTATTAGACAGTTTTAGACAAGTTGTTGGCGGAAGCAAACTTAAAAAAACAGAAGCTTTAGTCAGGGTAAATAAAGATTTAATAGAATCGTTGACTGATAAAAAAGGTGCTTCAATAACTGATTTTGCTGATATGCTTAGAAAAATGGAATTAGGTGAGGGAGGTTACTCATCTATTTATAAAGATTTAGGCGAAAGCTTTAATGACACTTTATTACAAAAAGTTTTAAAACGAGCTACTTCTTATATGTACGCAGGAGTGTTATCTGATCCTGCTACTGCTTTAGTAAACTTTGTAGGTTCAGGTCTACATCAAGCAGCAGAATTAGGCACTAGAGTAATATCATATCCTATAGGTGCAGCAAAAGCAACTGCAGGAGCAGTAAAACTATTCGGCTATGAAGGGCCTAAAGACCGTGTAAAACTAGGTCAAATATTTGCTAGAGGAGCAGGAGGCGTACATGGTTTTACTGTAGGTCTAATGAATTTTGGAAGAGCTTTTCTAAAAGGAGATATGCTTAGTAGCTTAAAAGAAGGTGATTACGAAATAGAAAGACTAGCTAGAACTAGTGGTTTTGCGCCTTTATCCATAGAAACAGGTATAAAAAAACCCTTACTTATGGGAAAAGAGTTAGATTTTAATGTGCCTTATGCAAGACTTAGTGAACAGACTAAAGAAGTTTTTGGTGGTATGGCTAATGATGTGTCTAAAGCAGTAGGACATTTTTATGATGCTGCAAAAGATCGTAACATAGTTACAGGCATAAGAGGAGTAGGGGATGTAGGTAGGTTTCTTATAAAAGGTATAGACATGGGGTTAGGAGCTTTAATTAGTGTGCCTATGAGAACATTAATTGGAGGTGATGCTATGATGAAACAAATAGCTAAAACTTCACATATATATGAAGAAGCCTATGTTCAAGCTTCTAAAAAATTTAATCCTGAAGGTAAACTAGTTAATCTTAACACAACAAAACAAACTAAAGATATTTATGAATTTATGAAAGAGTATATAAGTAACCCTAATTCTGAAGCGTATGACAGGTCATTGCATAAAGCAGCTATAGATACTTTTACTAACACAAATATATTAGCAGATAAAATACAAGATGTTATAGGTAAGCCTGGTAGTCTTGTGCATTTTTTAACAAGACCTTATATACCTTTTGTGCAAACAGTTACAAACTTGTATGACAGAGCTCTTTTATATAGTCCTTTAGCACCTTTAAAAAAAGAATTTAGAACTGATTTAGCTCAAGGAGGTGAGGTAGGAGACTTAGCGGTATCTAGAATGGCTGCAGGTACAGGATTATTTAGTATGGGGTATTTAGGTGCTAGTGGTATGCTACAACAATATAGCTCTGTAGCTAAAGAACGAGACATAAGAATTACAGGAAGTGGCGTAACAGTAAATTATCCTTTTATAAATACACGCAAAGCTGCAGGATGGCATGAATATAGTATAGAACTAACAAATCCTGAAACAGGCGTTAGAAAAGCTTTTACATATAATAGATTAGATCCTTTTGCTATGCAAGTAGCTATGGGAGCAGATTTGTTTGATATAATAACAATGATACAGCATTCAAAAGATGAAATGACATATTATGATAATTTAGATATTTTACAAGCTGCTATATCGGCTACTGGTATATCTATGTATAAAAATGTTATAGAAAGAAATCCTTTATTACAAGGTATGGAAGCAATGGGAAGTGCGTTTTTAGCTACGCAAAGAGGTTTAGAAGGAGACACTACATCTCCTGGTGATGCTGCTTTAAGAGCAGTAGCAAAACCTGTTTTAAGTATCTTTACTAATGCTTTAGGCAGAAGAATAGACAAACAAGGATTTTTAGGATGGGAACAAGTAGAAGAAGAAAACTATACAGGATATTTACGAGATACATATAGTCTTTTAGATAATCTTAAATATGCTGCACATACACATGCTTCAGTAGCAGGATTTGGAGAATGGTCAAGAGAAAAATTTAATATAGACAAGATACCATTTAGATTTAACATGGCTTCTGGAGAAATGATTTTAGACGAAATTGCTCAAAACGATAATTTTTGGAGACAAATAGCCTCTATAACTAGAGAGCACACTATAAAAGATAATGAAGTAGCATCACTTCTAGCATCTTTAAATTGGTCTAAAAGAAGAATAAGCCCTGATGTAACATTACCTAATGGTCCAACTATAGAACTAAAAGGAAATGATGATTATTTATGGTATCAAAAATCTTTATCTGATACATTTAGAGAAAGAGTTGCGTTCTATATGCGAACACCTACTTATAGAAACTACAAAGGACAAGGAGACAATCTATCTATACGAGCAGAAATAGATCAAATATGGACAAAATCATTAAAAACTGTAAAAGAACAAGTTGTGCATAAAGTTATTTTTAAACATAACCGAGGAGTGCCTTATGAATTTGATCAATGGTTACAAGGTAATGATAAAGAATTATATGAATTAATGAGAAAACAGAGGGACACTAGTAAAGGACCTAAAGGAGGATTTACTCAAGATAGGTAATCACAACACGAGGAGGTAACGGTGATAAAACAATTACGAGACATAACAATACTATTTGTAACACTAGGGTTAGTAAGTGCTATCGCATTTGCTGAGGACTCTAACATAACAAATACGACTACTAGTACATCTACTGTAACTAGCAACAATACAAATAACAACACAAATAATAATACTAATGTTAACACCAGTACTAGCACTAACACCAATACCAATCTTAATACTAACAATACAACCATAAATAGTACTGCAACAAATACAAATAACAATACTAATGTTAGCACATCTACTAGCAATGTAACATCTAACATAACTCAAACACAAAATGTTACAAACACTAGTGACAGCACTGTAAGCTCAACATCAAATAATACTAATGTGTCAACAAATAGTAACACCAATGTAAACACATCTACATCTAGTAGTACAGTTAATACACAAAATGTGAACACCAACAACAATAATAATGTAAATAGTTCACAAAATGTGAATACTAATACATCAACTAGCACATCATCTGCTACACAAAAAGTTACACAAAGAATTAAGACCGCCCCACCGTCAGCCGTAGCTCCTTCCATCATGTCCTATTCCCAGGACCTATGCACTACAGGGGCTTCTGCAGCAGTCCAGACACAAATATTTGGTATATCAGCAGGTAAAAGCGTAGTTGACGAAAACTGCGAAAGATTGAAACTTTCCAAAGGTCTCTATGACATGGGGATGAAGGTAGCTTCTGTAGCTTTATTATGTCAAGATGCTAGAGTATTTAAAGCTATGGTACAAGCAGGAACACCTTGTCCTTATAAAGGTAAGATAGGTGCTGAAGCTCAGAAGGCATGGGATAATAATCCAGAAGATAGACCTGATTGGAACGAAGTAAAAAAAGAAATGAAAAGCCAAGAGTTTAGAGCATATAAAAAGAAAGACTTTTGTAAGAAGTAT
>CEQC01010993.1_pt1 | contig 16050 bp, 15 predicted proteins | sample 531021 | NCBI WGS metagenome assembly CEQC01 (sample SAMEA2621213, study PRJEB7988) | marine metagenome | biome: marine biome (ENVO:00000447); feature: surface water layer (ENVO:00002042); material: "saline water (ENVO:00002010), including plankton (ENVO:xxxxxxxx)" | depth 5 m
CGCGAACGAGGTTGCCGCCGTTCTCGGCAACCGTCTCCTTGTAGAGTTCCGGATTCGTCAGCAGGAAGTTTGCAGGCGAAAGCGCGCTCGTCATCTGCTTGAGATAGAATTCGGCCTTGTGGCGCGTCCGCTCGTCGAGACCGTCGGCGCGGGTGACCAGCCGCTCGGCCCAGCCGGAGGTGAGCTGGTAGGCGTTGCGCAGGAAGTCGAAGAACGGATTGTCGTCCCAGTCGGGATCGCTGAAGCGCTTGTCCGGCTTGCCGGGCGGCGTTTCCTCGGCTTCCTGCTGGTCGCCCGACAATTTGTGCATCGAGCGCGACCAGAGACCGAAATAGCCTGTCAGCAGCTCGGTCTGGGCGGCAACCGCGCGTTTGGGATCGGACAGCCAGTATTCGCCGACCTTGGAGAAAGTCTTGACCATATCGGCCATGGGGGCGGAATAGGCGTCGGTGACCTCACCCTTTTCACGGGGCTCCACCCAGGCGGAAGCGGCCATGCCGAGCTCTTCGAGCATGTGCGCAATATTGTGGGCGAAGGCTTCGGGATCTTTCACCACATAGGGCTCGATGTCCGGAATATTCGGCTTTTCGCCTTGCGCGCCGTCCTTCTCCTCGGCCATGTTCTCCTCCCTTTTCCCCTTCATCCCGGATCTAGCGTCCGTTTTGAAAATATTCCGTTGCATTTTTGCAGATTATATCGACTTGAAAAGGCCTTATATGATTTCAATCATGTATACTTTAGGTAGGGCGCGATGGTGTCATTTGCATGACCCTGCGTCGAAACCGGAGAGAGCACGTCCAATGTCGAAACTTGGAAACCTGGCTGCAGTTGCTGGTCTTGCGTCGTTGACGGCGATCGCGGGCTGCCAGACTGCCTCGCTCGAGGATGCAGCTCCAAAGAGCGTGCCGTCGAAAGCAGACAACCGCCAGCCGACCAGGACTGCAACAGACAGCGGTTCCCAGATCATTTCGCCGATCCCGCTTTCAGGCGCTGGGCTCGAGACGGTGCAGCGCCAGCAATTCGTCGAGGAGCGCATAGCCCAGGACGGTCGCTATCCGGTCGTCGGTCTCGACCGGGAAGCGGCGATGGCCCAGATGTCGCCGTCCCAGGCGCAGGCCCTGAGGCAGGAATTCAGCCAGTACCGGCGTGGCGCGAAGGCCGGCGGTACAACGGATGCGGAATACCGCCGTCGTCTCGCGGAATTGCGTCGCACGGCGCAGACCCACGCCGCGGATGCGGAGAAGGAAATCGAGAACTAGGGTTAGGCCTAGCGCTTGCAAAGTCCGCGCCTTGGCGGCAAATCAGCATGAGTGTTCAGTATTTCGAACGACGATAACGTCACGAACCCGAAAAGAGTTTAGCGATGGAAGAGTTTCACAAGATCCGGCGTTTGCCGCCCTACGTCTTCGAGCAGGTCAATCGGCTCAAGGCGACGGCGCGAGCCGGTGGAGCTGACATCATCGACCTCGGAATGGGCAATCCGGACCTGCCGACACCCAAGGCCATCGTCGACAAGCTGGTCGAGGTCGTCCAGGATCCGCGCACCCACCGCTATTCGACCTCGCGTGGCATTCCCGGTCTCCGCCGCGCCCAGGCGAAATATTACGAGCGCCGGTTCGGCGTGAAGCTGAACCCGGAAACCCAGGTGGTCGCCACCATGGGCTCGAAGGAAGGTTTTGCCAACATGGCCCAGGCGATTACAGCCCCGGGCGATGTGGTGCTGTGCCCCAACCCGACCTATCCGATTCACATGTTCGGCTTCATCATGTCCGGCGGCGTGGTTCGCTCCATCGACGTGACTCCGGACGAGAACTTCTTCCGTGCGCTCGATCGCGCCGTTCGCCACTCGATCCCCAAGCCGCTGGCGCTCATTCTCAACTACCCGTCGAACCCGACGGCCATGGTTGCGACCTTTGACTTCTACAAGGAAGTCGTCGCCTTCGCCCGCAAGCATGACATCATCATTCTCTCCGACCTGGCTTACTCGGAGATCTATTTCGATGACACGCCGCCGCCGTCCGTTCTCGAGGTTCCGGGCGCGATCGATGTCTGCGTCGAATTTACCTCGATGTCGAAAACCTTCTCGATGCCGGGCTGGCGCATGGGCTTTGCCGTCGGCAACGAACGGCTGATTTCGGCGCTCACCCGGGTCAAATCCTATCTCGACTACGGTGCTTTCACGCCGATCCAGGTGGCCGCGACTGCCGCACTCAATGGTGACGGCTCGGAGATCGACGAAGTTCGCGAGGTCTACAAGAAGCGCCGCGACGTCATGGTCGAAGCCTTCGGCAAGGCCGGTTGGGATGTCCCGCCGCCGCCGGCCACGATGTTTGCCTGGTGCCCGATCCCGGAAGCCTTCCGCGAGATGGGGTCGCTCGAGTTCTCCAAGCTCCTCGTTGAGAAGGCCGACGTGGCCGTCGCGCCCGGCGTCGGCTTCGGCGAGCATGGCGACAACCATGTGCGCATCGCGCTGGTCGAAAACGAGCACCGCATCCGGCAGGCGGCGCGCAACATCAAGCGTTTCCTCTCCGCTGCGACCGGTTCTGACGACGACAACGTGGTCCAGTTCAACGCCCGCCGCTGACGCGCCTCAACTCCGAGGCCGTTGACCCGCAACGGGCAGGGGGCTAAACCCGCGTCCGGATCAAGGGCGCGGGGTTTTCGCGACCGTAATCAGAACATGTTGGGATAAGTCATGACGCAAGCGCTCAAGGTCGGCATTGCCGGACTCGGAACGGTAGGCGCGGCGCTCTTCAGAGCGATCGGATCACGCCACAAACTTCTGGCCGATACGTGTGGACGCGCCATTACCGTCACGGCCGTTTCAGCACGCGACAAGACCCGCGATCGCGGCATCGATCTCTCAGGTGTCGAGTGGTTCGACGATCCCGCCGAACTGGCCCGCAAGGGCGATATCGACGTGTTCGTCGAACTGATCGGCGGCGATGGCGATCCCGCCCATGGTTGCGTTGCGGCAGCGCTTGCCCGCGGCATTCATGTCGTGACCGCCAACAAGGCACTTCTCGCCAAGCACGGCGTCGAACTCGCCGAAGTGGCAGAGGAAGCGGGCGTTCTTCTCAATTTCGAAGCAGCGGTCGCCGGCGGCATTCCCGTCATCAAGGCGCTGCGCGAGAGCCTGACCGGAAATTCGATCAGCCGCGTCTACGGCATCCTGAACGGAACCTGCAATTACATCCTCACACGGATGCAGAAGGAGAACATGGGCTTTGACGAGTGCCTCGCCGAAGCCCAGCGGCTCGGCTATGCCGAAGCCGATCCGACTTTCGACATCGGTGGTTTCGACACCGCGCACAAGCTCTCCATCCTGACGAGCCTGGCCTTCGGAACGCGCATTGCCTCCGACGAGGTTTATGTCGAAGGCATCACCAACATCTCGATCGAGGACATCCACGCTGCCGAGGAACTCGGCTATCGCATCAAGCTTCTCGGGGTCGCCCAGCGCACCTCGACGGGTATCGAGCAGCGTGTCCATCCGACCATGGTGCCGCTCGGATCGATGATTGCCGAAGTCGACAGCGTGACCAATGCGGTCACCATCGAGGCCGACATCGTGGGCGAACTGATGTTGTCCGGTCCCGGCGCGGGTGGTGACGCCACCGCGTCCGCCGTCCTTGGCGATATCGCCGATATCGCCAAGTCGCGTCCCGGCCACCAGCATGGTCCGGCGCTTGGCCGTCCTGCAAAGTATCTGGAGCCCTACACCCAGGCGCAGATGCGCAGCCATGAGGGTGGTTACTTCATCTCGCTCAAGGTCGAGGACCGTGTCGGTGTATTTGCCGCGATTGCAGCACAGATGTCGAAGAACGGAATCTCGCTCGAATCGATCGTCCAGCGTCCGGCCAATGGGTCGGATCTGAAGACTGTCATTCTCGTGACCCATGCCACCACAGAGGCCTCGGTGCGTGAAGCCGTCGAAGGCGTGCGCGGCGAGGGCTATGTCAACGGCGAGCCGCAGGTCATTCGCATCGAGCGCACGAAGCAGTAAGGTCCCGAGCCTCACGAGTTGAGCCCGGGCGGTTGACTGGCCGTCCCGGCTCTAATCGATTTAGTCCGGGAAACCCCTCAACAATCGGAAATCAAACGGCTTTTTTCGCCTGTTTGTCATTGCGCAGACAGGCGATGCCGCTATAAGCCTGCCCAATCGGCCTCGCTGCCGGTGCAATGCCCGTTGCTTTTTCAAGAGGGTCTCATGGCAGACAAGAATTCCCAGTCCAGCAGTCTCGATCGCATTCTCACATTGGAAATCGCCCGTGTGACGGAGCGCGCCGCAGTGGCAGCAGCCCGGTTGCGGGGGCGTGGCGACGAGAAGGCCGCCGATCAGGTGGCTGTGGATGCCATGCGTCAGGAGCTCAACCGTCTGCCGATCGACGGCACGGTGGTGATCGGCGAGGGCGAGCGCGACGAGGCGCCGATGCTCTATATCGGCGAGGAAGTCGGCACCAAGGATGGCGCCGCAGTCGATATCGCGCTCGATCCGCTCGAAGGCACCACGATCTGCGCCAAGAACCTGCCGAATTCGCTGGCCGTGATCGCGATCGCGGAGAAGGGCAGTTTGCTCTACGCCCCTGACGTTTACATGGAAAAGGTGGCCATCGGTCCCGGCTATCCGCCCAATACGGTCAAGCTCGATGCGACGCCGACCGAGAACGTCAATGCCGTGGCCAAGGCCAAGGGTGTCGAGCCGCACGAGATTACCGTCTGCATCCTCGACCGCCCGCGCCATGCCAAGCTGATCGAGGAAGTTCGCGGGACGGGCGCTGCCATTCGCCTGATCGGCGATGGCGATGTTGCCGGCATCATTCATACGACCGATCCGGACGAAACCGGCATCGACCTCTATCTGGGTATCGGCGGCGCGCCCGAGGGCGTGCTGGCTGCGGCCGCATTGCGTTGCATCGGCGGCCAGATGGAGGGCCGGCTGCAGCTCAATACGCCCGAGAAGATCGCCCGTGCTGCCAAGATGGGCATTACCGATCCCGACAAGATCTACCGGATGGAAGAAATGGCGCAGGGCGACGTGCTGTTCTCGGCCACCGGCGTCACCGACGGCAATCTTCTCGCCGGAGTGAAATTCGCCCGCGACGCGATCTCCACACACACGATCGTCATGCGGTCGTCGTCGAAGACCGTTCGCGAGATCAAGGCCCGTCACCAGGATCTGACGAAGTTCTGACAGTCCGAGACAATCAAAAAGTGAAACGGGCGTCATTTGGCGCCCGTCTTCGTTTCCGGCCTGTGGATGACGTCCGGAGCCTTTGTTCCGGCGCTGTCGTGCTTTAAGAGATTGGGGCGCGGATGAACCGCGGGCTTCAGGGGTAGTATCAGGTGCCGATGTCACTGGCAGGCGAACCGCAACGCGCATTTCTCGGGGTCGAGACATCCCTCTCCGGGCAGGGCTGGATCGCCCGGCTTGATCCGGCGGGCGAGAACCGTGCCATCGCCATATCCCAGACCACCGGTCTTCCCGATATCATCGCCCGCGTGCTCGCGGCCCGCGGCGTCGGCCGGGAGGATGCGGAGCGCTTTCTCGATCCCGCCATCAAGGATCTGATGCCTGATCCCTCGACACTGGTCGATTGCGACCGGGCCGCAAGCCGCATCGTCGAGGCGATTGAGCGCAAGCAGAAGGTGGTCATCTTCGGCGACTATGATGTCGACGGAGCTGCATCGTCCGCGCTTATGTTCCGCTTCCTGCGCGCCTATGGCGTCGAGGCGGAAATCTACATTCCCGACCGCATCTTCGAGGGCTACGGGCCGAACCCGAATGCCATCAACGAGCTCATTGATCGCGGTACCGAACTGATCATCACCGTCGATTGCGGTTCGACGAGTTTCGAGGCTTTGAAGGTCGCCGCCGAGCGCAAGATCGATGTCGTCGTCATTGATCACCACCAGGTGGGGACGGAATTGCCCGAATGCTCGGCGCTGGTGAATCCCAATCGCGAGGACGACCTGACCGGGCTCGGCCATCTCTGTGCAGCCGGTGTCGTCTTCATGGTTCTGGTCAATGCCGCCCGCATGCTTCGTGGGCGCCCGGAAATCGAGGGCAAGATCGACCTGCTCTCGCAACTTGATCTGGTGGCACTCGCCACTGTCTGCGATGTCGTGCCGCTCAAGGGGCTGAACCGGGCATTCGTGGTCAAGGGGCTCCTGGCCGCGCGTCTGATGCACAATGAGGGTTTGGCGGCCATCATCCGCAAGGTCGGCGTCAGCGGACCCGTGAGCCCCTACCATTTCGGTTTTCTGATCGGCCCGCGCATCAATGCCGGCGGGCGCATCGGCGACGCAGCCCTGGGCTCGCATCTTCTGACCATTGAGGACGCCTCGGAAGCCGACATGATTGCCGCCCGCCTCGACGATCTCAATCGGGAGCGCCAGGCCATCGAAACCGCAATGCTCGAAGAGGCCATGGCGGAGGTCGAGGCCGAGATCGGGACGGGCGAGGGGCCTGCTGTCATCATCACCGAGAAAAAAGGCTGGCATCCGGGTATCGTCGGCCTGATCGCCGCGCGCCTGAAGGAACGTTATCGCCGTCCTGCCTTCGCGATTGCCTTCGACGCCAACGGCAAGGGCTCCGGTTCCGGCCGGTCGATTCCGGGTTTCGACATCGGCCATGTGGTGCGCGACGCCGTCGAACAGGGGCTTCTCGAAAAGGGAGGCGGCCACGCCATGGCCGCGGGCCTGACCGTTCGCGAGGAAAAGCTCGGCGCGTTGAGAACCTTCTTCGAGGAAAAGGCCGCGAGCGAGGTGAGCAAGTTGCGCGACGGCCACCGGCTGAAAATCGATGCGGCGCTATCAGCCGCGGGTGCCAATCTCGATCTCGTCGACCTCGTCGAAAAGGCCGGTCCTTACGGCTCGGGTCATCCGCAGCCGGTGTTTGCCTTGCCGAACCATCTTTTGCGCGATGTTCGCGTGGTGGGACAGAATCACCTGAAAATCACCATTGCCGGGGCTGATGGCCGGACGCTCAACGGCATCGCCTTCCGGGCGGCTGATTCCGCGATGGGGAAGGTGCTGCTCGATAGCCAGGGCCTGGCTTTTCATTTCGCCGGCACGATTTCCGCCGACTACTGGCAGGGCATCCGCCGCGTGCAGCTGCGCCTGCTTGATGCGGCCCCTGCGAAATAGCGATGAAGTTACCTCGGCACGCGACAACACAAGCCTGACGCGGCATGCCGCGTGCGGGAAAATTGTACTTGCAAAGGGGAAAAGGTGGCACGCCCTAGGGGAGTCGAACCCCTCTTTCCAGAATGAAAATCTGGCGTCCTAACCGATAGACGAAGGGCGCGTGCGAGGCGACTTATAGTCAGGTTCCCGGTGATCCGCAAGCGCCTAAAGAAGCTGTTGCGAAAGAAAATTCGCAAGCATTCATATCGACTTGCGATCGGGCTTTAACGTGAATTGTAAAGGGGGAGGGTGGCACGCCCTAGGGGAGTCGAACCCCTCTTTCCAGAATGAAAATCTGGCGTCCTAACCGATAGACGAAGGGCGCGTGCGAGGCGTCTTATAGTCAGCAACCCGGTTCGCCGCAAGCACTGAATCGTGTGAGAACCAAAAAAACTTTAAGGATTTTCAGCGATCCCGACGTCGCAGGGGTTTGCACGGGAAAGCTGAATGAAAACAAGGGAAATAGACTGCCCGTATTTCGCCGATCAGGCGAATTCGTGGATCCGAATCGTCATTTTCCAAGGTGAAACCGGAGAGAATCAACCCTTGCGACGGCGGCAGCGCCAGTTCCAGTCGCGCTTGGTGCCGATGTCCACATGCACAGAGCGGGTGTGGCAGTAGGTGCCGACACCGCCACGGCCCGGCAGCGAGCGCACATAGGCGGCGAGATCCCACTTGGAAACGCCGGAAATCTGGATATCTGCCGCTTCGCAGCTGGTGTGGCGCGAATTGCGGGCGCCGCCGATCTTGCGGTTGTGGCGCGGGCTGCGGAACCCGGAGGTGACGACGACCGGCTTGCCATAGTGGCGTTCGATGGCCTTGAGGGTGCGAACGAGCTCCGGCTTGAGGCAGGCGATATCGACCTTTTCGGTCTGCACATGCAGGCCGTTGGGGGCGAGGCGGGCAAGGCCGGCGGCCGAAGCCACTTCGACACCCTGGGCATCTTCGCCGTCCTCGTCATTGCCGGCCTTGATCTCGAACAGCGAGGACATGCGAACGCCGGGCAGGCCGCCGGACGTTTCCGGAGCCGAATCGGCTGCCGAGGCCCGGGCAACGCGAATCTCGTTGCGCAGTGACACGACTTCGGTCTCGCCGCTTGAGCTTGCAGTTGATGTTTTTGCCGTCTCTTTCGCCTTCGAGTATGCGGGTACGGCTTTGGGTGGTGACGGGTCGGCGCCGAACAGCTTGCCGAAGAAGGATTTCTTCTTGGGCGGCTCGGCAAGCGCCACCGGCCGGGCCGGTTCGCTGGCTGTCGGGCTCTGGGCCGGATCGGTCGCGGCCTCAAGAGCCTGCGTGGCGGCGCTCGGTGCTTCCTGTGCCGTCAGCGCGGCAACTGCCACGGCTTGCTCACCTTCGCGGCCCGGTGCCTGGCTCGGCAGCGGAACGCCGGGCGCGGATTCGCCAGTTGCTGCGACTTCGGTAGTTTGTGTCGCGGGTTGGTTCGTAGAATAGAGATTGGCGACCAGGGTGGCCGTGGAATTTTGTGTGATGCCGCGATTGAGCGCGTCGATATTCGTCTCGCCATTGGCGTCCACCATGGCGGTCACGGTAGAGCCGTCTGCAGCCGTATTTGCAGCATCCTCGCTGTTCTCGGCGATGGCGAATGCGGCACTACCCTGAGCACCCGGCTCGGCGGCCTCGGCGCCGGGAACGGATTCACTCGGGGCAAGCGAGAAGCCCGGCTGCGAAGGCCCGAAGGCATCGGAGCCAGACATCAGGGTGGGATCGGTAGCGCTGACACAACCGGAAAGGAGAATTGCGGTCGCGGTAAGAAGGGGAAGGCTGGAACGACGGATGCGCAACGAAGCAAGCGGTGCTGCGGCGGGCATTTCGGGCGCATTGAGATTGCGCTTTCCCCATCCGTTGCCTCGCTGATTGAGCATCGAGTCCCCGCTCCTGATTGGTAAGGTCTTGCTTGCCGCCCTGATCGACTGTGAACGCTTGGGTCGTGTCAGCGTTGTGACGCTGGAACGATCGGAATCGCCCCCGATAACCGACCGCACACGTTTAAGCCGTTTATCCGCATGGGTGTCAATTGGGGCAAAAGGATGACTCGGCATTGAAACCTGTATGTGAACGCTCATGAAACTGAACGTCGAACTGTAAACGGGCAAGCATTTGTGAAGCTTGCCCGCTTGAACATTTGCTGTTTCAGTCTTCGCTTACCGAACGCCGGGCTTACCAGCTACCGGTGTTCTCCATCGACTGCCAGGGTTCGGCAGCGGGCAGGGACTCGCCCTTCTGCAAAAGCTCGATTGATATTCCGTCCGGGGAGCGAACGAACGCCATGTGGCCGTCGCGCGGCGGGCGGTTGATGGTGACGCCGCCGTCCTGCAGTTTCGCACAGAGACTGTAGATATCGTCGACCTCGTAGGCGAGGTGGCCGAAATTGCGACCGCCGGAATACTCTTCCGGATCCCAGTTATAGGTAAGTTCGATCGTCGGCGCCTTGTTGGCGAGAGCCGCTTCCTTGTCGCCCGGGGCGGCCAGGAAGATGAGGGTGAAACGTCCCTTCTCGTTCTCGATCCGGCGGACTTCCTCAAGCCCGAGGAGGTTGCAATAAAAGTTCAATGACGCATCGACGTCGGTCACGCGGACCATCGTGTGCAGGTAACGCATTAAATGCCTCCGATTTGGTACCCGTCAAACCATAGGGGGCGCTGCGCGAATGGCAATGTATTGGTGGGGAAAACATCTACGGTTTCGGAAGTTTTCCTTACGGCACTTGCGCTCCGCCCGGATTAGAATGCTATTGTTTCAAATGAGAATCACTCAAGTGCGGCTGGCGCGTACAGAGAGGCGACCGAATGGGGGAAAGGTCCTCGCATAAGACAGAGCTGATGCAGGAAGCATCCGGCGAAGCTGTCGATCTGATCGAAATCACCGGAGTTATCAAGTGGTTTGACGTCGCCAAAGGTTTTGGTTTCATCGTCCCTGATAACGGAATGGGTGACGTTCTGCTGCACGTGAGTTGCCTCAGGAGGGACGGCTACCAGACCGTTCTCGAGGGCACGCGCGTCGTCTGCGAAGTGCAGAAGCGGGAGCGTGGCTACCAGGCGTTCCGCATTCTTTCCATGGACACATCGACTGCCGTTCATCCGTCGCAGTTGCCGCCGGTCCGGACCCATGTTCAGGTCAAGCCATCGAGCGGGCTCGAGCGTGTCATCGTCAAATGGTTCAACCGCACCAAAGGGTTCGGCTTCCTGACGCGGGGCGAGGGGACCGAGGACATCTTTATTCACATGGAGACCCTGCGGCGCTACGGCCTGACCGAGTTGCGGCCCGGCCAAACGGTTCTGGTGCGGTTCGGTGACGGCGACAAGGGCCTCATGGCCGCCGAGATCCATCCGGACGTCGATTCGCCGATGTCGAGCTCCCACTAGGCGATGAAGACGGGCATGGCGGTTGCGGCATTCCCGACCTTTGCGCGGCGCGTCACAATCGGAGGCGCAATCGCTCTTTTTCTCTCATTTATTTTCATGGCCGCGGCCTGGGCTGTTGAATTCAAGACTTCGCCTGAGCCGCTCGTCATCGAGACCGGGCGAGGTCCTGCGTCTTTTGTCATCGAACTGGCGACTACCAGCAAAGAGCGTTCGCAAGGTTTGATGAACCGTGAAACGATGGCAGCCGATCACGGCATGCTGTTCGATTTCGGCCAGACCCGAGCTGTCATGATGTGGATGAAGAACACCATTCTCCCGCTCGACATGGTTTTCATCGGGCCCGACGGCAAAGTAATGGGCGTCGCAGCCGATACCGTTCCGTTTTCCGAGAGCATTATCTCATCGCCGGGTCCTGTGCGTTACGTGCTTGAGATCAACGCCGGGATGGCAGCCGAACACGGTATCGCGGCGGGCGACACGGTCATCCATTCGGCCGTCGGCGTCGAGTAATTCGCCCATTCTCAAATGAAAAGTGAAGACGTCTCCCTTCCGGGCTTGCGGATGTCGTATGGTTTCGCTATCGAGACCGCACAAGCCGGTCACACGGCCGTCGGAGCGTAGCGCAGCCTGGTAGCGCATCTGGTTTGGGACCAGAGGGTCGGGAGTTCGAATCTCTCCGCTCCGACCATTTCCTCCTCATCTTTACCCATGTCGGACCTCCGTAATTTCCGGTGACGGTTGTGAGCTGCGTTTGCGAATCGCCTGCTGCCGATCCCGCCGAGCATCACCGCCCAAAGCGGCTATTCGCCCGTCATCCCCACGGTCGAGCCAACTTCCCGCGAAATTTTTCCGTTGCCACCTCCGCCGAAGGTTTTTCGGGGCTTTGCCTTCGATCCACCGTCCCGTTGGCTTCCCAATTAAACATGAGGCAAATACGATTTATGCGCTGCAGCAATCACAAATGAGAATAATCGATCATTTTGTGATTAAATAATTGCATCTCGAAGTCGCATATGCCAGCTTGGCGGCACAAGAATGATCTCCAGGGAGGAGACAGGTGAGCGATCTCAATCGCCACAAGGCAATTACGGACCTGCTTCTGGATCGACCTTTCATCTCGGTGAAGGAGCTTCAGGATGTCACCGGCGTTTCGGCTGCGACCGTGCGGCGGGATATCGACAAGCTGGATGAAGCGGGTGTGGCCCGGAAAGTTCATGGCGGCATCGCTGCGCCCGACGGGTTCGCTGCAACGCGCCGTGCCAATGCACTGCCTTTCGTAGAAAACCGCGATATCGCCGTCGAGGCCAAGCGGGCGATCGCCAACAAGGCGGCGACGCTCGTGCGTGACGGCAGTCTCATCATCATTCACGGCGGCTCGACGTGCTTCCATTTCGGCTGCGAGATGGCCAACCGCAATGTGCGCGTTTTCACCAACTCCATGCCGGTCGCGGCTTACATTTCGGAACACGGCACCTGTCAGCTGACCATGGGTGGCGGGGATCTCCATCGCGAACCGGGCATCGTCTATGACGCCGGGCAGGGCGGCTACACCTTCTATGCCTCGCAGTTCTTTCTCGGTGCCCTCGGCGTAAGCCGTGAGGGTCTTCTCGAGCAGCATCCGCTCCTCGTGCGCTTCATGAACGACATGTCCGGCCTCGCCAACGAGATCATCGTGCTGGTCGACAGCAGAAAATTCTCCATGCGTCCGCCCAATGTCACCTTGCCGCTTTCACGCGTGGCCAAGCTCGTCACCGATGACGGCCTGAGCGATCAGGACGCCAGAATGCTCGAAGACGAGGGCGTCGAATATCTTATCGCTCCCACAAGCGAGGCCTCCTCATGAGCACAGCTCGCAACGATCAGGCGCCCGTTCTCGAGATGCGGTCGATTTCCAAGACATTTGGCCCGGTGAAGGCGCTCTCCGATGTGTCGCTCACCGTCCATGCTGGCGAACTCCATGCGCTGATGGGCGAGAACGGCGCGGGCAAGTCCACTTTGATGAAGGTCCTGTCGGGTGCCTACACCGCCGATCCGGGTGGAAAGGTGCTGATGGATGGCCGCGAGATCACCCTGGGCGATCCGAAATTGTCCAAGCAACTCGGCATCGCGGTGATCTATCAGGAACTTTCGCTCGCGCCGAACCTGACGGTCGCGCAAAACATCTTCCTCGGCACCGAGCCGTCCCATCTGGGTATCACGGACCGCCGTTCGATGGACGCGAAAACCGCGCCGATCCTCAAGCGGCTGGGCGTGAAGTTTGGCCCGGAAACTCTCGTCGCGGGTCTGTCTTTGGGGGAACGGCAACTGGTGGAAATCGGTCGGGCGCTGGCGGCCAATGCGCGCGTGATCGTCATGGACGAGCCGACCACATCGCTCTCCACCCGCGAAACCGAACAGCTCTTCGATGTGATAGCCGGCCTGAAGGAAGAAGGTGTGGCGATCATCTATATCAGCCACCGCATGGAAGAGATCTATCGGCTCTCCGACCGCTGCTCGGTGCTGCGCGACGGGTCCTATGTCGGCACACTCGACCGCGACGAGCTCAACGCAGCGACCCTTGTGTCGATGATGGTCGGCCGCGATCTCTCGACCTTCTACAAGAAGGAACACAAGCAGTTTGAACGCTCCGGCGATCCGGTCCTGGCCGTCGAAGGCCTGGGCGACGGCAAGCTGGTGCATGACGTTTCTTTCGAGGTCCATCGCGGCGAGGTTCTCGGCATTGCCGGCCTCGTCGGTTCCGGCCGTACCGAACTCGCGCGTCTCATCTATGCCGCCGATCCGCTGTCCGTAGGCGCAATCCGTCTGAAGGGCGATGAGATTAGGCCACGTACGCCGCGCGAGGCGCTGTCGAAAGGAATTGCCTATCTCACCGAGGACCGGAAGGGTCTGGGGCTCTTCCTCGACATGAGCGTGTCGGAAAACGTCTCGATGTGTGTGATCGAGCGTGATGCCGGTGTCTTCGGAATCCGCAATTTTGCCGCCGCCGCAAAGCGGGCAGCAGGCGCCATGAAGTCGCTCGCCATCAAGGCGCCGAACGCGCGCATCAATGTCGGCTCGCTTTCGGGCGGCAACCAGCAAAAGGTGCTTCTGGCGCGTCTTCTTGAGGTCGGCCCCGAGGTGATCATCCTCGACGAGCCCACGCGCGGCGTCGATGTCGGCGCGAAATCGGAAATCTACCGGCTGATCGACAGCCTCGCCGCCGAAGGCCTCGCCGTCGTCATGATTTCCAGCGAACTGCCTGAAATCATTGGTGTTGCAGACCGCGTTCTCGTCATGCGCGAGGGCACGATAGCGGGCGAAGTGACGGGATCGCCGGAACACCCAATCGACCAGGAGCGCATCATGGCGCTCTCGACCGGTGCAGCCGGCGGAGAACTCGCCGCAGCAAGCGCCGCAGACAAGACGAACCACGAACGGACAGCACATGAGTGAGATCGTACCCCCCGAAGAAGAGCGTCGCCGGATCGAGGTGAAATCCATCATTCGCGCGCTCGGCATGTTGCCGGTGCTGATCTTGCTGGCGATCGGCTTTCAGCTTCTCAGCGGCAAGTTCGTGTCGGTCAACAACCTGTCGATCGTCGTTCAGCAGGCCTCGATCAACATCGTGCTGGCCGCCGGCATGACATTCGTGATCCTGACCGGAGGCATCGATCTCTCAGTCGGCTCGATCCTCGCCGCTTCGGCCATGATCGCGGTCATCGTCTCGCTCATCCCGGAATACGGCATGCTCGGCATTCCGGCGGCGATGGCCATCGGATTGGCTTTTGGCCTCGCCAACGGCTGCCTGATCTCGTTTCTGAAGTTACCACCCTTCATTGTGACATTGGGGTCACTGACCGCCGTGCGCGGCGTGGCCCGCCTGATGGGTGGCGATACCACCGTCTTCAATCCGGAACTGCCCTTCGATTTCATCGGCAACGGCACGCTGTTCGGTATTCCCTGGCTGGCGCTGATCGCGCTCGCGGTGATCCTGGTGTCCTGGTTCATCCTGCGCCGCACCGTACTCGGGACTTGGATCTACGCCGTCGGCGGCAACCAGGAGGCGGCGCGCCTGACGGGCATCAAGGTCTGGCTGGTGCTGCTCTTCGTCTACGGCATGTCGGGCCTTCTCTCGGGCCTCGGCGGCGCCATGTCGGCGGCCCGTCTCTATGCGGCCAACGGCCTGCAGCTCGGCATGGCCTACGAGCTCGACGCCATCGCTGCCGTCATTCTCGGTGGCACCAGCTTCGTCGGTGGTGTCGGTTCGATCTGGGGAACGCTGGTGGGCGCGCTCATCATCGCCGTCCTGTCCAACGGGCTGATCCTGACGGGGGTGTCAGACATCTGGCAGTTCATCATCAAGGGGCTTGTCATCATCGCGGCTGTGGCGCTTGACCGCTACCGGCTGCAGGGCGGCGCCCGCACGTAATCGCATCACGGCCGTCAGAGCCGGCGATAGAAGACTGAAAACGCATATAACGGAGGAGATACCATTATGCGCAAACTGAAAACGCTTCTTTGCACGGCGGCTGCCGTTGCGGCACTCACCGGCGCTTCTGCCGCCAAGGACCTCAACAGCATCGGCATCTCGGTCGGCCTTCTCGGCAACCCGTTCTTCGTGGCCACCATCAAGGGTATCGAGGACCGCGCCAAGGAAATCAACCCGAACGTTCAGGTGACCTCGGTTTCGGCTGATTACGACCTCAACAAGCAGGTTTCGCAGATCGACAACTTCATCGCTTCGGGCGTCGACATCATCATGCTGAACGCTGTTGACGCGAGCGCCATCGCGCCGGCCGTCAAGCGCGCCAAGGATGCCGGCATCGTGGTCGCTGCCTTCGACGTCTCGGCTCCGGGCGCGGATGTCACCGTGATGACCGACAACGTGGCTGCGGGCGCCAAGGCCTGCCAGTACATCGTCGATCATCTGGAAGGTGGTGCTGGCAACGTCATCATCATCAACGGCCCGCAGTCCTCGTCGATCATCGACCGCGTGAAGGGCTGCCAGCAGGTGTTTGCCGAGAACGAAGGCATCAACGTCCTTTCCGACGACCAGAACGGTCAGGCTTCGCGTGATGGCGGTCTCGACGTGATGCAGGGTCTGCTCACCCGCTTCGATGATATCGACGCGGTCTTTGCAATCAACGACCCGACCGGCATCGGCGCGTCGCTGGCTGCCAAGCAGCTTGGCCGCACCGACTTCATCATCACCGCGGTTGACGGCGCTCCGGACATCGAGCAGGCGCTGAAGTCTGGCAATTCCATGATCAAGGCGTCCGCTTCACAGGATCCCTATGTCATGGCCGGCAAGGCGCTGCAGATGGGTTACGAGGTTCTTCAGGGCAACAAGCCGGCTGAAGATACCGTTCTTCTCGAGCCCGAACTGATCACCGCCGACAACGTCGCCGACTACAAGGGCTGGACCGCCGCCCGCTAAGGCCGGCTGAGCCCGCATATCGCCGCGCCTTTCGGGGCGCGGCACCCCGCATAGAAGTGAAGG
>CEQC01005039.1_pt1 | contig 16019 bp, 16 predicted proteins | sample 531021 | NCBI WGS metagenome assembly CEQC01 (sample SAMEA2621213, study PRJEB7988) | marine metagenome | biome: marine biome (ENVO:00000447); feature: surface water layer (ENVO:00002042); material: "saline water (ENVO:00002010), including plankton (ENVO:xxxxxxxx)" | depth 5 m
GATCGTGATGACGCTTTCGGACTTGAGCGAATCGAGCAGGCCCAGAGCCTCGCTATCCTCGTCCGCGACGATCTGGGTGATGCCGTAGTGATCGCGCAGGTCGATGAACAGGACACCGCCATGGTCGCGCTTGCGATGGACCCAGCCCGACAGACGAACGGACTCGCCAACGTTGCTTTCGCGAAGCTGTGCGCAAGTATGGGTGCGATAGGCGTGCATTGTGGAACTTTCCGGTTCGGGGATTAGACGCTAGGGGCGTGCCGAAGCTTGATGGCAGAAGCCCTTGAAGCTTGCGCGCGCTAACACGCGATAGGTCCGGTTTTGTCAAGCCGGGCGCGGTAGGAATGGGGCCAATCAGGGCCCGAGGGCGGCACTCCGCCCGGCAGAGAAAGTCAGATATGAAAATCCACGACCTGATTACCACCACCGACCGGCTCGCAGACCTGTGCGAAAGGCTCAGCAAGGGCGATTTCGTGTGCGTCGACACCGAGTTCATGCGTGAGAACACCTATTGGCCCGAACTCTGCCTGGTTCAGATCGGCGATGAGAACGAGGCAGCGGCGATCGATCCGCTGGCCGACGGGATCGACCTCAAGCCGCTGCTCGATCTGCTGACCGAGAACGAGGATGTCCTCAAGGTCTTCCACGCAGGCGGACAGGACGTCGAGATCTTCTTCAACCTGACGGGCAAGACGCCGCACCCGATATTCGACACGCAGATCGCGATGATGGCAATAAGCCAGTCGGAACAGATCGGCTATGCAAACCTGGTCGAAGCCTGGCTCGACAAGACGATCGATAAGGGTGCGCGCTTCACCGACTGGAGCCGCCGCCCGCTGACCGACCGCCAGCTGGAATACGCGGTTGGCGATGTGACCTACCTGGCCACAATCTTCCCGAAGATCCTTAAGAAGCTGATGAAGACCGGCCGCGGCGAATGGCTCAATGCGGAGATGGAAAAGCTCGCCGACCCGGAAAACTACGCCATCGAACCGGACAAGGCGTGGAAGCGCGTTCGGGCGCAGGGCCGCAACCCACAGGTCCTCGGGCGACTGAAGGCCCTTGCCGCGTGGCGCGAGGGCGAGGCGCAGCACAAGAATATCCCGCGCGGTCGGATCATGCGCGACGAAACGCTCGCCGATATCGCCTCGCATCCGCCCAAGAAGCAAGCCGATCTGGCCAAGGTCCGCGGCCTGTCGAACGCGTGGAAGGATAACGAGATCGGCAATCGGCTGATGGAGGTGATCGAAAGCGCCAAGCCATTGCCGGAAGACGAATTGCCGCCGCGCAACAACCGGGGCGCACCGCTGGGCAAGGAAGGCGCACTGGTCGCAGACCTGCTCAAGCTGCTGCTGAAAATCCGCGCGAGGGAGATCGACGTCGCTCCCCGCCTGCTCACCCGCTCCGGCGAGCTCGAGCAATTGGCCGCCGGGGTACGCGACCTACCGATCCTGGAAGGCTGGCGGCGCGAGGCATTCGGCAGCGATGCACTCGATCTGGTTGAAGGCAAACTGGCTTTCGCGGTCGAGAAGGGCAAACTCAAGATGACGCATGTGGAGGAGGTTGCGAATGGGTCAACGCAATGATCGCCGGACATCGCTGACAAGCGGTATCCGTCGTTTTGTCGCACCGCTTGCAATCGTCACGCTTCTGCTGACGGTGTCGGCACATGCGCAGGCGTATGACGGCGAGGCAATCGACTTCGATGCGGTCGCCGCAGCACCTGACAGCCATAAGGTACTGTTCGAGACCGATGCCGTCCGCGTGCTGAGAGTGGAAATCGCCCCTGGTGCGACCGAGCCGGTGCACGAGCACGCCTATCCCAGCATCATGATTATCGAAAAGCCGCAGCCGCTCGTTTATGTCGTTTATGAACTGGTCGGAGGGCACCCAGTGGAGAGGCAGCGAATCGACGTGCCGCTTATGCCCGCTGATGCGACCGAGGAGATGGGCCCGGAAGGCCTGCACGCTGTTCGAAATCTCGGAACCGAGCCCTTCGTCGCCATTCGCGTCGAATTCAAAGAATAGCCGCTCCCCTAATCCCGCCCTGCTACCCTTCGACAAAGCCACGACCAGGCGATAGCGCGAAATCCATGTCCACCTACCTGCCCACAATTCGCCAGTTGCAATATCTCGTGGCGCTGCACGAGCATGGCCATTTCGGTCGCGCGGCAGAAGCGAGCTTCGTTTCGCAATCCACGCTCTCCGCCGGCATCCGCGAGTTGGAGACACTGCTCGACGTAACGCTGGTTGAGCGCAGCCGCCGGGTGGTCCGCTTCACTCCGCTGGGTCAGCAAGTGGTCGAAAAGGCGCACGCGCTGCTGCGTCAGGCGGAAGACCTTTCCGACCTCGTGCGCGCCGCCGGCCAGCCGCTGACCGGGACGCTGCGGATGAGCGTGATCCCCACGATTGCGCCGTTCCTGCTGCCGCGCATCCTCCCGCGCCTGCGCAAGGAGCGCCCCGAACTGGAACTGTTCCTGCGCGAGGAGACCAGCAGCGACGCCGTCGAATCGCTTCACCACGGCAGGGTCGACTGCGTGCTGCTTGCCCTGCCCTTTCCCACCGGCGAGGCAGAGCAGGCGATCATCGCCGAAGACCGCTTTTTCGTCGCCTATCCAGGGGACGAGCCGCGCGAATTGCCCGAGGAAATCCGCCCCGAAACGATCGAAGACGGGCGCTTGCTGCTGCTCGAAGACGGGCACTGCCTGAAAGAGCACGCGCTCGCCGCCTGCAACCGGCCGGAATTGCGCGCGGCGACCAGCATGATCGGCACCAGCCTGCACACGCTCGTCCAGATGGTCGACAACGGTCTGGGGGTGACGATGCTGCCCGAGATGGCGCTGGAAGCGGGCATCCTGAACGGAACCAGCGTGATTGCGCGGCCGCTGGATTCGCCGGCCGCCACCCGCGACATCGCCCTGATTTGGCGTAAAAATTCACCCCGCCAGAGCGATTTCGAACTCCTTGCCGAAGAGCTGCGCGCAGGTTGAAAATTGCGCCCAAGTCAACGGGCGACCCAAAAAATTCTATTGAAAAGTCGAGACTCCGGGCCTGCCCTTATGGCACACACCCGCTCCGTACCTGGCGTTTCCCCGACTCCGTTATTGGTGTGAACGGGGCGCGCCACTGTATCATGACCTTGGACTTGCGGTCCCGGTCGATTGAACGCGTGCGGGGGAATGGCGGCGATGGGGACGTATTCGGCAACTGGCATCTCGGTCCCGCGTGAGGCCAACGCGCGGATCAATCCACGCGTGGGCGAGGACGAGATTCCTCACAACGTGATCGCCGATCTGGCCAAGCGCCCTGCTCTGCACCCCCACATCGTCACCTTCGCCAACGAAAAAGGCGGCGTCGGCAAGTCGACGCTGGCCTTCCATGTTTCGGTTGCCCTTGCCCATGCGGGAGCGCGGGTGGTCGCGATCGACCTCGATCGGCGCCAGCGGACGCTGGAGCGGGGCCTATCCTATCGCAATGGTACTGCCGGGAATCTGGGCGTCGCGCTGCCGATGCCCCAGTTCGGGGTGGTCGACCAGCCAAGCACAGCCTGCCTGTATCAAACGATTGCAAGACTGGGCGCGGATGCCGATTTCGTCATCCTGGATGCCGCCGGGGCCGATTCTCCGATATTCCGCCGCGTGGTCGCTCTGGCCGACACGCTCGTGACGCCGGTCAACGCCTCGTTCCTCGATCTGGAATTACTCGGCCGTGTAAATCCGGTGGGCGGCATGCCCGATCGCGCCGGCTGCTTCGGACAGACCGTTGCTGCCCTTCGCGAAGAGAAGCTTGCGCAGCAGATGGGGCGGATCGAATGGGTGGTGGTAAAGAACCGCGTCCGCTCTGCCGAGAAACGCCATATGAGCCGGATCGACGACGCTCTGGAGCGGCTGGCGACCGCGCAAGATTTCCGGGTGGGCAAGGGGCTGAGCGAAAGATTGGCGTTTCGCGAGCTGTTTCAGTTCGGCCTTACCCATCTCGATCTTGGGCTCATACCCGACATGATCCGACCGCAGGCCTCGACTTGCGAGGAGGTTTCGACGCTGGTCGCCGATCTTGGGCTGTCATTTCACCAGAACGACAGCGCGCAGGCCCCTGCGCTACCCGCACGCCGTGTACTCAGACGCACGCGGCATATCTTTCGCGAAGCCTTGAGCGCAGCGGTCTAGATTTATCGCTCAGGCGTCCGCCAACCTGATCTGGTTGCGACCGCCCTCCTTGGATCGGTAGAGCGCCTCGTCTGCCGCGGCGAGGGCTTCTCTCGGATCGGCGTAGCTCACAACATTGGCTACGCCGCCGGAAAAAGTCACCTGCCCGAACGGTTTGTCGGTTCGCCGGTTGATCATGCGCCGGGCAGCAAGTTCCGCGCGTGCGCCGTCCAGCAATTCCAGCGCCTCCTCGGGCGCGATACCGCGGAACAGGAGGGCAAACTCCTCGCCGCCATGGCGCGCGATGTAACAATCCTTGCCGCAAAGGGCGGACAGATTGTCGGCAACCTGACGGATAATCCGGTCGCCCGCCTCGTGACCATGGGTATCGTTGATCGCCTTGAAGTGGTCGATATCGCAATAGGCCACGCTCAAGGGATGGCGGTTGCGCGTCGCCTGGGCATATTCAACCCGCAGCGCTTCTTCGAATGCGCGCCTGTTCGGCAGACCGGTCAGGTAATCGACCTCCGCATCCTTGCGCGCACGGTCTAGGTTCTTGCGCAGGCGAGCTGTTTCCTGCTCGCTGGCACGCAGATTTTCCTCTGCCTGGCGGGATCGGGCAAGCATCTCCTTCGCGAAATCCGAAAGACTCGCGATCAGACCCGTTGTGTCGAGCGACGAATTGAGATGATCGACCCTGCGTTCCAGCTCGTCGCCATATTCGGACGTGGCTTCGCGCGCGGTCTTGGTCGCCCGTGAAAGATCTTCGATCCCGCGTTCCAGCTTCGTCGCAAGATTTTCGAGCGACCGATTCTCCGAGGATGGATCTGTCGCCGAAACCTCTTCCAGCCAGCTCTGGGTGACGGGCTCCCCTGCTTCGTCCTGCTGTTTGACGCTGCGCGCAAAGGCCGGGTTCAAACCCGAGCAGGCTTCGTGTGCTGCGGCAAGCGTGACGGGGTTCACATCCAGATCGTGGTCGATCAGGAAGCTGCTGATATCATTCAGAAGTCGGCGTCGCGCCTTCGGATCGACCTTCGGTAAACTGGCGGAAAACGGCGCTTCGTTATCGTCGGCGTCGAATATCCGTGCCCGGAACAGGCCGATGCGCTGGAGAATGCCAGCGGAAGTTTCGTCGAACCCGGATGCAGGAAGTGTCGCCATGCCCCCATGTACATCGGCAACCATTATTCACTGATAAACGCGGGCGAGTTTTTTTGCTCAGGTGTCCATGTGCCGAAGACCCACCCTGAGGTAGCCGTATCCCGTGACGCAGGTCAGAACCGCGGCAATCCAGAGCGAAGCGAGACCGAACCAGCGGATCGGCTCTATTTCGGGCAGCACACCGGCGAAGATCAGCAGCCCAAGGGCGATCATCTGCAGCGTAGTTTTCCACTTGGCGAGCCGGGTCACCGGCACGGAGACCTGAATGCCGCCGAGAAACTCGCGCAGGCCCGATACGATGATCTCGCGCATCAGGATGATCAGCCCGGCAACGACATGTGCGTCGCCCACGATCGGACCGGTAAGGCCGCCCTTGGCGGTCAATATCAGGATGACGGCGGCAACCATGATCTTGTCCGCGATCGGATCGAGGAACTGGCCGAGCTTCGAGACGGTCCCCTGCGAACGCGCCAGCATTCCGTCGAAATAATCGGTGATCGCCGCTGCGCAGTACAGCAAAAAGCCGATCGCATAGCCAAGCTGCCAGTCCGGCCACCACAGGAACAGCACGAGGAGCGGAACCGCGAAGATTCGCGACAGGGTGAGGATGTTGGGAAGAGTCAGCATTGGGTCATCAATGCACCTAGACGATGCACGCTCCCAGAAAAAGCAGGATGTGCCCTTTGCGTGGCGCCTCGCGCTGCTCTAACGGGGTCGGCTTGAAGCGCCGACGGCGCACCGGAGTGATTTATGACGACGTTGAGACTGCTGAGGCGGCGGCGCTTCCTGCCGTTGTTCTGCACCCAGTTGCTCAACGCTTTCAACGACAATCTCTACAAGACCGCGATGGTGCTTTTCGTGGTTTACGCGGTCTACAACGACCCGGAAGCCGAGACCCAGTTCAGCGCAATCGCGTCTGCGCTGTTCATCGCACCTTTCATCTTCGCCTCGGCAATTTCGGGCCAACTCGCGGACATGCGAGACAAGGCGAAGATCATCCGCACGGTGAAGCTGTGCGAGATCATGCTGATGAGCCTTGGTGCGGCAGGGCTTTTCCTGGCGTGGCAGGGCATCCTTATCCACGCTTTCGCGATCCCGCTGATGCTGTTCGCGCTGTTCCTGGCAGGCGTGCAATCGACCTTTCTCGGGCCGATCAAGTATTCGATCCTGCCGCAGCACCTGCACAAGCAGGAGGTGCTGGCGGGGACCGGCCTGATCGAAGCGGGCACCTATCTTGCCATCCTTTGCGGCACGATCCTGGCAGGCTGGATCCCGGTCGAGGTCGCCATGGTGCTGATTCTGGTTACCGCGCTGGTCGGTTACCGGGTGAGTCGCAGCATTCCCCCAGCCCCGGCGATGGGTACGATAGAGCCCATCGACTGGAACATCTTCCGGTCGTCTGCAGCACTCGTCCAGTTCGTGTTGAAGGATCGCGTGATCTACCTCGCCACGATCGCGATCAGCGTTTTCTGGACCGTGGGCGCGATCCTGTTCATCCAGTTTCCGCCTTTGGCGAAGAACGTGATTTACGCGAGCAAGGAGGTTGCGACGCTGTTCATCGTGATGTTCTCCATCGGGATCGCGATCGGGTCGGTGATCATCAACCACCTGCTCAAAGGTGAAGTCTCCGCGCGATACGCCCCCGTTTCGGTCATCGCGATGGGTTTCTTCATCCTCCTGTTCTACCTCTTCGTGCGCCAGTGGCCGACCGGGTTCGAAGGCGAATTGCTGACCATTCCGGAATTTCTCGCGTTTCCCTTGGCGTGGGTGCTGCTCGTCAACCTGCTCCTGATCGCGATAGCCGGCGGATCTTTCGTCGTTCCGCTTTACGCGTTTCTTACGACTCGAGTGGCGCGCGACAGGGCATCGCGCACGATCGCGGCGACCAATATGATCAGTTCGGTGTTCATGGTCGGCGGAGCGCTGCTGGCAATCCTGATGTCGATCGTGGGGATCGGGATCGAGGAACAGCTTCTGGCGGGGGTGATACTCTGCCTGATGACGAGCTGGGCGGCACGCAAGCTATACGCCGAGGAGCACCTGCCGAGCCTGCATCTGGATCAGGATTGATCGTTCAGAAGATGAAGACCAGCGCGCCGACCAGACAGGCGACGTAGGCACCCAGAAAACCGACCCAGTCGTTCTGCGACAGCGACCAGCGCGTGGCGCGCGTCATTCGGTCGCGTTGCAGATCTGGCCGCACCATCAGGGATGCGCGAAACGGGTGCCGCGCGGATTCGTTTGTCAGGACAAGTGAGCGTCTCATGCGGATCGTGATTAACTTTTCGGTAAGGATTGGCGAGCGCACAGTCGCCTGCGTCCGCGGTTGGGACACAGCAGGCCACTGATCCTTAACGCACGCACTGGATTGCCCCGCTCAACCTCGCGTTCTAGGGGCATCGCATGGCTGACAGCACTACTCCGCAGGCCGCACGCCTGCTCGTCGATTGCCTTGCAGAACAGGGCTGCGATCGCATCTTCACCGTCCCGGGCGAGAGTTTCCTCCCGGTTCTCGACGCTCTCGTCGACCGTCTGCAGATCGATGTGATGACCTGCCGGCAGGAGGGCGGTGTCGCCTTCATGGCGTGCGCGGACGGAGCGATGACAGGGCGCCCCGGTATCGCTTTCGTAACGCGCGGCCCCGGTGCGACAAATGCCAGCATCGGCGTGCATGTCGCGCATCAGGACAGCCAGCCGATGATCCTGTTCATCGGCGATGTCGCGCGCGGCATGCGCGACCGCGAGGGCTTTCAGGAAATCGACTTCCCGGCGTTCTTCGATCCGATCTGCAAGTGGGCTGCGCGGATCGACAGTGCCGACCGCATCCCGGAATATATCGCACGCGCCTATTCGACCGCGATCTCCGGTCGTCCGGGACCAGTGGTCCTCGCCCTGCCCGAGGACATGCTCTACGACGCGACCAGCGCTCTCCCGCGCGGGCAGGTGGCGCGCCCCGCGCAGGCACCATGCCCCGACGCCATGCAGACGATGATGTCGCTCATCGAGGACGCGGCCGCCCCGCTGGCCATTATCGGAGGGGCCGGCTGGAACGCGAAGGCCCGGGAGTACTTCCAGCTCTTTGCCGAAAAGCTTGGACTTCCCGTGGCAACGGCTTTCCGCAGGCAGGATGCCATCTCCCCGTCATCGCCGGTCTACGCCGGTAACATGGGTTATGGTCCCAATCCGAAGCTGGTCGAACGCGTGAAGACAGCCGATCTGCTTCTGGTCGTCGGGGCGCGGTTGGGAGAAGCTACCACCGACGGCTACACGGTGCCGCCGCTGGTCGACAAAGACCGCAAGCTCATCCACGTCTATCCCGATCCTGAGGAACTGGGACGAGTCTATCCGGCCGATCTGGCGATCTGCGCGAGCATGGATGAATTTGCCGAGAGTGCAGCGCTCTGGGCGGGCGAGGACCCGCTAACCTTCGACGCGGGGGCGCAGGCCAACCGCGAGTGGCAGGATTGGGCGACCGCCCATCCAAGCGACACCTATCCGCTCGATCTTGCTGCATGCGTCCAGTTCATGCGCGATACGTATCCAGCGGATACGATCATCTGCAACGGAGCGGGCAACTACGCGGGCTGGTGGCACCGCTACTGGCGCTACGCAGGGTACCCGAGCCAGCTTGCCCCGACGTGCGGTGCAATGGGCTACGGGGTGCCGGCTGCGGTTGCGGCGGCGAAGCGTCTTCCCGAACGCACCGTCGTGGCCATCGCCGGAGACGGTGATTTCCTGATGAATGGCCAGGAACTGGCGAGCGCGGCGCAGGCCGGGTGCAATCTGATCGTGATCGTCGTCGATAACAGCGGCTATGGAACGATCAGGATGCATCAGGAACGCGAGTTTCCCGAGCGCGTCTCGGCTACTCTCCTCGCCAATCCAGACTTTGCTGCGTTCGCGGCAAGCTTCGGCGCCTGGAGCGCGGCGGCGGAAACCACACAGGCCTTTAAAGACGCACTTGTGGAGGCTCAGGGGCGGTCGGGGATACGGCTGATCCACGCGAAGATCGACATCGAGCAGCTCGCCGCCAGTGGCGCGACCGTATCAGGTCTTCGGGCCAAGGGGTGAGGCGCATAGAAAAAGGGCGGCACCTGTAAGGTACCGCCCCTTTTTTGTCGTTTTGCGCGTGATGATCAGATATCGTCGCCGAGGGCACCCTGCACTTCGCCCTTGGCCTGCTGGGCCTTGCCCTTGACTTCCTGGCCCTTGCCGTCGGCGCGGGTTTCCGGATCGTTCGACTGCTGCTTGGCCTTGCCAATAGCTTCGTTGACGTTGCCTTCGACCTTGCTCTTGAGTTCACCCATTTCAGCTCTCCATTTTCAGTGCGTCGGTGTGATTACCGATGTGCAAAAGAAACGGAGAAACAGTCCCTTACGTTCCTGTTCGAGGGGGCAGTTGCGCCAGAGCGACCTCCGCTTGCGACAAGAAATCAGACGCCCGCCATTTCGAGGATCAGCGACCATTCGTCGGGCATCACTTCGCACACGGAAAGGCGAGAGAGCTTTACGAGCTGCATGTCGGCGAGCCGCGGCTCGGCCTTCACCTGCTTCAACGTAACGACGCTCGGCAGCTTGGTCTTCGGCTTCACCTTTACCGCCGCCCACTTGCCGGTCTCGTCCGTCGGATCGGTCAGCCCGGCTTTGCTGATTTCGACGATTCCGACGATCTCGCGACCGATGTTCGAGTGATAGAAGAATGCCTGATCGCCTACTTCCATAGCGACCAGATTGTTCTTCGCCTGATGGCTGCGCACACCATCCCAGATGCCTTCGCCTTCCCGTTCCAGATCGTCCCAACCGTAAACGTCGGGTTCCGATTTCATAAGCCAGTAGCGCAAGGCGTCATTCTCCCATCGGGGTTAAATCTGTCGATTCGGCGATCCCGATCATGCGATTCAGCGATTGGGTTCGCGGCGGATGAAGTGGCGGGAATCGCTCGGGATTGTAGATCGACGCGACCGGCGCGGTCAAAATCGTCGCGATTCATTTACCCGATTTTCAGGCCCTCCTGACAATAATGTTCCTGACAGACGAACATCGTTGAGCACGGGATCGAGATAGACACCGCGAGATGGGCGAGAAGAACGACCAACGGCCTGGCCTGGAGAAGGCCCAGCGCGACATCGTGATGCTTGGCATCGCGACCGCCGCGATTTTGCTGTTTGTCGGGATCGGTGGCACGGTGATGCCCCAAGTCGTACGGCACCTCGTCAGTGGCAACGTCGCTCCTCCAGACACCGCCCTGACAAACGCGCTGCTCCTGAACATCGCGCTGATCATCTTTGGATGGCGCCGCTATTCGGATTTGCGTCAGGAAATCGAGCAGCGCCGCGAAGCCGAGGAAAAGGCAAACCGGCTCTCGCAACTCGATTCGCTGACGGGTTGCTATAATCGGCGATCCGCGATCGAAAAGTTGATGGGTGCGATCGCGTCGCTCGGCCAGCCGAACGATTACGCCGGGTTCGTGATGATCGATCTCGACGGCTTCAAGGAAATCAACGATTCGAATGGCCACCAGGCTGGCGACGCCGTGCTGCTCGCGGTCGCCGAGCGCCTCAAGCGACTGGCGCCGGAAGGGGCCAGCGTCGCACGATTGGGCGGTGACGAGTTCGCAGTGATCCTGCCCATCGTTGGGCACGACCTCTCCCCGGTCGAAGAATGGGTCAAAACGCTGGTGGCCGAGGTAGCAAAACCGATCGAGGTCGAGATCGGCGCTATCGAAGTGACAATCTCTGCAGGTGTCGCGGTACAGGCTCCGCCCAGGCCTGCCGACAATCTCGAAGGCGCCGCGCGCAAGCTGATGCACCGCGCCGACCTGGCGATGTACCACTCCAAGAAAGAAGGCCGTAACCGCTATTGCTGGTTCGACTCCGCGATGGAAGTGGAAGCGCGCCTGCGCCGCGAGATGGAATCGGCGATCCGCAAGGGTCTGGAGAACGGCGAGTTCAGCCCCCACTACGAACAGCAGATCGATCTGGAGACGGGCAAGCTTGTTGGGTTCGAGATGCTCGCTCGCTGGAATTCGCCCGAGATGGGCACCGTCAGCCCGGAAATCTTCATTCCCGTGGCCGAAAGCTGCGGCCTCATCGGGCCGCTGTCCCAATCACTTATCGCCAGCGCTCTGCGTGATGCGAAAAGCTGGGACCCGAGCCTGACGCTGTCGGTCAACATCTCGTCGATGCAGTTGCGCGATCCGTGGTTCCCGCAAAAGCTGCTGAAGCTGTTGCTGAGCAGCGATTTTCCGGCGGCCCGCCTCGATGTCGAGATCTCGGAAAGCTGCCTGCACGAGAATCTGACCGCGGTTCAGACGATGATCGTCAGCCTCAAGAATATCGGTGTGCGGGTCAGCCTCGACGATTTCGGGACCGGATTTGCCAGCCTGACGCAGTTGCGTACTTTGCCGTTCGACCGAGTGAAGATCGATCGGAGCTTCGTGGGTGAGTTGCGCCGCGTGGCAGAGGCCGCGCAAGACGGCACCGGCGGTGACGATCAGCACGAGCACATCGTCAATACTCTCGTGTCACTGGGCCGAGGTTTGCAGATTCCGGTCACCGCAGAAGGCATCGAGGACACATCGATCCTCAACACGCTGCGGACGATGGGTGAGATGAAGGGGCAAGGCTATCTCTACGGCAAGCCCGAAGATGCAGCAGCGGTGCTGAAGCGGCTCACCGAGCTCGACATGCTCGCCGAACGGACGGCACCGATCAACGACGACGAGCAACGTCGCAGCGCCTGACCTTTACGTAGCCCCGCCCCCACCATAAGTGCGGGGAGACATGCGGATTCCTTTCGTCAAAATGCACGGTCTGGGCAACGACTTCGCGATCCTCGACGGGCGCGATGGCGCTCTGCCACCGCTAAGCGCAGCGCAAATCCGCGCGCTGGCCGATCGTAATCGCGGGATCGGCTTCGACCAGCTGATCGTGCTTGGACCATCGGAAGCGGCGGACTTCTCCATGCGCATCCACAATGCCGATGGCGGCGAGGTTGAGGCGTGCGGAAATGCCACCCGCGCCGTGGGCGTGCTGCACGGTGCCGAGGCCGGCATAGAGACCACTGGCGGGATGCTCCGGGTCCGTCCCGGAACGAACATGGCCGAGGCTGCGATGGGCGCCGGACGGTTCGACTGGCAGGACATCCCCCTCGCTTACGCGATGGACACGCGCGAGATGCCGCTGGGCTGGGACATGCTCGAACGACCGAGCGCAGTGAACGTCGGCAATCCGCATATCGTCTTCTTCGTCGACGATCTGCGCGCGGTACCGCTCGAGACGCTCGGCCCGGAGATCGAGACCGACCCTCTGTTTCCGGAAAGAATCAACGTCAACGTCGCGCAGGTCCTTTCGCGCGATTCGATCAGGCTGAGGGTATGGGAACGGGGTGCCGGGCTCACACTCGCCTGCGGGACGGGAGCATGTGCGACGGCGACCATCGCCTATCGGCAAGGCCTCGTCGATGCCGTGGTGCAGGTCACGCTGCCGGGTGGCACTCTGACGATCCGTCACGACGATGAAGGCGGCATCCACATGGCTGGCCCTGCGTCCGAAAGCTATCGCGGGTCTTTCGAGCTGGACGATTTCGGGTGAACGACAGCCGTGTCATCTCGCTCGGCTGCCGCCTGAACCATGCCGAGAGCGAGCGGATCGCCGCCCTGATCGAGGCGGATCGCGATACCGTGGTCATCAATTCCTGTTCGGTGACGCGCGAAGCGGTGCGCCACACGCGGCAGGCGATACGCCGGGCGCGCCAAAGCCACCCCGATGCACGGCTGCTGGTGACAGGATGCGCAGCCGAGACGGAGCGCGAGGCGCTTGGCCGGATGGCGGAAGTCGATGGCTTCGTCGCTAATGCAGCGAAGCTCGACGCGCGCAGCTGGAACGTGCCCGAACCGAAGGTGGCGCTGCGCCAGCAGGGGACCCGGGCGTTTATCGGCGTTCAGAACGGCTGCGACCACGCCTGCACCTTCTGCAGCATACCGAGCGGGCGCGGCGCAAGCCGGTCGGACAGCATCGCGACCGTGTTAGGCGCTGTCGAGGCGAGGTTGACCGAAGGCACGAAGGAGGTCGTACTGACCGGGGTCGATCTTACCTCCTGGGGTCATGACTTGCCTAGCGAACCGCGGCTCGGTGCGCTGGTTACGGCGATCCTCGACACCTTCCCGCAATTGCCGCGCCTGCGGCTGTCCTCCGTCGACGGCATCGAGATCGACGAGGCTTTGTTCGAACTGATTGCGGGCGAGCCGCGCGTGATGCCGCACCTGCACCTGTCGCTGCAGCACGGCAGCGACCTGATCCTTAAGCGCATGAAACGCAGGCACAACCGCACACAAGCGATCGATCTGGTCGCACAGCTCAAGAACCGCCGTCCCGAAATCGCCATAGGGGCAGACCTGATCGCTGGGTTCCCCACCGAAACCGATGCCCACCATGCGGACAATCTTTCGATCATCGCCGAATGCGGGATCGTGCATGGCCACATCTTCCCCTACTCGCCGCGCGATGGCACTCCGGCCGCGCGGATGCCGCAGGTCGATCGCCCTACGATCAAGGCCCGCGCGGCAGAGTTGCGCGAAACCGTGCGAGCGACCCGCGACAGCTGGTTGAAAGGTCTGCTCGGCGCAGAGTACGAAGTTCTCGCGGAAAGGGATGGCAGCGGCTACACGCCGCACTTCGCCCGCGTCGCTTTGCCCGAAGGCACCGCGCCCGGCACCATCCATGCTATCCGCCCCACCCGGATTATCGAAGGAATGCTCGCATGAGCGACGAAGGCTCCGGCAGCTGGAGCGACCGCCTGCTAGGCGGCTTCCGCAAGACGTCTGATCGCCTGTCCGAGAACATCGCACCTGTCGGCAACACGCGGCTGGACGATGCCACGCTCGACGAGATCGAGGATGCGCTGATCATGTCGGACCTCGGCCCCGAAGCCGCTGGCCGCGTGCGCGAGGCGCTGCGCGAACAGCGCTTCGGTGCGGAGATTACCGAGCGCCAGCTGCGCGAGGCGGTGGCGGAGGAAATCGCCGCAATCCTGCGTCCGGTCGCCAAGCCGCTGGAAGTGACCGCCTTCCCGCGCCCGCAGGTGATCCTGGTTATCGGCGTCAATGGCAGCGGCAAGACCACCACGATCGCCAAGCTCGCGCACCTGTTCATGGAAGACGACTACGAGGTCATGCTGGCGGCGGGCGACACCTTCCGCGCCGCCGCGATCGGCCAGTTGCAGACCTGGGCGGACCGGGTTGGCGTCCCGCTGGTGCGCGGTCCCGAGGGCGGCGACCCGGCGAGCATCGTTTTCGACGCTGTGAAGCGCGGCACCGACGAAGGCACCGATGCGCTGATCGTCGATACCGCCGGGCGGCTCCAGAACAAGCGCGAGCTGATGGACGAGCTGGCCAAGATCAGGAAGGTCCTCGGCCGCCTGAACCCCGAGGCGCCGCACGATGTCGTGCTGGTGCTCGACGCGACCAATGGCCAGAACGCGCTCAGCCAGATTGACGTGTTCAAGGAAGTCGCCGGCGTCACCGGCCTTATCATGACCAAGCTGGACGGCACTGCCCGCGGCGGCGTACTGGTGGCGGCGGCGCAGAAATACGGGCTGCCGATCCATGCCATCGGCGTGGGCGAGCAACTCGACGACCTGCGCCCGTTCGACCCCGATCTGGTCGCTCGGGTTATTGCGGGGGTGGCGTAGGCTAACCCACAAGCTTCGCGTTCGCCCTGAGCTTGTCGAAGGGCTGTATTTTTCTTTGGAGTATCGCGTTGGAAAAGAAGGACAGTGCTTCGACAGGCTCAGCACGAACGGCTGGAGAGGTTGCACAAAAGCCCAAGTCAGGCTGGCTCAACGTTGCGATCGATTACGGCCCGCTGGTCGTTTTCCTGCTGTCGTTCTACCTTTTCCAGCCCGATGGCGATGACTCGGTCGGTACGCTGGTCGCGATCATCAAATCGACCGGCGCGTTCATCGTCGCCGCCATCGCGGCCCTGATCGCGAGCAAGCTGCTGACAGGGCAGATTTCGAAGATGCTGATGCTGTCGACCGTGCTGATCGTCGGCTTCGGCGGGATGACCATCCTCCTGCGCGATCCGTTCTACGTGCAGGTGAAGCCGACCGTGCTCTACGCCTTTTTCGGCGTCGTGCTGCTGATCGGCTGGCTGCGCGGCAAGGCGTTCCTGCAATGGCTTCTGGAAGCCGCGTTCGAAGGGCTTAGCCAAGAAGGCTGGCTCAAGCTGTCGCGCAACTGGGGCTTCTTCTTCCTGTGCCTCGCGGTGCTGAACGAGGTGCTGCGCGAAAGCCTGAGCTTCGAAGACTGGCTGTGGGCCAAACTCTGGGTCTTCATGGGGCTGAGCTTCGCCTTCACCTTCGTCCAGCTGCCCATGCTGCTGAAGCACGGGCTCGATCCAGAGCGCAAGGAAGGCCTCGTCGAGGAAGAGCCGCCGACGGGAGCCTAAAGTTCGGCGTCATCCGCTGGCACGGGCTGCGCCGGGCGCACCGTGGCAAGCAAACCAAGACGATTGGCCAACCAATTGATCGTGGGCCCCTGGATGATGCTCGACAGAAGAACCACGAAGAACACGATGTTGAAGATCGCGAAGGCGCTGGGCACGCCTGCGACGATGGGGAAGGTGGCGAGCACGATCGGCACCGCGCCCCGCAGCCCCGCCCATGATACGAACAGCTTGGCCCGCCAGCCGAACTGACGGAACGGCGCGAGGCA
>CEQC01005678.1_pt1 | contig 16010 bp, 20 predicted proteins | sample 531021 | NCBI WGS metagenome assembly CEQC01 (sample SAMEA2621213, study PRJEB7988) | marine metagenome | biome: marine biome (ENVO:00000447); feature: surface water layer (ENVO:00002042); material: "saline water (ENVO:00002010), including plankton (ENVO:xxxxxxxx)" | depth 5 m
AGCTTGTGGGCAAGCCCGTCCTCGATGGCCGCCGCCGAGACGAAAGTGACGGAGGAATTGGTGCGCGCCTTGCCGTAAGCGCCAAACATCGGGCGGTAGTGCATCGGTTGCGGAGTCGGGATCGAGGCGTTGGGATCTCCCATGGGCGCCGCCGCGATCATCCCGCCGAGCAGCACCATTTCCGCCTTCACGCCGAAGAAGGCCGGATTCCAGAGAACCAGATCGGCGCGCTTGCCGACTTCGATGGAGCCGATCTCATGCGACATGCCCTGCGCAATGGCCGGATTGATGGTGTATTTGGCGATGTAGCGCTTGACGCGGAAATTGTCGTTGTCACCGGTTTCCTGCGGCAGGCTTCCGCGCTGGCGCTTCATCTTGTCGGCGGTCTGCCAGGTGCGGATGATGACTTCACCGACACGCCCCATGGCCTGACTGTCGGACGCGATGATCGAGAACGCGCCCATGTCGTGGAGGATATCCTCGGCGGCAATCGTTTCCTTGCGGATCCGGCTCTCGGCGAAGGCAATGTCTTCGGGGATCGAAGCATCGAGGTGGTGGCAGACCATCAGCATGTCGAGATGCTCGGCAATGGTATTCTGCGTGTAGGGCCGGGTCGGATTTGTCGAAGACGGAATGACGTTCGGCAGTCCGCAGACCTTGATGATGTCCGGGGCGTGTCCGCCCCCTGCCCCTTCCGTGTGGAAGGCGTGAATGGTGCGGCCTTTGATGGCGTTGACGGTGTCTTCGACGAAGCCGCTCTCGTTGAGCGTGTCGGTATGGATCATCACCTGGACATCGAACTGGTCGGCGACAGTCAAGGCGCAATCGATGGCTGCCGGCGTGGTCCCCCAGTCCTCGTGAAGCTTGAGCGCGCATGCGCCTCCGAGCACCATTTCCTCGATCGCCGCCGGGAGTGCGGCGTTACCCTTGCCGGAGAAGCCGATGTTCATCGGGAAGGCGTCGGCCGCCTCGATCATCCGGGCGATGTGCCAGGGGCCGGGCGTGCAGGTGGTTGCCAGCGTACCGTGGGCTGGACCGGTGCCGCCGCCGAGCATGGTGGTCAGCCCGCTCATCAGCGCTTCCTCGATCTGCTGCGGGCAGATGAAGTGGATGTGGCTATCGAAACCGCCGGCAGTCAGGATCTTGCCTTCGCCCGCAATGGCCTCCGTGCCCGGACCGACGATGATGTCGACATTGGGCTGCGTGTCCGGGTTGCCCGCCTTGCCGATCGCCGCAATGCGCCCGTCCTTCAGCCCGATATCGGCCTTGTAGATGCCGGTATGATCGACCACCAGCGCGTTGGTGATCACCGTATCGACGGCGCCGTCGGCGCGCGTGACCTGGGACTGCCCCATGCCGTCGCGGATAACCTTGCCACCGCCGAATTTCACCTCTTCGCCATAGGTGGTGAAATCCTTTTCAACCTCGATGAAGAGTTCGGTATCGGCCAGCCGCAGCTTGTCGCCGGTCGTGGGACCATACATTGCGGCGTAGGACGAGCGGGTTATCTTGGCTGGCATGGACTCAGGCCTCCTTTGGCAACACTTTCGGGCACGCGCATCTCACTTCAGACCCAGCATTTTCAGTCGCGGCTCGTGACGCCGCGCGTACATGAAGCGGCCCCAAGCCGCATAGATCGGGGTCATGAGGCCCGCATCGATCTCGATTTCATCGACGAGCCGCGCCCCGTCTTCGGTCGCAACGGCAGTCATCTTGTGATCCCAGCGGCGAACCGGTCCGCCGAACTCATGACTGGCGACATGTCGGGCCGAAGGGTCGAAGGCGACGACCTCCATCGTCCAGTCCTGCCACGGCATGATGCCGAACAGAGAAAAAGCGGTTTCGACGGTCTGCCCCTGGTGAAGCGGATCGTCAGGCAAATTCCTATAGGTGATGAGACCGCGAACGCTTTCCCTCAGGCACTCCCAATCCGTGGCGACGGCGAACAATCGATCCGGCGATGTTCCTCCGCCATAGTCATGGCTCAGCGTTACAACGGTACTCATCGCCTGCAACCGATCGCTAGTTCTGCTGTGTCAGGATGCTGCGAAACCATGCTGATCTCTCTTCCGTCAGGCGCGTTTCGCACTGAAGCCCGACCATCGGCTGCAGGGTACCGCCGAAATACTCATAGCCTTCATATTCGCACTGGCGGTCGCGATACTCGATCCAGGCGCGCTGGGACGCGCGCAACGCCTCGAATGAGCTTGGCACGCCGCGGTCGGCGTAAATCGTCCCCTGATCGGCGTCGAAATCCTTCGCCTTGGCCACGACTTCCGGCCAGAGCGCATTCAAAACCTCGTCCGCCTTTGCATAGTCTTCGCCGGCGCAATAGGTCATTTCCATCTGTGTCACGGCATTATCGCAATCGACATCCGGCTCCTGCTCTTGAGCGGAAGCCGTGATAGCCATGAGAGCAAGCATACCTGGAATCAGGACGGCGTTGGCGAGATGGCGGATCATTTGGACGTCCTTTTGCGTTTGGCGCCCCCGAGGCGCTTCTTGTTGGCAGTGAGCGTACGCTTGGCCGGAGCCATGGCCGCATTTGCAATCTGCGTCGGGGATTTTCCGGTTGCGGCCGCCATACCCGCCTTCATCGCTCCCTCGACGAGCGCTGCCTGCTTTTCGGCGACCATGCGGGTGTTTTCGCCCTTCGCCGCCACGCCTGTGGCCATGCCGAACATGCGGGCGGCAATCACGAACTGGGCATCAGCCGCCATGCGCGCCATGTCGAAACCGGCGCGCATCATCGAGGCTGTGGGGCTCTTCCGCCGGCGGCCCACTAGATCACCGCCATGACGCGGGCTGGCCCGCCGGTGCCATCGCGGTGCTTGGGCGCGCCGACGAACAGGGTCGCGCCGGAGGCCGGCAAATCATCGAGGCTCGCGAGGTTCTCGATGCCGAAACGTCCCGCCGGCAGCCAGGAATTGTGGACCGCGAAGTCCGCCGAATTGCCGGGATCGAGCGACAGCGTGTCGACGCCGATAGACCCCGCGCCGATCTCCATGAGCATGTCGGTCGCTGCCTTCGAAAATCCCGGAAACGCGAAATTGCCGTCCGCATCCGTGCGGTAGGCTTCCGTTCCGAGCTTTTCTTCCCAACCGGAATTCATCGCCACGCAGGCGCCCTGCGGGATGTCGCCATTGGCGCTGACATAGGCTTCGATATCCTCGGGCTCCACCATGGCGTTCGGATCGTCGGCAGCCTTTGCCTTGATATCGACGATGCAGAGCGGGCAGACGAGGTTTTGCGGATCGAGTTCGGCGACCGAGGTGTTGTCCTTGGAGAAATGCAGCGGCGCGTCGATGTGCGTGCCGGAGTGTTCGAAGATCGTGAGTTCCCAAAGCTGATAGCCGGACTGATCGAAATTGACGTTCTCGGTATAGAGGATGCCGGGCTTGCCGTCGAAAGTGGGGAAATCACCATCGAAAACATGGGTCAGGTCGACGACCTTGCCGCTGGCTTCGGCCAGCGCCGGACGGGCAGATACCACGCCCGCAGCCGTTGCCGCGAAACCGGCGGCAGCCGATTTGCGGAAGAAGTCACGACGCGAGAGCATCGAGGATTTGACGTTATTGATGACGCAGACGTGGCACATTCCAAATTCCCCTTCTTCGATTAAACCGATGTTTGAACTGCTCAGATTCCGGTTGGTTCAGAGTGCTCCCATGATTTTCTGCTGGAAGCCGTAGACGGCGCGTTTGCCGGCAAGCGGTACGAGCGTCACATCACGCTCCTGGCCCGGCTCGAAGCGCACCGCGGTACCGGCCGCGATATCGAGCCGCATGCCTCTGGCAGCTTCGCGGTCGAATGACAGCGCCTCGTTGGTCTCGAAGAAATGATAGTGGCTTCCAACCTGGACCGGGCGGTCCCCGGTATTGGCCACCTTGACAGTGACCGGGGACGCGCCCGCATTCAGTTCGATTTCGCCGTCCTTGACGATCACTTCACCGGGTATCATGGGCTCATCCCTTCGTTTCAGTTCTATTCACTATGCGGCAAAAGCCAGCGCGACACCTGCCACTGCAGTGGCAAGACCGGCAGTACGGGTCACAGCGGCATTACCGAAGCGGCCGAAGCCCAGACCAAGGGCGACACCTGCAGCATGCAGGGCCGCAGTCGCCGCCACGAAGCCGAGCGCGAAGCTCGCCGCTCCCGCAGCACCCAGTTCACCGCCATGGGCATGGCCGTGGAAGAAAGCGAAAAAACCAACGCTAGCCGCCATGCCCGCTGTCGAGAATGGCAATGCCAGGGCAATCATGAGGCCGATGAAGATCACCGAGGAGAGGATAACCGGTTCGACGAAGGGCAGCGGCATGCCGAGAACCGCAGCTGCGAAACCGAGCGCCATGGCACCGACGAATGCCGCCGGAACCGACATCATCGCCTTCTTGCCGAGCGAAGCTGCCCAGACGCCGACGGCAACCATCACCAGAATGTGGTCGATCCCGAAGAGCGGGTGCGAGAAGCCGGCGGCAAACGAGCCGTGTTCGGCCGGATTGAGGTGGGCGAAGGCCGGCGCGGTGGCTCCAGCAAGGGCTGCCGTGGCGATAGCGAGACGTCGGATCATTTTGAAGTTCCTTTTTTGGTCGACACGGCGCCCTTCATTGGTCGCACCGTCAAAATGAATGCGTGAAGTCCTCAGCGGATAGGTTCGTGAACGGTCACGAGCTTGGTCCCGTCCGGAAATGTTGCCTCGACCTGGATGTCGTGGATCATGTCGGCGACCCCTTCCATCACCTGGTCGCGGGTAATCACATGGGCGCCGGCTTCCATCAGCTCGGCGACCGGGCGGCCGTCGCGGGCCCCTTCGACGACGAAATCTGTAACCAGTGCGATCGCTTCGGGGTGGTTGAGCTTGACGCCGCGTTCGAGCCGCCGCCGGGCCACCACAGCCGCCATGGCAACCATCAGCTTGTCTTTTTCCCTTGGGGTCAGGTTCATTCTTGTCTCTCGTCTCTTTGTCGTCTCGCCCTAGGTTGACCATATTTTGGGCAAGCCTGCTCCGGGATTGAGCAGCCCGATCAGCGGTGTGAGGGTCTTGCGCAACGTATAGCCGTCCTTGGCCACAACCCTCGCAAGAAGCTTGCCAGTCTCGCCGACGGTCCAGGCCGAAGCCCCGCCATTGTCAGCGATGATGCGCCGGGCCCGGACCAGCCGATCCCCGGCATCGGGTCCAACGAGAAGCAGGGTGGCAAACGCCCGCGCCTCACCGCCCACGGCAGCACGCGGAAGCTCACCAACAATTTCCGGACCGATCGAAAAATCCTCAGCGTGGATGAGGCTGCCGTTGACGCGGACGCGCCAGCGGTCCCGAAAGACACCTGTCACCACCGTCTCGCCCATGGCCTTGCGCCCGAAGATGACCGGCTCGACAATCAAGGCGCGCGCATCGGCGGCCAGATCGATATCGAGTTTGCGCGCCAGTCGCGCCTGATCAAAAAGGATGGTTTCCTGCGGCAACCAGCAGAGGCTTGCTCCGGCACCGGCAGATAGAGACACACCGACTTCGGCGCAGATGGCATCCGCAGCCTTGTAGGTTTTTTCGCAAGCCTGGGTGGTGAGGGTGAGTTGCGTATCGGGCGCCGCGTCGCACCGCCATGTCATGCGATCGCCGCCCGTCAGCCCGCCGGCTGTATTGATGAGAACGGCTTCAAGTCCAGCCGTTACAGCATGCGGAATTCGGATCTTGGCGGCCCCTTCCTGGAAAAGCCGGTCGATGCGGGTGCGCCCGCCGGCCTGCTTGACCGCAATGCGTCCCTCACCTCGGGCACGCTGCATGCGGGGGACCTCGAGGCGGTTGGCTTCCACCTCGTCGCTCGCCGATATCATAGCGCGCAGGTTCATGATCCGATCCCGTCCTGTTTCAACGATCATGGGAAATGCCATGCGATGGCGCAAGAGCGTTTTCGTTTCGCCCCGCCTGACGCAAACAATTCCGCGCTTCGCAAGAGCTCGCAAGGTGCGCCATGTGCAATAGCGCACATCCGATGCAACCATTTTCCTGCATATACGTTCTCATGAAAGACGAAGCGGGCGAGCCGCCCGGAAAGGAACACGAAAATGCTGATAGCCCTAGTAGCGTTGACGATGAGCCTGGCCCTTATGGCGTCCGCTCTTGTCATCATCCACATGGAAGGCCAAACTCTCGACGCCGACCAGAAAAAAGTCGCATTTCGCGCGAACTGAATAAGCCGTTAATCCAAGGAGGGATTTCATAATGCGTATTGTTACTTCGGCTATCTGTGCAGTTGCCCTGATCGCAGTTGCGGGCTGCACCACGACCGAAAAGCGTGCCGCTGGCGGCGCAGCAGTTGGCGCGGGCACCGGCGCCCTTGTCGCTGCAGCAACCGGCTCCGGCGGCTCGGGTATTGCGACCGGCGCCCTCATCGGCGGCGCTGCAGGCGCACTGCTCGGCGCGGCCACCACCCCCGGCCAGTGCCGCTACCGCGACCGCTACGGCAATGTCTACACGGCTGATTGCCCCTGATCAGACCGGTTCCCACGGTCAATAAAAACGGCTGGTGCCTCATCGCACCGGCCGTTTTTTTTCGTCGCAAGCACAAGAATGCCTCTCCCTCCGCACGCTTCGCTCATTTCGCGCGCGCCGTCCTGATGACCGTTTGCACAGGCACCAAAAGGAAAGCATTGATGCGCTCCGCCAGTTGGGCTAAGAACCCGCTTGCATGATTTGCGGCGACCAGAAATCCAGGATCCGTTCCTGCTCAGTCGTCAACGGATGCACCCGTAGCTCAGCTGGATAGAGCGCTGCCCTCCGAAGGCAGAGGTCACAGGTTCGAATCCTGTCGGGTGCGCCATTTCCCCATATCAAGCAAAAACTTAGAAGTGTGCTCTCGCAAGCCAAGCGCTTACGTCTGAAATTCGCGTAAGCAGGAAACCGGTATTCCTTTTATCGCATTGGATACCAGCACGTGTTTGCTTGCACATCTTGTCAAAAGTCTAGCCTTGTGCGGTTTGCGCTCAGGGAGAGACAATATCCTGGACGCACATCGAAATTTAGCACCACTCGTTTTATGAATGTGCTTCGGCAAACAGACTGTCAGCTATAAAATCGACGAAGGCGCGCAATTTTGGCGACAGGTGCCGGCTTGAAGGCCAGAGGATGCGGAAGACGCCGGAATGCCGGACGGCGTCATCAAGCACGCTGACAAGCGTGCCCTCAGTCAGGCGGTCGCGCACGGCGAAGTCCGGCAGGCAGGCGATCCCGAGCCCGCGTTCGGCCATATAAAGCAGGGGCTCTATTGCGCTGGAGACAGCCGCTCTTGGAATATCTTCGACAGGTGTTCCCGTGTCGTCGATAAGGAACCACTCTTCCAGCTTTCCCGTCGAGCGATACCGATGATGAAGGCATCTGTGATGACGGAGATCGTCGGCGGTTTGGGGAACGCCGTGTTCTTCGAAATAGTCCGGCGCGCCGACCAGCTTGTAGCGAAACCCGCCGAGCGTCCGTGTCATCAAACGGGAATCGCTTCCTTCGCCGGTGCGGATCACCACATCAAAACCTTCCTCGATCACATCTACGAGCCGGTCCGTGAAATCGAGATCGAGTTCAACGTCAGGCCAGGCTCGCATGAACGCCGACAAGGTCGGCATCATCAGCATCCCAACCAGGGGCAGGCTCACCCGCAATACCCCACTCGGATGCGCGCGCGTTTGCGAGAGTTCCAGTTCAGCGGCTTCCATTTCGCAGAAGATGCGCCGGCAACGCTCCAGGAACATGGCACCCTCCGGAGTCAGCGTGATGGCACGCGTCGAGCGGTGAAACAGCCGCACGCCGAGACGTTCTTCCAGCCGCGCTACGGCTTTCCCGACAGCCGAGGACGACACGCCAAGCTGGCGTCCAGCAATCGTGAAGCTGCGGGCTTCCGCTGCCTGAACGAAGACGTTGAGGGCACCAAGGCTATCCATAGGAATGGTCATATTCCGGACAGGATAGTCCGAAGTGATCGGAAATACAGCCTATTTTTCCGATAACGACGATGTGCCACCTCTGGAGCGACGACACTATTCGAAAGAGGTCCCAATGGCTCCCGCGCCCGAAGCCGGTTTTTCCGCATCTCCTGATCCGACGGTTTTCATCGTTAACGTCATCCACGTCCATGAAGGCAAACAGGACAAAGCCTTCGCGATCATCCAGGACATCGTCCATTACGTCGCTGAGCGGAAAGAGGGATTCCTGTGGAGCTCCCTCGCCAAAAGCACGGACGGACAAACCGTCGTCAATGTCGAGGCGATCTCCGGCGTTGGTGATGTCGAGGAATTCTTCTCCGATCCCACCTTCTCTGCCAAATTCGAGAAACTGAAGGCCTTCAGCACATTCGAGTTCCACACTTATCAGGTGGACGACCTCGTTCTGCCGAAATTTGGAGGCGCAAACACGTTGGCCGGTGCGGCGGAGAGCATTGAATGACGGAAGTCAGAAGCTTCGAAGGCGCGTCTACCGCACCTAATACGTCAGACAAGCTTCCCTGGTTGGCGCTTTTGGCGCTTTCGACGGCAGCCTTCATCACCATCGTGACGGAAGCGCTGCCGGCTGGGCTGCTGCCTCAGATCGGGGGCAGCCTCGGCGTGTCGGAGTCTGCGGCCGGACAACTCGTCACCATCTACGCCCTCGGTTCGCTGCTCGCTGCGATCCCGTTAACGACCTATACCCAAGGCATGCGGCGGCGTCCGCTATTGCTCACCGCAATCGCAGGCTTCCTACTGGCCAACACTGTCACCGCCATTTCCGGTAACTATGCGCTGACATTGGCCGCGCGCTTCGTGGCAGGCGTCTCGGCTGGTTTGCTCTGGGCTCTGGCCGCCGGATATGCCGCGCGCATGGCGCCTGAGCACCTCAAGGGCCGTGCGATCGCCATCGCCATGGCCGGAACGCCGCTGGCGCTGTCGCTCGGCGTGCCGGCGGGGACATTCCTCGGCGCAGTCATAGGCTGGCGTGCGTGTTTTTTTCTGATGAGCGGGCTGACTGTCCTTCTGATATTCTGGGTGCTGACAAAAGTTCCCGACTTTGCTGGCGAACCATCTGCGCAGCGCCGCACACTGGGAAGCGTTTTAACGTTACCCGGCATAAGATCGGTGCTGTTCGTCGTCCTCGCCTTCGTGCTCGCGCACAATATTCTTTACACCTATGTCGCGCCGTTTCTCGCCGAAGCGGGCATGGCGGACCGGACCGACGCGGTGCTTCTAGTGTTCGGTGTAGCCTCACTGGTCAGCATATGGGTCGTCGGGGTGCTGATTGACCGCCGCCTGCGGCACCTCACGCTTGCCAGCACCGCGCTATTCGCGCTCTCGGCGGCGGCGTTCTGGATCTGGAGCGACGTGCCGGTCGTCATCTATGCCGCCACCGCCGTCTGGGGACTGGCTTTCGGCGGCTGCGCGACGCTGTTTCAGACAGCCAGCGCCAAGGCGGCCGGGCCGGCGGCGGACCTCGCCCAATCCATGCTGGTGACGGCCTGGAACGCCGCCATCGCCGGAGGTGGCCTGATCGGCGGCGTGTTGCTCGACCGGTTCGGTGTCGGTGCCTTCGCGCCAGGCCTTCTAATATTGCTGGTCCTGTCCTTCATCGTGACACTCAGGGCATGTCGTAATGGGTTCGCTTAAAAGAAAGCAGCGCCCGCACCGACCGGGCGGAGCGCTCCATGGTTCGTACCGAGCGCTCGGTCGACGATTACGACAGGCTCTTTGATCCGATCCCCGAGGCGCGGCAGAAGAAGCATGGCGCGCAGCTTGGGGATCCCGAAAACTTGCTGAGGCAGTGCTGACACTCGTGATGTCCGAAAACCCTCCGCCGCAACTGCTTTTGGGCAGTGATGCCCCGGCTCTCAAAGGAACCGGCGCCTCGGCTTGATAGGTCTGTCTGTGGCGCGCCAGGCTACCCGAAGTAGCATACGCGAATGGCGTCGATGCCGACAGCGATGAAGATCATGATGCCGCCGATCAGAACGCTGCCCAGAAAACCCGATATCGAATAGGCGAGAACCTTCACACGAGCAACGCGGATACCAGCGGAGTTCGAGGCAACCGTATTGCCGCAGCGTATTCGGAGAGTTTTCACAGCCTACGATTCGCCGACCGTCTTGAAGATGTCGGCGATGACGCCGCGCAGCCATTGTTGGCCGGGTTCCCGTTCGGTCCTAAGATCCCAGCACAGATCGAACGAGAATACGACCTCCTCGAGCGGCAAGGGCGCCGATGCGAGGTTTTGGAGCCTCGGGTCGAGCGACAGGAGCCGTCGGGGCGCGATGGCGATGAGGTCGGAATTGGCCACGATGTCCGGGATGTCGAACCAGCTGGCAACCGTCATCGGCAACTTCCGCCGCAACCCACGCGCGGAGAGCGCGTCTTCAATCACGGTCGTGCCGGTCGCCGATTGCGAGAGCTTCACATGTGGCAGTGCCGCATAGAGTTCGGCCGTCATCGGTTCGGCGGCGCGGGGGTGGTCGGGCCGCATAAGAACCACCACCTCGTCCGCCAGCAGGCGCTTGCTCCGCACCATTTGCGGCTGCAGCCGGCCCGGTGTCAGCCGCACCTGCATATCCACCCGGTCCCACACGCTGTCGGGCGAGACGGAAAAGGGCAGGATGTCGATCGATACACCCGGTGCATCGCTTTGGAGGCGGCGCACAAGACGGGGCAGCAGGAAGCCGGAAACATAATCCGCCACCTGGATCGTGAAGACCCTCTCCGCCTCGGCCGGGACGAAGAGATGCTGCTGCGAAATCGCCGTCGAGATGAACCCCAGCCCGCGCTCGATGTCCGCGTTCAGATCGACCGCGCGGTTGGTCGGCTTTACCCCATCCGCGGTCCGGAAGAAGAGTTCGTCATTGAGCATGATGCGCAGCCGGCCAAGGGCATGGCTGACCGCCGAGGGGGAGAGGCCGACCTCGTCGGCGGCACCGGCGATCGAACCGCGGTTCATGATCGCCCGGAAGATAACCAAGAGGTTCAGGTCGAAATTGCGCAGGTTCACCATGGCCGCATTCTCACTGCAGCAAACCGGAGATGGCAAGCGTCACCGGCGGCACGAAGGCGACGAGCAGCAGAACAGCGATCATTACGGCGAGCATCGGCATTAGCGGGCGTGCAATCTGGCCGATGCGCAGCCCGCTGATCGCGGCACCCACGAACAGCGTGTAGCCGAAAGGCGGCGTGGCCATGCCGATTGTGAAGTTGATGGCCACCATGGCCCCGAACTGGACAGGATCCATGCCCAGTTGCTGTCCGATGGGCACGAGGAACGATGCCAGCACGATCATAGCGGCGAGATTATCCATCACGCATCCAATGGCCAGAAGCGTCAGGTTGAGCATCAAAACGTAGAGAACGGGTGTGTCCGACAGCGAGGCCAGGCTCTCGGTCAGACGCCCGGGGATCTGCTGAAACGCCATGATCCAGCCGAAGCCGTTGGCGAGCGCGATGATGAACATGACGATGGACATTGTCCGGAGGGAGCCGGTCGTTACCGCGCCGATGCGCCCAGGCGTAAGCTCGCGGTAGACGCCGAAGCCGAGTACCAAGGCGAAGACGGTGGCGACGATGGCAGCCTCGGTCGGCGTGACGATGCCGCCATAGATGCCGCCCAGCACAATGATCGGACCGCAGAGCGCCCATTTGGCATCGTTGAAGGCTTGCCAAATCTCGGTACCGCTCGCCTTCGGTTGGGGAGCAATGCCGTGGCGCCGCGCGTGCCACCAGCAGACCACCATCAGACCGGCAGCCAGCAACAGGCCAGGCACGATGCCGGCGAGAAAAAGGTCGCTGATCGATGTCTCGGACATCACGCCCCAGACCACCATCGGAATGGAAGGCGGCAGCATCGGGCCGATGATCCCGCCGGCGACGGCGAGCGCTGTCGCGAAGGCGCGGGAATAGCCACGCTTCTCCATCTCCGGGATCATGATCGCGCCGATTGCCGCCGTCGTCGCGGGAGCCGAACCGGAAAGCGCAGCAAAGAACGCGGCGGCGAGGACCGCCACCATACCGAGACCGCCGGTGCGGTGGCGCACGAGCACGTCGGCAAAGGCAACCAGCCGGCGTGAGATACCGCCCGCCGTCATCAGGTCGCCAGCGAGGATAAAGAAGGGGATCGCAAGCAGGCTGAAGGATTGCGTTCCCGAGACCATCCGCTGCGCGAAGATCATCAAGTCGATATCGGCCGTCCAGAGCGCGGCGATGGTCGCAAGCCCTATGGCAAGCGCCAGCGGCACGCGCATGAGCAACATTGCGGGCAGACCGACAGAAAGGGAGAGAAGCGTCAGGCTCATTCGGCGATCTCGCGGACGGTGGCCTCTTGCGGCTCTGCGGCCGGCGCTTTGTGCGGGACCAAAAGAAGTGCTGCCGCGTGCAGGATGAAAAGCGCGCCGCAGACCGGCACGGCGAGATAGAGTACTTCGATCGGCAATTGCAGGGCAGCGGTTTTCTGTCCTGCCGTCCGGCCCACATAGGCCAGTCCCGCCGTCAGCGTCACCCAGCCGAACAGCATGGCAAGTGCGGCGACTGATCGATCCGACCAGAGCCGCAGGCGCGCCCAGCCGGCCGGTATGGTCTCGATCGCGACGTGAAAGCCCTCTCGCAGTCCGACCGTGGCGTAAAGCAGAACCAGCCATGTAAAGAGGATGATGGCCGCCTCTTCCGTCCAGCTCGGGGGCTTGCCGAGGAAATAGCGCATGAGGACCTGCGTCACGAGCAGGCTGAGCATGACGTAGATGATCCCCACGCAAGCAAGTGCCACGAGCCGCGCGATGATGCGGCTCGTGGTGTCGATCAGGGTCGCTAACCGGTGCATCCGGATCAGTTTGCGACGGCGTTCAGCGCGGAGTCGAGCAGATCGGCGCCGATGGTCGGCTTGAACTGTTCGTAGACCGGGCCGACCTTGGCGCGGAAGGCGGCAACATCGTCAATGTCGTTGATCTGCATGCCCTTTTCCCTGAGCGCGGCAACCACCTGTTCTTCTGCCGCGGCAACGGCGACGCGTTGGGTTTCGATGGCTGACTTGCCGGCCTTGATCACCGCGTCCCGGACATCGTCGGGCAGTTTGTCATAGGTGCGTTCGGCCATCAGCAGATGGATCGCGGAATAGGTATGGCGCGTGAAGCTGAGATATTTCGTGACGTCGGCATAATTGTTCGAATTGACCACCGAGGCCGGGATCTCCAGACCGTCGATCGTGCCCTGTTGCATGGCGGTGAAAACCTCACCCCAGGCCATCGGCACCGGGCTTCCGCCGAGCGCCGAGAACATTTCGATAAACACCGGGTTCTGCATCGTGCGATACTTCACGCCCTCGACATCGGCGGGCGTGCGTACCGGCTTGGTATTGTTGATCATGTTGCGGAAGCCGCCTTCGGCCGCACCCAGCGACACGATGCCATGCTTGCGCAGGTTTTCGGCCAGTTTCTGGCCCACCGGCCCGTCGAGCACCTGATGCGCCTGATCGGCATTGCCAAAGAGGAAGGGCAGATCGACGAGCTGATAGGTCGGTTCGAGGTTGGCCACCACCGCATTGGTGATGATGCCCATGTCGATGGTGCCGAACTGGAGGCCTTCTAGGATTTCCTTGTCGTCACCGAGCTGCCGGTTGGGGAACAACGACACCTCGACGCGGCCCGGCATGGCAGTCTCGATCGCATCCTTGAAGGCATGCGCGGCGATGGCATAGGGGTCTGTCGGACTGTCGGCAGTCAACCAGGCGAGCTTGAGCTCGATCTCTGCCGCTGTGGCTATGGTGACGGATGCGGACGTTGCGACGACCAGGACAGCGCTTGCCGCTGCAGCGCAGACCAGCCGGCGTGAAATGGATTTGATCATGTATTCCTCCCTTCGCCCGCCCTATCGATATATGACGAGACTGTTGCGGAGCCTACACGACGGGATTGCCGTGAAAGAAATGCATAATTGGCATTTCATGATGCACGAAATTCATGCGCCTAACTGAATGTCGTGCATGTCGCCCTGCAAGGATTGAAGTACACGCACAATCGGCCGGCGGTTAAACCATGGGACCTCAGAAGCTCAGGAACGCCGCCATGACCGGTACCGACACCATTGAAACGCACCCCCTCCCCGACGATCTTTGCTGGCCTGGCGCGCGACGCATAGCCATCGTGTTCAACGTCGCCTGGGAAATCTGGCGGGACGGCACGACTTCGGGGGTCGGGCCGATGGGTAATGTGTTGCCGGGCGGGGTCTTCGATCCGAATGCGGATTCCTACGGGCGCTACAACGCGACAGCCGGCAGCCGGCGGCTTCTCGACATCCTTGAGCGACAGGACCTGCGTGCCAGTATCCTGACGTCCGGACTGGTCGCCGAGCGCCAGCCCGATGCGCTGCGCCGGGCGGCACTTGCGGGGCACGACATCGTAGGGCACGGCCTGGCGCAGAACATGATTTTCCCAACCCTGGGTCCCGACGAGCAGAACGCCTCAATCGCGCGCAGCACGGACGCGATCGAGGCGGCCATCGGCGCGCGTCCCTCGGGCTGGGTCAGCCCGCGCGTCACCTCCGGCCCGGAAACCCATCGCCTGCTCGTGCGCGCCGGATACCGCTGGCACGGCGACGCGCTCGATGCCGATCGCCCCTATGTCCAGCGCTTCGACGAGGGCGACATTCTGGCCATTCCCATGTCGGTCGAGTTTAACGACCTGCCTCACGCCATGCGGTTCGGCCGCACGCCGGGACAATTCGTCAGCCTGTTCGAGGAGGCTCTCGCCGGGATCAAGTCGCGACCCGCAGAAACAATCATTCTCGACATTTTCGCGCATGGCCACTGCTTCGGCCGGCCCGCCGCCGCCTGGGCGATCAGCGAGATCGCCGCGCTTTGTGTTGCTGACAAATCTCTCTGGCTCACCACACGGTCAGAGATTGCCGAGTACTGTCATTCGCTCAAGTGCGAGAAGCCGGCACAGGTCGGAAACCGCTGTTCAAGATGATTCACGTTCCCCTTCCGCAAATCGCTGGTTTGTCCGCTACTCCAGCGAAGGCTCCCTTCCCGCCCAGACCGGACTTCGGTTCCGCCGGCCGGGAGCAAAGGCGAAGTAGGCACGGTTCGCTAAAACCAGGCGGCCTCAGCATCGGCCCTGGAGGGCCCCTCCGTGAGCCCCTTGATCAATACGCGTCGTGAACTTTCCATATGCGCATGCATGGTTGCGCGGGCGCGCTCGGGGTCGCCGGACCTGATCGCGTTATAGACGTCGATGTGGCCGACGAAGTCGGGGCCATAGAATTCCGGGTGCCCGGCTTCGATATGGTAGAAGCGTTCGAATTCGCGGATGACGGCGACGATGGAGCGGTGAAGCCTGTCATTGCCGGCAGCCAGCGCGATCACCTCGTGAAACGCATTGTCGATGCGGATCATGCGGGCGATCTCGCCGGCGTCGGGCCGGGCTTCAGGCGTGGCCTGCTCGCTGGCATCAAGCAGTGCCTGCAGTTCGTCGGATTGCTGCTGAGTGATATTTCCGGCCGCAAGCGCTGCCGCCTCGCCGTCGATCAGGGCACGGAACGCGAACAGGTCCTTGATAGCCGACATGTGCAGTGGCTTGACCATGTAGCCGCGCCGGGGAATGGCCTGGACGAACCCCTCCATTTGAAGACGCGCCAGCGCCTCACGGACGGGTGTCTTGCTCATGTCGAGGTGGCGGGCCAACTCAGCCTCGGTGAAATCGTGACCCGGCTCGAGGCTGCGCTCGACGATACGCTCGCGGATGCGCTCATAGGCCTTGTCGGTCAGCGACGGCGCCTTGCCACGGACGCTGTCGATGCCATCCAACCATTTGAAAACACGCTCCACCGCCATTCGGTCCTCATCCCGTTTTGATTCCGTGCGTTGACTTTAAGCGGTAGACCCATTATTCGCAATATACACCGTGATATATCACAGCGTGTATTTCCAAACAGCCTCTTCGGGGCTGAGATGCGGACCGCCTCCTCCCACCTCGGCGCGTCCCCGCAACCGACCGAACGGAGCCAATGGCAAGCTATATCGCAAGACGATT
>CEQC01002505.1_pt1 | contig 15671 bp, 13 predicted proteins | sample 531021 | NCBI WGS metagenome assembly CEQC01 (sample SAMEA2621213, study PRJEB7988) | marine metagenome | biome: marine biome (ENVO:00000447); feature: surface water layer (ENVO:00002042); material: "saline water (ENVO:00002010), including plankton (ENVO:xxxxxxxx)" | depth 5 m
CTGCGGCGAGGCGAGGAAGACGTAGGCCGGCGCCAATTCCTCGGGCTGGGCTGGGCGTCCCATCGGCGCCTGCTCGCCGAAGGTTGCGACCTGATCGTCGGGACGGTCCGACGGGTTGAGCGGGGTCCAGACCGGCCCCGGAGCCACGCAATTGACCCGAATACCCTTCGGCATGAGGTTTGACGCAAGCGCACGGGTGAAGGCGTGAATGCCGCCCTTGGTCATCGAATAGTCGACCAGCTCGCCGGAGCCCTCGATGCCTGTCGTCGATCCGGTGTTGACGATTGCCGCGCCTTTTTTCAGATGCGGGAGGGCCGCCTTGGCCATGTTGAAATAGCCATAGAGATTGGTCTTGAGCGTCTCGTCGAAATGCTCATGTGTCAGGTCGGCGAAGTCGAATGAGTGGTACTGAAAAGCCGCATTGTTGACCAGAATGTCGAGCCCGCCCAGTTCGTTGACGGTTTGCTCGATGGCGCTCTCGCACTGCTCCCGGTTGCGGACGTCGGCCGAAATCGTGATGCAACGTTGCCCTTCCTTCTCGATCATTGCCTTGGTGTCCTCGGCGTCCTTGTCTTCCGAGAGATAGAGAATGGCGACGTCCGCGCCTTCCCGGGCATAGAGGATGGCGACGGAGCGGCCGATGCCGGAATCGCCGCCGGTCACAATGGCGACCTTGCCCTTGAGCTTGCCCGAGCCCTTGTAGAAGGGCGCATCATAAAGCGGTTCCGGATCGAGCGTGTGTTCGGTTCCCGGCTTTTCCTGGTGACCTTGCGCAAATGGCGGTTCGGGATAGGGGCGCGCACCGGCCTGCATGGGAGAGGATTCGGATGTCTCGCTCTTGTTGGCATCGGTGGCGTCGACCTGATCCTGAATGGCGCGCTGGGCGCTCACGGCATCGGCGACGGACTCGTTCATGCGATTGTCAGCGGTCATCAGTTTCTCCTTATGGGTGTTTCCCGGAGAATGATGCCTGCCGGCATTTGTTCCGTTCGTCTTTACCGGTCGAGCCCGATATCGCGGCGCACATGGGCCGAGAAGTCCCGCAGGTCCGCCTCGACCCGGCGAATCTTTCCGAGCTGGCGTCCGCGTCCTGCCCACGCCGCCACAGCGCGAAGAATCCGGCCGGCAAGCGTATGCCGCTGTTCGGGAGAAGACATGTCGGTGGCTCCATCTGTTTATCCATGGAGCGCAAGATGGCGGCGAAGACGCTTGCACACCACCCGATTCTCGCACACTATGCATAAGGAGAATTTATGCATGGCGAACTCACCTCTGCCCCCGCTTTCAGCCGTCCGCGCTTTCGAGGCGGCCGCGCGGCACCTCAGTTTCACCCGCGCCGGCGAGGAACTGGGCATGACCCAGGCTGCGGTGAGCTACCAGATCCGATTGCTCGAGGAGCGGGTGGGGGAGCCGCTTTTCCTGCGCCGTCCGCGGCAGGTGGCGTTGACCGAAGCCGGCGCGCGTCTGGCCCCGCATATATGGGACGCCTTCGACCGCATGCGGCTCGCGTTCGACGAACTCTCCAGCGATGTGGGCGGGACGCTCAACATCAGCGCCGTCCCGACCTTTGCCATTCATTGGCTGGGCTCGCGGATCGGCCGGTTCCAGCTCGACAATCCGGATCTCGCCATCCGTATCCGGCCCGTCCAGGAGTTGATCGATTTCGCGAGCGATGCCGCCGATCTGGCAATCCGGGCCGGCAAGGGCGGATGGCCCAATCTGCGCTGCCACAAGCTGCTGGAGGCCGCCTACACGCCGATGATGAGCCCGGCGGTCGCCGCATCCATCGGCGGGGTGAGGGAGCCTGCCGATCTGATGAAGCTGCCCATTCTCGATCCCGACGATGAGTGGTGGGCGCACTGGCTCGGAAAGCTGGGCCTTGATGCAGACTGGCTGAAGGAGAAGCGGTCGAGCCGCATGGGCGCGCAGGTGATGGTGGGCGCCGCGGCAGTCGCCGGCGCCGGGGTGGCGCTGCTCACGCCGGCTTTCTACGAGCGCGAACTGGCCACCGGCGCACTGATTCAGCCCTTCGACATTCTCGGTTATTCGGGTGACGCCTATTGGCTCGTCTATCCAGAGGCGCGCCGCAATGCCCCCAAGATCAAGCGGTTCCGGGAGTGGATCCTGACAGAAATCGGGATGGCGTAATCAGGCCCGGATCCGCGATCAGGAGTGGGCGAAGATGTCGCTTTCTTCCCAGCCCATCAGGTCGAGTTTTGCGCGCGTGGGAAGGAACTTGAAACAGGCTTCCGCAATCGCCAGCCGGTCTTCCCGGTTAAGTCGCTCGGTGAGCTTTTCTGTGAGCGCGTGGAGATGCAGGACGTCGGACGCGGCATATTCGAGCTGGGCTTTCGACAGCGTCTCGGCGGCCCAGTCCGAGGACTGCTGCTGTTTGGAGAGATCGACGTCCAGAAGCTCGCGGGTCACATCCTTGAGGCCGTGGCGGTCGGTGTAGGTACGCGTCAGCTTCGAGGCGATCTTGGTGCAGAACACCGGCGCGCAGGTTACGTCGAACGTGTGGAACAGCACCGCGATGTCGAAACGCCCGAAATGGAACAGCTTGCGCTTGGAGCTGTCGGCCAGAAGGGCTGTCAGGTTCGGCGCTTCTGTCTGCCCCTTGGCGATCTGGATCACGTCGGCCGAACCGTCACCCGGGGACATCTGGACCACGCAGAGGCGGTCGCGGCGCGGGATGAGACCCAGTGTTTCGGTGTCGATCGCGATGTCGCCCTTATAGCGCTTCGCATCTTCCGTGCTGATGTCACCCTTGTGCAGCCTGATATCGCCCATGAACCCGTCCTTTTTCTTTTGCCAGCGCGCTATAGCCCAATTCGCCGGCTTCGCAAATGCCGGCAGGGCAAGTCGTCGTCCCCATAACGAAAACGGCCGGGTTTGAACCCGGCCGCTCGAGGGTGTTGTCCGTGACTGCCTTAGTAGGGGCAGCTTTCGTCGGACATGTAGTCGTGGACTTCGACCTTGCCGTCAATGATGTCGGCCTTGGCGGCTTCCACCGCGGCCTTCATGTCGTCGGAGACGAGGTCCTTGTTGTTGTCGTCCATGGCGTAATCGACGCCGCCTTCCTTGAGGCCCAGAACGTTGATGCCGGTCTCGAACTTGCCTTCCTTGGCCGCCATGAAGGCGTCATAGACGGCAACGTCGACGCGCTTGAGCATCGAGGTCAGCACGTGGCCCGGCTGGATGCCGTTCTGGTTGGAATCAACGCCGATGGCGAGCTTGTCGGCGTCGGCCGCAGCTTGCAACACGCCGAGGCCCGTGCCGCCGGCAGCCGCATAGATGACGTCCGAACCCTGGTCCATCTGCGACTTGGCGATTTCGCCACCCTTCACCGGGTCGTTCCAGGCGTCAGGGGTGGTTCCGGTCATGGCTTCGAGAACCTTGGCGTCGCCATTGGTGGCCATCACGCCGCCCTTGTAGCCGCAGGAGAACTTGCGGATGAGCGGGATATCCATGCCGCCCACGAAGCTTACGGTCCCCGTCTTGGAGGCCTTTGCAGCCATCACGCCGACGAGGTAGGAGCCTTCCTGTTCCTTGAAGACCACCGAGCGCACGTTCGGCTTGTCGACCACCATGTCGATGATGGCGAACGAGAGGTCCGGATATTCATCGGCAATCTTTTCGAGCGCGGCAGACCAGGAAAAGCCCGCCATGACGATCGGATTGTTGCCGTCCCGGGCAAAGCGGCGCAGCGCCTGCTCGCGCTGGGAGTCGTTGGCGATCTCGAAGTCGCGGTAGTCGATACCGGTTTCCGACTTGAACTTCTCGGCGCCGTTATAGGCAGCCTCGTTGAAGGATTTGTCGAACTTGCCGCCGAGGTCATAGATGATGGCCGGCTTGATGTCTTCGGCATAGGCGGCAGCCGTCATGACGGCCGTTGCCACGAGACTCAAAAGCGTGCGTTTCATTGTGTGCAGCCCTGTCTTTTTACGTTGTTTTTCGCGTTAATGCGTTGTTCCCCACCCGCGGGTGCTGTCTCTCATCGATCGACCCCTGCGGATCAGCCCGGCTCCGAAGGGCCGGTTGCAGGCATCCTTGCACGGCTTTGGCGAGATTCCAACGTGGTTTTTTCCTTCCGCACAGTGATCCAGCGTAAGGTTAAGCAACCGCTTTGCCCGCGGGGTTTCACGCCGCTACGGAGCCCGGCCTTGAACGCCGAAAGAGTGTCTGCTCACGCCTGGGCGGTATCCGCTCCGGGGCAGGAAACGCCGGTGCCGCGCAACCCGCAATAGCCGCCGGGGTTCTTGGCGAGATATTGCTGGTGGTAATCCTCGGCGAAATAGAACGTATCGGCCGGCTTGATCTCGGTCGTCACCCGCCCGCCATGGCCGGCCTCCTTCAAGGCCTGCTGGTAGGCGCTTGCGGCGGCTTTGGCTTCCGCGAGCTGTTCGTCGCTCGTCGTATAGATCGCCGAGCGGTAGGTGGTGCCGATATCGTTGCCTTGGCGCATGCCCTGCGTCGGGTCGTGCTCCTCGAAGAAGATCTTCAGAAGCTGGCCATAGCCGACTTTTGCCGGATCGTAGGTCACCCGCACGATTTCGACATGACCTGTAAGGCCTGTCACGGTTTCCTGATAGGTCGGGTTCGGCGTCGTGCCGCCCTGATAGCCCACGGCTGTCGACCAGACGCCGGGCGTCTGCCAGAACAGCCTTTCGGCGCCCCAGAAACAGCCCATGCCGAAATAGGCCACTTCAAGCCCCTCCGGCACATTGCCCTTCAAGGCTGTGCCGTTGACGAAATGGGTCTCGGCAGTGGGAATGGCTTCCTCGCGGCCGGGCAAAGCCTGGCCGGGTTCGGGCATCTTGGTCTTCTTGTTGAACATGTCGATCAGATACATGGCGGGTCTCCGTTTCCGATCGGGCGCTTGCTCAGGCGGCGAACCGCCCCGCCGGCTTCGGCCGCTTGTAGCCAAGCAGGTAGAAGACGAGCGAAAGCGTCAGGAACACCGCCACCGCCGGCTGCAGGAGGACCCACTGGATCACCGGGTCCCACAGAAGCGGATGGATCGAGCGCTGGATGAACGATTGCGTGGCGTCCAGACTGTCTGGACTGAATGCATACCAGGCTTCGCCGAGAACAGTCAGTGTCAGCTTGTCGGCAGCGACCGTCTGGATCGCGTCGACGACGCCGGTAATGACGGCCACCACCAGAAACAGCAAGCTGATGAAGCGAAGCAGGAAACGCAACCGGACCTCCCCGACCTTTGGTTTGAATTGCCAAACACATAGGGCTGCATCCACAAAAGCGCAACGTCACAAGGGCTCGCGAGCATGCGGGAACCTTTCACGAAAGCGTCACCGGCGGACTTCGAGGGCCATGATTGGTCGCCGCGAAACGCACTGAAAGGCTGAGACGGGTTGAAGTGCGAAATTCCCCTCATCATCTTGTCAGTTAGCGGTTGCCATCGCAGGCGTTCTGACTATATTGCCGCGCGATCCGGCAGATACCGCCGGTGGCCGCGACTCGCTTCTGAAATGCATTGGCTCGAACGCCAATGTCGGACTGCGAATGTCGACCGGCAAAGCGGAGAGGTGGCCGAGTGGTCGAAGGCGCACGCCTGGAAAGTGTGTAGGCGGGAAACCGTCTCGAGGGTTCGAATCCCTCTCTCTCCGCCAGCCCCTCCGGGCACCCAAAACGGCAGATATCAAGTATTTGATTGGATTGACTTTTTCGTGATTGGCCGCCCCAAATCAAGGGCTTTTGCCAATGTCAGAGAATCCAGTTGTATCGTTCCGGGTATCGTCGAGAAAATTATCCGCCAATGCGGAAATCATTTCCGCAAAAGAGGCTGCAAGGCGTCCTAAATCATCCCCCGGCCTTTACCTGATCAAAACGGGTTCGGCTTACCTGTTCCAGATGAGGATGCCAAAATCGATTGCGGGCGCGGTCAAGCGGCCCATCCGGATCGGTCTTGGAAACCTCCCGAAACCTGAAGCTCGCAGGATCGCCAATCATCTGGCAGCGATCGCGCGTTGCGAGTTCGAAAAAATAGAGAGTGCCATGACGCAGGCGGAAGACGGCGACACCGGATCATGGTCGCTTCTCGAAGACATCTTTGGTGGGGACTTCGACCAGCTTGATGAAGAAGCCAAGGGAGAGCGGGCTTTTCAATCGGTGGTCATGAGCCTCAAGGCAGCGATGTATGACGTTCGTGATCCAAACCCCAAGCCGACGAAGCAGCAGGCGGAACAATTTGCTGTCCTCAGAGAGGTCGTCAAAACCTCAAAAGAGAAGGCGAAGAAGGACGCGGGTGAACCCTATGATATCGCCATAGGCGACAACGCAAAACTGCTCACAGAGCGGCTTTGGCAAAGAGAGACGGCTGACCCAGGCTCGACTTTGAGGCAGGCGAAGGGAGGTTCGCACGGGGACGGCAAGATCAGCCTGCAAGCGGCACTCCGCAAGTCCGAAGGTGTGGCAGAGGTCGACAAGGATCGGCGCGAAGTCGAACGTGCGGCGTCTGACAAATTGTTGTTCAGCGAGGCGGCAAACGAGTATCTTGCTCAAAGGATTGAAGAGAATGGCGGGATCGTCAGCAAGGATATCAAGACGGCACTCAAACGTCTGAACATTTTCACTGACCTGATTGGGGATCATCCGATCGATCGCTATACTCCCACTGATCTCCAGGCGTTCGTAAATCTGATGCAGTTCTGGCCGCCCAAAGCTGCAGGCCGACCTACCCATCTCAGTGTCCGCGAAATTCTGGATAGCAATCGTGATTTCAGCAAGGGAGTCATCAAGAAAGCCACGTTGCAGAACGGCTTCATGGGTGCCATCAAACCGGTTTTCAGCTACGCCGCAACGCAGCATAGTTTCGACAACCCGGTCAAAAACATCGCCCTCAAATACTCCAAAGCCACGCTTCCCCCCATTTCCGCTGAGCCCTTGTCATCTCAGAAGCTTGCGAAGCTTTTCCGAACCAGCGTTCAATCGCCCTACATCGACGATGTGATGCTACCTCTTCTCGGCTTGCTGACGAGCCGAAGGCTTGGCCTGCTGACGCACATGATGGGCCGCGATATTTCGAATAAGTTCGGCGGAGTCTGGGTAGCGACCGTAACGCGGAACACAGAGATAGATGGCAAAACGATCCGCCGGCCGATCAAGAATCAGGAAAGTGGCCGATATTTCGTCCTGCATAACTTCCTGGTGGAAATCGGGTGGGTCGACTGGGCCCGAAGTCAGGGAAACAATTTCTTGTTCCCCCAACTCATGGGTCTCGCCGATCCAGCGAAGCAGGCGTCGACATATATGCGCCGCCTGTTCGAAAAGGCGGGAATAAAGGATAACCCCGGCGAGCGATATCATTCGCTGAGGGGCGTCTACATTTCAGATGCGCGGCAAGAAACGGAAACATCGGCGCGATCTCGCCGACTGCAGGCGGGCCATGCTATCGGGGGTGACGATCATGAAGGCTACGGCTGGAAAGTTCTCACCGAACACGAGGCGCGGGTTTTCGCCAGGATGCCGTTGAACCCGGAGATCGATTTCTCGATTTTCAGGGGGCTCGATTTCGATAAGCTTGCTGCATCACGTCGCCAGAAAGGCAGATGACTCAAGCTGCAGTGTAAAAAAAACCCCGCTGGCAGCAGCGGGGCAATTTATTGGGATGTCGCAGCGCAAAAGCTGGAACCTTCTTGTGTCGGGTTCAGCGCATGGCAGCTGAAGCAAGAGCAGGCGGATGGTCGATCACGCGGTTGAGCATATTATCCAGGTCTTCAACCGACAGGCTTGGCGCTTCCACCTCTAAGATCGCGCGCTCTGTCGCCGGGGCCAAGACCTCTTCATCCTCAGCCTTATCGCTGACGGTCTCGGTTACCTCTTCGGCAATCGCGACAGGCTGTACGCTGGCGATGTAGGCTTCTCCATGGACGGCGAAGCGAAGAGCGGGATGCGCCACGCTAATGACCCAAGCCTCCATTTCGTCACGAGTAGGCCAGGAGCCTGCACCTCCCAATCGGTAAAGACTGTGCTGGACGGCACCCCACCCCGTCTCTGTCCCGATTGATGCATGACGAAGATTGCCATTCGGTTGGTATGAATTCGGTTCGAGTGGCGCGGCTATGTCCTTGAACAGATCGGAAGCATGTCGCGCGGAAAGTTCGACGTCGTTCGCCAGCGAGCGCATGACCATTCGCTTTCCCGACTGAACGCGGGCAAGCCCATCTTCCACACCAGCCAGCACCAAGGCGGTAAGACGGTGAAACTCCTGGAGATCAGATTTCAGCTTGGCTGACGCCAGCTCGTGAAGTCCAGCCTTGCCGCCGGCCTCACTGATGTCCACGTCATCAGAAACCTCCTTGTCACCAGCGACAAGTGCCTTGATGTCGGCGACGGTCAGCCGCTTTCCTGCATCAAGCTGGTCGATGACGTCAGTGATCTGATCGGTGTTGCCCGTTGCCAGGGCGAACAGAGCAGTTGATCCGACCGCGTGCTCCTCCAGCTTCTCACGGTGCGGATTGAGGCGCTCATGCACCGAAATGAAATTCCAAGCGGAGCGAACCGTGTAGCCGCACGCGTCCTTCACCCAACGACCAAAACGCTTTTCGGGCTGAACCGCTTTCGCTTCCGCCAGGCAGCTGCCCAGTTCGAACACCTGAGCTGTCGAGCGTCGATGGAGCGAGGTAATTTTGGTGACGATTTCAGAGAGCCGCTCTTCCACTTCTGGCGACAGCGCTTCGTCCGGATTGTCAGTTTGCTTCGCTGTGCGCGGAGTAGATAGTGATCCTGCAATGGCCTTTAGGCGGGCATTCTGCTTTGTCACACGTGCAGACTTGATAGTGGTGTTGTTAGTATTATTAATATTTCTCTCCAATGAATCCTACAATACTGTAGTTAATCAAATTATATTTCAAATATTACGGTTGTAGCAAATGCGTGACAGGGAGAAATACATGATTCTTCCAAGTTTAGCGCCGGATTCTATGGCTTTGCGAGGCCCGGAAAAAATAATTGCACTTTTTGATTGTGTGATTATGAAGTGTGGCTCAGGCCGACATGCTTGGCTGCGGATGCTATCCGTCTCAATGGGTGTTGGCCCATCGAGAGGGGAACTCATGTTTCGAACCAATATACCACGACCGGAGCCTTGTCCTTTGCGCACGGAAGTTGCGCCGGTGATGTCAGACGCGATAAGGGTTGGATAATTGGAGGAGGCGACCGCCACGGCGATCCAATCGTGCCTCATTACGACTTGTTAGCGGGCTTCTAGTGCGGTGCTCCTTGGCGAGCAGCATCGCGAGCTCCAAAGCTTCAGCTCGTCCATTTGTTCTTTATATATTTTGACACGAACTCCACCTCCGGGAACATTGTTCGTGAGTTGATGTTGATGATATCCAGCTCGCGAAGGATCGTCGCCTTTTTTGCTGCCGGTATTACTATAGTGTGCAAGTTATAGCTGGATGAACTTGCAGGAGATTTATAGCGAAGCAGGCCTGCTGCAATGAATGCGCCCGACTGAGCGATAACACGGCGATTGTTTTTTACTGGATGAACAAAAAGGTAGCGAAAAAGATCGCTCGGATCGACGGAATTAAGGAAGTATGGCTTTTCGACTCTCACAAACTGAAGCAACCGCTCCACTGCGGGTATCTTGCGAAATCCGTCGATATCTAGCTCATTCTTGGATTTGCGGCCCTCTCTGGAAATTTCATTTCGCTCATCATCCGAAAGGCGCGCTAGGTTGGAAATCAGGCTTATCGTATCGCTGTCTGCGAATTTCACGCGCTTCTCTATGAAATCGAAGACCATCACGGCGCCATCCTTGTCGTGATGTTTCTCCTCATTGCAGGCGAAATATAGTCCAACTAGCGGGTTCAGGGACACGTCTAGTAGTCGGGTCGGCAAGCCGTAGTGTTGGGCGCGTACCAGCTTGTCGAACATCGCTCTGTCATTGCTAAACTCTGTCGGCGCTTCAAGCATCAACTCGCTGAAAATTTGGTTCTCTGCCTCGGAGCGCACACCCCTCATGATAGACGGCTTTAATTCCCACGTTGCATCAGACTCGCCACGATAGCACCGAACTTTGCTCGTTATTTTAGAAAGTCCGAATACAAGCTGGAGAAACCCTGTCACGCTTTCAGCTTTGTGCAGTACCTCTGGCGTCGAGCTACGCTTCTTGGAGATATCGACCGCATTTTTTGTCGGGTTGGCTGATTTGTGAGCGGCGCTCCTCCTGCGAGTGTTTGAGGCCATATGTGTTCCCTGCCTTCTGGCGCATCAATCGTCCTCACGGGGCGCTCGCACAATGAACTAAATTTACGCACGAAGAACTAGTCCGACATCGTGGGGCCGGAAGCTTTCATTTCAATTACGAAAGCTGCCAAGTCTAGATCAATAACCTTAGCGAGCGGAGATATGCAACATGGTGTCAAATCTTATCTGGTGAGTCATAACTGATTATTTGCCGCGCCGCGCCGTTGCGCGCCAGTTCCTTGATAGTTTCACAGCACCGGATGGGCAGCGATTCCCGCCTTTTAGTCAGGTATCAAAATGTGGAGACATTCACCGGTGCAAAATTGACGGTCGGGTGTCCCTTTATTCTAGCCAAGCGCTGTGCAAACCGCTGTTGCAAATGCACTTTTATCCAGCTCCGACTCATGAGCCGTTGCGCTTGCCACGAAGGGAATAAAATGCGAACACTCTTGCATGAAAAGTTCAGCGCAAAATGTTATCCCGTTCTCGTCGAAACCGATGTACACAATTGAGTGTGCGGACAATATCGACTTTATGCGCTCTCTCAAAAAAGAGAGTATGAATCTGATCGTTACTTCCCCGCCATACAACATAGGCAAGGAGTACGAGCGCAGAACTTCATTGGATATTTACATCGAGCAGCAGGCCTCTACCATAGCAGAGGCAGTGCGACTACTTCATCCCAATGGATCGATTTGCTGGCAGGTCGGTAATCACGTGGATGACGGGGAAGTCTTCCCACTAGACATCGTACTTTATGGGCTGTTCAAACAACACGGCTTGAAACTGCGTAACCGAATTGTCTGGACATTCGGACACGGGCTTCACTGCCAACGCCGATTTTCTGGCCGGCACGAAACGATCCTGTGGTTCACCAAATCTGACGATTATATTTTCAATCTTGATCCAGTACGAGTTCCCTCAAAGTATCCCAATAAGAAGCATTTCAAAGGCCCAAACCGAGGTGAGCTGTCTGGTAATCCTCTGGGCAAAAACCCATCGGATGTCTGGGATATTCCGAACGTCAAAGCGAATCACGTCGAGAAGACCAACCATCCCTGCCAATTTCCAGTAGCGCTTGTGGAGCGTCTCGTACTCGCCCTGACCAATCCCGGTCAGAACGTGCTGGATCCTTACCTAGGCGTCGGAACGTCCGCGATTGCCGCTTTGAAGCATGGCAGGATGGCTTTTGGTTGCGACATCACGGAGCAATACATCAACATCGCCTCCGACCGCATCGCCAGCTTCTATGCTGGCGAGCTGAGAACGCGCCCGCTGAACAAACCGGTATACGATCCGAATGAGGGCTAAGGGATGAAGCTCCAGTTCATTTATGATCATCATCACGGCCGAGCCGCGTGGGAAGAGCGCGAACTCTACGATTGGATCACCGATGTCTTCGAGGCGCCTGGCATTAAAATGCAGCCTGGCTGCACCAACGACATACGCAACCACATTGCCAATGAGTTCACCGCCGAAGGCTGGGCGCTGAACGTCAAGATCGACCAGGAGTTGCGCAACACAGTCACCGCGATCAAGGACGATCTCGCTTTCCAGGTTCAGACCGGGAACATGAGTCGAGCACCCTACGACCTCCTGAAACTTGAGTATTTGGCTCAGTCGAAAAGGATAAAGGCAGCCGCATTTGCCCTGCCAACGAAATTTGCAGCCGCAAAAATTGGCAGCAACATCGCCAATTTTGAGCGTGTTTCTAAAGAGCTGGCCGTCTTCGCACAGGTTATCCATGTGCCTATCCTGCTCATCGCATTCGAGTAAGAGGGCTATCGATGCCATATAAAATCCAGCTCACTTCGCCAGTGACTCGTGCCGCTACCATTGCTAGCAAGATTGTTGCATCAACTGAAAAGCGCGAGTTCTTCGGTTTCCGGAATCGCGTGCATCATCTGCCATTTATTCAGGCGCCGATCGACCTGCCGGTCTACCGGATGGAGAATTTTCGGACCTTTACGGATCAGCGCGACTACATAGCCGAGAACGGCAAGAAAGCCGATTATTTCGCAGCTGGTACAGAATCTGAGGAAGTACAACAAGCCCAACACCAGTTGCTCTATAGGCTGGCCTTGAAGGGCAAAGCCGATTCCGTTGTTCCTGTTGCGGATGTCCTAGAAGCGGAAGGGCAGCGCCAACCATTGCTCATCACCGCAGGCGGCATTGTCGTGAATGGCAACCGGCGCCTCGCAGCGCTACGGGAGCTTTACGATCAAGGCAGCAAGTTTGCGCATTTCAGCCACATCGATGTCCTCGTTCTGCCAGCCGATGCGACCGCCGAAGAGATTGTTGACATCGAAGCCAACCTCCAGGCGGTTCCCGAGACAAAGCTAGACTATGATTGGATTGGCGAAGCGCAACTGATCAGCCGTTTGGTCAATCTAGGCCGCACGCCCAAGGTTGTTGCTGACCAGCTCCGCCGCAAAGAGAAGGACGTGAAGTACGCGATCCAGACACTAGCAGAGGCCGATCTGTATCTGAAAGAGGCGCCTGGCACTCAAGGAAACTACAGCGAGATAAGAGAGGATGCGGAGCAGTTCTTCGGCGACCTGCCGAAGCTACTTGAAGGCAAATCAGAGGCTATGAAGGACGCCAGCCGAGCAATTGCGTGGACGCTCTATCAAAACAAGGGGCGATTAGAAGGGCGTCTATACGACTACAATGCTGCCATTGGTTCGCTCGCCGATAACGTTTTGGATCGCGTCGCCGGCGAACTCGACATCGTGACTGAGCCTGAGCAGGATGCTGATGGTGACGGAGAAGCTGACGAATTCGCCATCGACATTGGGGAAGAGCTTCAACCGACGAACTTTGCTGGTGTGATTGCCGCTCTTCGCGCGCCGGACAACGAAGCGGTAATCGAAGCGCTCATTGACGCTGCGCAAACTGAAATTCAGCTGGACAAGGGACAGAAGTCCGGTGGCGCAGCGCTCAAGGCCGTACAGCAGGCACACACCAAGCTAGCTTCGGTCGATATGTCGCGAGCCGAGAAATCGACTGTAGTCAAAATTTCCAAGCAACTTGATGCCATCAAGAAAATTGTCGCGGAGCTTGAGGGCAATATCTTGAAGCTTGAGCCTTAATTCGGGAGCAGCCGGGCAATGCCTCTCGAAATAGGGATTGATTACGACCCCCCTCGGATACGAGGAGCACTTTATAAAGTCGGCGAAGAAGGTAGCTCGCCTATCTGGGAGCGGCTAAGGGCGCGCTTCTCGGCCCAGGCGGATGCAATCCTTAGAGACGACATCATCGACCTTCCCTGGCCTGAAGTGCTCAACGTCATCCGCGAGTTCGGTAGCGCGAACATTCAGAAGGCGTTGGGATTTCGGCTCGTGCCGACCGAGCGCGCGCGGGCGAAGGTAGCGACATTCGTAGCGGAAACGAAGCAGGCCCGGGTTTCGAAAGACTCCCTCGTGCTTCAGATCAGTGAAGCAGACATCCAGCCACGACTGAACGCTGTAGGATTTAATCGCGAACTCAAGCCATTTCAACTTAGGGATTTGGCGCGCCTTCTCTCCCTTCCGCACGGTGCCAACTTCTCCGTGCCCGGCGCAGGCAAAACCACTGTAACCTTCGCGCTGAGTTTGCTCGCGGCGAGGCCGGACGCTCATCTCTTCGTCGTCGCTCCTAAATCAGCCTTCCCCGCGTGGAGAGGTATCGTGGCCGAATGCGTGGACCCGGACGCGCCAGACTGGGTTCGCGAGGAATTCACCGTTCTGTCGGGTAGTGAGTCCCAAAATGAAATGGCACTCCGAAGCGGCGCGCGTCGCTTCCTGATGTCCTACGATCTCTTGGTCAGACAGCAGTCACTAATAGCAGCTTACTTTTCACGACAAGCGGCCCACCTAGTGCTCGACGAATCACACCGTATGAAAGCGGGCCTCGCATCGCAGCGTGGGGCATTCCTCATCAACGTTGCTTCCTTACCGGCACGTCGCGATATCCTATCTGGTACGCCGATGCCGCAAGACGCTAACGATATGGCCTCGCAGTTGGGATTCCTATGGCCTGGGCAAGGTTACGATCTTCAAATACAACACGGGACTTCACCACGTCAGGTCCTCGGCGATCTATATGTCCGCACTACCAAACACGAGTTAGGTCTGAAGCCGGCAGTGAGACATTTTCATGATGTGTCGATGGCAGATGGACAGCTGGCGCTCTACGCTGTCGTGAAGGACGAAATTCTACGGCAGATTAGCAAGGCTATCGCGAGGGCTGGTCAACCGGATTTCCTATCCGCTCGGAAGTCCGTCATGCGGCTTTTGCAACTTTCAACTAATCCCACATTGGCGCTCCAAGCGATGACGCGGGACAGGCGCGACATTTCATCGGGTATCGCCGATCAAGTCGTGGAAGAAGGTGCGTCGCGGAAGATGAGGGCGGTCTGCGCGCATGCGCGGGCGCTCGCTAAAGAGGGTAAGAAGACGGTCATCTGGACCATTTTCACGCAGTCTATACTCGACCTTGAACGCATCCTTGCGGATTTGAATCCTGTTTCGCTCTACGGTGCCGTCCCGACCGGTGAGGTGTCCGATATGAACACGCGGGAAGGCCGCCTAGCCAAGTTCCATCGGGATCCATATTGCAAAGTAATGATTGCGAACCCAGCTGCAGCTGGCGAGGGCATAAGTCTCCATACGGTTTGTCACGACGCGATTTATCTCGATCGAAGCTACGTTTCGACACACTACCTGCAGTCGATCGATCGTATCCATCGACTCGGGCTGGCGCCGGGGACCGAAACGAACATTCATATTTACCGCACTAAAGCCCCTGCCGGGTTGGGAAGCGTCGATTTGTCGGTCAGTCGGCGACTTGCACAGAAAATACATGGCCTCGAACATCTGCTTGATGACCTTGATTTGCGTCAGCTTGCGCTTGATGAAGATCAGGCTGACGATCCTATCGACTACGACGTGGATATGCAGGACCTCGTCGATTTGGTGGAGGAGTTGGAAGGAAGACAGCCGATCGAACCTCAAGAAGAGGCTTGATCGTGGAGTTTGACCGCCTTTTCACCATCTCAGCTTTTGAAGGTCTCAGGCTCATGCGCGCCGCTATCGCAGCCGTGCCGGAGGTGACTCTCGAAACCTGCCCTAGCGCGCTGATCGCCCACTCACCACAGGCTAGAATATACGATCTTGAAGCGGCGAAAGTACTTCACGCGTTGGTGGCAGCAGATGCTCCGCACGAAACAGTTATGTTTTATCGGGAGTGCATTCTCGCTGTTCTGATTTTGAAGATGCCTGCCTTCGCAAAGCTAATGACGCTGGGACGCGGACGCTTCATCAAGCGAATCAAAGGGGCAGATTATCGGGACATTCGGAGCGTGTTTCGCGAAGCGAAGCTCCTAGATGAACCGCCCTCCAGTGATGATATCTCGTGGTGGGATATCGTACAGGGTGAACCGCACCGGGTTTGCCGGAGGCTATTTGGTTTGAGTTACG
>CEQC01007526.1_pt1 | contig 15291 bp, 18 predicted proteins | sample 531021 | NCBI WGS metagenome assembly CEQC01 (sample SAMEA2621213, study PRJEB7988) | marine metagenome | biome: marine biome (ENVO:00000447); feature: surface water layer (ENVO:00002042); material: "saline water (ENVO:00002010), including plankton (ENVO:xxxxxxxx)" | depth 5 m
CCTGCCGCTTCTTCATTAAACTTTACTAATGGCGGGTTAAGAACAACTAATCCCTCCGGAGACTCAGACATTTTAAAGCTTTCTAAAACCGGGACAATATCGGATTGTTCCATTAAGGATTTTTGTAGTGCCATCATAAGAGCACCAATTGCTTGTTTTGATAAATTTGTGTGTTGTACTTCAGTCATATTTGCTCCTTAAAAAATCTATTAGAATTTATATTTTTGTCATCGATAAAAAGATCATAAGCTGGTTTGCCAAATTTTAAATCGTGATATTTGACACCCCATTCTTTAAATTGTTTCTCCGTGACTGATCGCCAATCAATGCCAGACATAGTTCCGCGTGCAGTCCAATAAATTATCGTATCACCATTATAATACAAATCATTAATCTTTTTAATGTTTTCTTCTATAGGTGTCGCTTTTGAATAATCGCGATCTTCTGGAGATGTACATATTGTCTCATCTATATCAACGTATATAATCAATTATTTTCTTTTCTCCGGGTTTAATAAATACTCGCTGTAATTTTCTCCAAGCTTTTGTATTAATACTTTTGTTGAATTGTTACAAGGATGTCCGTGCCCAGCGTTGATAAATTTTATATCTTTTCCGATATCATGCAACATATAATCCCAAAAACTAAGATACTGATTCATATAGAAATTCTCTCTCAATTCTTCTTCCACTCTCTCTTCTATTGTCCCACTCGGTTTTATGTTTGGCCTAAAGGCATTTAGATTGTTTTCGTGAAGTTTTTTAGAGTAATAGCCGTCCATACCTACAAAACCAATTTGTTTAGCTCCTAATGCAGCTGCAATACAGGCTAGTCTTGGAACAGACCCAATTCTAGAGTGGTATCTAGTGAAGGCCCAAAAAACTCTATTTTCAAATTGTTTTTTATATGTTCCCATCTCGTGTACTTGAGTATATTTATTTTCAAAACACACTATAGTGTCATTGTTGTTTAAGTACCCTACAAGGCTTTCATCAAATAAATCATTTTCATTGCCAAGCGTTATAAGAGAGACATTTAAATTTCTTAATTTATCGTTTTTATAAAAATAGTTACAAGACCAAATAAAATCATAATCATCAGGGTTAATACTGTAATCATTAAACGATGGTCCTGAGCCTATGATTAAAATTTTTGAATTTTTATACTTCTGCAAAAAATCTAAATTTTGCAAAGCTATCTCTTTATTTAGAGACATTTTTGAAACACCTAAATGGCTTATAGCTCCTCTGAGAAATGGAGATCCAGACCTTAAAAGTTTTGAAAATTCAGACTTATTACACATAAAAGAACTATTTTTGAAATCCCCGCTAGTGTTTGTTATTTCTTGTGTCCAGATCATCTATATCATTTCCCTTAAATGTTTTAAATCTACGTTTAGTATTGCATCTACTATTGATAAATGCGAAATAAAATCTCCGTAAAGTTGATTGTATTCAGGATGTTTATAATCGTTATATATAATATTTAAACTTTTTGACGTAAAAACGTTTTCACCCTCTTCTATGTACTCTTTTGAGCCGGGGGCCGATAAGTAAGTATCAGCGCCCAATTCTTTACAAATTGATGCAAGATAATGATCTCTTTTCCCAGTTGATTGCAATTGAGAACTGTTAATGAATTTAGTATTTATGTTTAATCTTTCACACATTGATTTAATGATATTAGAATTGTATTCAGACAGTGTTTTGAAGTCTTTTTTAATCAAATCACCAACAAAACCAATGTTTTCATTATAATTTTTAGACTTTGAATATGAAAAACTAAGACCTTTGCAAATTTTATCCTTCCATTGATCATCAATCGCTAATTCGCAATCTTTAATTAAAGATCTAGAATAGCCTTTTTTAATAGGAACTGAAACAAAATATTCTCCGTTGGAAGATTTCAATCTATTTCTAGTTTGCCACGACCTTTTGGAGACTTGCACATCATCTAAAAATACAAAAACATCGCTCTTTTTTATCATATTAAAATAACCCAACCAAGGTAAAAAAGTTGGTTGCATTATAGCTATCGTTTTATTGCTCAATGGCATAACCTATACCTGTTTTTCCGTACTGATTGCCATTATAAAGCATTATTTTTGTATCGTTATGTTTAAACACACAAGAATATTGCACCATTTCGCTATCCCATCCTTGTTTCGATACATCTAAGCAGGCGTTCGGATGCCTTTCCCAATTTATTCCATCTTTTGACTCTGCATATCCTATTCTATATCCTATGCGGGGATCTTTAAAAGAAAAATACATTTCGTACTTTTCATCACTTTTGATAACGCAAGGTCTTGCTAGGGCAGTTTCATTGTGTTTTAAGTCGATTGCCACGAGGCCATCTCTTTGCCAATTTACTCCGTCATCAGAAGAAGCAAATTTTATGTTATATCTTGGCAAATCTTTAGATATCCACCCTTCCCCTGAGACATACCACATCTTGTATTCGCCACCATCTTTTATTACCCACGGTGCAGTTAGTATACCAAAAGGCTCCCTATCTGTCTTTGTGAACAATGGAGCCCTAGAATTTCTTACAAAATTTTCTCCTGAGCGGTTGGCCAAACCCATCACCAAGCTCATTCTATAAGTGGAAGTGCCAGAGTTCCAACCAATATAATACATCTTATCATCTATCAAGCAAGAAGGTGTAACTCCATTATCATCAAAACACCCTCTTTCACCCGGCGACAACACTGGTTCCTCACTAAATTTTACAACAGTTAATCTGTTGTCTTTAACTTTTAACAAACAATATCCAATATGAGAAACGTTATCAATGCCCCTACCAGAGAAAAATATTTTGTATAAATCTTGATCAACTTTCTCAACGGTTGGCAGCATAGCGTGAGTTTTCATCCACCACAAATTATCTTGTGGTTCTATAATGACACCTTTTTTTATCCACATATTAATTCAACCTATGCGGCAGGATTGCCGTCACTCTACCTAAAGAATTTTTTGGTGCAGAAACTTTTAAAACCTCATGAGGTAAGTCATATCTGAAAATAAATAAGTCTCCAAACTCCTCTACATCTTTAGTGCTTATTGACTGTATTGGCTTGCTTGTGCTATAAAAAACGGTACCGCCTTCAACATAATCTTTTGATTTTTCGCCTAATACCAGAATTAATCCACACATTTGTTTTTCTCTGCTGTGTTTGTGTAAATCAAAAAAATTATCATTAGTGTATTGTATTAAATGTGATCGATAATTTTCTCGATTTAACTTTTGACCGTTTATTTTTTCAAAAAAAGAAAACATTTCGTTAAACAAATTTTCTGTTAGATCGTCATAAAACATTGGCAATGCGTCACGTATATTTTTAACCTTTCCAAAGTTTAATATCTTAAAACTATGATTGGTGCTGTTGCCTGTAAAAATGTTTTTAGGGTTCAGTTTTTTCTGATTAAACTTCATCCGACGATTCACGTACTGTTTTTTTTGAAAATATTCAATTAATTTTTTATTAACTTCTTTTTTATCTTTTGAAATAAAATTTTTAATTTGTATAATATTTCCATCTTCTATGGACTTGCGTAAATTAATAAAGTCTATAGAATGTTTTTTTTGTATCGTTATTAATTCCATTTTAAATTTCCTTCTTAAAATAAGACCTCATTACTTTTTTATTCAATTCTGAGTCTTTTGCAAAAACATTGCTTTTTGCACAAAGTATCATATCGCCATCTTGCAAGTCTTTGACAACCGAGGCTCCCATACCTATAAAACAATCGTTTCCAATTTTTATAAAATCTGCGGCTGTTGCATTAACTCCCAAAAAGCAACGCTCGCCAATTTTGACGTGTCCTGAAATACAAACGTGACTGCTGATATATGTGTGATCACCTATGGAACAATTGTGACCCAAATGATTGCCACTCCAAATCATAACATTATCACCTATTTTTACTGTAGGTTGGATTGTTTGATTTTCTAAAATAAAACAGTTTTCTCCAATTGTCAAATCAGGCCAAGTGACAGACTTAGAACAAACATAACTTACTAGAGAATATCCTAAATCCTTCATCATAGAAAACTTTTCTTGTCTAGTTTGATTTAATTTTCTGTAAGACAGTGCGACATGAGCTTTAAATTTATTCGGTGGGAATAATTCACAAATTTTATCAACTGGTACCAGTGGAAGATTTAAAAAGCTATCTGATTTTATGAATTCGTTATCAGCTGTAAATGCCACAACTTCATACTCACTATCATTGGTAAAATAATAATATGCCAGTTCCGCGTACTCTCCTGTGCCAAAGATTACTATTTTATTGTCCATTTAAAACATACTCCATATTTCCATATAAAACTTCTGCAACTCTAAACTGCCACTCGTAATCTATATCGAATGTTTCTTTTTCTTCTACAGTAAAAAGCTCCGGATCGTTTTTTGTAAAATTTCCTAAATAAATTCCATCACCTATTCTGCTCATTTTTCCAGCGTAAAGACAATGGGCAGCTTCATATACTGATTCTACCAGTTTTGTATCCATAGTGCCTGGGTACTTTGTTTTTAAAACACCATCAGTCCCCCAATAAAAATTTTTCTTTTCGTGAACAGCAAAAAGACTTTCATTTGGAGAATTAATAAAATGATTTACAAAACTATCAATTGTTTCAATCCTCAACAAAGGACAACAAGCGTTAATAATGATGTAGTATTTAAATTTTAATTTGTTATACCATTCAGAAACAACTCTTGTGTCTTTACTCTCACCAACAGATTTCTCACTTCTATGGTAGATTTTAACGTTGTTATTATTAGCTATCGACTTGAGATCATCATCATAAAGCGATGCAAAGAAATTTTCTCTGGGTATTACTTTTGATTTTAAAACCTTTTTTAAAGCAATATCAAACAAATTTGTATCATTAAAATCACGAAGCATCTTGTTTGGTATTCTAGTTGAATTCGTTCGCGCCTGTACGATGACGCATATATCATTAATCGATTTTTGGACCATTGTTCGCCAACCTATCACTTAAGCTTTGTATTTTTCTATCACACTCTTTGATCTCAGAAAAAAGAGATCTAGCCCGTTCTGGTGCAAGTTCAAAACACATCCGAACTACGTCCATCCAGTTAACATTATTACGAGCACGAATTTGCTCTATTTCATCAATTATCTCTTGATCAGTCAACTTTAACTCCTTTTTTAATAAAATTATTTGTTAAAAAATCATCTTTTTTTAGATTTTCAGTAAAAACATAACCTGCATTAGCAACAAGAAAGAAATCTGATGCCGGTAGATTATTATCGTAAAATGGTCTTTTTGTGGTTATGTTTTGATCAGTAACCCTTTCGCCTTTTAATACATCTTGTTTAAGTACTATGGATCTCCTGCCCTGCATACTATTCTTTTTTTCACTATTAGAAAAAGTTTCTTTTATTCCTTTTGATTTTTCGGCCAGTCTTATAAAATCAACCATTTGTTTTAATTCATTTGGCTCTACTGCAAAAGAATGATCTGGACCTTCCATATCTTTGGACAAGGTAAAGTGCTTTTCTATGCAGCTTGCACCACACATAACAGCCAGTGATGGTGTAACAGGAGATAACGTATGATCGGATAATCCTACCTTGACGTTAAATTTATTTTTTATGGTTTTTATTGTTTCTAAATTTATTTCCTCTTGAGGCGTTGGGTAAGCATTATTACAATGCAGAATAGTTACGTTATTATTACCAGCATTATAACACGTTTGAATAATCTTGTCTACAAATTTTAACTCACAACCCAGGCCAGCAGATATTATAAGTGGCAATTTTGTCGACGCAGCATAGTTTATAAACCTTAAATCGGTACTTTCAAAGCCTGATATTTTTATTCTCTTAACACCAAGATCGAATAAAAAATCAACCGCTTCCTCGTCAAAAGGCGTACACATAAATTCTATCTCTTGTTCATTACAAAAATCGTTTATTTGTCTAAGCCAAGAGTTTGATACTTCTAGGGGTTTAAATAATTCAAAAACATCATGACCATTAACCTTTTTGCTTTTGGTGCTAAAAAGCTTGTCTGCCTTGAAACTTTGAAATTTCACTGCATCGGCGCCAGAGTCTTTTGCAACTTTGACTAACTGTCTTGCAGTTTCCATTTTTCCATTATGATTTGAGCCGGCCTCGGCTATTACAAAAGTTTTTTCAATCAATTTTATCCCACAAAGGTAAATTTAAAATTTTAGGGTGTAATCTTTCTAGATTTAGAAGCGTTTGGTTGGAATCATAATAAGACATTTTGTGCAACATAGGATAATGTCGCGACCAACCTGTTTCAATTATAACATTATCAGCATCATCTTTTAAACAGGTTGCAAAATAAAAGGAAGAGTTTTTATCGTGAGGTATGAGATTGTATTTGTTTTTTAAGTAATCATAGTTTAACTTTCTTGTATTTAGGTTTTCTTCATATCTATCTAATTGCGTTAAAGCTATAGTGGCGTTTAGGTTATTCATATAGAACTTAAATCCATTTTGATTTACATCATAAGTGTTTTTAACTATTAGTCTTCCAAAGTTTCGATAAGATCTAAAGTAATCATCAGCCTCTTCACAGTCTGTCGATATCATACCACCATCTGATGAACAAATGGGTTTATAAGGATGAAAAGAAAAGAATATAAAATCACTTTTAATTGTTGGTGTAACACAATGAGCGCTATCAATTACAATTATTTCATCTCCAAATAAATCGAAATTTTCTATACTACTAACCCCTCCATAAAGTACCGGCATTACAATCGCTTTATTGGGAGAGTTCTTATTTCGTATTGTTTTATAGTGATCACTTGAGAATTGTAAGTCGTCTTGAACATCTACAAAAATCAAGTTATGGCCAAAATGTTTAGCAGCCCAAGCCGGAGAAGTAAAACCAAGAGATGTGGTGAAAACATCACAAGTTCCGTATTTCTCTTTAAAATAAGAGAAGATCATAAATGCCGATGCTGACGCAGAGTTGGTTGCAACATTGTATTTTTTATTTGAAAAACAAGAAAATTTACTTTCAAATAACTCAACATTAGGCCCAAAACCAAGGGCGCCGGTAGATAAAACATTGTTGATTTTTGAAATATCATCTGTTTTTATTTTTGATTCAAATAATTTCATTGTAATAACTTTTTTTGCCTCTCAGAGAGTTTTTTATAATTGTTGCTTTTTTTATCTAGAATGTTTCCTTCTTTGGTATAATCAAAAGTTGACATATAGCCATTTACTATTTGAGGAGCGGTACTTCTTAAATAGCAAGCGACGGTCGCTATTCTTTCACCAGAAGCAACTTGACCTCCTTTGTGAAAACCATTTGAATCAAAAAAACAAACTGTGCCTTCTTTTCCGTCAGCAGTCAAAATATCTTCTTGAGGTATTTTATTTGTTGCCATCGAATTCAAATATGCACCTTTAAAATATTTATCATTTATATTTGGCCATATTTTACTATTCTTTTTTCCAAAGCCGCTGCTTTTAACATAATGCAAGGCGCCATTTTGTATAGAAACATCATTATAGTAGACAAATATTTTTAAAATTTGCTTATCCTCTGTATCTCTGTGCCACCTTTGAGAATTTGACGGAGGAAACGGGTTCTCAGGGTGGTACATTATGGTGCAATTTCTTAATCTTATGTCTTCTTTTTGTAGATATTCTTCTGCGACATCTAGAAAAAAATCTTGTAAATAAAACTGAATTATAGGGGAATTATCTAAAGAAAGCCCTTCGCCCATTAATTGTTTGCTTTGAAATTCATAAAATTTATTTCTATCAACAATTGGATTCCCTTGTTTTAGTAGATTTTTTCTTTTTATTACGTGATCACGAGAAACAACTTCTTCTACAAAGGTTTTGTTTTTGTTATAAAGATTTGATATTGAATCACATTCCAATTCAGAAAAATGAATTTTACAGAATCCAAAATCATTTAATTCTTTTATTATTTTATTTTTTTTCATTTTATTACTTTTTAAAAATTTAACTGTGAAAATAATTCATACAAAAATGTAGTGCTCTTTGGTATACATCTGGCTTTCTTGAAAAAAGTATATGAGAGCCAATCTCTGCATTGTTCCAGTGTGCATATCTTGGGCCTTTTAAAATTCTGTTTAGAAGTTTAAAATCTAATTTATAAGAGACATAATTTTCATCATTGAGGTCTTTTTCATCTATTATATCATACCCTTCACCACAGCAAGATATCTTAATCATTTTTTCTTCTGGTAAGTAAATATAAACATTTGTTTTACTAGAAAAGTTTAGTTCTTTTCTTTTATTGTTAAACCTTTCATAACTTTTTTCTAATAAGGTGGATATATCACCCAAGCTTACTTGATTATCGTACTCATAATCATATTTTCTTTTTGATAAAACCTCTTGAATATATTTTTTCTTTTCTTCCGGGTCATAAGGCTCATATTTTTTTGATTGTGTTTCAGAGTTTAAATCAAAGTTTTGAGAATGATTTAATAGAATACCTTTTGAGTTGTTTTTAATATTTTTCTCATAAAAAGATAAAGCCTCTTGTAGAGTGGGCACTACTTTAAATTCTTCTAAATTTGCACGTTTTCCGCTGAGAGTGTAAGAGCCAGCAAAAGGCATATAAAATTTTGGATTAACTTTATGTATATAATTTAAACCCATATTCAAAAATTTGTCTTTTTTTCTTTTTCCGTAAACTTTTAATTTGTCCTCATTTGAATAATTTTGCCAACATTGCGGATATGATCCCGCGCCAGTGTATCCGACTAACAATAAATCAATTTTTTTAAAATCATTTAAAACAACCTCCAAGGTTTTTTCTGATAACTCAAAAGGACAATCGTTTATATTCAAAATTGTTTTATCGCCGTTGTCAAAAACAGCTAGTGAATCTATTGAAGTGGAGCCCATTTTCTTTTCCATTATACCACATCCGTGAAATTTAAAACAACATTCTGGATTGCAGTTATCAGCGGCATAAATGGCCATATTTAAACCTTCGCCACACTTAAACAGTTCACCGTGATTTAATTCTATTACCTTTTTATCGAGCCGTTGGAGTCCCATTTTTAAAAACTTTGAATCATATGAATGTATTAATATTGGAATATCATTGTTAAATTCAGCGAGGGATTTTCTACTCATATGATCAGGATGAATATGAGAAATATAAATATAATCTAAATCACTGAACTGTGAAAAATCAATATCTCCAAGCGGCGGATAGTGAGCCCAAGACCCATAATATTCACTATCACTTAACCAAGGATCAGTTAAAACTTTTGTATTTTTGTGCTCTATTAAAACACAAGCAGAAGATAAATGGGTAACTCTCATTTGTATATTTAGTTATCTAAATTTGATTCTTTATTACCTCTAGTAATAAGTTTTACTAATTCATCAACATTGTCACTCATATGAAGCGAGGAATTAAAGTGTGGACCAGTGTATTTAGCCCAGCGGTTATTATACGTCCTTTTAGTGTACTGTGGCCGTACACAAAGAAGATTAATATCGTTAACTTCATAAGTAAAAGGCAGTTCTGTTTCAGCTAGCATATCTTCGTGAAGTTTTTCACCTGGGCGAAGACCCACTAAATCATAGGAAAAACTATTTTTATGAATTTTTTCTATAGCTTTCAGTATGGTTGTCATACTATATGAACTGATCTCTGGAATAAATACTTCACCGCCCTCTGAATTATATGCGGCGCCGAGAACTGTGTCTACTGCGTCTTGAATAGTAAATAAAAATCGACTCATATCCAATGAAGTAACTTTTATGTTTTCATTCTTGGAAAGAAGGTCTAGCCACAAAGGAATAAACGACCCTCGACTGCATATTACATTTCCATATCGAACAGAAGAAAAAACAGTATGATTACTATAATAATCATAATTAGTAAAAATTCTTTCAGCTATAAATTTTGAAGAGCCGTAAACGTTAACGGGCTGGCAAGCCTTGTCGGTAGACACCAAAATGCACTTATCTATTTTATTATTTAATGCAGCCTTGGCAACGTTTTCGCTTCCTTGGATGTTTGTTTTAACACACTCGTCCGGATGAAATTCCATATCATCAATTCTTTTTAAGGCCGCAGTGTGAATTATAACATCTGGATTTAATCTAGATAAACTAACATTTAGCTTATCATAGTCTCTAATGTCACCAATAACTCTCGTGACTCTTGGATCATTACCAAATGATAAAGCCTGTTTTCCCTCGTCACGGCTATACACAATTGGTTCACCGCCGTAGTTTAATATTCTTTTTACAACGGATTTACCTAGAGTTCCAGTGCCTCCAGTAATAAAAAATTTCTTGTTTTTTAAAAATCTATTCATTATTTAACCTATATAATGCCTCGTAAGTTTTAAATTCCCACTCATAGTCAATGTCAAATATTTCTTCTTCTTTCATTGACCATAGCTTGATTTCTCCTGGGTTGTTAAAATCACCCATCCAAACTTCACCACCAATTGAATCAAGAGCACTAGCGTACAAACAATGTGCTGCTTCTTTCACAATATCAGCAGTTTTTGTATTCATCACTGCCTCTTTTAATGGAGTCATAAAGACATTATTGTGATCCCAATAATAATTTTTCTTCTCTACAACACCAAACATACCATTGCACTCTTCCTTGCAGTAATCAAAATAAAAATTTTCTATCGTTTCTTTCGTAAGCATTGGAGCACAAGCATTAACCATTATAACATATTTGTGAGGTATTTTATCCCACCACTCATACATTTCTGTCATTGGTGTTCCTTCTGACATAGCCGAAGCTTCGCTTCTGTGGTATATGTTAATCGGGTATTTTTTGCAAACATCAACCAACTCAGGCTCATAAACTGAAACCCAAATGTTGGAGTTGGGTATTTTTGAGTCGACTAGCTTTTGTATGCATAAGTCCATCAAAGTTGTTCCTGCAAATGGCCTTATCATTTTTTTTGGGCAACGCTGTGAAGATAATCTAGCTTGAATCATTACCGCTACATCGTCAACTCTTTTCATTAATACCCTCTTAATTTTTTTCTTGGCGCTAATTCTCCATCGGTAACTTTTTTAATCCCATCACCATACGCTAATTCTAACTCTCTAATACCCCTAACCATCTTAATAAGACCTTGAGGTTCAACAGAGGACATATGGTCTGAGCCCCACATTGTTCTATCCAAAGTGATGTGTCTTTCAATGCAAGTGGCGCCAAGATAGATCGCCGCAACAGAAGTACCTAATCTGAATTCGTGGCCGCTATAGCCAACTTCACAATTATACCTTTCTTTTAAGGTTTGAATACAACTTAAATTTAAATCTTCCAATGGTGCAGGATATGTAGAGTTACAATGTAACATCAAAGTCTCACAACCATCTAGCCATTCAACGGCTTGGTCGATCTCTTCATATGTGCTCATTCCAGTAGAAAAAATAATTTTTTTACCAGTAGCTGCAGAAGCTTTCATTAACTCTTCATTTGTGATCATAGCGGAAGGAATTTTAATCCACGGAATATCATACTTCATTAGGAAACTTAAACTATCCAAATCCCACGGTGAAGCTGACCATTCAATACCTTTTTCTTTACAGTATCTATCAATCTCGTCATATTCTTGCTTTTCAAACTCTACACGATATTTGTAATCAAGATAAGTCATTTCTCCCCAAGGAGTAGACCTCATTACGTTTTTTTGATGTTCTGGTACGCATACATCAGGATTTCTTTTTTGAAACTTTACAGCATCGCAGCCAGCAACTTTAGCTAGGTCGATTAATTGTTTAGCTATATCTAATGATCCGTTGTGGTTGATACCTATTTCTGCTATAACGTATACTTTTTTCATTTTATTCCTCATAAAGAACAAAATTTCTATTAACATATGAGTTAATATTACTATTCTTTGTTAGTATTTCGATATCTATATTATTATATTCAAGGTATTTTGTCAAGTGTATTTCTGATCTTTGGCCAATTTCCTGCTCGTGTTCTGGTAGATCTGCTTTCAGATTGTTCATATCAAAGTCATCAGTTACGTAATTCATTGTTGGCTTGTAACTTTCTTCTATGTCATAAAAATGTTTTATATTTCCATTTTGATCCAGCCTTGAACCATCCCAACCAAGAAAACTAACTTTTGTTACTCCAGTATGCACTAAAATAGGTGCAACCATATCATTCATAATACCTGGACCTATAATTCTATTATCAGGATTATTATCGAAAGAATTTTCATTCCATCGATTAGCATTACAAACAGACTTAGAATGACCCGCAGAAACATCAGATCCCCACAAAATATCAGGTTCATTTACAAAGTTCAAAGCGTATGTATTTTTTTTTATTAGATCAGCATTGACCCAGTTTTTATAATTAATAGGCATATCTTGCCTAGCAAAAACTAGATAATTTTTTTCTTTTGGAAAGTGAAAAGTATTGTAAGAGTTGGTTATACAGATGTCAACGATGTTTGGAAACTTTAACGCAGCAGTTTTTACAGCAAAAACTACCTTATTTTCGCAAAATTTTTGTATCTTATCGACAGGAAACTCATTTAAGCTAACACCAGTTAGGAAACAAACAGCCTCCGAGCCTTGAAACATATTTTTGAATAATTTTGTCTTTTGCTGTCTAGTTCTTTTATTGGCAAGTTTTTTAAAAAAAAACCTTCTCTCTTTTAATGGAACTGTAAGCCATTTATTCATTTGCTATTTCCATAACCTTGTGGGGCATCTCTTCGCAAATTCTCTCAATTTCATCAATAAGCTCCAAGCCAGATAAATTAAACCATGGTTCTGAGGCTGCACCAATGAGTTTTTTTTGATAAAATACTCTTACATTTAACATTTTGGCCTCAACTATTATTCTAGCGCAAGTCTCTAGATGCCCAGTGAAGAAAATAAAACTTTCGTGTTTAGAAAGCTTTTCTAAAAATTTATGATAATTTTTGTCTTTTATTAATTCAAAATTTAAATCTCTGTATTTACAGTATTCTATGGCCGTAGCTTTTCTTTTGATAGGATTATCTGAGTCTAAAATTGCTATTGTATCAACCTTGTTATTAGAAGAAAATTTACGCATAACATTTAAGTCTTCTTTAGACCATATGGAGCAACCTAAATTATGTACATTTTTCAAACCAGTATTATCAACAAAAACATCTTTTGACAACTTTGTTAAAAATAGATTTTTCTTTGCAGCTTTAAAAAATTCTATGTTGCATAACATATGTTCTGGAGCTTTAAAATTTGGAAAAAATATTGGGTTTCTTGTTTTTAAATATTTGTGATCTTGTTCGTATATTAGATAAGTTAAATTATTAATTGCATATTTTTTTGACTCTTCTGATAGTAAAACAAAATTACCAAAAACAAATATATCATTTTTTCTTTGTTTCATAAATTCAATTGTAACTTTAGAGGAGTTAATTAATTCTATTTCAGCTCCGATATTTTGCAATGAATTAGCAAGAGTTTCTGCATTTAATTCTGCGCCACCTTGGAATTCACTAAAAAAATAATCCATTACAAAAACATACTTATGCAACTTCAAGCTCCTCTAAAGAATTAATCCACTCTAAATAATTTGTAGTTTCTTCATCGATAATGGCATTTTTCATATCAGAATAAACTTTTTCTTTAGAGAATTGTTTTAAAATCCACTTTTGAAGTCTTTTTGCCTGTGATTTAAATCTTCCGTAATCTTTATAGACTTCACGTAATTTCATTTTATATGACCCTTGTTGCGCATATGCCCACATAGAGTCTTTTTGTATAACACCCTGCCAAACTGCATCAGGTGTAACAGGCTGAAGATTATATTCAACTTTTGCAAAATGAGCCTTCATCTTTTCTTTGCCTTTTTTATCTTTTGTCGGCTTATAAAGAAAATCTAAATGACCTGACCAATCTGTTGCTATTACTGGAAGGCCACTATATGCAGCTTCAAAAAGTGGAAGTCCATACCCCTCACCTCGTGTTAGACTCACTAAACAGTTTATGTCATCGTGACTGTATAGAGAATGCATTTCTTCATCATCTAGATCTCCGTGAAGCAAATATACTTTACATTTTCTATTTTTATATTTGGAAAGAGACTTTTGCAGTTCAGAGTAAATTACATTTCTGTCTAATATGCAACCTCCTCTTAGAAAAGTTTTAACGACCAAACCAACATCTGGATTATCGATAAACTCTTCCACAAACCAATTAACCGTTGCGCCCAAATTTTTTCTTGGACCCCATTGGGCCACAGTTAAAAAATTAAATTTAGTTGAGAGGTTTAAATCTAATTCTGGTAAAGAATCATATTTTTTAACCGGATAATGTACAACATCAATGTTTTTTTTGCACTTAAGCTCTAAACGCTGGCCCGTATTCCTATCAACAGCTTCATAAACTGTGTCCAAGAAAATATTTTTTGAATGCTCTGAAATAGTTATAATTCTATCCATTTCATTGCACTTCTGTAGCCACTCAGGAGCAACTTTTGTTGTTTCAATACCAGCAGTAACACCAATGTTAATTGGCGCCATTTTTTGCCATTCATTTGGTATTGTAACTTGAATTGACATATCATATTGACCATTCTGTTGGCCATATAAAGCAGTTTTGTGTATTATGGAATCTAACCAATTTCTCTCTTCGTTATTTTCCCAAACCCAAGAAGATTCTCCCCAGTTAACCGGCATTACATAAAGATCTAAGCCTTCCACTTCTCGCAGCGCTCTTATTACAAAACGACAATGCTCGCCATAGCCTGTTCTGGTTAATGCTGGACCTCTAACTAAAACTTTCATTATGCGACCTCCTTAAGAACCCAACGTTTTTTATATTTTCGAGTGTCCCAAGATCCTTCCTCTTCATGAAGCTTTGTCATTGTATCAACCCAAGTTTTATTAAAGTTATCAAAATTATAGTTCTTCATAACGTGCTTTCTTCCTTCTGCGCCCATTTGTTCTCTCTTTTCTTTGGAAAAGTTAAACATAGTTACAAACGCATTGACAACATCATCTCCGTTTAGTCTGTCTTCATAAATCCACGGAATTTGCTGTGATCCAATGATTGCTTTAGAAGCCGGGTAAAGAGGAATTCCAAATTCATTTTCCCCATCTACAATTTGTTCTTGTAGACCGCCGGTCATATTGACTATAATGGGCGTCCCACAAGATAAAGATTCCAAAGTAGCAAGTCCAAAGCCCTCTGCATCTGCAATATTCACAGTACAATCTGCCATATTATACATCAAAGCTAACTGTTTTAAATCGACTTTTTGCTGGCTAAACAGTACTTCACCATTTGT
>CEQC01037419.1_pt1 | contig 15244 bp, 11 predicted proteins | sample 531021 | NCBI WGS metagenome assembly CEQC01 (sample SAMEA2621213, study PRJEB7988) | marine metagenome | biome: marine biome (ENVO:00000447); feature: surface water layer (ENVO:00002042); material: "saline water (ENVO:00002010), including plankton (ENVO:xxxxxxxx)" | depth 5 m
ATCGGAATGGCCGTCAGTGCGGACCACAGCGCATCTATCCATTGCTGATCCCCGGCCGGGTCCCCGCTTCCCGCGACTGCCGCCGATGCGAACATTGCAATGAATGCGGCGGAGCCGGTGGTCTGATCGTCAGGAGTGCTGCCGTCGAGCCGATAGGTCGTCGAGATCCGCATCGGATCACCGCGCGATGACTTGCGAATCCAGCGGTTGATCCTGACCAGATGCCCGGATGCGCGCGACTCCCCGGTCTCCAGAAAGTCGAGCGAGAGTCGCCACGGGAATCTGAGGGCATTCCATGAAAACTGGCCATCACCTGCTCCCTCCAGAAAGAAGGACTGAGCCGGTCTAGGATCGTCGGGCAGTCCCGATAGAAAATCCGGTACCAGGCCTGTTTGGCGAGCATGGTGCTCAGAGATTTTTCCCCAAACCGAATAACCGCGATCCCGGATTGCGCTCCAGCGGCTCGCATTTCCGCCATCGGCGCGAGCAAATGCCGCAAAACTCGCGGGCATGAAGTCGGAGGATCGAGACGCGTCAGCATATTCTCCTTCAGTGGCCCAATCACCCAAACGCATCATGTCGTCATCGGTAACATCGCGCTCCAGAATGGCAGTTTCCGCTTGCATGAAGGCGTCCCGATACCCGCCCCATTTTTCATCGGCCAAGAGCAGTGCCAGGGCTGTATCCAGATCCCCGTCGGTCGCGGACATGGTGCCGCCGTTCGGCGCATCCCTGCAGTCGCGCGTCTGGTTCCACGCCATCAACCCCGGACCGGACGCGGCCTGGTGATCGCGATAGAATGACGCCATTCTTGCGAACCGCTCCTGCGCGAGTGGATCGCGGGATGCCATTTTGACAAGAGCCAGCATGCCGTATCCATGGGCCTCGGAGACCGTGAGCGTCTTTGCGGCACTGCCTCCCCAAGTCGGCTTGTCATCACCCGAGGTATCGACATAGGCGCCTGCGCAACCATCCCGTAGATAAGTCGCTTTCCAGTCTGCCCAAAACCGGTCCAGAACTGCGAGGCGATCCGCCTTTGGAATCGATGGAAACAGCGGCTTTGCCTGTACCGCGAAACACAGGATCAAGCACCAGATTGACGCCAGAACGAAACGGCTCATGACTGTTTCCATGCCAATTGCGACTCCGCGAATGCTAGCGCCTCGGCAATGGACAAACAATTCGCCTTACGTCCCAATCAGTTGAGGTGAAGCGCCAAATTCGGCCAGTTGACTTAGGCTCCGACTTTCGCGGCGCGACTTGATCGCGTTGGGCCGAGGACTTAAATCGGGCCCACCGCAATCCGACTCCGGAGTCCCCATTGTCCGCCTTCAAGAACCTTCCGGCCGCGCCGCGCGCGGAGAGCCGTCCGGCCAGCGATACCCGCCACGGCATTACCCGCACCGACAATTATGCCTGGCTGAGAGCCGATAACTGGCAGGCGGTCTTCAAGGATACAGAGATCCTCGATGCCGCCATCCGCTCGCATCTGGAAGCCGAGAACGACTACCAGGAGGCCGCGATGGCCGACACCGAGGACCTGCAGAAGACGCTGCTCGCGGAAATGCGCGGCCGCATCAAGGAAGATGACAGCTCCGTCCCCTCGCCCGACGGTCCTTGGCGCTATGGCGTCCGCTACGTCACGGGCGGCGAGCAGCCGATCTATTTCCGTCTGCCGCGCGAAGGCGGCGAAGAAACCGTGCTGCTCAACGGCGACGAGGAAGCCAAGGGGAAGGCCTATTTCCGTCTTGCCGGCACATCGCACTCGCCCGACCACGCGCGTCTGGGCTGGGCGGCCGACGACAAGGGGTCGGAGTTCTTCACGCTGCATGTGCGCGATACCGCGACCGGAGAAGACCTTCCCGACACCATCGAGAACACCGGCGGCGGTGCCGCCTGGGGCGCGGACAGCCAGGGCTTCTTCTATACGGCCGTCGACGACAATCATCGCCCGACGCATATCTATTACCACCTTCTCGGCACCGAGCAGTCGCAGGATATCGTGGTGCGGGAGGAAACCGATTCCGGCTTCTTCATGAGCGTCGGCGCAAGCCGCCTCAACGATTTCATCTTCATCGAGGTCAACGACCACGAAACGAGTGAATGCTGGATCCTGCCCGCCGATCAGCCGAACGCCGCACCGCGGCTGGTCGCCGAGCGCCGCACCGGCGTCGAATATTCGCTGGAGGAAGGCGGCGACGTCTTCTTCATCCTCACGAATGCGGATGGCGCCAAGGACTTCAAGATCGTCGAGGCACCGGTTTCGGCACCCGAACCCGGGAACTGGAAAGAAGTCGTCCCGCATGAACCGGGCCGCCTGATCCTCGCCGTCTCCGCCTATGCCGGCCACATCGTCTGGCTTGAGCGCAAGGACGGGTTGCCGCGGCTCATCGTTCGCGACCGCGCCACCGGCGAGGACCACGCCATTGCCTTCGATGAGGAAGCCTATTCGCTCGGGTTCCAGGGCTCGATGGAATATGACACCGAGACGGTACGCTTCAGCTATTCGTCGATGACGACGCCAGGCCAGTTGTTCGAATACAACATGCGGACCCGCGAGCGGACGCTTCTCAAGCAGGATGAAGTGCCGTCCGGGCACAATCCGGACGACTACGTCACCCGGCGCATCATGGCGCCCGCCCAGGACGGCGAAGACGTGCCGGTCACCCTGCTCTACCGCAAGGACACGCCGCTCGACGGCTCCGCGCCATGCCTCCTCTACGGCTATGGCTCCTACGGCATCTCGATCCCTGCGGGTTTCAACACCAACTGCCTCTCGCTCGTCGATCGCGGCTTTGTCTATGCCATCGCTCATATCCGCGGCGGCAAGGACAAAGGCTTTGCCTGGTACGAAAACGGCAAGCGCGAGAAAAAGGCCAACACCTTCCGCGACTTCATCGCGGCAGCCCGCTGCCTCGTGGAGCAAGGTTTCACCAGCCACGACAAGATCGTCGCCCAGGGTGGCTCTGCCGGCGGCATGCTGATGGGTGCGGTCGTTAACATGGCCCCCTCCGCCTTCGGAGGCATCATCGCAGCTGTCCCGTTCGTCGACGTCCTCAACACCATGCTCGACGATACGCTGCCGCTCACCCCGCCCGAATGGCCCGAATGGGGCAATCCTGCTGCCTCCGAGCGCGATTACAGAACGATTGCCGCTTACTCTCCCTATGACAACGTCTCGCGCCAGGCCTACCCGCCGATCCTGGCGCTTGCAGGTCTCACCGACCCGCGCGTGACCTATTGGGAACCCGCCAAATGGGTGGCCCGCGTTCGGGAATTCTCGACCAGCGGCGAACCCGTATTGTTGCGGACCAACATGTCAGCGGGACACGGCGGAGCAGCGGGACGTTTTCAGCGTCTCGAGGAAATCGCCTTCGAATATGCCTTTGCATTGAAGGTTACCGAACGCGACTAGACACACGTCCTCTTTCGCGACACTGCGTAAGCAGCTGTGTCGCCATGAGACACCACGTTTTCGTTCAGGCGAGTTCAAGCTCCCGGCCGCCAAGGCGCCGGGAGCTTTTTTACTTTCAAAAGATTGATCCGTATCAGGCTAAATTCTGCAGGCTGACGTAAACTGTCGCTGCCCCGCCACGCCAAAAATTTTCACTGCAAGCGACATGTCTCTTGCGCGACCATCTGCCCGTCTCAAATCAGGACTCTCTGATAACCGTTGCATTTCCGGCAGAAATCGGAGGATTCATTCAAAATTTACGCACAATATTAGGATGATGCTTACCTGCGACTGCTAATTTTCGGCCATCAAGTGTTTTAGCCAGAAGGGTCGAGAAATGGTTATTCGACGGCTTGCGCATTCCGTTCGCACCTTCATGACGAAGGAAGACGGAAACTTTGCGATGTTTGCGGCAGTGTTGATTCCGCTGACATTTGCAGTTGGTAGTTTCGCGGTTGATTTCGCGAGCACCATATCGATGAAAACGCGTCTGCAAAACGCGGCTGACGGTGCGGCTCTCGCAACGGCGAGCCAACTCGCGCAGAAAACGATCACCAAAGAACAAGCAGAACAGTATGCGATTGATTTCTTCAACGGGATGATCGATGGCGATTCACGCGCCTACAGCGGCTTCTCCGCTTCTCCGCAAGCGATCATTACTCCGATTGCAAACGGAGGATCGACGATCTGGAAAGTCGAGGTCAAGACCAGCGGTAGACAGCTATTGACGCCTATGGCGCATCTCGTGGGGCAAAAAGACATTACGGTCAATGTCTCGGGTACCTCGGAATCATCCGTCGAGGCGACCACGCCGCTTTCGATGTACCTTGTGCTCGACCACTCGGGTTCGATGAGCTGGGATTCGGGACAGATAGGCCCCGTGGAGGTCACCAAGTACTGCACCGAATACCAGACCCGATACTGGTTTGGATTTCCATACAGGGTCGAGGTGAAAGTCCCCTGCGGGACAACCACGGAAGAACGCTCGCTTGACAAGATGACGGTGCTAAAGACTGCGGTTCGTGATCTGGTTGACCATATCAAAGAAGCGGATCCGGAGAATAAGTACTCCCGCATGGGAGCCGTTGCATACAATTCGGATACGACACCCTACGACAAATTGCTTGCCGACTGGGACAAGACCCGCGTGTCGACATTCACGAATAACCTCTCGGCAACCGGTGGCACTAACTCGCAATATGCGATGAAGTGGGCCTCAGAGCAGCTCAAGACCGGCGTCGAGGAGCTTATACACAAGGCCTACAACGGCTCGAATGAACCGGTGAAGTTCATCGTCTTCATGACGGACGGTGAAAACGACACAGGCAATGATGCAGATGACGATTACGCAGACATGAAGACGAAAAAGTACTGCAGCGACGCGAAAGCCAACAAGGTTACGATCTTCTCGGTTGCCTTCCAGGCGCCGAAACGTGGCAGGGATTTGCTTGAAGCCTGCGCATCAGGCTCCAGCCATTACTACGATGCGAAGAGCGCTGATGAACTGATCAAAGCCTTCAAGGAGATCGGCGAGAAAGCGACCAGTCTTTCGACCCGACTGACGAGCTGATAATTCGGTTTATCTCCAGACGAAACAAAAACCGCCGGGCCTCAGAAACCCGGCGTTTTGCTATTTCGCGCTCGCTCGCTCAATGGCATGCGGCAGAACGGCCTTTACGACATCGCATTCGAGGACGCGATAGCCATGAAAGGGTCGGCGCGCGGCTGCAACGCAGTCCTGTTCCGGGACGAACCTTTGCAGAAAACCCAACGAATTTTCCTGATATCACGAGCTTTAGGGGGTTTTTTAACGACCACCGTAGGTAAATCCTAACCGATGACATTTAGCATGCCTTCAGAACACCAATCTCATGAGGTCACTAGATGACAAACGGACAAATTTTCCGGCGTGTCCGATCCTTCTGCAGCAATAAGGAAGGCAACTTCGGGATGATCGCCGCTGTACTTGCGCCGGTCATTATAGCCGGAGCCGTCTTGGCCGTGGATTTCACCAATCTCGTGTCGATGAAAAGCCGAATGCAGGACGCTGCCGACGGCGCAGCGCTGGCGACCTCCACTCAGCTTGCCGATGGTGATCTGAAGGACATCCTGGCCGCCGAGCGTCACGCGGAAGATTTCTTCAAGGGCTTGATAGCCGACGATGTGGCCAGAAACGGCGGCCTTGCCGTTACGCCAAAGGCCACCGTTACGCTGCTCAGCGTTTCCGGCAAGGAGTTCTGGCAGGTCGATGTCCGCGCGGAGGCGAAGCAGAAGCTCTCACCGATGGCCGCCGTCATCGGCGGCAACACTGTCGATATTTCAGTAAACAGCGTATCGAGGAGCGCGCCGGAAAGCCGCAACGCGTTCACCATGACTCTGGTTCTCGACAAGTCGGGATCAATGGACTGGTACGGTGAGAAAAGCAATTCGCCGAAGAATGGACGACCGAAGAAGATCGAAGCGCTCAAGACTGCGGTGAGCGGTCTCCTCGGCCAGATCGATAAAGCCGATCCGGGGAAAAAATACGCGCGCGTCGGAGCTGTCTCCTATGACAGTTCAAAGGGCAAGACCACCCACCCGAACTGGGGCACATCCAATGTCAACTCCTTCGTGAAAGGCCTGTCCGCATACGGAGGCACCTCCTCGACGGATGCCTTCAGTTGGGCCTTGATCAAACTCACCGACCACTTGGAAGATAAATTACACCTCAAAATGAACGGTCTGATACCTTCGAAATACATCGTTCTCATGACGGACGGGGACAACACCTACTCGAAGGACGACATCAAGACACAAGCGTACTGCGAAACAGCGAAGGCCGCAGGAGTCACCGTTTACTCGGTCGCTTTCATGGCGCCTGAACGTGGCAAGAAACTGCTGCACGCCTGCGCCTCCGATGACAATCATTATTTCGATGCCAATGATGCTGACGCCTTGATCGCTGCCTTCGAGAATATCGGCAAGAACGCGGCCAAGGAGTTCTCACGGCTGGTGAAGTAAACGCATTCGTCCTGCTTGAACGCAAAAGAGCCGGCTTCGCGCCGGCTCTTTTTTGTTATCAGCCATCGACCGAGACGACAGATCCAGACCGTTTCGCCTTCGGGAGTAACCGGATAGCATCTACAAGAAACTGAATTCACTCAGGCATTCCGATCTTGCCGATGCCGCCAAAATCAGAATTGCTCTAGTCACCGTTCGAATGAGCCGGGATCGCCTTCAGATAGGCGGCGATTGCCTCCCGGTCAGACGGCTCGAGCTCGGCCATGTTTTTCTGCACGTCGACCATCGATCCACCGACGGAATCGAAATCCGGGGTAAACCCGCTTTCCAGATAATAGGCGATGTCCGAAGCGCTCCAGCCGGAGATGTCCGGGCCACCCGGGGTAATGTTTGGTACAACACCCTTCCCTTCCGGGTTTGGTGCACCCGCCAGCCACTCGTCTGTCTTCAGTCCGCCGAGCAGATCGCGCGGCGTGTGGCATTCTCCGCAATGCCCCGGCCCTTCGACAAGATACTGTCCACGCGACACCTGATCGTCGGCGTTCGCGATCTGCACGCGCGGATCGTCGTTGAGGAACAGGAACTTCCAGCCTCCGACCAGACGGCGGATGGAAAACGGAAATTTCAGCTCGTGCGGCGCGTTGGTCTTGTCGCTGGCCGGAAGCGTCTTCATGAAGGCGTAAAGGTCGGCCACGTCCTGATCGCTCATCCGGATGTAGGAGCCGTAGGGAAACGAGGGATAAAGATGGCTACCATCGGGGCTGATGCCCGCGAGCATCGCATTGGAAAATGCCGCTATGTCCCAACTGCCGATACCGGCATCAGGATCGGACGAAATATTCGGGACCACGAAGGTTCCGAAATCACTGGTCAGCCGATGACCGCCCGACAGGACGAGGCGGTCTTTACCTTCGGCGCCGTCGGCAGCATGACAAGAGACGCAGCCTCCGGCCCAGAAGACTTTCTCGCCACGTGCGGCGTCGGCCTCGACGCCTTCGATAGAGGCCAACCGCTCTTCGCCGACCGGGTGAGGCTCGGTGACGAACCAGAACACGCCGGCGCCGATGATTGCGGCAAGGACCAGTCCACCCAATATGTAAACGCCCGCCCCTTTCGAGGCGGGTCGCTTGGTGTCATCGGAAGAAGAGATCATCCCTCTTTCTTCAGCCTGTAGGTTTCGTGGCAGCTGCCGCAGTTCTTGGTGAGGGGTCCGAACATGGCCTTGAGACCATCGAGATCAGCCGGCGGATTGGCGATACCCGCATCGGCATCTTCCTTCAGGGCCATCGCCTTGGCGTCAAAATCGTCCTTGTTCTCCCAGATTGCCGGTGCGGCTTCGGTGTCCATTCCCGTCTCGGATCCTTCCGGGAACTGGTCCGGGAATTCAGCCATCGTGTTGGAGATCGTGGTGAGCGCCTCGATCACCTTGGCCTGATCAAAATCGTCTTCGCCTTTGACCATCTTGGCCATTGCCCCGGTTGCGCCACCGACATGCTTCATCATTTCCTGGCGCATCTCCTGGGGTTCAGCCGCATAGGCTGCCGCGACGGCTGCGAGCCCAAAGGCTGCGGTGGTGAACACGGTTCTGATCGACATGAATTTCTCCGTAAATTGCTTGAACTGAGGGTGGCCCATGATTGCGGCAAGAGCTTCCGGGGAAAAGTCACATAAGCGTGAACCCCGCCGTCCCGACAATAAAAAACCTCCGGGGCAAAAACCCCGGAGGCGCATCTTTTGTTCCGTGTCTGGAAATATCAGACGGCGGCTTCGTACATTTCGAGCACGTGATCCCAGTTGATCAGGTTATCGACGAACGCTTCGAGATATTTCGGCCGGGCATTGCGGTAATCGATGTAGTAGGAGTGTTCCCAGACATCGACGCCGAGGATCGGCTTTGCGCCGTGCATCAGCGGGTTTTCACCGTTGGGCGTCTTCATGATCTCGACCTTGCCGTCCTTGACGGCGAGCCAGGCCCAACCGGAGCCGAACTGGCCGACGCCAGCTGCGACGAAATCCGACTTGAACTTGTCGAAACCGCCGAGATCGGAGTTGATCGCCTTTTCGAGTGCGCCCGGAAGCTTGTTGCCGCCGCCGCCCTTCTTCATCCACTGCCAGAAGTGAACGTGGTTGTAATGCTGGCCAACATTGTTGATCAGGCCTGCGTTACCGTCCTTGTAGGCAGCCGCGCAGATTTCCTCGATCGACTTGCCTTCATACGGCGAGCCGGAAATCAGCTCATTGCCCTTGGTGACATAGGCCTGATGGTGCTTGTCGTGGTGAAACTCGAGGGTTTCCTTCGACATGTAGGGGGCGAGTGCCTCGTAATCGTATGGCAGAGCCGGCAGTTCGAGAGCCATGGTTGTATCTCCCTTTTTCAGGTTATCGGCGCACGGGGCGCCCTTTGGAAAAATCGTGCTTTTCGCACCTTGAACTTGAATGGCGCAGGTGGCGGTCAACCCACGCTGGAAATAGCTTTATCAACGTCTTGAGACCAACATAGTGCTGCACCCTTGCTCTGGCAACGCGACGCGAGAGGCTTTTGTTCCGTTCGCGTTCAAGCTCTGCAAAAGGAGCCAGGCCAGGAACCGTCAAAGCGCCCCTGATACGGCGTCTCGCATCCGAAACGAGCTGCGGATAAAGCTCTAACTTTTTTCCTTGGAATCTTACTCAGGAATAGCTGGAGCGGCTCCATGGACAACGCGACGAAGAAATTCGCAATTCGGGCGCGATCGAGGAATGTGCCTCTCCGGGACTTTCCTTAGACGTGGGGGGCGAGGGGTCGATCCCTCAGGCCATGAGCAATCTGAAGAATTCGGCCACACCACTCCGCAGTTGATTGACTGATCAGCCGGCCATATGCCTTGCACCTCACGCCGGCCTTCGAGCCGGCGTGAGGTGCATTTTGGATTACATTACGCGGCGTGCGCCCAGTCCATGTAAGCCTCGCGCGTCAGACGCGCGACAGGCCCGGCCTGGAACTCGCGATCCTCGAATTTGGTCACCGGCACCACCTTCGAATGGTTGCCCGTCGAGAATATCTCGTCTGCCTCGAGGAATTCCTGAACGCTCATGGTCTTCTCGACCACCTCGGTACCGGCCGCGCGCATCAGTTCGATGGCCCGGTAACGGGTAATGCCTGAAAGGAACGAGCCGTTGGGGATCGGGGTGAAGACCACGCCGTCCTTGACCATAAAGATGTTCGACGCAGCCGTCTCGGCGACGTTGCCGTTCATGTCGAGCATCAGCGCATTGTCATAGCCGCGGGCCTGGGCTTCGCGCATGGCGCGCCCGCTGTTGGGATAGAGACACGCTGCCTTCGCATTGGTCGGCGCCACCTCGAGGCTGGGGCGGCGGAAGGGCGAAACCGTCATTGAAAAACCGGTCGGCTCCTGCATCGGGGATTCGAAGAGGCACAGACAGAAACGGGTCGATTCCGGATCCGCGGGGACGCCCATGTAGCCCCCATTTTCCGCCCAGTACATCGGCTTGATGTATATGGCCGTATCACCCGAAAACTTCTTGATCCCCTCGCCCGCAAGCGCCTCGATCTCCTCCGCGCTCTTCAGTGGGTCGAGCCCCAGAGCCTCCGCAGAGCGGTTTATGCGCTGGCAATGAAGGTCGAGATCTGGCGAAACTCCATCGAACCAGCGCGCACCGTCGAATACCACCGAAGCAAGCCACATGGCATGGGACTTCGGACCCAGAAGCGGCGGATTGCCTGACAGCCATTCGCCATCGACGAATGTCCAGCTTTCGAACGGGGTTGCGGCATTCGCGGCCATGCTAGTCTCCTCAAACTATTCAGGGCAGCAAACCAACTCCCCCGGCCCGGCTGCGTCAAGGCGAAATACGCCTCTTCGCGCCGATTGCTCTGACACAAGCAGGATCGTTTCGCGAAATCCGGCGATGGGGAAAGAAATCATCGGGTGGCAGGCCGGCCCTTTGAATAGTTCGCTCACTCTTCCGTATGACGCGCATGCATTCTGGTCCACGTGACGATGGAAAACCGGCGCGACGGGCTTGACTGGAGCAAACGGCAATCTCTAATGTTACTTTATAACATACCAAGGAGATTGAGATGCCTACCGTCCGTTCGAAACTTCCCGTTACGGTCCTCTCCGGCTTTCTGGGTGCCGGAAAAACGACCCTCCTCAACCACATTCTGAACAATCGGGAAGGGCTTCGCGTCGCTGTGATCGTCAACGACATGGGCGAGATCAACATTGACGCGGACCTCGTCCGCGACAGCGGTGCCGACCTATCCCAAACCGAGGAAAAGCTGGTGGAAATGACCAATGGCTGCATTTGCTGCACCCTGCGCGACGACCTGCTCTCCGAGGTTCGGCGGTTGTGCGAGGAGAACCGTTTCGACTATCTCCTCATAGAAGGCACGGGTATCGCCGAGCCGCTTCCGATCGCTGCCACGTTCTCCTTCCGCGACACCGACGGCAACAGCCTTTCGGACCTTGCACCTCTTGATACCATGGCAACCGTGGTCGATGCGGCAAACCTTCTGCGGGATTACGGGTCCAATGACTTTCTGAGCATGCGCGGCGAGACTGCCGGTGACGGCGACGATCGCACCCTTATCGATCTGCATGTCGAGCAAATCGAGTTCGCCGACGTGATCGTCATCAACAAGATATCCGAGGTCTCCGCAGAAACACGCGAGCAGGTGCGCAACGTCGTTCGGGCGCTCAATGCCGATGCCCGCATCATTGAGACGGACTTCGGACGGATCGACAAGCGGGAAATCCTCGACACCAACCTCTTCGACGAGCGCCGGGCCGAGATGCATCCGCTATGGGCCAAAGAACTGTATGGCTTTGCCGACCACATTCCGGAGACTGAGGAATACGGCATCTCGAGCTTCGTCTATCGCGCCCGGCGGCCTTTCGACCCCGGCCGGTTTCAGCTGTTCACCCAAGCCGTCTGGCCTGGTCTGATCCGGGCCAAGGGCCACTTCTGGCTTGCCACCCGGCCCGACTGGGTCGGCGAATTCTCACTCGCCGGCGCACAGGCGCGAACCTCCCCTCTGGGCCGCTGGTGGTGCGCCGTGCCGAAATCGCGCTGGCCGCAGAACCCGCAGTGGCGTGCGACGATCGAGAACAATTGGGATCCCATCTGGGGAGACCGCCGGCAGGAAATCGTCTTCATAGGTGCCGGCATGAACAAGGCGACCATCACCTCCGCACTTGACGCCTGCCTCGTGGCACCCGTCGATGAATTCGTGCCCGCGAACTTCGAAGATCTCGACGACCCATTCCCGGCGTGGGGACAGCTCGCAGCCGCCAGCTGAGCCGGCGTTTCGCTCCACCCGCATCTCTCGGTTTCGGTGGCGCATCGCTGCGTCATCGCACCACCGGGCCTTCCCGCCCCGGAAGGCTCGGTGGCCACGACATATCCGCACTCTTGACGCCGACGCGTCTCCGTGAACATCGTCGCCCGCGTTTTTTCTTCCCAAAGGGAGCAGGAGTCCCCGATGTCGCATGCCGCTTTTGTCTTCGATGCCTATGGCACGCTCTTCGACGTTCATGCGGCTGTGCGCAAACATGCAGACCGCGTTGGTCCAGACGGACAACTTTTCTCCGAAATCTGGCGCGCCAAGCAGCTCGAATATTCCTGGACCCGCACGCTGATGGGCGCCTACCGCGATTTCTGGGTCCTGACCGAAGAAGCACTCGACTACGCATTTGCGCGCGTTCCCTCCGCTGACCGCTCTTTGCGCGCCGAACTTCTGGAAGCCTATTTCAAGCTCGACTGCTACCCGGAAGTTCCCTCCGTGCTGAAGGCCTTGAAGGAGACCGGCTCCAAGGTCGCGATCCTGTCCAATGGCTCCCCGGAAATGCTGGCCTCGGCAGTGAAGAATGCTGCACTCGATACCGTGATCGATGACGTGTTCTCGGTCGATCCCATCAGGCAATTCAAGACCGCGCCCGACGTTTACGACATGGTCACGACGGCCTACCGGCTCTACCCGGATGCGGTATCCTTCCAGTCGTCGAATCGCTGGGACATCGCAGGCGCGACGAAATTCGGTTTCCGCACCGTATGGATCAACCGTTCGCAGATGCCGGACGAATATGCCGATCTGAAACCCGCAATGATCCTGCCAGACCTCAACGCCCTCGTCTGATTGCATTTTCACCGACCGACCGCCGTGCACACCTCGAAGGCAGACCGAAATTCTGCCTTCGAAATTTGCATGCACTGCAGCAATGCGTATACTGCAGGTGCTAATTAACTTTTAGAAAGCGATGGAACTTTCCCGCCACACCGATGTTAATCGGTATAGCGTAGCGGGAGCAGGACATAATGGAAAACTCAACAAGCTTTTACCAATTCGTCGGGTTTCAGCCACCGCAAGGTCCCGATACTGATGGAATTGAAGAGCTCGACATCGACCCTGGCGAATACGCCTTGTTTTCCGATTTCGACGGCACAATCGTCGACATCGCATCCAGACCGGATGCCATCAAATATAGCGGCGAGGACGCGGATCTCTTTGCCAAGGCGATGAAGAGGTTCGGCGGCGCCGTGGCTATCGTGTCTGGTCGAAATCTTGAGGATGTCGCCCACTATGTCGGCGTTTTCGATGGCGTGATTTCGGGCGGACATGGAACCGAGCTGCGCATCGACGGCGAAATCGAGCGCCACGAACTTCCTGACCCTGATCATCTCGAGCACATCAAGGCTGCGGTGGCCGAATTCGCGGTCATTGATCCCCGGGTGATCCTCGAAGAAAAAACCTACGGCATCGTGCTCCATTACCGTCAGAACCCGGAGATGGAATTCAAGGCCCGAAAATTTGCCGAATGCCTTCTCGAGGGCCGCGACGACTTCGAGATCCAGCCGGCCAAGATGGCGCTGGAAATCAAGCCGAAGAACATTTCCAAGGCAGCCGCGATCGAAAAGATCATGCTGGCGCCGGCGTTTTACGGTCGCACTCCCATCTATGTCGGCGACGATGCGACGGACGAAAGCGCGTTCGCCTATGTCAACGAACATGACGGTATATCCATCAAGATCGGAGACGGGCCGACCATTGCCCAGTACCGAACCGGCAGCCCGGCCAGCTACAAGAAGTGGCTCAGCCGACAAATCAACAAACGGAGAGACTGAAGTGCCTAGATTGGTGATCATTTCCAACCGAGCCCCATCCCTTGATGGAGCGGGGGATTCGGGAGGACTGGTCGTAGCTCTCAAGGACGCTCTCAAGTCTCGCGGCGGCCTCTGGATCGGCGGCGCGCCGGCGACATCGGAAGACCCCTCTCCTACCATTCTGATGCACGAAAGGCCCGATTTCGATATCGGGCTCTTCGAGCTCGAACCTGAGCTGCAGCGCGACTACTATCTCGGCTACTCGAACTCCGTGCTTTGGCCGGCTTTCCACGGTCGCCTTGATCTTATCGATGTGCAGGAACACTACACGGCCGCCTACAAGGAAGTGTCCCGCCGGCTGGCCGAGATGATCGCCAAAGTCATCACGGACGATGACATTCTCTGGATTCACGACTACCAGTTGATCCCGCTGGCCTTCGAGCTCAAGAAGCTCGGCGTGACGAACCGGATGGGCTTCTTCCTGCACATTCCGCTCCCGGACCTGCAGACATTCAAGGCGATCCCAAACTGGATGGAACTGTCCGAATGGTTTGCCGCCTACGACATGGTCGGCTTCCAGACCCGGCGCGATCTGGCCCACATGATCGACATCTTCCGCCAGACGATGCGCGGCGAACTGCGCTTCAACGGCAATATCGACATCAATGGACGAGAGATTTCGCTTGGCTGCTTCCCGATATCCATCGATGTGAAGGGTTTTGCCGAGATGGCCGAGGAAAAGGCTCAGACCGTCGATCCGGCGCCGCTGATCCGCATGATCGGCGTCGACCGTCTCGATTACTCCAAAGGCCTGCCGCAAAGGCTCGCCGGCTACGAACAGTTTCTAGCGGATTATCCCGACTATTGCGGCAAGGTTTCGCTGTTGCAGATCGCGCCGCCGACGCGCGACAACGTCGAGGCCTATCAGGACATTCGCGAAGAGATGGAGTCGACATCGGGCCGCATCAACGGCCGTTTCGGCACCATCGACTGGGTCCCGGTGCAGTACATGCACCGTGCTCTGCCCCGTGATGAACTCGCCGTGCTTTATCGCTATTCCTATATCTGCCTCGTCACTCCTCTGTTCGACGGCATGAATCTTGTCGCCAAGGAATTCGTGGCAGCCCAGGATCCTGAAGATCCGGGCGTGCTGCTCCTCTCCCAGTTTGCGGGTGCGGCGGAAGAGATGAAGGAAGCCGTCATCATCAATCCACATGATCCGCACGGCCTTTCGCGCGCCATCAAGCAGGCACTCGACATGCCGCTCGAGGAACGCAAGGAGCGCCACAACGCGCTCTACGAGCGACTGGCGGAAAATGACGTGTCGAAGTGGAGTGCCGAGTTCCTGCGCCGGCTTGAGAAACCGGCCGGCATCCCCGGCGCCAAGCATCCGTCTCTCAAACTACCGGACGTTCCTTTTCACGCCGGCCAGTAAAGCTGACACCGAATAGGTAGATATACTCTTCCGCATTTTCTGATGGAACCAACCCGTCCCCAGCGCTTTTTGCGAAGGGGCCGGGTTCACGCTTTCGTCATTCAGACAAGTGCTTGGTGTGTCCAGCCCGCCACAAGCTGGCCGTTGGATAAACACATTCGAGCGCACAGTGCCGGACTGAAACGGCCCATCACGGAAGATGAAATGACTGACATCATGCGTAACCCCGCGTCCCCCACCGGCTTCTCGCGCCG
>CEQC01029870.1_pt1 | contig 15196 bp, 15 predicted proteins | sample 531021 | NCBI WGS metagenome assembly CEQC01 (sample SAMEA2621213, study PRJEB7988) | marine metagenome | biome: marine biome (ENVO:00000447); feature: surface water layer (ENVO:00002042); material: "saline water (ENVO:00002010), including plankton (ENVO:xxxxxxxx)" | depth 5 m
TGGATGCGCCGCCAGCAAGGCGTGGTGGACAGTCCGACCTTTTTGGCGATATCGGCGACGGCCAGCGTGGCGTCTTCCTGAAGCAGGCGCAAAATCTTGCGATCGAGACGATCCATTGAAATTCTCCATGAGTATGTCCTTCTCCACTAGCCTAGCGAGACAGGGCAAACAAAGATGAATTTTGCGGGAGTATGCTGTTTTTTGGATTCTGGTTTTATTTAGCGATCAACTCATGCACACGGCGCCTGAGTTCGGGCAGAAGCTCGGCCTCGAAAAACGGATGGCGCTTCAGCCAGCCCGTATTGCGCCACGAGGGATGCGGCAGTGGCAACACCGCCACGCCGCCTTCGGTCGCAGCCAGGATCTCGCGCCAGTTCTCCACCGTCTCGGTGAGTGACTTCTTCTTGAGGGCACCGAGATGCCAGGATTGGGCGTAGGCGCCGATCGCCAGAACGAGCTTGAGTTGCGGCATCGTTGCCATGACCTCGTTTCGCCAGGCCGGCGCACATTCCCGCCGCGGCGGCAGGTCGCCACCCTTGGCGTCCTGCCCGGGAAAGCAGAACCCCATCGGCACGATGGCGAACTTGTCGAGATCGTAAAAGGCCGCGTCGTCCACACCCAGCCAGTTGCGCAGACGATCACCGGAAGGATCGGTAAAGGGACGACCGGAGGCGTGAACGCGCGTTCCCGGCGCCTGCCCTGCAATCAGGATCGGCGCCGCACTCGACGCCTCGCAGACCGGCCTTGGTTCATGCGGCAGCCTTCTGGCGGCACCGCCCGCTGGCGCATCACGACAGATCCGGCAGGCCCGTATCCGAGATAACAGCTCTTCAAGTTCATCGCCGATAATCGCCACGCGAACCTGCTCGCTTTACGCTTGAGCGCTCGACCGCGAAGACACCTCGCCATGCCAGCGCATGACATTCTTCAGATGCTCCGGCTTCTCGATTTTCGCAGGTTTCATGAAGTCGAATGCGACGAGAGCGGTGATATCGGCGACCGAATAGCTGTCTCCGGCAATAAACGGCCGATCAGTCAGTTCGTGGTCCATTATCTTCAGAAACTCGAGGACCTTCGGACGATTCACCTCACCCCATTCGGGCACTTGCGGGACCTCCCACTCCTTCATCGCCGGATGGGTATGACGAAAGGCGGCCGCAACGCTCATGAAGAAGTTGAGCTCCATCCGCCGGTTCCACATCTCGATCGTCGCCTTTTCAAGCGGCGTCCTGCCGAACAGGAACGGCTCGGGATGCAACTCCTCGAAATAGCGACAGATGGCAACGGTTTCTGTCAGGATGGTGCCGTCATCGAGTTCGAGAACCGGAAGTCGTTGCAGCGGATTGAGCTCGGTGATCTCCGCGGAACGATGCTCCATGGCGCCCATGTCGACGGGCACCATCTCGATATCGATCCCCTTCTCTACCAGAAAGATCCTGACACGTCGCGGATTGGGCGCACGGCCACCATCGTAAAGTTTCATCCCGGGTCTCCTCCAAATCGTTTTGCTGCGCGAATGGCAGGCTGCGGATCAGACACCGAGAAGCCGTTTGAGAAAACCCCAAAAGCCCTCGGCCGGATCATAATCCGGTGCTCCGTCCCTGCTCTGCCCCCTGCGCCACTCCGCCGGCATGACGAATTCATGCGCCCAGATTCCCTTCCGTTCCCTGCGCGCCTCAGCCTCTTCATGCGAATAGCTCCCATAGGCAACGGCAAACCCCGATCTCACCATCTCCGCATTCACCGAAATGGTCCCCGCCTTGCAATCGGCAAGATCCCGGCCATAGCGATCGTGTCCGGAAAGACGGCAGCGGAAATCGTCAAGGTCAGCAATGCTGCGCAATTTTTGTTTGGCCAATTGTCCGCAAGGGATCCTCAGCGCTTCTGAGCCACAAGTCTGATCGAATTCCGGAGCATCGATCCCGCGAAGACGCAGTTCGCGCCCTTCCAGCTCAAGGCTGTCACCGTCGATTATGCGCGGAATGCCCTCGACGCTCTCGCCCCAGCGCATATCGATCCATGTCGCACCGATTGCACACAGGAGAACGAAGCAGATGGCAGTCACCACGTCACGGAGACCGTGGCGCCTCAAGCGCCTGTTTCGGAGGAGCCCGCGGCGCTGAAGCTGACCCGTCATTCCCATACCGTCCGACCGAAAGGGCTTTGAGGGGCGGAACCGTTTTTCGCCACAGTTGAAAACAGGTTCTTAAACATTGGCCCCTAGTGTGCCTCGGTAATTAGTAACGATTTATGCACCATGTGATGAGCAAGAGCGCGGACAAGATCATTGTCGATCTCACCCGGACGCACAAGAATGCGGCCGTGGTGAAGACCGTGCGCGTGGCCCGTGACCAGCTGCAGAACGGCCGCACCGTTTCGCACGTCTTCGACCGCGAAATGATGATAATGCACATCAACGCGGTCCTCCAGAACGCTGCCGCCCCGCCCTTCCTCGTCATCATGACGGCGCTCACCGGCCTGTACTTCGATGCGGCGCTCGATCTCCTGGTTTGGGCATTCGGCACCCTCTGCGCCTATGCGGTGCTGGTTCTGGCGGCACGCCGCGCTGCAAAACACTTCAACGACGAGAAACTGGCCCAACGCTGGCGCGGACGCTTTCTCGTGGCCTATCTCGTCATCGGCGTCTGCTGGGCGATCTTTTCGCTGCGTGAATGCAACGCCTGCACGGGCGTCACCTTTGATTTCTACACCGCGACCGTTCTGGTGATCGCTGTTGCGGCCACCGCCATGGCGACATTCACGCTCCGTTACGCGCTCATTACGGCCTTCACACCCAGTTTCCTCGCCCTTTCATACAAGGCGGCCATGGATCCGAGCGCGCCGAACGTGTCCATTCTGGCGATGTTCGCAGCCGCCTCGGCCATGTTCCTGTTTGTCTCCCAACGTCTGCGCAGCACGAACGTCAAAATGCTGGGCTTCCAGACGGAAAAGGACAGTCTGATCGCCGAACTGGAAGTGGCAAAATCCGTTTCCGACGAGGCGCGACGGCGCGCCGAGGAATCCAACCTCGCCAAGTCGCGCTTCCTGGCCTCGATGAGCCACGAGCTCAGAACGCCCCTGAATGCGATCCTCGGCTTTTCAGAGGTTATGTCCGGCGAGGTTCTCGGCCCGATGGAGAACCCGACCTACAAGGAATATACGGACGATATCCACCGCTCGGGCCAGCATCTGTTGAACCTGATCAACGAGATTCTCGACCTGTCTCGCATCGAGGCCGGCCGCTACGAGCTCAACGAGACGACGCTCTCCCTTTGCGATCTGGCCTCCGACTGTATCGGGCTCATCCGCATGAAGGCGCGCCAGAAGAATATCCGCATTACCGAGAGCTTCGAACCGGATATGCCCACACTCTGGGTCGACGAGAAGTCGATGCGTCAGGTCATCCTCAACCTCATTTCCAATGCGGTTAAGTTCACGCCCGTCGGCGGCGAGATCAACGTGAAGGTTGGCTGGACCGCCGGTGGCGGGCAATACATCGCAGTCTGCGACAACGGACCCGGCATTGCCGAAGAGGAGATCCCGATCGTGCTGTCCGCCTTCGGTCAGGGCTCGATCGCCATCAAGAGCGCCGAACAGGGCACAGGCCTCGGCCTGCCCATCGTGCAGGCCATTCTCGCCAAGCATGGCGGCGAATTCGTGCTGAAATCGAAGCTGCGGGAAGGCACCGAAGCCATCGCCATCCTTCCCGCCCAGCGTGTCGTCGCCGGAATGGAAGCGGTCGAAGGCGTCGGCCCCTCCGAGAAAAAGAAGCGTCACGCCTTCGGCTGAAGCCTCCCTGGCAATTCAGATATCATTCCTTGGCGGAAACGCCGGCCTGGGCGAATGTCGCCATGCCGGAGTGGCACAGCGCTGCGGCTTTCACGATACCTGCAGCCAAGGCCGCGCCTGTTCCCTCGCCGAGGCGCATGCCGAGCGCCAGAAGCGGCGTCTTGCCGAACTTTTCGATCACCTTGATATGGCCGGGCTCGGCGGAGACGTGTCCGATCATGCAGTGATCGAGCGCGCGCGGATTGGCTGCGTGGAGAACGGCAGCCGCGGCCGTGGCCACATACCCGTCGATCAGAACCGGAATGCGCTGGGCGCGGGCCGCCAGAATGGCACCGGCCATGGCAGCGACCTCACGACCACCGAGGCGGCGCAGGACTTCCAGCGGATCGCTCAGATGCGGCTTGTGAAGCGCCACCGCTTTTTCCACGGCAGCGATCTTGCGCTCCAGCACTTCGCCCTCGGAACCTGTGCCCGGTCCGACCCAGTCCTTCGCCTCGCCGCCATAGAGCGCGTAGAAGATCGCGGCTGCAATCGTCGTGTTGCCGATGCCCATCTCGCCGATGCAGAGCAGGTCGGTCCCGCCGGCAACGGCTTCCATGCCGAACGCCATCGTGGCCGCACAGCTTCGTTCATCGAGGGCGGCTTCCACCGTGATGTCGCCGGTCGGGATGTCGAGCGCGAGATCGAATATCTTAAGGCCCAGATCATTGGCTATGCAGATCTGGTTGATCGCAGCACCACCGGCCGCAAAATTGTCGACCATCTGCTTGGTGACGGAGGCAGGGAACGGCGTGACACCCTGCTTGGTCACGCCGTGGTTTCCGGCAAAAATTGCGACCAGCGGACGGTTCACAGCGGGCGGACGACCGGTCCATGCGGCGAGCCAGAAGGCGATTTCCTCAAGGCGTCCGAGCGAGCCGGCGGGCTTCGTCAGCTGCGAATCGCGCTCGCGGGCCGCGACGAGTTGCGCCGAATCGGCTTCCGGCAAGTTGTTGAGGAGTTCCCGAAAGTCGTCGAATGGCAGGCCGCTGGCGCTCATGTCTGGTCCTTTTCATCTGGGCCGCATGACGCGCGGCTTCGTCGGGTGTAAAGATCGAATCGAGAGATTTCAATCACGCCCGCGCCTGCGACGGGCCACGCAACGACATCGGTGCGCCGCCCATGGATTTTCGCGACTTCCCCGGAGAGACCACGCGCTCGATCGCATTCCTGAGCCGCATACCGGTCCCTGACTCGATGTTCGGCTCCACCCAGTGGAAGATCAGCGGCGCGGTTGGCGTCTTTCCGCTGGCGGGGATCGTGATCGCTCTCCCCGCCGCCCTTCTTGCCGCGTTGCTGAGTTGGCTCGACGTTCCCTCGGCACTCACCGCTATTCTTACGCTTCTAACGATGGTGCTGGTCACCGGCGCGCTTCACGAGGATGGCCTGGCCGATTGCGCCGATGCCTTTGGTGCGGGCGGTCCGCGTGAGCGGATGCTCGACATTCTCAAGGACAGCCGTATCGGTGCCTATGGCACGCTGGCGATGATCTTTTCGATTGCGCTTCGGGCCGTAGCGCTCACCGTTTTGATCGCGATCGGCCCGCCATTGCCGATGGCGGTCACGCTTCTCTCGGCGGCAGCCTTGAGCCGCGCCCTCATGGTCTGGCACTGGCGCAGACTGCCCGCCGCCCGGTCGGACGGTGTTTCCGCCGGCGCCGGCCGCCCTACCCCGCAATCGGCTTGGCTGGCGCTTTCCATCGGCGTCGGCGCCGCCCTCCTCTTCCCGATCACGCAGGTTGGCTTTCTCGCCGCAGTGATAGCCGTCCTGCTCGCGGTTCTGGCAACAGACCTTTGGACGCGCTATGTGGATAGAAAACTTGCAGGCCAGACAGGCGACACGATCGGCGCCGCCCAGCAGATCGCCGAGACGGTTTTTCTGGTCACACTTGTATCCGTGCTGTAACGGAACGACATGGAAGACGCCGAGCAAGCGAACCCGAAGGGCCACCTGAAGGACACATGAGCATCGAAAGTCCCTGCATCCTGATCTGCTCGATCGACGAGAAGACCGGCTATTGCTTCGGTTGCGGGCGGACCTCTAGCGAAATTGCCGGCTGGCTCGCCTTCACGCCCGAAGAGCGACGCACCGTTATGGCCGGACTGTCCGCCCGTCTCGAACAGGTTGAACGCAAGCCGCGTCGTCAAACGCGGCGCACCCGGCTTGCCGCCGGGAGGTCCGGCCAATGAAGAGATCAGGTGGTGGTCTGGTACTCGTTCTCGGCATTCTGGCAGGGGCGCTCGTCCTCCTGATCGTCAACCACGATTCAGGCCGCACATTCTCCATACCCAATGACGAATTTGCCTCCGTCGCCTATCTCGGCGTCATCGGCGCGGTCATCGCGGCCGGCATTGTCGGCTCCCATCGCCATATCGGCGAATTGATTCGCAATCTCTTCCTCTGGGCTGTGATCATTCTGGCGCTCGTCGCCGGATGGACGTGGCGCGACCAGATCTTCGATCTCGGCGGCGAACTGGTGGCCAGCATCGATCCTGCGCGGCCCGTGGTACTCACAGCCGGAGAACATCCGGAAATAGCGCTGAAGAAGTCGCTCAACGGCCACTTCGTGACCGATGCGACAGTCAACGGTACCTCGGTCCGCTTCATGGTCGACACGGGTGCCACGACGATCGCGCTGACCTACGACGACGCAATCGACGCCGGCATCGATCCGGACACCCTGCAATTCGTTCAGCCGATCATAACCGCCAACGGCACGGCGATGGCCGCGTCCGTCCGTCTCGATCGCGTCGAGATCGGGCCGATCGTCCGCCGGGATCTGCGCGCAACGGTCGCCGCTGAAGGAAAGCTCGAGCAGAGCCTTCTGGGGATGAACTTCATCTCCTCGCTCTCGTCCTTCGAGATGCGCAAGGACGAAGTTATCCTCAGGGACTGACCCCTCAGGCGAGGCTGACGAAGAAGCGTGCCGCCACCACCAGCATGAAGATGCCGAAGGCGACTTCCATCTGGCGCTTGCTCATGGCATGCGCGGCGTTGACCCCGAGTGGCGCGCAGATAAGAGTGAGCGGGATCACCATCGCAACGGTGAGCCAGTTCACGAAGCCGGTGGAGAACGGCGGCAGACCCGCCTCACCCCATCCAGCCCAAACATAACCGATAAGACCCGGCACCGAGATCAGCACGCCGACACCGGCGGATGTCGCCACCGCCTGATGAACGGGGCGGCCGAACATGGTCATGAAGGTGTTGTTGAGCACCCCGCCGCCGATTCCCATCAACGCCGAGAGCATGCCGATGAAGGCGCCGACCAGCGCACGCCAGGGGTTTTTCGGCAGGTCCGTGCCGAAGCGCCAGTTCTCGCGATTGAGCAGCATGCGAATGCCGAGCACCACCGCGATACAGGCAAAGATCAGTCTGAGGCCAGCGCTCGATATGGCAGCCACGATGAGACTTGCGATCACCACTCCGAGAGGTATCGCGATCACCCACTGCTTAAGCAGATCCATGTCGACCGCACCGCGCTTCTTGTGCGCGAGAAAGGACCGGATGGAGGTGGGCACGATGATCGCAAGCGACGTGCCGACTGCCACATGCATCCGCACAGCCTCCGGAACGCCGACCAGGCCGAACATCTGATAGAAAACCGGCACGAGGATGGCCCCTCCGCCTATTCCGAAAAGACCGGCGAGAAAGCCTGAGACCGAACCGGCAACGACGAGCGCAAGGCCGAACCAGATGAGATCGTGAACTGGGGGCATGAAGAACCTGGGGAGTGGAATTGTGAACGCAGGGTGACTGTTTCCACAGCGCTAGCCCTTTCGGGCCGGAAAGAAAAGGCTTCCGTCACGATCCTGTAACGTTGGCCCCTCATCTTCACGCCCGGATGGATGCAGCTTTCTGCCCCGATCGCTCGCCATCCTGCCCGCCGGTGTCACAGTCCCGAAACCATCGGCGCGCCTCGAAGACCGTTAGAGTCCCCCTCTCCGTCTTCGGTCTAGGCCGGCGCCCCTGCCGGCCATTTTTTTGCCTGGAGTCTGCAGAAACGCCTAGCGGCCCATATTGCAGTATTTCCGGCCCGATTTGCGGTCACGCAGGTCGAAATGGAAGTGATCGGCATGCTGCCGGTTGCTGCCAGGGCCCAACACAGTATTGAAATACTTGCAGGAATCCGATCGCACATTGGTCAGAAGGCTCTTCTCCCGGAAAGCAAAGAAGCCGGGCTTGCGGACATCGATCGTTTTGCCGCTGTTGAGCGTGATCGCCCCGATATCGATCGCATTGCCGGTTGCATGTTCCGACATCGGCGGATTTTTCTGGTTGTTGTTCATCCGCCGGCAGGAATAGGACGACATCTGCTTGATCGAGGAAATGCCGGTCAGGTAACGCGCCCGCGTGGAGGGAGCGAGATCGTTCTTCACCCATTGGGCAAAGGCGAGCGTGATCTGGCAGTTGAGTGTGGCGGCAGGCTTGATCTTGATACCGCCGGACAACTGCTTGAGTTTTACCGGATGCGCGATACCGCAGGATTTTCCGTTGCCCACGGCCGGAATGTCCTCATAGACCACCCCGAGACGCTTCAACTGCTGACGGCAGTTGCGCTCTGAAACCGGCATGCCGCCTGCCCATTGGGGCTTGGCGATCGGGTCTTCAATGCGCGGAATATAGGCCACGCGCTCCTCGCGGATCGGCTCGGGCTGAGACCGCACCAGAGGTTCGGCGCGAACCAAGGGCTCGGCCTGAACCATCGGCTCGGCCTGATCGGGAACGCGCAAATATCCTTCCGGCGCTCCGAGGGTCGCGTTGGCCTGAACTTCTTCCTCTTCCGCCAGTGAAAATGGCCGTGACCCGTCCTGATAGCCTGAAAGCTGCTCGACCGTTCGCATTGCACCCATCTGCGGCGGGGTATCGGCCGGTTCCATCATATAACCCGCCGGTGCGACTGGCTCGACCATAGCCAGCGGTGCCGGTGACGGCGAAAGCGACAGCACCTCGGCCGGCGGAACCGGATCGCCACTACAGCCGGCGAGAAGAGCCGACGCAACGGCAAGCGCGAGGCTTCCCCTCACGAGAGCATGGCGATGAAACGGATGATGATGCTGGCCCCGACGCGACACAATTCGGCCTCCTGACATGTCCAAGGGATAATTTACCATCCGAACGGTAAAGGAAGGCTGAGCAAACGCGTTAGCGCCTGAGGCCATTTTGCGGCAGCCTTGCGATCCGCAAAAAATAGGACAACCGCTTCATTTGGCAGCGAAGCCGGTCTAAGAATTCTGTTCCAGAGGAAAGGACTACCCATGACAGAACCCGCCGGCGAACTGACGCTCAGAACCCTTGCCATGCCCGGAGATGCCAATGCGGCAGGCGACATTTTCGGCGGATGGGTGATGGCCCAGATGGACCTTGCCTGCGGCATCCGTGCCGCCGAACGCGCTCACGGCCGGGTGGTGACCGCAGCGGTCAACGAAATGTCGTTCGCCATGCCGGTGAAGATCGGCGACACGCTGTGCATCTACACCGACATCGTCAAGATCGGGACCACCTCGATGACGCTGAAGGTCGAAGCCTGGGCGCAACGCTACCTGCAGCCCATGCGGGAAAAGGTCACCCACGCCATGTTCGTGATGGTGGCGCTCGACGGCACCGGCAAACCGACGCCATTACCGCCGGAAGAATAATCTCCAGCTTGCAGGCCCGGTTCGGGCTTTAGACCGTTTCACCTTCAGGTTCAAACGGATAGCCTCGGCAAGCTATTGAACTCATTTACGCATTTTGATTTCGCCAATGCCGTCAAAATCAAAATTGATCTAGGGATTTCTACACAATCCTATGGCCACGAGGCGTTGGCGCTCTAGCTTCACCGGGTGGAACAGACCCGCTGGAGGCCAGTTCTAGTACCCGCCCCTCGCATCAATGGTCGAACTGGATCCTGCAATGACCACCAACGCCCCCGAAGATTTCACCGGCAGCCACTCCGCAACAGAACAGGACGCCGATACTCCTTTCTATGACCATGCCTCCGGCGGCTGGGGATCATTGGAAGGCGTCGCGCGAATTTTCGCCGAGAAGCCTTCCGCCGTCGCGCTGAAAATTCTCGGCGATCTCAACAAGCCCAAGGGCGTGATGTGCAGCTCCTGCGCCTGGGCCAAGCCCGCCCAGCCCTCGACATTCGAGTTCTGCGAAAACGGCGCCAAGGCCACGCTGTGGGAACTCGACCACAAGAAGGTTGGCGCCGACTTCATGGCCAGCCACACGGTGACCGAACTCAAGGAATGGCATGATCACGACCTGGAGAAATCGGGTCGCCTGACCGAGCCGATGAAATACGACCACGCGCAGGATCGCTATGTGCCGGTCAGCTGGGACGAGGCCTTTGCAGCAATCGGCAAGAAGCTGGGGGAGATGGAGCCCAAACAGGCCGTCTTCTATGCCTCGGGCCATGCGGGCCTCGAAGCTTCCTATCTCTACGCACTCTTCGCCCGCGCCATGGGTCACCAGAACCTGCCGCAATCCTCGAACATGTGCCACGAGACGACGTCGGTGAACCTCAAGACATTCATCGGCACGCCGGTTGGCACCTGCACGCTTGAGGATTTCGAGCACTGCGACACGATCTTCTTCTTCGGACAGAATACGGGAACCAACTCGCCACGCTTCCTGCATCAGCTGAAGAAAGCGGTGCAGCGCGGCTGCCGCATCGTCACCTTCAACCCCCTGCGCGAGCGCGGCCTGATCGAGTTCACCGATCCGCAGAACATTCTCGGCATGGTGACCGGCCAGTCCACGCAGATTTCCGAGAAATATTATCAGGTGAAGCCGGGCGGCGACATCGCCGTGCTCGCGGGCTTGATGAAATGTGTGCTGGCGGCAGAAGACGCCGCACCGGGCACCGTGCTCGACCATGACTTCATCGCGTCTGAAACAGTCGGTTTCGAGGAAACCGCCGAGGCCGCTCGCACCGCGTCATGGGATGAGATCGAGCGCATCTCCGGCCTCACCCGTGCAATGATCCAGGAAGCAGCCGATATCTACCTGTCCGCTGACAAGGCGATCGGTATCTACGGCATGGGCCTGACCCAGCATGTCAATGGCTGGCTCAATCTCGGCATGCTCTGCAATCTGCTCCTGATGCGCGGCAACATGGGCAAACAGGGCGCCGGCATCTCCCCGGTCCGCGGCCACTCCAACGTGCAGGGTCAACGCACCGTGGGCATCGGCGAGAAATCCGCCCACATGCCGGCCGACAAGCTCAAGGAACTCTTCGGTATCGACGCCCCGACCGAGAACGGGCTGAACGCGGTGCGCGCCTGCGAAGGCATTCTCGACGGATCGGTCAAGGCGATGATCTCGCTTGGCGGTAACCTGGTGCGCGCCCTTCCCGATCGCCAGCGCATGGAAGAGGCTTGGCCGACGATGGAGCTGACCGTGCATATCGCAACGAAGCTGAACCGGTCGCATCTGGCCCCCGGCAAGGAGAGCTACATCCTCCCCTGCCTCGGACGCACTGACAAGGACATCCAGGCCTCCGGACCGCAGGCCGTGAGCATGGAGGATTCGCTCTCGCACATTTCGGGATCGATCGGCCAGGCGGAACCGCCTTCCGAGCAGGTCTTGTCGGAAACGGCGATCGTCGCGCGTCTGGCGGAAGCTACCCTGCCCGCAAATCCGCGCCTCGACTGGAAGGGCTGGACTGCGAATTACGACCGCATCCGCGACCTGATCGCGCGGACCTTTCCCGACGAATTCCACGATTTCAACGAACGGATGTTCGAGCCCGGCGGCTTCTACCGTGGCAACCCAGTCCGGGACCGCAAATGGAAGACAGAAAGCGGCAAGGCCCAGTTCACAGCACCGACCACGCTATCCGCTCTTGGGCAGGAGCCTGTTGCGCGTCAGCTGACATTGATCACCCTGCGGTCCAACGACCAGTTCAACACCACGATCTACGGTCATTCGGACCGCCTGCGCGGGCTGGAAGGCTCCCGCATGGTGGTGCTCCTCAACCGCGACGAGATTGCACGGCTGAACCTGTCGGAAGGCCAGGTGGTGAGCCTGAGATGCTCAATCGAGGACGGCATTACCCGTCAGGTCGATGGACTGACCGTGACGGCCTACGATCTGCCGCCCGGATGCGCGGCCGGTTATTACCCGGAGCTCAATCCGCTGGTGCCGCTGGCCTATCATGAGAAGCATTCGCTCACCCCGGCCTACAAGGGGACCCCGGTGGAGATCATCGCGTAAGCTGGAGACGCGTTTGTGGGCGGAACTGTGTTCCGCCTCAGGCCGCGACGCCGAGCGCGGACAGATCGACCTCAGCGAACGCGTTCGCGATGACCTCTGGACCAGAGCCGGGCTTGGTCGCTTCAGTCGACAGAATCTGCCGGTAGCGCCGTGCGCCGGGGATGCCCTGAAACAGGCCGACCATATGCCGCGTGACATGGGCCAGCCGCCCACCCGACGCGATATGCCTGCCGGCATAATCCATCATGCGGTCTCGGATGTCCGGCCATTCGACCGGGTTCGACGTATCGCCGTAGATCCGCGCGTCGACATCGGCGAGCAGGCTTGCATTATGATAGGCGGCGCGTCCAAGCATGACGCCATCCATATGGTTCAATTGTTCAACCGCCTGATTCAGATCGCCAATACCGCCATTTATCCCGATGAAAAGGTTGGGATAATCGACTTTGAGGCGATGCACGCGATCATAATCGAGCGGCGGAATATCGCGGTTCTCCTTGGGCGAAAGCCCCTGCAGCCATGCCTTGCGCGCATGGACCCAGATCGCGTCCGCCCCGGCATCCACGACCTTCGCCACAAGCTCGGACAGCGCGGCCTCGGGATCCTGATCGTCGACCCCGATGCGGCATTTGACCGTCACAGGCAGATCGGTCGCAGCCTTCATGGCTGACACGCAGCGTGCCACCACATCTGGATCGCGCATCAGGCAGGCGCCGAAGGCACCCGACTGCACCCGGTCCGACGGACAGCCGACATTCATGTTGATCTCGTCATAGCCGAACCCGGCACCGATGCGCGCGGCCTCCGCCATCTTCTCAGGCACCGAACCGCCCAGCTGAAGCGCAACCGGATGCTCGGCATCGTCAAAGCCCAGCAGCTTCTGGCGATCGCCATGGATCGCCGCCTCGTCGACAATCATCTCGGTGTACAACAGCGCATGCCGCGTCAACTGCCGGTGAAAATACCGGCAATGACGATCCGTCCAGTCGATCATGGGCGCAACGGCAAATGCATGCTTGTGGTCATAGGTCAATTGCGGCTCGTCAGGATTGCTGGCGTTGATTTTCGGAAAACAGGACGGATGCGCTTCTAGCATCTCTTGGCGCGGGATGCACATAGGTCGGGAACGGCGCCGACGAAACCCCTGCTCTCCCTCAAAGCGCCTTGAGCGCATATTCCGGCGTACCGCTCCATGTGAGCACCCAGCTTGCACCGGGGCGCACATTCTGGACGATGCCCGGATCGAAGGCGACAAAACATCGTCCGCCCTGATGACGGACAGACGGATAGATCAGACCGCGACAGCCCTCGCCACGCAGGCTCCGGGCGAACGCCTGCCCGGCAGGATAACCGGTCGCCGGGTCTGCATTGAGCGCCGGATGCCGCGGCTCGTCGCCGATGTCGGGAAAATCGCCGATGAAATCGGCCAGCAATTCGACATAGCGCGCCTCATCCTCGTAGCGACCGATATAGCCGAGCTCCCGCGTGCGATGGAAACCCACCTCATCGGCGGCCGTCAGCGAATCCCAGGCCGCATACCAGGCGCCCCGATCGCCGGAATTGAAGCGATTACCGGTCGGACGGGTGTAAGTGAAGGCGGCGTTGATGTGGCTCTGCCCGTAGAGTTTGAGATCGTTGGCGCGCCGGGCGAAGGCCAGTTCGCGGCGGTCGAGCCCGGGCCCGCCTTCCCGCTCGGCGATCATCCGCGCGCTCGTTCGCCCTTCAAGCTCAGCCAGGATTTCCGCTTCCTCGTCGCTATCGACCAGGCCACGCAGGACGGGCGGCTTGTGATGGGTTTCGGAAATCAGCCTGACCAGTCCGCGCTCGTTGATTGCGGAAATTCTCAAGCCCCGCCCCTCAGCGCGTCAACATAGGCGCGCACGCGCATGATCTTGGGCAGGCCGCCTGCGATCATCGTATCGACCGGCCGCGCACCCTCGAATTCGGGTCCGGTGTTCGCCAGCTTCACCCATTCGGACGCGATCGGCGGATTGAAATAGAGTTCGAGGGACTTGTAGAGGCCGGTGAGAGCACTCAACCGCAGGAGCTGGTCATGGGTGAGATCACCGGAAAATCCGGGCTTCCGCGCCCGTTTCCAGGTCGATTCCGACATGTCGGCGAGCGCCGCGGCTTCGCGCCCGGTCAGCGACCATGCATCGGCGATCCGGCTGAAAGCCTTGAGCGCAACGGCCTTGATATTGGCGGGAGACCGCTCCCTGAGGAGATTGTCCATAAACACCAGTCCTGTCATTCGACAGCGAGAATATAGGCTCATATGAACTACTATTCAAGATCAAATGAACCTATAGTGTAACGGAATGACGGAGTCTCTCGAGATCTTAAGTCTCGCCAATACTTTCCTTGGCGATCGAGACGGCCTTCAGGATGGCATGAACATTCCGTCCCGGCGCGAGATCGAGCGCAGCTGCTGACCTGCGGGTAATGCGGGCCAGAATGATCTCGTCGCCGGCTTCGAGCTGCACCAGCGCGCCGGGCCCCTCGCCTTCCCTGATCTCCCGCACCCGCGCAGGAAGCACGTTGAGAGCGGAGATACCGGACGGCTGTTCCGTTGCGATCATCACGTCCTGCGCCAGAAGGCGCACGCGCACTATCGTACCCGGCGAGCCATTGACCGTCGGCAGGAGAAGTGCACCGGCGGATGTCGAGAGCCGCGTGAGCCCGTCCTCTTCGTGCGCTTCGATCCGGGCCGTCAGGACCGCGCCGGCTTCGCGAAGTCCGAGAGCATGAGCCGCGGCCGGGTCGGAGAACACCTCGGCCGCTTCGCCGATAGCCGCTACCCGTCCGTTTTCGACGACCACGACTGTGGTGGCAAGACGCGCGACCTCGGAAGGCGAATGACTGACATAGAGTATCGGCAGGCCGATCTCATCGCGCAGCCGCTCGAAATAGGGCAGGATCTCCGCCTTTCGCGCCTCATCGAGCGCGGCCAGGGGTTCGTCCATCAGCAGGAGCCGTGGCTTCGACAGGATCGCCCGCCCGAGCGCGACCCGGCTCTTCTCGCCGCCGGAGAGTTTGGAGGGTCGGCGATCGAGAAGCGCTTCAATCCCGAGAAGCGCGACGATCCGATCGAACTCCCGCTCATCCACCTGACCAGCGAACTTGGCGCCATAGGTCAGGTTCGAGCGCACGCTCATATGCGGAAACA
>CEQC01003382.1_pt1 | contig 15173 bp, 15 predicted proteins | sample 531021 | NCBI WGS metagenome assembly CEQC01 (sample SAMEA2621213, study PRJEB7988) | marine metagenome | biome: marine biome (ENVO:00000447); feature: surface water layer (ENVO:00002042); material: "saline water (ENVO:00002010), including plankton (ENVO:xxxxxxxx)" | depth 5 m
CCCGGAATTTTCGGGCCTGCTTGTGGATATTTGCTGCCATCTCAAGGGGTTGGAGCTTGTCGAGCGCGAAAGACAATGGCCGCAACGGTCGGCAAAGCTTATGCTGCGCGCCGCGCTCGACATGCTGGCCCGTCACTATGACCCCGGTGAGCATAACTCGGGGCCGCTACGCAATTGGGGGGCGGAGGGCTATCGTCCGCACATGGACGCAGACCTGAAAGGGTGATCGGTCAGGCGCTGGCGCGCGCGGCTTCCGCCTTGATCCGCTCGACCATGGAACGCAGTCCGTTTGCGCGCTGGGCCGTCAGGTGCTCCCCGAGGCCTAGTTCGTCGAGCAGCAACCCGGCATCGAGCGTGACAAGATCGGAGGCCTTGCGGCCGGTCGCGGCGGCCAGGAGAATGGCCACCAGGCCGCGAACGATATGCGCGTCGGAATCACCGCGAAAGGTCATGACAGGGTCGGACCTGTCGCCCGACGTCTCGGTGACCAGCCAGACCTGACTGGCGCAGCCTCGGACCTTGTTCTCGTCGGTCTTGTCGGCTTCCGGCAGATCCGGCATCGCCTTGCCGAGTTCGATCACATAGCGGTAGCGGTCTTCCCAATCGTCGAGAAAGGCGAAATCGTCCTTGATCGTCTGGATATCGGTCATCTGCGGCTCCGTTGATATCAGCCGATATACTAAAACGCAGCCGGATTGCCACCCGTAGCGGCCGGAACGCAATGAAAAACCGGCCGCGAAGGGCCGGTTTGAAATAGCGATCAGACAGCTGATTTATCGATAGAAGGTGGGTATCGGCACATTTGCCGGTTCTGGCAGGCCTGGATAGTCCTGAGACGCCGGCAGCGAACCGGTGATGATCTGCGCGACATCGTTTTCGTCGATACCGGCCTTTGCCAGTTCTGCGGCAATCGGGGCCAGTGCTTCCTTTTCGTCATCGGAGAGCTTGGCGTCGATCAGCTGGTAGGCGATCAGTGCGCCGTCGCGGGCGCGCAGGCCGAGTGCATGGAGTGCTTCGCCGCCCTTTTCGCAAACGTCGGGCTGACGGCTGCAGATCCGGCGAATGTCGTTCAGCGCGGAAAAAGCGGCACCAATGCTCTCGGTCACGCCGATCTGCGCCTGTTCTTCCTGTGGCTGGGTGCTGGTTTCCACATCGGCCTTCACGAAGAAAGGCAGCGCGGCCAGCACCAGCATTCCCCAAAACGTCGTCTTGATCAAAAACCACATGGTCCCGTGTCTTTCTATCCCTGTCCCCGGCCCTCGGTGCGCTTGTTCGTTGGTGGCCCTTCTGTCCGTCGGGTCGGAAAGCGCTTTTCCGAAGACAGGGCGATCATTGGGGAAATGTCCCAAAACGGGTTTGTGTTGCGCGCCAGGATTTGATTCAAATTTTATACAACCCGCCGGAGAGGGCGTTTTCGAGGCTGAACCTGTTTCATTTCGGAGCGGAAAAGGGCGCGAAAGTGGCCTCAAACACTTGCGAAACCGGGCATTTCTGCGGCGCAGCGTTCCCACCTGAACCGGCTGTTAACCATGTTGCACGAAGTCTTGCCAAAATGACCGGAAAACCCGGCGTTCCCTATTTCTTCCGGGTGATTTCCAAGCGCAGCCTTATCCATTCCTTAAGTCGCCTTTGGCAGTGTTGGGCCAGCTAACAAGAAACTGCGGCGTGTATGGAATCGGCAGGAATGCGGAAGGCGAACTTCACCGGAAAACTGGAAGACCTGCTGGTCGAGGCGGCTGATGGCTGGCTCGCCGGCAGTGCGCTGTCCGGTCGGGAGCGCGACGAGGCGCTGGGCCAGATCGTCGACTGGCTTGGCGCCGGTATCCTGCTTCTTGCGATCGCCGTGCCTGTGCTCGCGATCAGTCTCGACCTGCCTCTGGCGATTGCCGGCGGCCTATATGCGGCATCCGTTCCTCTTGCCGCTTCCGGATTGCTTGCTGCCACCGGTTCGCTCAAGGCGGGACGCCTGACGGCACTCGCAGCTTCCACTCTCGGGATTTCATCTCTTGCCGTTTCGACCGGCGGTCTGGTGTCTCCCTTCCTGCTGCTCGCGGCTCTCTTGCCTTTCGAGTCGGCCTTCGCCCGGCGCACTGCGCGCAGTGTGGTGGCCGGAGTTGGCGCAAGTGCCGCTGTCCTGCTTGCTGCCGCCATCGGCTCCTTTTCGGAGTTCGTCTCTGCGGTACCTGTGAATGCAATGGCCGCAACACTTGTCTTCCTTCTCGTCTATTGCAGCGTGCGGGCTCTGAGCCTTGCGGGCGCCCCGAAAGTTGACGCGGAAGCACCGCTCGATGAGGAAGAACCGGAGACTACCACCTTCGATCCGGCCGACATTTTCGACCGGCTGCCGGGACTAGTGACGTTGCACGACCGCAACGGCAACGTGATCCGTTCAGCCGGTGCCGACAAACAGGCCTTCATCGACTGGATGGGCGACCCGATCGGCAATCACTTCCTGGCGCGTATCCATATCAGCGATCGGATCGCCTTTCTCGACGCTTTCGATGCACTGCGCCGCGGGGAAGCCCGTCGTCGCGTCGAACTCCGGATGGAGCGTCTGGGCACGGGTGAGGCGCAGTTTTCCCATCTGGCGGTCGACCTGATGGCCGAGCGCACGGAAGAGGGCGCCTTCCTCGGCGCCGTGGTGCAGAGCCGTGACGTATCCGAACTGGTCGAAAACCGCACGCATCTGGCAGGTGCAGTCGCACAGGCCGAAAATGCCAACGAAGCCAAGAGCCGTTTTCTGGCGGCCGTGAGCCACGAGCTGCGCACGCCGCTCAACGCCATCATCGGCTTTTCCGACATTCTGGCGCGGGAATATTTCGGTACGTTTTCCGACGAGCGCCAGCGGGAATATGTCGGCCTGATCCATCGCTCCGGTCATCATCTCCTGTCGCTGGTCAACACCATGCTCGACATGTCGAAGATCGAGGCTGGCCGCTATGAGCTGGTTGCGGAAACATTCTCGCTTTCCGAGCCTGTCGAGAACTGTGTGGCCATGCTGGGTCTCCAGGCCGAGGAAAAGGGCGTGACGCTCACCAAGCGCCTGGCCCGCGATGCCGGCGAGATCGTTGCCGACCGCCGTGCGATCCAGCAGATCCTCATCAATCTTGTCGGCAATGCCATCAAGTTCACCGAGCCCGGTGGTGTCGTCAGCACAGATATCGAGCGCGCCGGCGATGCCCTGCGGATCGTCGTCTCCGATACCGGTGTCGGCATCCAGGAAGATCAGCTCGCCCGTATCGGCGAACCTTTCGTGCAGGGTCAGAATTCGCTGTCACGCAATTATGAAGGTACGGGCCTCGGCCTGTCGCTGGTCAAGGGACTGGTCTCGCTCCATGGCGGCAGTTTTTCGCTCGAAAGCCGGGAAGGCGAGGGTACAAGCATCGCTATCGAGCTTCCCGCCAATGGCGAGGGGATTTCCAGCGGGGACGTGGTTCACGACCGGACGTTGGCCTTCCCTCCGCGCCTGTCGCCCGACCTGCACCGTACAGACGTAAATGAACAGGAGAGCGATAATGACGCGACAGCGCGCATTGCCTGATCCTTATCTCGACGACGAGGAGTTCCAAGGCGGATTCCTTGCCGGCGTTGGCGAATTGATCGCGGCCTATCCGTCGATTGCCGGCGGCAGTGCCGCATTTGCCGTCATCTTCGGTTTCGTGTCGATAAACGCGCTATTCTACCAGAGTGGCCGTCATCCAGCGCCAATCTTGCCCACCCGCGGCGCAGTGCCCGAAACCCAGCAGATTGCAGTTGCTCCGGACGATGGATTGATCCGCCAGGCCATCGAGGCGTCTCCCGAACGGGAAGTCAGTACCTTCAAGATCGAACGTGCGGAGGAAAACCCGCAGACGGCGAGCATCCCGGTTCCCAGCCACCGCCCCGAAACCGGAGCGCAGGTTGCGAGCCAGACTGTGCCGGTCGCCGGGAATGAAGAGGCGGTGCATACCAAGCCCGCACCCGATCCCGTCTTGAGTGCCATCCAGAAGGAGCTCAAGCGCAAAGGGTTTTACGGCGGCGATGTTGACGGATTGATGGGGCCGATGAGTGCAGCGGCCATCACCAACTGGCAGCGCAAGGCGGGGATGGAGATCGATGGCAAGCCGTCGGCGCGCGTGCTCGAAAGCCTCAAGATCGGCGGCCGCCCGGATTCCATCGTCAAGCGTGTCGAGCCTCCGGTCACCGTGCCGGCGGCCGCGCCTGCGCCGGCGAAGAAGCCGAAGGTGGAGCGGAGCACCGAAATGCGCCCCAAGCCGTCGGTTCAGCCGGCGGCGCCAACCCCGAGCCAGCCCGTTGCCGAGAGCGAGCCGACGCTGCGTGACCTGATCAATGCCAGCGCCAATAAAAGGCCGGAAGCCATACCCGCCGTTGCCGGCGGCGACGAGATGGTGCGCAAGATCCAGGCGGGTCTTGGCAATATCGCCTATGCCGATATCGCGGTTGACGGTTACGCGGGAGAGCAGACGAAGAACGCCATCCGCGCCTTCGAGAAGCATTATCGCCTGCCGGTGACCGGTGAGCCGAATGATGCGGTGCTGAACAAGCTCAAGGAAATCGGCGCGCTCTGAGACGCGTCCGTGCAACACCTTTGCCAGTCGGGCCGAACCAGCCTATGAACGGCCCATGAGCCGGCTCAAGTCAGATATCTTTGTTGCAGCGCTTCTGAGGCGCATCTTCGCCGAAGGGGGTATGGGTGCGATCGAGCGGCGCGGTGCGCCGGAGGCCGGTGCGATCCATGTGCGGGCCCGTCATCGCGATGGCACGGAGACATGGCTCTCGCCAGCGCCGCAATCCTTTTTCGAGACAGACAAGCCCGAGGACAGGCTCTTCGAGATCAGGAAAGCCCGCGCACCCGAATGGCAAGTGGCCGAAGCGCTTGCGCGGGAACGGGAGTTCGATCCCGACGTCTGGATCGTCGAGATCGAGACCGACCGGCCAGAGAATTATCTGGAAATTGACAGGTCGAACGACTGATGGCTAACGCCATCAGGCAGACCTGCGCCGCTCGAGCGGCACGGGTGCATGCCGATCGTCGTTGGAAGCTTCCGGGATTTCGGCGTCTTCCCACTGGTCGATCGAGAGATCGGCAAGGCTGAGTGACGGCTCGATGTCCGGGCCTTCGAGATGGCGGGTATAGGCATCCGCGCGCTGCCACGCTCCGAGGCGGGCGAGGCATTCATGCTTGTGCAGGGCGTCGATCTCGTGCTCCGCCTTCGAATGTCCGTCAGTGACCTTCTTCAGGTGCGGGAAATAGGTTTCGAGCGCAGTCACGATGATGTCGCGATGCGCGCCGAGGGCCCGCATGGCGGTCGCAAGCTGGCGACCGGAGAGATCGAGCATGATACGTTCGGCAAGTGCAAAGCCGGTGCCCATCGCGTCGGCAAGCGCGGTTGCAAACCACTCTGCGTTGCCGTTGGCAGCAAAACGGGCCATGCGGTCGAGATGCGCGGCGACACCGAGACCCTGGCGCACGCCATCGGGCCCGTAGTTCCAGTAGGCGTCCCTCAGATCGGCCATGTGATGAGCGGCCGGACGCTGGGCGTCAGCGCTTTTGCGAATGTCAGCGGTCGCCATCTGGCGCAACACGTCGCGCAGGCCTTCGGAGGCGGCGTCGGTGCCGTTGAGTTCATCAAGACGGGCGAGCGGCGGAACGTTGGCCATGTTCTCAAGCGCATCGAGCGCCGGAATGTCGATTTCGGCGCCGAAGAGGCTGTCGATGGTCAAGCCGCGGAGTTTCAAGGCGCGATCGACGCTTTCATCCTTGAGCCCCCAAAGAACCTGAAGGCCCACATGTGAGAGATTGGAACGGCGCGCAGCAGCACGCGCATGGCCGGCGCCATGGCGACCGATCGCACGCGCGAGTGTCGCTTCCGACAGGTTCTCGTAGTGGCTGATGAAGGGTGCGGCGATCTCCACCGGCTGATTGACGATCAGTTCAACGATGCCGTCGGGGACGTGATCAAGGCGGGAGAGGGCAGCAGCGGCTGTGCGGCGGGTTTCCACGCTGGCATTTTCAAAGAGGCTGGGAAAGAGCGAGGAGAACCTCACGTAATCTTCGCGCGTCGGCCGCGTCAGGCTTTCGAACCCGCTGACTGCAGCCATGAGAACGATATCTTTCTTCTTGCCTGCGGACGGATCTTCGAGGTCACGGAACCTGTTCGACACTGGGACACCTATAGACGCAATACACACTATCGATAAATTTACCGCTTAATCGTTAGCAAGCTGTTAACTATGTGATGGCTTGATACAGCAGTACCAGGGAACATCATGTTGCGCGTCATTCCCGGCCGTAGATGGATGTAGACGTCCCTGATCATCCGATTCTCGGCACATTCACCAGGGCGAGACCAAGGTCAGTCCGCAGGGACGATGGAGACCGATAATGGCGGAGATTATTCCCTTCGAACCCGAGCCGCGCCGTGTTGCGCCACGCGGCGGCGCGCACAAAGGACCCGCGAAAGTACTGTTTTTCACCGGCGTCCGTTATGAGCGCCGTGAGGAAGCTGTATTCGTCGCGGCAGATGGTCCGCGCAAGGTGAAACAGCGCCCCTCGATCAGCCACAAGCTCGGCAAGCGTCAGATGATTGGCGAAACCGGCAAGTGAGCAACCCGCAACTCGACCGTTTCACCGTCAGGCGAGAAGCTGTTGCCTGACCAGTCTGCTGTGAGTTCGTTCAGCGAGGAGTGGCACCCCGGGAGGGGATGCGGGACGTATTTCGGCGAGCCCGGTTAGAAAATCAGCCGAAAACCAGCGCAAGGCAGTTGGCCTCCGCCAGGAAACTACGCGCGGCGCGTTCGCCGCTGGCCTCGGGTGTGATCGCCCTGAGGACGACGAAACCTTCGACATCCGGCAATTCGACGAGCACCGACTGGGTGAGCGCAGGAGGCATGTTGCGTCTGAGCTGCAGCATCTGCGCAGGCGTGACAAGCGTGATATCGACGCCGTTGCCGATGGCCGAACGGTCCGTCATCGAATAGACCTCGTCGGAGGCTGTATCGAAAACCGCGAGTGTCCAGAGCGGCACCGGGGTGCGGGCCGTGACCCGGACCGGATTCTCCGACAGATCGAACCGGCATACCGCCGAACGGATATGCGGATCTTCGTTGGCAAGCCCGGTGGGGTTTTCCTCGTTGGCGAGCGAATAGAACTGCCCCGTTTCTCCCAGATCAACGACACGGCTGAAGGCATCGCGACCGGCCCAACCGGGAAGTGCGAGCACGATGATGATGTGCAGGAGGGCCGCGCCGACGAGGCCGGTCAGCACGGAAAGAATGAGATTACGCACCATCGCATGCCTCCTGCGTGATCTTGGGCAGGTGAACTTCTCCGAGAGAGACGGAGGCGGCTGTCGGCGTGTCGATAAGCGTGAGGACGAATTTCACGTCTTCGCTGCCCGTCATCGAGACCCAGTTGCCCGGGCGCGGTTCGCCGCCGATGGTGGCGTGGAAGGTGCCGTCATTGTCCTGCAGGAGACGCCACGATTGCAGGCTCCGGGGCGTGGTGGGATTGGGCGCGACCGGCGCGCCCGCGCGGTCGGTGACCCGCAGTGTCCAGAAACGTGCTGGCGGCGTTTGTCCGTCGAGGTGATAGGAACACTCAGCTGACAGCCTGCGTCCGTTGGAATCCTCTGCAGCCGAGAAGACGAGCCCTTCGGCGCGTCCGAACAGGAGCCGGCCGTCATCGGCCCGGTGAGCCCGCGCATAAGGGTCGGCATTGGCTGTCTGAAGTTCCGGGAAGGCCTCCCACGGTCCGACGGTGATCGCACCGAAGCCGGAGGTCGCCTTGAGGATGCGAATGCTCGCCCAGGTGCCACCACCAAAGGCGATGGAAAGAGCGATCAGGACGTAAATCGGAAGTCGGAACACGTTCGGGACGGCTTCTCGGTCTCTTATGCCGTCCCGCCACGACTGGCACTACGGGACGTCTGGTGATTGATAATTTCGGCGGTCAGGAGAGGAAAACGCGCTCCGGCCCCCGCCTTCCGAAACACCGCAAATCGATTATCACTGTTTGGTCGTTTGGGGAACCTGGGTTTGAGCGGCCGCGAGCTTCTCTCCGGCGGCCTTGAGCGGCTCTGTCGATCGGAAGGTCTCGATCAGTTCGCGCAACAAGGCGGTAGTCTGCGCGCTGAGAGTGCGTGGGCGAACCGGCGGCACATAGCCATCTTCGGCATTCGCCGCATTGGCCGCGATTGTCGCCTCTGCAGCGGCGTCGGGATCGGGCAGGGGATCCTCGATACCCGGGATCGGTTTCAGCTCGATGCCCTGGTGGGCATATTCCATGATGCGCTTGAAGGTCATCGCCGGAAGCGAACCGCCGGTCATCCGGTTGGTCGAAGTGTAGTCGTCGTTGCCGAACCAGACCGCGGTTGAGAAGTTGCCGGTGTAACCACAGAACCAGGCATCGCGATAGGCCTGGGTGGTGCCCGTCTTGCCGGCGGTCTTGATGCCGTCGAGCTTGGCGCGCCGTCCCGTGCCCCATTCGGGGACCTGGGTGAGGATCTGGTTCATGGAATCCGAGGCTTCCTTGGTCAGAACCCGTTCGGCGGGCGGTTCGTCACGCCAGAAATCGTACAGCAGATCGCCTTTGTAATCGAGAATCTGCGTGATGCCGTGGCGACGTGACTGCATGCCGTCGGACATGAAGACGCCGTAGGCGGTCGCCTGGTCGAGGACCGTGACTTCGGAAGTACCGAGCGCCATGGTCTTGTCGGTGCGGATCGGCGTCTCGACGCCCATGGCTTTCGCCTTGGCTGCCACAGCTTCGGTGCCGAGCTCGCGCGACAGGCGCACGGGCACCGTGTTGATGGATTTGGCGAGCGCCGTCATCAGGTCCACGCGGCCGCGATAGCTGCGACCGTAATTGCGTGGGGACCATCCACGCCAGGTGATCGGGGCGTCCGAAATGGTCGATTGCGGCGTATAGCCGTTCTCCATGGCAGTCGAATAGACATAGACCTTGAACGACGACCCCGGCTGACGGAGCGCACGCGTGGCGCGGTTGAACTGGCTTTCGCCATAGTCGCGACCGCCGACCATGGCGCGAACCGCGCCGCCATTTTCCATTACGACAGCAGCGCCCTGACCGGCATGCAATGACTTGCCGAATTCGCGCAGGCCACTTTCGACAGCACTTTCCGTCGCCTGTTGCAGCCCCATGTCGATGGTGGTGCGCACGATCAGCGAATGCTCGTCAAACCGGAGCGCGAGGCGTTTGACCTCGTCGAAGGCCCAGTCGAGGAAATAGTCCGGCGCCTCGATCGTGCCGCGGTCAATGACGGTGGCGGGATTGCGCCGCGCACCGATGACTTGACCCTCGGTCATCAGGCCGCCCTGAACGAGGTTGGTCAGGACCTCGTTGGCGCGACCGCGCGCAGCCGGCAGGTTGATATGCGGGGCATAGCGGGCAGGGGCCTTGAAAAGGCCGGCAAGCATGGCGGATTCGGCGAGCGAGACTTCGGTGACCGACTTGCCGAAATAGAACTGCGATGCGCCCGCCACCCCGAACGTGCCGCCGCCCATATAGGCGCGGTCGAGATAGAGGGAGAGGATTTCCTTCTTCGACAGGTTCGCTTCGAGCCAGAGCGCGAGGAAGGCTTCCTTGATCTTGCGCTCGATGGTGCGTTCGTTGGTGAGGAACAGGTTCTTGGCGAGCTGCTGGGTGAGCGTCGAGCCACCCTGGACGACGCCACCGGCGCGGGCGTTTTCGGTCATCGCGCGGACAAGGCCCAGAACGTCGATGCCGAAATGCTCGAAGAAGCGACGGTCTTCGGTGGCGAGCACGGCCTTGACCAGATGGTCGGGCAGCTGGTCGATAGGCGCGGAATCCTCGTGGATGATGCCGCGGTGGCCGATCTCGTTGCCGTAGCGATCGAGGAAGGTGACGGCGAAATCGTCGCGGGCACGCCAGTTGCCGGCGGTCTCCTCGAAGGCGGGGAGGGCAAGCGCGAGCATGAGCACGGCGCCGGCGGCGCCGAGGTTCATGCCTTCGCCGGCGATCTCGAACAAGACTTTCATCGGCCCGCGTGTGCGGAACCGGCGGAAGAAAATGGTGATGTCTTCCCAGCGCTGCGAGGCGGAAAAACCAGCATTCCACATCGTCGAATCGATCCAGGAATCGATCCGCAACAAGATGTTGGACCGCTTGCGCTTGCGGTTTTTCCCGTCAAAAGGATCCTGCAAGGATTCAAGCTCCCGTTTCGGCCCCTAATGGGCCGGCCGTCCAGCCAGCGCGCACTTGCTGCCCCTTGCGGTCTGGCGTATCCCCGCTTTTGGCGTATTTTTGGCGCAAGAACAAGTAACTTGCATGACTGGGACGTGGCTCGCGCCATATCCGGAGATTTTGATGAACACAGTGCCTTTCTGGCAACAAAAGACCCTCGACGAGATGACGCGCGGCGAGTGGGAAAGCCTTTGCGACGGCTGCGGGCGGTGCTGCCTCAACAAGCTCGAGGACTGGGATACCGGCGAAATCGTCTGGACCAATATCGGCTGTACGCTGCTTGATGGCGAGAGCTGCCGCTGCACGGATTACGAAAACCGGCAAAAGATTGTGCCGGACTGCATCGGGCTGACGCCCGAGATGGTGCGCAAGATCTCCTGGCTGCCGCCGACCTGCGCCTACAGGCTGATCGACGAGGGTGCGGACCTCTACTGGTGGCACTATCTGGTCTCCGGCAGCCCCGACACGGTGCATGAGGCGGGCGTCTCGGTGCGCGGCAAGACTGTGAGCGAGGATGGCCTTGATGTGGAGGACTACGAAGACCATCTCGTATCCTGGCCGGACGAGTTCCCCCAAGGTGCGAAGTAGCTCAGTAACGAAGAATTCGGCTATGCTCTAACGCAGAAAAGCACTGCTACGTTCTTTGGCCTCGTTTCGTCTGGATTTACTCGTGCAGTGGCTTGGTTTACGGGGCCGCTATCGGTAACGTTGTGGCCGTAAGTTCCGTTGTGATATCCCTGAATGCCTTTGTTCCCAGGGGCATGTGCTACCGACTGTACTGGATCCGGCATTGAGTGATTATGATCTCGAATCGAGTCGCTTTGCTGTGACCCCGGCGACCTAACACCTGCCGGATCGACCCCAGATTCTTTTGTATCGATACCGCGCAGAAAGCGGCCTTCCGCAGCTTCATATATCTCCCAGCCTTTAGGACAGGCTGCAAGTGCGAATGCCATCACTGCTCCTTTGGGTACCGCGAGCTCCAATGCAAGTTTTGCTTGATACGCGGCTTCCATCGCCTTCTGAGAGCAATCTGCCACAGTGCTGCATTGTTGAGCTTGCGCTGTGCTTGAGGTTAAGCAAATAATGCTCGATATCAATATTTGACGCATATTTTCACCTCATAGTGGCTTAACGTTTACCCAGTATTTTTGTAGGCGAATGTAATCAAGCTCGTATTCGTATAGGTCGGACCATATTTTAGAATCGTCTTTATAGTGGCATCTTGTTAGATCGGATAACCGTTGAATTTCAGCGTATGCGTCTGTTATCTTGGAAGGATGATCTGTTTCGCCGACGCTCTGCAATTCAAATTGAATCAATCTCTTTATTTCTCTAAAAGATTCTAGAGGATTATTTATATCTTGATATTCAATTTCGGCGCTTACTATTGTTATTCCGAAAAATTTTAACCTAGGATTTCTTTTTCCTAGATCATTTAAAGATTTCGCTAATGCGGATCTAAGCTGGAGGAGGGATACTTCAGTAGTGCATTTAACCAGTTGGGCTGTGTCGCGATATATTATTTTTTGTAGATCATTAATTTTTTCAATAGTACTATCAATACGATTAAATGTGTCAGCTGAGCTTTCATTGAATGATTGCTGAGTTTCTTTAATTATTTCACTAATCCTATTGAGGTGGGCCTCAACATTTTCGTCAATGTTTCCGCGGATCCTATCAAAATGGAGTGCTGCTCGCTCAACTGTATGTATCAAGTTCTCCGATCCGCGATCAAGTTTAAGCGGATCGGTGATTACACCCCACACATCATCGAGAAAGCCAGCTTTTGCTGGCGTCAAAGATAGCATAAGTAGTGATGCAGCAAGTATGTTCCTCATGATTAGTATATTAAATTATTATTTGGGTGTTGATGTCAATAGGATGGCCTGCAGTGGAGGCGATGATATTTGTGACAATTGTTAAATAATTATTTTATTATATTGATATTATTAATAATTTTTGGAATAAATACTGGTTGTAACGGTGTCGTGTATCTGTTTCGACGAGTCGAGATCGCTAGTTTTTTGTTAGTTTTGCTTACAAATGTGGTTGGCGTTTGGGCTTGCGGAAATATCACGCGCTTCCATCTAGGGATGGAATTGCCTGGAGGAACAGCCCGCATGTCCGAAGAAGATCGCCCCTCTCTCGTCGTCATTCTCGGCGATCAACTCTCCCCCGCCATGACCAGCCTTTCGGCGGCTGACAGGGACCGCGACGTGGTTCTGATGTGCGAGGTGGAGGATGAGACGACCTATGTCGGCCACCACAAGCAGAAGATCGCCTTCATTCTCTCGGCCATGCGCCATTTTGCCGAGGAACTGGAAGATGACGGCTGGACGGTCGATTACATCCGCTTGGGCGACAAGGACAACACAGGCAGTTTCACCGGAGAGGTGGAGCGCGCGATCAAGCGCCATGAGCCCGATCGCATCCTGATCACCGACGCAGGCGAATACCGCGTGCAGGAGATGATAGACGGCTGGACGGAGACATTCGGCATCGATGTCGACTGCCTGCCCGACAAGCGTTTCGTGTGTTCGAAGTCGGAATTCGAGGACTGGGCCGACGGGCGCAAGAGCCTGCGGATGGAGTATTTCTATCGCGAAATGCGCAAGAAGACCGGGCTGTTGATGACCAAGGACAACAAGCCCGCCGGCGGCGAATGGAATTACGACAAGGAGAACCGCAAGCCCGCGGACAACGACCTGTTTCTGCCGAAGCGCAAGCGCTTCGACCCCGACAAGATCACCGAGGAAGTGATCGACATGGTGGCGGACAAATTCGCCGACAATTTCGGCGAGCTCGACCAATTCGGCTGGGCGGTGACGCGGAAGGATGCGGAGAAGGCGTTCCAACATTTCCTGAAGGAGGCCGCCGCGGATTTCGGCACCTATCAGGATGCGATGCTGGAAGGCCAGCCCTTCCTCTGGCATTCGTTGATCTCGCCCTACATCAATGTCGGTCTGCTCGATCCGCTCGATGTTTGCAAGCAGGTGGCCGAAGCCTATGACGACGACAAGATCCCGCTCAATTCGGCGGAAGGTTTTATCCGCCAGATCATCGGCTGGCGCGAATTCGTCCGCGGCGTCTACTGGCAGGAAATGCCGAAATACCGCGAGCGCAACGCGATGCGGGCGCAGCGCGATCTTCCCTGGTTCTACTGGTCGGGCGAGACCGACATGGCGTGCCTCAAGGACGCGATCGGCCAGACGCGCGACCATGCCTATGCCCACCATATCCAGCGGCTGATGATCACAGGCACCTTCGCGCTCATCTACGGCGTCGAGCCGCGCCAGGTGCATGAATGGTATCTCGCCGTCTATATCGACGCGTTCGAATGGGTGGAACTGCCCAACACGCTGGGCATGAGCCAGTTCGGCGACGGCGGCATTCTGGGCTCGAAACCCTATGCGTCCTCGGGCGCCTATATCGACCGCATGTCGAACTATTGCGAGAACTGCGCCTACGACGTGAAGAAGCGCACCGAGGACGACGCCTGCCCGTTCAACTCACTCTATTGGGACTTTATCGCCCGCCACGAAAAGACCCTGAAGGACAACCCGCGCATGGGTCGGATCTATTCCAACTGGGAGCGGATGGACGAGGAGACGCAGAACGCGCTCAGGAAGCGGGCAAAGGATGTGATCGAGGGGATGGGGTAGGATATAGTAGAAAAGTTCACGCCGAATACGAGGAATTCGTGGGTATGCCGCAACCGCTTTCGACAGTTGTTCCTGAAGCAGGCATGATCATCGGCCAGACTGGTGATCGTGCTGTATCCCGACACCCGGAATTGGCCACAATGTTTGCCGAAGCGATATCAACATGGTCCAGTGTCGAATTTGAACTTTTGAAGTTCTATTTGAACATGTTTGGCGGAGCGGAGTCGCTCGTAGCTACTGCATATCTAGCTCTGACAACTAGCAGCGCAAAATTGAACGTGATCCTAGCCGTTGGAGAGAAGCGCATGGTTCCGAAGCACTACAAGGTGCTTCAAGCAATCCTCTCAATTGTCAAATCGAGAGAAAAGGCAAGAAACAAACTAGCCCATAGGGTCTGGGGATATTCGATAGAGCTCCCTGACGCATTGTTGCTCGCGGATCCAGCACACCTTTTGGCGCTCCCAGCGACCGCAAAAGATGTCTTTGTTTACAAGGCCGCCGATTTCAAGAGCATCATCAGTGACAATGAGGAATTGGCAAGTTGGATCATCGACTTGGGAATTATGCATCAATATCGCGGCGATCAACAGGCTGATAGGCTCTATGAGGAGCTATCCGAGCAGCCCGATATCGCTTTGAAACTATCCATCCAAAAGTGACAGATAGAAGATAGGAAAAAATTCCTTGACAGCGCAACGGTGGTTTGGTAGGGTTGTGTCATCGTCAGGAAATTGCGTCCGGATCGGATGATCGGGGCCGCTGAAAAAGCCTTCTGACAGACAAGATTTGAGGCCGGACAGCCGGTCGATTTTGCAGACAATTTGGGTTGGGTGGACGCTCGCGGCTTTCGCGGGCGTTTTTGTTTTGGTGCGCTGTGCGGGGCGAACGCGGAGGTGAGGGCATGGAGGGTCTGAGGCCTGAGGTGGATGATTGTTGTGAGGAGCCCGACACGCGGCCCCAGGACAAGATGGCGCCGGTCGCGCGCATTCTCGAAATCAAGCAGGCGCTGGATAGTCGCGTCGAGGCGGGCGCGGGGCGCGCTGATCCCTCGGGGACGGCAAGGATGCTCGCCCAGATGCGCGGCGTGCTCTCGCGTGAGCTCGACCGGTTTGCGGGTGCTGCCAGCGGCCCGGACGGCGAGGGGATCGACGGCAAGGCGGCGGTCGATCTCGTGTCGCTGATCGCCCGAACGCTCGAAAAGGTCGACCAGCTGGAGCGCCAGATGGCCGAGGTGGATGCCGAGCGCAACCGGATGACACCCGGCGACCGCGCCGCCCTGCGCC
>CEQC01028683.1_pt1 | contig 15092 bp, 13 predicted proteins | sample 531021 | NCBI WGS metagenome assembly CEQC01 (sample SAMEA2621213, study PRJEB7988) | marine metagenome | biome: marine biome (ENVO:00000447); feature: surface water layer (ENVO:00002042); material: "saline water (ENVO:00002010), including plankton (ENVO:xxxxxxxx)" | depth 5 m
AATCATAAATACGGTAATAGATTCTATAATATTGAACTAGAATTATTTACTTTAACAAGTAGACAAAGACTATATAACTTGATGCAAGAAGTGCGTAGAATTATGCACGCCAGAAGGCACTCACTAACTAATTTTCAAAGACAAATGTTTACAACTTTTAATGAAGAAGTTGGGGAACAAGCAAACATCTGGACCGGAACAATTCAGATACAATTAGAAAACAACGGGGTTTTACTAGAAACTTCGTAAAAACAAGTATAATAAAACTATACGATATTAAAACAATGGAGTAAAACATTATGGGAGTATATCGAAGCGACCAAGCACAATTAACATTCGCTGCTGAAGCAGCACAAGGGGGAGACCCTGAAATGATAGAAGGAACTCTTGTAGGTTCAGGAGGAACTGCTAGCGTAAACCATGCAGCCGGATTACAGGCTGGTAGCAGAAAAGTGACTATTACTAGAGCTTCAGGTACTTTTACCATAGGTGATTTTATAAGAATTGGTACAGTTGATGGCACTCCCGCTGATACTGTAATAGAACATGAAGTTAGACGTATTGAAGCAATGTCTGATAGTGATGGTGCTGCTTCTGCTAATACATTTACGTTAGACAGACCAACTGCTTTTTTTCATGCAGACAATGAAGCGGTATTAGAAGTAAATGCTATTGGTGGAGACGCAACTAGAAATGACAATAATAAGTTTTTGACTTTTATTCCGGGAATTTACGAAACAATTGAAACCGCCGACCCAACAATGAGTATTGAAGGAAGAAGATTTCTTAGTACTACTTCTAAAAGAAATGTTACTACATTTTATCCCGGGCAACACACACTAACAGGTGGTGTATCTGGAATAGTTTTACTTAATGGATGGCCTTTGAGGTTTCCAATTGGTTCTATAACTACCACACCATCGGGCGTAGCTAGTGATACTATTTTGTTAAATCAAGCGGCTGGTGCTAAAAAAGGAGATGTATATATTACTTGTGATGGTGCCAATGTTAGTAACTTAGCTGCCGGTGACTATATTCAAATAGTTGAGGCTGACGGAACAAAGTCAGAAGTTAGAAGAATAATTACAGATGTTAGCGATACATTTAAATTAAACTATCCATTGCAATTTGACCACGCAGATAATGCAGTTATAAATGAAGTTTCAGCTGGGGCTTATTATACACATGTTATAAATGAAGAAGTAGACCTTGACACAGTTACTTGGCACGTACACATGAAAGACAGTACAGAAACAACAGGTACAACTCTAACAACAAAAAACTTTGACAGAAGATATGTAGGTGGCATGATTGGTTCATCTACAATAGCGGCAGAAGAAGGTGGAATGCTTACTATGTCTTGGGACAGTGTAAATTTTCTAAATATGGTACATAATCAAGCTAATCAAACTACCGTCGGAGCTGCTTCAGGTGATTTATATTACGGTGCTAGTATTGAAGCTAATATGCCACGATATGGTTTGATGCAACAAATTGATGTTGATGATGTAGGAATGCCTAGTCACAATGCAGCTTCTGCTAATAATGGAACTGGTTACCCTACAACTTCTCCTTATTATTTTTCAGAAGGAACTATAAAGTTTTTTGGGGTTGAGTTTGCTAGAATAAGAAGTTTTTCATTATCAATTGCAAATGGTGAGGAACCAAGATATTATTTAGGTAAACAGGGTGCTAGAGCTAGAGGTCCCTTTGAAATCAAAGAGGGTGCAAGAGAATATTCTATGTCTGCAACAGTAGTTCTACCAGATGCTAATAAACAAGCGGGTGCTATAGTATCCTCTGCAAATGGATTAGACTCTGATAGTAGTACACCAGACGACAGTCTTACTTCCGCTAACAGTGGTCAAGACTCTGCTACAGAATTATTTAAACAATTACTATTAGAAGGTGATTATGGTGCAGGTGGTGGAACTGTACATAGACGAGGATTTACTGCTACTCTTAAATTTGAGAGAGGAACTAACGACTCTATAACAATAGATATACCGACTTCTACTACAGCGGGGGCTCCTGCTGAGGGTACAGATAATACAAATCAACTGAACAAACAAGGTATTTTTATAAACTCAGCACCCCATAGTGTAACAACAGATAATCCATTCCAAGTAGATTTGGATATGATATTTAGAAGTTTAAAAATAACAATAGTGGATAGTGTGCCAGTATATCCATAAAAAATAGAATAAGGAGGCCTATATGGCAAAGCAAAGCAAAGCGTTTGATATTTCAAAGTATCAACTAACAGGAGAGAATTACATAGAAAATGTGACTATTCCTGAAACAGGAGATACGTTTGAGGTTGAATTGAAGCCTATGTCTTGGAGCAGAAGAAACAAAATAGTTTCAAGATGTTTGAAGATTGATGGTGGAGGAAACAATGCTTTTGATGGTGATTTTTACATGAAAGAGTGTTTAAAAGAAATGATTGTAAAGGCTCCATGGGGGACTACGACTGAGTCTTTTCTTGTTTCTATAGATGAGAGATTAGGTAAAGCATTAGAGGGGCTTGTTCCTAGTGCATTTGACCAAGAAAACGCTTCAGATAAGATAAAAAAAGAGTAATGGCTTTCACACGCAATGCAGCAGAGATAACATCATATGAAGCTGTTTTGTATACTCACTGGATTATCACTATCCAACTGTTAAAGATGGGAATAAGTTGGGAAGCCATACAAGAAATGAATAGTGACGAAATAAATTTAATTTTAGGAACCGAAATGGCATTAAAGCAAATGGAAAATGATGAAAATGCGAGAGCTATGGCAGCTAGCAAAGCTTCGTCTATGCATAAAAGTATGGGGGTAAATTTTTAAATGGCTATTTTAGCAGCTCTAGTACAAGGTGCAGGTAGAGCCACAAGTATGGCTCAAGCAGCGGGGGGAGCAGCCGCAGGAGCAGCATCACCAGCAGCATCTAAAACTTTAAAACTAGCAGAAGAATCATTTAAGTTCACGAAACAAAACGCTAAAGCCGTTGGTAAAACAGCTGGAGTTAGTTTTTCTATTGCAGCTTTATTAAAACAATCTCAGATTTTTACAGGGGTTGTAGGTTCTATTTTTCAAATTATTGGTGCGTTTATTGACATAATGCTACTACCTTTAATACCTGTAGTCACGCCTATTATTAAAGCTATGGGTAAAATATTAGGTAGCTCTGCTCAATTCATGTCTAAAAAACCTACAGAATTGGCCATGCAGGTGTTTAAAATGATACCTATAGTCGGGGGTATAATTTTAGCTATAGACGTAGTAAAATGGTTAAAAGGTTGGCTGTCAGGTAGTGATGGACCAATAATGAAAATAAAAAGTAGTGTAACGAGTTTTTTTCAAAATCTTCCGTTAAACGTGAATAAAGTATGGACAGAAATTAAATTGTGGGGTGTTACTAAAATACTGGAACTCCTTACAAAAATAGATGATACTTGGAATGCTGTTACAGCGTGGCTGGGTGCGATTGAGTGGGATTTGAAAATAGGCACTATTACTCCATTTAGTGGTGTATCTAATATTAGTAGTCCGGTAGCAGCGATAATAGATGCACTAACACCAATACAAACAAACTTAGAAGGAGAGTTAAAGAAAATAAATGAATCGTTAGACAAGGTAGTAACTGTTGATGGAATTAAAATTAGGGGTGAGTTTGCATATGAAATGGCTGACCAAATAGCTAGAAACAAAGGTGGGGAAAATACATATCAAGGGTTTAATACAACTACCGGTGGACATCAAGACCAATTTAGAATGTTGCAGGGTGGAGAGGACGTATAACAATGGCCGAATTAGCAGTATTACTCCGAGATGGTACAAATTCCGGAGCCACAGACAGATTAGCTTTAAAGGCTGAACAACTTTCCTTATCATTTGGTAGACAGCCAATTCAAATTCCTTTACCTGCTGCATCTCCGGTAATAATTGATTTAGGTCAATCTAGACCTACAATTACTATTTCAGGCATAATGGACAACATTGGACAAGATTTAAGCAACACTACTCAAAATGCTTTTTTTAATATGGAAAAATTTACTGAACAAGGTCAAACTTATTATGTTCCATATAAAAACTATTTAGAAAAAAAATTATTAACTTGGGCTACGGGGGCTAATTTAGAACTAGAAATTGGAGATGCTACTACACCTGATTACTCAGGGTCAGGAACGACCGCTTCTACAGGTGGTGGTATTTATAAAGTAGCTGTTTCACAATTTCAATTTACTCAAAGTCCCGGAATGGAAGACAGGTGGGCTTTTAGTATTCAATTTGTATCCGAGTGGCGAGCCGGTGTATCTTAAGGAGAAGCCATGGCATCTAAATCAATAGTATCATACTGGGATGGGGACTCTTGGGAAGATTTCGCTGTTAGTGGGGTTAGTCGTCTTTATGACCTATCTATTCTTGATACATTAGGAGCACCCAGACGGGCTGTTGCAACTATTGTAAATAATTCAGCAAACCCCCAATCTAATTCTGCGGCTTCTGCAAAAGGACCTTTTACGGGAGTTTTAGGAGACTTTACTCCCTTGAAGATTCGAGACCAAGATACAGGAGAATTATATTTTTATGGGGCTGTCACAAAAGTAGAAGAAGAGTTTTCTGTTAGTGATGGCATGTACCTAATTATTGAAGCTCAAGATTATTTGTTTGAACTTAGAGAATCAAACACTACAGGTCAAAACTCATTGCGACAAATTGCTAATGACCGTCCCTTAGTTGCTACCTTAAACGAAGCTTTAGATAATAGTGAAACAGAAATTACTGTAACTAATACGGATGAGTTATTTATAGGTATGCGTATAACGTTTGCTAGTAATGATGAAGAGATGATTATTACAGAAATTAATAGCTCTACCTCTATAGATGTTGTAAGAGGCGTTAATGGTGAGTTTGATACGCACTCTAGTAGTGCGGCTATGTTTGAAGCAGCAACACCAGTATATCAGTTTGTACCTAGATTAGGGCAAATAAATGAAGACACCAAAGAATACAGAAAACCTTATGGTAGCCGAGGGGGATTAATAAAATCTTTGGTCAGTCGTTATTCAGCTAACTTAAGACACACGGGTCCTTCTGTACAAGTAAATGAGGCAATTGATGCAAGTGAAACAGAATTAACTGTAATTGACTCTACAGGAATGTTTGTCGGCCAAATCTTAAAAGTAGACAATGAAGAGATGTTAGTAACGGCTGTTACCGATAAAACTACTATAACTGTGGAAAGAGAATACAGAGGAACAACAGCGGCAACTCATTCAGATAAAGCTATATTACAAGCGGTAGATGATAGATGGACAGAATCTACAGCAAACTACACTAAAAATGGAACATTAAAGTTAGCAAGTCAATCATCACAAGCCGTTTTGAAGCATATTAGAACCGCTTCTGCTTCTGAACCGCATGCCGCATTATCTGCAGCACAGACAGAATATGGGCATGATTATTATGTTTCTCCAAACATAACATCTACAGGAAATGTAATACCAAATTCATTTTTAGATTATTTTAAGAAGGGGACTAGACCTACCAGTGAAACATTAGGTCCAACAGCATTTGGGTTAAATATACATTATCCTTCTCCAGACACAATTACAAACGGGTCTTTTGTATCTACAGGTCGTCAAATACCTATGAGACAAAGTAACATAGACCGACCTAAAGCTGAAACCTTTACAGAAGCAACGGTTCAATTTAATGCGACATCTAGAGGAGATAAAGGTGATGCTATAACAACTAAAAATACTGAAACTTTTGAATTAATTGAAGTTTATAATATCAATACTTCTAGTAATGGGTTTACTTATCCGGGACGAAATATTTCAGGTGGTATACTTACTATAGGTGTTTCTGATTTATCTTATACAGATAGTGCTGAAGATTTTAGAACAATAATGACTCAAATAAATATGGGAAGTGGTTTTTCTGCAGGGGCTACAAGCTTAACGGTTGATTCAACAGCAGATATGTACGTAGGGCAAGTTTTATTTATTGGATTCCCCGGAGAACAAGTCTTAATAACAGCTATAAATAGTAGCACTAATTTAACAGTTCAAAGAGGCCACAACGGAACCACCGATGCTGACAGGGCTGACGATGCTTTCATATCTACTGTTGTAGGTAGAATACAATACTTAACAGCTGGCACAAATACAGTAAATGCAGACCCAGCAGTAGAAACAGCCTATATGTTAATATCTCATGTAGACCCAGCATTAGATGATTCTACAGTTGTTTGGGGTACAGCTTCCGCAACTCCAGCTGTAAATTCTTGGTTTGGAAATGATTCTGGATATTCTTTTAATTTGAAAGCGGGTGGTAGGCAAAGAACAAAACTCGGGGTTAGAAAAACTAAAAAAATGACAGTTTCAGGAACTGTTGACCCAGATAGTATTCGAGAACAAATTGTTTCCGAGCTTATAAGGCTTCAGAATCCACCACTTAGAGCTGATGTACAAAGTTTATACCCACCACATTTCTATATAGATAATGTACCAAGTGCGGTAGCAGGTTCCGGAACAGCTGAAATAACTGTGGGTAATACGCTTTTGACAGGAACTTTAAATGAAGGACTAGACACCAGTGAAACTGATATTGATGTAACAGACTCTACTGGGATGTATGTGGGGCAAACATTAAAAATAGATAGTGAAGAATTAGTCATTACAGCAGTAAATAGTAAAATACTTATTACAGCAAACAGAGGACAAAATTCTACCTCTGCTGCTGAACATACAAGCGGTGCTTCTATATTTGATGCTAATGTAGATTTGACTAAGTATGGGTTCCGTACCGGAATGACAATTAATGAGTTAGACTCTAATGGATTACCTACAAGTACATATGGGTATGCAACTTGGGTAAGTGCTACAAAAGTAAAGGTTACTTGGGCTACCGGAAGTGTTTCTACTAGTTCTACACTACGATACTACATCCCAGTTAGAGCTGGTGACAACGTTAGGGTTAGAACTGATATACAAAATGTAGATACTACTTTTACTGTTACTGGTACAGAGTTTCTTGAAGCTAATGGTGGTACTAGCACTCGATATAATTTAGTAGAAAAATCAGCTCTTATGCCTAGTGGATATGTCTCTAGTGGCATAGCGGCTGTAACTGAGGCTGCTGGGTCAGAAGACGGGTTTCCAGACGAGCCCGAATTTGCCGCAAACCCATCAGTTCAAACAACCTGTACTTTTTCATCTTCATCTGCAAGTCAAGTAAATTGGTCAGCCGGAAATGTTTATGTTGGGAATGAAGTTTTTGCGATTGAGGGAGGCAATTCAAGTTATCTATCGGCATTAAATTCAGATGGTAGAATTTATTATGTTTATTACATAAAAGGTGAAACTATATTTAGAGTAATAGATGATGGTGATTATGCGGCATTAGTACAAGAACGTAACGACTCAGATTTTAAAATAATTGCTGAGATAAACTATGATTTACCTACAGCTGTTTGGAGACTAGTGGGGATACAGGGAGGTTTTGCAGACAGTTCCATTGTAGGAGCTAAAGGACAAATTGATAATGTTTACGGAGCTAATGGTACAAACGCTGCTCCAACCTACTCATTTGCGGCAGAAACAGACACTGGAATGTATTTTAGTGGAGCCGGGGCGGTTAGATTTGCTGGTAATGGTTATCACGCAGCATCTATAGGTGCTTCTAATGCTGACGATGGTACTATTTATGCTGAATATGCCTATAGTTTTTTAGGTGACACGAATACATCCATCTACAATGGGGCAGCTGACCAAATATCTTTTGCTACAGGAGGAGCCTTAAGAGGTAGATTTTATGATGGTGGGTTAGTGTTAGACCAGCTAGGAAGTACTTCAGGTACTGATTTAGTTGTTGATGGTTCAAATGTAGTACATTCGAAGTCATCATCTAAAAAGTATAAAAGAAATATAGTTGATATAGCATTAGACTCAAACAAAGTATATAACTTAAGACCGGTAGACTTTGAATGGAATGAAAAATCGGCTACAGAAGGTAAGAAAGATATTGGATTGATAGCAGAAGAAGTAGCAGAAATACTACCAGAAATAGTAAACTATAAAGATAACAAACCAGAAAGTGTTTCTTATGATAAGCTATCAGTAATATTACTAATGGAAATTAAAAAACTAAAAGAAGAAATAAAAAAACTAAAGGAGAATAACTAATGCCGGACATAACAGTATCATTTACAGACGCACAATGGACTAGAATAGTTGCTGCATCTACCCACATAAAAGGGGTTGGAGAAACAGGGGATATTGATGCTAACTATTTGTCCACTAGATGGAAAAAACAAATGGGTGACTATGTACAAGACTACGAAAAAAGCCAAGCGTCCGTCGACAATTTTTAAAATCATACAATATAGATACGATAATCCACACGACACCTTACAACAGATAGGAGATGCCTTCAAAGTATCTCGTCAATACATACATGAGGTACTAAAAAATAATGATGTACCTACTATTCGGGCGAAAAGACAAAAAGGAACTAGATACTGTTTAGTTTGCAAAGAACCTAGTACACGATTAGTACACAAAGGTAGTTGTCACTTTCAATACCATAACATAAAACTAGACTGTACTTATTGCAGAGTACCCTTTTACAGAAAACGAGCTCAGATTATACATAAATATCATAGAGGGTACAAAAAAAACTACTGTTCCCAACAATGTTTTCATAAACATAGAAGCAATCGGTTTAATTAATTGTAAATTTAAACGAAATTCGTAGTATTTTTTTAAAAATATGATATAATAATAGTACTATTGTAATAAATCCCAACAGGGATAAAAATAAAAACATTAAAAGCTATGCAGATTGATAATGATTTAATATTACAGTGGGAACCTAAAATCATGAAAATGATTAGAAATACCTACATCGCTGGTATGGACCGAGAAGATATTGCTCAAGAATTACGTATTGCCTTAACTAAAGCCGCTAAAAAGTATGACGAAAGTAAAGGTGCTATATTTCATACTTACCTACATACTTCTTTAGTAAATACTATTCGAACTTTAATTACCAAGGCTCAAAGACATCCTACTTTTGTTAGTATTGATAACAACCCATATGACACAGCGGACACAGGGTTTTATACATCTGAAGTGGCAAAAGTACTAGCTAAAGAAGAAAAGGAATATGAAGAAGTAGACACAGAGTTACTTATACACACTAACGATGAGAATGGAGACCCTAAATTGCAATCTAATGAAAAAGCGTTTGTTAATTATAAATTACAAGGATTGACTATGGATGAGATTACCAAAAAACTTGGGGAGTCTTCGTATAAAGTTAGACATTCTATTAGAGAAAAATTTACAGACTTGTTATCTGAGACAGATGAAATTTGATGAGTTAAATGCCCGAGATATATATGAACTGTTTGGTAGTCTATATAAAGAAAAACACAATATAGAATATCCCGGAGCAGGGTGGATTGGTAATGAGATGCATCTTCTTCGGAATCTTCTTGACGAATATGGACCTGCACAAATAGCTTGTTGTGTTTTAAACTGTATTATTAATAATAATAGTAACGCTAGTGTTCCTTATTTAGCAGGCGGAATTAAATATTATATAACGCCTCATAATCCAATTATTTATTATGCAGTAACTCGATGGGGAACAGCTAGAATAAAAAAACTTTGGCAACAATATTTAATTTTAGATGCAGTGTGGTTTCCATCTGCTACACAAAGAACTAAAAGAAAAGTTATACTAAAAGAATTAAAGGAGTGGGCTTATGAGAAGGCAGATAAGGCGAGACAGGGGACTAATAAGAAAGCCGCAAAACCAAAAAAAAGTGGTGGAGGAGGAACAAAAGTATAGAGTAATAGCTTCTTCTATAGACCAAAAAGATTTTTGGACCGTTGGTTACTATGCAGACTTCAATAAGGCGAAAGAAGAAATTGACAATCTTGATACGTCTACTGTAATATACTATATATATAGCGATAATAACAGAGTTTTGTATAGCACGACGGGAGAAACAGATGGCTAATAATGTCGAATTTATAGAATCGGCCATAATTTTAAATCTTGATAGCAAAATAAATTTACACGCATTTAAACATACTGAAAAAGATTTTGCTGTTTATGGTAAGTCATACACTTTTGTTTTAAATCATTTTGATAAGTATGGGGTATTTCCTTCTACTGAAACATTAGTTGAAAATTTTCCTCACATAGATAGAACAGCCAATTCAGTAGACTTTAAATATGCTTTAGATGAATTTAAAAAACAAGTTTTACAGAGAACAGTACGTAATGCTGTTAACAGTCAAATAAATTTAATAGAAGAAAACCCTAAAAAAGCCATTACTAATCTAATGGTTGATTTGACTGATATAGAAATTGTTTATGACGAAGATGTTCAAACCTATGATAAGGGGGACACTTCAAGATTAAGTGAGTGGAGACAACGAACCGAGCGTAGACAAATGGGCGATGGATTAATGGGTGTCCCCACTAGTTTTCAGACAATTAATACTACAGGTGTTGGTTGGATGCCGGGAGAATTAGTGGCTATGTTTGCTAGACCTACTATTGGTAAAACATGGTTGTGTGTCCACGCTGCCGCAACAGCCGTACATAAAGGACATAGAACCTTATTAGTATCAACCGAAATGCCTCGTACTGCTATAAACATGAGGCTTGATGTAGTTTTAGCTAAACTTATGGGTTATAACTTTTCCCATAAAGCACTTAGACATGGTGATACTATTGATGAAGATTTATATGAACAGTTCTTAAAAGAATCTAATACAGAATCCCTTTTAGTATGTGACCACATTTCAGGTCAAATGGGAATATCCTTGGAATCAATTGCAGGATTAGTAAGAAAACATAATCCTGAGTTTGTAGTTATTGACGGAGTTTATTTGGTGGCTACAAGCGATTCAAGAAAAGCTGCTTGGGAACAATCTCATGCTTTATTCTATGGGTTGAAAAACCTAGCAACTTCTACAAATACTCCAATCATGGTATCAACACAGGCTACTAGGGATGCTGCTAACATGTTTACTCCCCCTAGAGCGGACCAAGTGGCATTTGGTGATGCTTTGATAAGAGCTGCTGATGTGGCTATAGCGATGTGTGCTGTGGCAAATGATTCAGCAGACGGGTCGCTAATGCAAAAAGCGGCTGACACCAAGAGACTAGTGCAATTCCAAAAATATCGGGATGGTGAATTGCCAAGAGATACAACCTATATGGAGTGGTCAGTCAATAATGGTGACATTAAAGAAATACCCGATTATGATGGGGGAGGAGATTTTTAAACAAGGAGGTTATTATGGGAATCTTAGACTGGTTTAGTGATGACGATGACAGTGGTGTTGTCGTAAAGTCCACTAGAAGCAAAGGAGATGGAAGACCTATTATTGATATAACCGTAGATGATATCCGAAAGGGAATTGCTACAGATGAAAATGGTTATAGAAATGAAGTTGTTCTGTTTCTAAGAAAAAATAAAAAGGATAGATAATGGTAGATTGGTACTCTATATTAACTAAATATGGGGTGGACATTCCGAATGAAGAACAGATTGTTATACATTGTCCTTTTCATGAAGATAGAAAAGAATCATGTGCAATCAATTTAGATAAGGGAGCTTGGATATGTTTTGCTGGTTGTGGTCAAGGTGGCCTAAAAACTTTTATACATATGCTTTCAGGCAAATCATGGGATGAAATCAATGCAGAGATTGACGGTCAAATTGACCGAAATGTACTTGAAATTAATCCACGATTCTTTGGCGACGAAGAAAAGGAAATTGTTGAAAAACTCCCTTATCAAAAACCCGATATAATTTTAGACGTACCAGACAATCATTGGATTTACAAAAGAGGTTTTTCCAAACAAACTATTGTGGATTGGGATTGTAAAACCAATAACTTTTTAGACTTTATGATTCCAGCTAAAAATTCATCTAATGAAACTTTAGGCTGGATAACAAGAAGAACTCAAGCAGTACCAAAGTATTTATTTTCTAAAGGTTTTTCTAAATCTAAGACTATATTTGGTATAAATCGTGTAAAGAATGTAGAAACTTTATATGTAGTTGAGGGTGCTTTAGATTGTATGTGGCTTTCACAACATGGTTACCCAGCGGTTGCAATTTTAGGTGCAAGTTTATCTAAAACGCAAATAGAGCTGTTGAGCACACTTAGACCACATGAAATAGTTTTAGCATTAGATAATGATGATGCGGGCAGAAAAGGTATAAAAAAAGCTACACTTGACATAGCTAGTAGGTTTTTGATATCATATTTAAACATTCCACAAAAATACAAAGATTTGCAGGAAATTACTGATATTGATATTTTACATTCAGTAGTAACTAGCAAAGTTTTACTATAAGGAGATTATTAAATGAGCGGAATTACAAGAATACAAAAGGGTAGAGAAGACTCTAAAAGACCGGATGTAACATACACACCGGGTAAAGAAATATGGTTTAGAGATGGAGACCAAGTGTTTTTATCTTCAGTGGCTACAGGTGCCGAAAACGATAAGTATTTAGAAGAACTGTACCTATATACTTTTAGAGCAGGTAACAAGTTTATAAATTTACTTAAGGACGAAAGAGTAGATACAACTATTGTGCCTGATGATGTAAGAGCTTCACATAAATTTGCTGTGTGGGCTTATGTACATGAAATTATACACTTAGAAAAAAGAAATGATGACTGGATAGAGATTGAAGGTCCTGCTGGTAAAAAAATGTACAAAGAAGAAATCAACGACTTCCGTATTATTGCTTTGACTTTTGGAAGAAGTGATTATATATGGAATCAATTAGTTGATGTGTACAATGATTGGGGAGCACTAGACAAAGGTGTGATAAGAATTAAAAGAACAGGTTCAGGAATGTATGAAACCTCTTATTCAATCACAGCTACCCCTAAAAATGAAGAGATACCTGAAGACAGAAAAAACGAAATTATTGAATTACCAGCATTAAATGATTATTTTTATGAGAGATATGGTAATTCTGCCGACGCAGCTATGGATATAGCAAAAAGTGCAGCAACTGTAGATGCTCAAGAACAAGAAAACCCTTTATTCTAAACAAGCTGCAGTAACCGAAGAAACATTTGAACAAAGTGTGAATCAGCTGAGGTCGGTATTAGAGGTAGCACCGACCTTGGTTGTAGATGTTGAGACCAATGGGTTAGACTCTTTTGGCACCAATCAAATTTGTGGTATTGGTGTTGGGCAGCCCGATTATGAAGGACTTACACAGTACTATCCTTTCAGACATCATGAAGGTGGTAACCTGTCTTATGAGTCGTTACAAGAGCTTATAACCCTTTTAAATCAATTAGTTAAATCTTATATAGGTTACAATTTAAAGTTTGATTTACACTTTTTAGAAAAAGAAGGTTTATCTGTTGTTGGTAAAGAACTTATAGACGTTATAGTCATGGTGCGTTTAGTAGAACATTCTGATACTAAAGAATTGGGACTTTCGGCTACTGGTCGAAGAAATTATGGGCAGGAAGCCATTCAGTACGATGATGATACTAAAAAGTTTTTGAAATCAAACAAGGGTTGGTTTAGAGATTTTTCAAAAGCACCTGCAGATGTGTTAGGCGAATATTGTCAAGAGGATGTAAGACTTACCGCTAGGCTTTATAACGATTACTTAAAAAAGATAGAGGACACTAAACAATTATCTATTTTTGGTATGGAGTGTGAGTTAACGAAAGTTCTATATTTTATGGAACAGAGGGGCATTTCTGTAGACAAAAATTATGCGGGGAAAGTTGAAAAGCAGATTACATCTAGACTTACACAAGTTGAAGATGAGATTTTAGAAATATCTAATCGTAAAAAATGGAATTATGACATTCCTATGTCTTCAAACAAACACGAAGAAGATGAGTTCAACATATCTAGTCCAAAACAAATTGGAGAGGTGTTTAATTCTTTAGGAATTGAATCACCAGTAAAGACTTCAAAGGGACAGGATTCTTGGAACGAGGCGGCACTTATTAATATTAACCACAGAATGGCTGGGTTGATAAGACAGTACAGAACACTAGAAAAGCTTAAGTCTACATATATACTGCCTTATACAGAAATAGATACTATGCATACTTCATTTTGTAACTGGGGCACAGCAACTGGAAGACTTTCTAGTAGAGACCCTAATTTACAGAATATACCAAGAAATCATTTTAAGTTAGTTGAAAAAACTTTGAACGAAGATGACAAGGTTGATATTAGGGGTAAGATTTCAGCTATGGTTGCTCAAAAGGGAATTACCATAGATAACGAATTATCTGACGAGGTACTTTCTACATGGTCATTTATTGGTGACGAGTCGTATGATGAAAAAGACAGAGACCAAATTGCTATACGTAGACTATTTGTCCCACGTCCTAATTACTCCCTTGTTGGTTTTGACTACAGTCAAATGGAAGTACGAGTGTTTATGTCTTATTTTAGAAACCCTGAAATTGATGCAATACTAAATAAAGAAGACGTTGATTTTCATAGTGAGGCAGCAAAGCTTGCGTTTAAGATAGATGAAGACCACGAAAGATTTAAAGAATATCGTCAGTATGCTAAAGCTATTACATTCGGTACTATTTATGGTATTGGTAATAAGAAATTGGCCCAACAACTCAATACTAGTCCCAGAGAAGCTGGAAAATTTAAGAGGCAATACTTTGAGGGTATGAAAGGTTCAAAAGCTTTTTTTGATGCAGTAGTTAACAAGGTAGAACGAGTAGGTACAATTCGTAATAAGTATGGTAGAGTTTATCAAATTAATCCTCAGTTTGCTTATAAAGGTGTAAATTATCTCGTTCAAGGTACAAGTGCAGACCTTTTGAGCGAACGAATGCTGGTAGTCGCTGATTTCCTAGCAAATAAGCGAAGTAATATTTTGCTACAAGTGCACGATGAAATTATATGTGAGATACATGACTCTGAATTAGAGAATGTACCCTATACAATACGAGATTTATTAGAAACAAATACTTTAGACATACCCCTAAAAGTTGATATGGAATTGTGTACACCATCGTGGGCAAATAAGAAAGAGTTGAAAATTCTAAC